>Ga0156749_1118_pt2 | contig 2447 bp, 1 predicted proteins | sample RifOxyD1_FD_112078 | JGI IMG/M metagenome (GOLD analysis project Ga0156749, IMG submission 112078) | Bdellovibrionales bacterium RIFOXYD1_FULL_55_31 | reverse complement strand
ATCTCGCTCTCGGCAAGAGAATAGAGGCGATCTTCGAAAACAGGAACGACGAGGATGGACCGCTCCTGAAAAGCCATGAATGGATGATCGCTGGTGAGGAAGTTTCGAATCACTTCGTCCGGAACCGACTGACCGTGAACGTCCTTGGCATAGAGTTTCAGCCAATCCGCGTCGTTAATCAGTGAGTCGCAGAACATGGACTGGGTTTCGGCATACGCCATCGAGGTGGGCGGATATTCTTGCGAAAAACAGGGTGCATTTTTTGTGATGTTCGAAAAATGGGCTGCATGTCCGCCTTCGTGAAAGAGCGTGAGCAGGGCCTTACGGCCGCTTCCGATCTGAGTGGGTGTGGCGTTGCTGGTGAAGTTGATCCGGGCGGGTTGCCACCGATCCTTGTCATAGAAGCAAGGCCCCGGGCCGTGCATGAAGCCGTTTTCGTACTTGCCCGGGCGGTCGAAGAGATCAAGGTGAAGGGTGGCTCCGCGGTAGCCGATTCCGAGGCGGGCAAAGCTTCGCATCCAGATCTCAAGGGACTTTTCGAACCGAAAGTAGGGGTTCAGCTGTTTCTCGGCATCCCCGGCGGCCGCGAATTTCAAGTTATGCCCGAGGATGGAGTGTTTGCCTTTTTCGCGGGCGAGGTGTTCGAGGTGCTTGAGGCAGGTCTCTCTTGTCAGAGCTTCGAATTCGTTAAGAATCGAGAAAAGCTCTTCCCTGGTCATTCGCTCGTTCTTCTGAACCCGGTATTCGAAGTAGTTTTGATATCCGAGGGCTTGCGCGAATTGGTTTCGCTTTTTCACGAGTTCGATAAAGCCATTTGAAAGGACCCACTGTTCGAGCCTGAGGAGGGCCTCGTGAGACGTCTTGCGGACGTTTTCGTTGTCTGAAGCGGCGAGATTCGTCGAGAGTACGTTCGTGGAGCCTTGGGTATCCTGCCCGTCTTTGTTTTTGTAAAAAAGCTGAAGCTTTGCCCGTTTCTGGAAAATCGCGCTTTCAAGCTCGATCAGCTCTTTCTGGAGGGTTCGTGCTGATTCGCTTTCAATCGCGTGCGAATCGAAGAAAGCCAGCCAGCCTTTGAGCGCTGCACGGGTTTCGGGCGAAAGATCTTCTGCCTGCTGGGCATCACGGACTTCGGCGAGGTGTTTCGGGTCGGAAATGTAACTCTTGAACTCGGTTTCGGCTTTTGCGAAGAGATTGCCGTCCTTTTCCACTCCCATGTAGGTGGTCCAGAATAAGTTCTCTTTTTTGGTATGAACCGAGAGATATTCCCGATTGAAATCCTCTAGTGTTTTGGCCATCGTCATTACCCCTTTGTTCGTCGTCGTGCCGTCATAGGGGCTATCTCACGAGCACGAAAAGATTTCCACTCCGCGAAGGTCAAGATAGAATTGTCATTCTATGCAAAATTTGGATGTGCCGTCGTCGTCTTTGGCCCTCGTCAAAGCTTATCTCAAAGCAAACATCGGCGATGTCTTCGGAGGACTCGCGGCGATGCTCGTGGCGCTGCCCTCCGCGATAGCCTTCGGTCTGCTGGTCTTTTCGCCTCTGGGGGGATCCCTGGCCGCGAGCGGCGCGATTGCCGGGATTCTCGGGACGGTGGCCATGGGGGTCATCGCTCCGGTACTGGGCGGGACGCCGCGCCTGATTTCCGCCCCGTGTGCCCCGGCCGCGGCTGTTCTGGCAGCACTGGGAACGGAGCTGATCAAGGGCCCTCTCGGACCGCGTCCGGAGCTGATCGCCCTTACGATCACCTTTGTTGCACTTTTGTCTGGCACGCTGCAGTTCATTTTTGGCTTATTGGGCGGCGGGCGTTTGATCAAGTACATTCCCTATCCCGTCGTTGCCGGCTATTTGAGCGGCGTCGGAGTTCTCATTTTCATCGGTCAGGTGCCGAAGCTCCTCGGCCTGCCCAAGGGCGGAGATCAGTTCTCGGCGATTCTGAATCCGGGGGTCTGGAATATTCCGGCTCTGTCGGTCGGCTGCTGCACGATTCTGGTCATGGTTCTGGCGCCCAAAATCACTCGCGCGATTCCCGCCCCTATCATTGCTTTAGGCGGCGGTATTTTGGCCTATTTCGGATTTACGTTCGTCTACCCCGAACTCGGCACGGTCATCGGCAATTCCCTCGTGATCGGCCCGATTGGCGGCCAGGGCGCGACAGAGGACGTCCTGACCGGAGCGGGGGGCGTGAGCGTCCTTCAATCCATCTATGCGCGATGGTCGTCCATTCCGGATCTGAACGTTCTCTTCGGTCCCGAGAATCTCCGGATGATTTTCGTACCCGGTCTGACGCTTGCGGTTCTTCTTTCGATCGACACTTTAAAAACCTGCGTCGTCCTGGACGCGCTTACCCGGAGCCGACACAATTCCAACCGCGAATTGATCGGGCAAGGGCTGGCGAACCTCAGTTCGGCTTTCGTCGGTGGTTTGCCAGGCGCCGGGACGATGGG
>Ga0156749_1013_pt1 | contig 3706 bp, 4 predicted proteins | sample RifOxyD1_FD_112078 | JGI IMG/M metagenome (GOLD analysis project Ga0156749, IMG submission 112078) | Bdellovibrionales bacterium RIFOXYD1_FULL_55_31 | reverse complement strand
GGCGATATTGATCTCGAAATCCTGGCATGCGCCCCCGCGTTTGCCCGAGGATTCGGATACGACAGCGCTCATGCGCTCCTCCTTGGGATTTGTGCGACTTGCGGCATCTCAACGACGTTGGCGGGAACTTCGGCGACTTCTGATTCAGCGGCGTAGTACCGTTGCTTAAGAATATCGATAATTTTGACCGCCGACTGGTCCACTTCGGCAATGAGCCTGTTCGTGCGGTTGATCAGGAAGCTGTACGCGATCATGCACGGAATCGCGACCCCGAGACCCAGCATCGTGGCGTTCATTGCTTGAGAAATGCCGGCCGCGAGCAGTGCCGACTTCTGTTGGGGATCGGCGTGTCCCACGGCTTCGAAGGATGCGATCAGACCGGCGATGGTTCCGAACAGGCCGAGCAGGGTTGCAACGTTGGCAATCGTCGCGAGAAAGCTCGTTCGCCGCTGAATAATCTGCGTCACGTCACCGACCGCGATCTGAAGCCCGTGCTCGATCAATCCTTCGGGCTGGTGCGCGCGGAGGAGCGCCTGCTTGACCACGCGGGCGGCGGGCTTGCCCTGAAACCTGTCGCAAAAGCCCAGCGCATCGCCGAGCTTCCCGGAGATCACGAGCTCCGTGAGTTTATCGAAAAAACCGCGCGAGTCTCGGATGGGATAGACCATGAAAAGCGCCCGGGACCGCTCGATGATAATCGCCAAGGCGAACACACCCACGAGCAGGATCGGAGCGACGTGCCAGAAGCTTGTCTTTATGAATTCGAAGAAACTCATGTTAATCTCCCTCTTTTTCTTTCGTTAACGTTTTACCTGAGCCCGTGCGGGTTTAAGACCGCAGGCAACCCCTTGAACATCACTGATCCAGTCGCGAAATACGGAGCCCTTCTCCTCGAAATCAGCGAGTTCCTTTTTCAATTCAGCGTGCATTTTCGCGCTGTTCGAATCATTCTCGGCTTCCCATTTTCCGAGCTGCCCCTGATTGCCATCCTCGGTCGATCCGCCGATGGCGTCCATGAATTCGTCCCGCGGGATATTGCATTCCTCCGTGCACCGGATCTTACTCATGCAATACCGAGCCACGATCTTGGATTGAGGACCGGCAAGAGGACCGATGACGATCTCGTCCGGCCGATTCTTCACGGGCTGATAACGAACGGGGGTGCCATTCACCCGGACACAAAGAGAACGCGCGTTGATTTTCGAAATCGCGTGATTCAGTTTGATCAAGTTTTGGTGCTGGCTGCAGGCTTCATCACTCGAATGTCCGGCAGTGGCCTTGTGCTGATAAACAATGTTGAAACACTCTTCAGGAGGCGGAGCAGGCTTGGCAGGTTCTACGGGAGCAGGAGCTTTCGCGACATCTTGAAGTGCCTTCTTTGCAACATCTCCCGTTTGTGGAAGCCCCGGCGTAACAGCCGCTACGGAACTGCCGGGCACCGTCGGAGCAGGCACTGTCTTGGCGACGTTCTCTTTTCCCACGTTTGCAACGGGAGCTCCTGGAACGGAATCTCTAATCGCAGCAGGAGTACCGGAAGCACTCACGGCAGGAACCGCTGTTTCGGGCTGGGTTTGATCCGTACTTGAGGGCACTCCTGATGGTGCCGGTTTTTTGGAGCAGCCAGGAGCACTGATCATCAGTGCCGCCGAAATGCCTGCCACCCAAATTGTCGCCGAAATCCTATGCCCGAACTGCATGTGGGAAGCCTCCTAATGTGAAGCCGAGTTTGGTATCGCTCCCTTAATATTATTTAACATGATTAATTTTGTCTAATATTTATTTTGACATCGGGATTTCAGGGACTTACGGGTTATTTTCGGCCGTCTCACCGCAAATATTCAGGAATTTCAGTGAGATACGGCGCATGGCGGCATTTTTCTATGCTTTTCAGGCGGAATTGCGCAACAACACCAGATCAGGGCTTTTTATGGGCTCGATTTACTTGGCGTTTTTCGGTTTAGCATCAAGCGCTTACGTCCGATAAAGCTATTACAATGCGGCTGAATCGGGCGATCTCGCCTTTCATTATTATTGCTGCGATTCTCCTGACCGGAACCGGTGTCCCCCAACCTGCACGCGCAGGTTTCATAAAAAACTGCATTTCACGTTTCCTGAAGCAAAGCGCGCAACCACGGTCGTATGAAACACTGCTCTCGATCGTCAACGGAAGCGATAAAAACATCCCGGCCACCTGGAGCCCGACGTGGTGGGAGAACCCGGATTTTTCCGGACTCGCGAAGTTGACCGACGGCTTGAACGAGGCTGAAAAATATTCGCTGTATCACACGCTACGGGATACCGCGCGCCCCTACAGCCGAAACGAACTCATCTTGCTCGCGATGGGCGATCAAAATACCTGGGAACGGTTTTTCGACCGCATCATCAAAGAGGGTTCGCCACAGCCGATCTTCTCAACAAGACTTGCGCCATTCATCGACCGCCTCTCTCCCGAGGTCATGGAGAGTTTGCAAAAGCGGATACAGACCCTCTACGGCGACCCCCACCTGAAAAAAAGTATTCACGGCAGCTCTCACCGCGGCCCGAAAAGACTGGCCGATGACTTTATCCGAGCTTCCGTACGCGCGGAGCGAATCATCCCGGCGTACATTAAAAGAGGCCTGACGCCGCTCGAGGCGTATGACAATTATCTCCGTGAGATACGGTCGCGCTTCTATCCGAAAAACCCCAAGCATGCTGACAAGGTGATTTCCGACAAATCCGGCCTCGATGCCTCGCACATCCTCCAGCTCGCGAAGACCATTCAAAAGGAATTACGATCCGAATCAAATCGTCTCGGCCCGATGAAAAGCCGCTTTGTTCGGCTCTTCGGCTCGACCGTCAATGGGATGCGCCGCCCCGGCTCTGATCTGGACGCCATGGCCCCGACGGAGCATTTTCTCAAACTCCAGGAACCGCTGACACAGCAGTTCCAGAAAGAACTCGGCGAAATGAAACGGGAGCGAGGCCTCTATTTGAATATCCAGAACCTGGACATCAAAAACGCCGCGGATCCTGAATCAGCCGGCCGCGTTTTCTCCGTCATCAATCCGGTCATGATCCGGGTCACTCCGGAACAGATCGATCTGATGGTCTATCCTGCGCGATTCTCCCAGCTCGTGGACCAGAGCGGACCGCAAAGGTTGTCAATGACCATTACCGCCGACCCGCCGTTTGAATATGTTTTATCGAGCGATTAAGAACATCCGAACGGAGAACGATTCACAAGCGCCGCAAGAAAACACCGATCATTGGGCAAACCCGGCCGCCGGCGCGCTGACAGGAGAATGAGAACTCTTCATCAAATCTCCTGATCCTGTAAAAGACTTCTTTTTATTTGTCGCTGAAATCATGGTCTCGAGGGACTGGAGCTTGCCAATACTGGTTTCGACCCCCGCCATCACCTGTTTGGACCCCGTTGCGAATTTGCAAGCGTAATCGCGATCAAGCGACAGGAGATCTTCCGGATGTTGCGCATAATGCTCCTCAAGAGTTGAAGCCTCAACCCGGTCCGGCATCGCCATATCTGCGACAAGTCCGCCCAAAGCCGCACCGCCGATTCCCAACTTCAAGCGAAACCTCTTCTTTTCGATTTTAAGATGCTCTTTCAGCTTCCAGCCGGTAGGAGGTTCCCCCAGGTGTTCTGAGAAGCCAAAATGTCCAGCTCCTGATGGAAGTTTTGCAAGCTTTCGATCCATCATGGCCATGG
>Ga0156749_1168_pt1 | contig 5485 bp, 6 predicted proteins | sample RifOxyD1_FD_112078 | JGI IMG/M metagenome (GOLD analysis project Ga0156749, IMG submission 112078) | Bdellovibrionales bacterium RIFOXYD1_FULL_55_31 | reverse complement strand
CAGAGTGCCTTTTCCAAATTTTTCTTTTTTCATCTGTGCGTCCCCTGTGAATCATCCATAGAAAAAACAAAGAAACCCATCTAGAAGCTTATCGGAGTAGTTCCGATTTTTATTAAGCTGAGTCCTGGTTTTATCATTAATTATCACAGGAGAATGGCGGTCTGGCCACAGGTATTCAGGTGAGTAAAGGGGGGCGAGATAGAAACCGGCGCTCCCTCCGGAAGGAAGCGCCGGGCGAGGTTAAAACCCTGGGGTTACGAGGGCTTACCTCAAAGATGCGGAACGGATACCCTGGGCCGATTGTCGCATTGTGCTGCATTGCGACGCCGAAATGAACGTTGAAGTCGAGTAAATGATTGGATTCTCTAGGTTCGCTGGATCGTCAACGTGGTCCAGGTTCAGATGATGGCCGAGTTCATGAGCGACGATTTCGGCATTTTCAGCAACATCGGACTCGAGAACGACGCCCGAAGGGCTTGTCCCGGGCATCGCTGTCCAGGCGTTTGCGCTCCCGATTGAGGAATGGTCCCACGCTCCCGTATTGACCACGACGACACGGTTTGGCTCGTCAAAGGCGGCGCGGGTCGGTTCGATGTCCGACATCGAGCTCAGGCCGAATTCGAGACCGCGGTCCTTGGGTGTAACGGGGAGATACTCTTCGAGCACGAAACGGATATTACAAGGAGCGTAGATCTGGTTCACGCGATCGACGATCTGGCGGGAACGTGCCTCAGAGATCACGGGTTGACCGTCCTGATTCAGGTAAGAGACGTATCTGAGAGCGAGGGTAATGCCGTCGGCACTCTGGGTTCCATTATCAATATTCTGATGGCTCGCGACGGCTCCGTTGGTTCCATCGATGGCGCCGGCTCCCGCACCAGCTCCTCCGTTGCAAGCGGTAGCTCCGCCCAGGGCTAACAATGCGAGAAGGGTGGTTCGGATCTTTTTAGAATTGAGATTCGGGTTTGGCATTATTTCGCTTACTCCTTATTCCTTGGGTTTGATGCCGCATGCGTCATGTTGGGAGGTCATACACTCGGCCGGGGTGCGTTATTCAATGCCAAATGCGATGTTTTTTCTGAAATGCACGATTTTTTCTACACGCTCGGTGTATAAAGGAGTTGCTGCCCGCCCAAAAGTCAGGTCCGGAGTTTTTTGGAAAGGACTTTTTTCCGCAAACTGTCCTTGTAGCCGGCAACGCGGTCAAGAAGTTCAGGGTCGTTGATTCCGATCATTTGCGCCGCGAGAATGCCCGCGTTCCAGGCGTTTCCGATCGCGACCGTGGCGACGGGAACACCCTTCGGCATCTGGACAATGGAAAGAAGAGCGTCTTCACCTTCGAGTGCGCCGATCGCGACCGGTACGCCGATGACCGGCAGCTCGGTAAGCGCGGCAATCATCCCCGGCAGGTGGGCCGCGCCGCCCGCGCCGGCGATGATGGCGCGGTAACCCCGGCTCCGGGCCGTCTCGGCAAATGCCACCATTTCACGGGGCGTGCGATGCGCGGAGATGATCTCCATCGAGAACGGTACGTCCAGCAGCTCGAGCGCCCCGCCCGCTTCACGCATGGTCGTGAAATCTGAATCGCTGCCCATGACGATCGCCACGAGCGCCTGCTTTTTGGGTGGTTTCGGCTTCCTATTCTTTTTCATTCTGACCCTCGGTTCGGCTTTCGCGCTCGCTTTCGCCATTCTTCGACGGTCGAGTCCATCTCGGCAAGAAGTTTTTTCACCTTTCCCGGGGAGTCGGTGACTCCGTTGACGTGACCGAGTTTTCGCCCCGGCTTCAAATCCTGTTTGCCATACCAGTGGATGTGGAGCCGTTCAGTGGGCTCTGGCATCGCGACAGAATGCACGCCGTGCGCTTCGAGAGGCGGGCCGAGAAGATTCTGCATCGCGAACCCCGGAGCCGTTCGCGTCGACCCCAGCGGTAAGTCGAACATCGCGCGAAGGTGATTCTCGAACTGGTCCGTTTCGGACGCGTTCATCGTGTAATGCCCGGTGTTGTGAACTCTCGGGGCGATTTCGTTGACCAAAAGCTTCCCGCCCCGGCTTTCGAACAATTCGATCGCGAAGGTTCCGTAAAGCTGGAGCGCTTGCGCCAGCTTTACGGCATATCGCTGGGCTTCGCGCGCCAGCTTCGGGGCGACCCCGAGGCTCACGGCCGGGCCCCAGACTCGATGGCAGATTCCGTTTTTCTGTTCAGAGATCACGAGGGGATAGTGAGCGAATCCGTGCTGTTCTGAATGGCAGGAAACAATGGCGAGTTCGCGTTTGAAGGTGATCCGCTCCTCGGCATAGATCCGGATGCCGCGGAGTTCGGCTTCATTGCAAAAGGCGACCGCCTGATCGAGGACCTCGGGGCTGCGGTTGAGGAAGAATGTTCCCTTTCCGTCGTAACCCTGCTGAGCCCATTTCAAGACGCATTCTGAATCGCCGCCCTCTCCGAAGTGATCGAGCATCTCATGAAGCCAGGGAAGCCAGTTGCCCGGTGAATTGCCGATCACATGGCGCGAGGTGGGGATTTTGAGGCGGTTCAGGACGGATTTCTGGTTGAGCTTATCCTGAAGGAATGCGAGCGATCGAATGGACGGGAAAAACCGGACCGGCATACCGAAGGACGCGCGCTCGAGAATTCCGCAGGGAACGAATTCATTCTCAAAGGCGACATGCGATACCTGTGAAAAAAATTCCTTGAGCACATCGACGTTCCTGATGGAGCCGAGAACGGCTTTCGGGCAGACTTGAGCGGCCGGGTCGCCGGGGCTCTGGCCCAACACGAGCGGCGACAAGCCAAGGCGATGTGCCGCCTCACAGAGCATACGCGCGAGTTGGCCGCTTCCGAGTATCCCGAATTGAGTGCCTGCCTTCAAAGTCATCCGGATGAGATTATCATCCGCGGAACGAACCGTGCAAGTCACGCCTCGTGTGGCTTGAACTCTCAACTGAAGAAGTCCAAACGCTGAAGAGCGCTCTTTTCGCGCGCCTCCATGAAATGATTGAGGAGCTGGTCCATACGGACGATCGGGAGTACCGCCTCTATTTGAGAAAAGACGTGGATGCGATCGAGCGTATCCTTTTTAAATTCGAAAAGGCGGCTGGTAAAGGCGGGCTGGAGGCGGGAAGTTCGGGGGGGCCGGAAAAGCCCGGTCCTGAAATGGGTATCTGAACCGAGCGCCGCTGGAGGCGAGAGTGGCTGTTTCAAATAGCTCGATTGCGGCGGTCTTCGAAAAATTAGCCGATCTTCTCGACATCGAAGGCGCGAATCCGTTTCGCATCCGCGCGTACCGGAATGCGGCACGCCTGATCAGCGTTCATCCCGGGTTGATATCCGAAACCGTCAAGCGCGGCGAGGACCTGACGTATCTTCCCGGAATCGGAAAAGATCTCGCGGCCAAGGTCGCCGAAATCGTGAAAACAGGGCGTCTCTCGGTCCTTGAAGAAGCCAAACAGCGTACCCCATCGGGACTGACGGCGCTCCTGGAAATTCCCGGAATCGGCCCGAAGCGTATCCAGGCCTTGAAAAACAATTTCAAAATCACGGATATCGACAGCCTCGAGCGCATCGTGCGCGCCGGGAGACTCCGTGAGCTGCCTGGCTTCGGCCCCAAACTTGAGCGGGTCATCCTCGAGGAGCTCCGCCGTGAAAAGCCGACTCGCGTGAGCCTTTTCCTTGCCGAGGAAGTCGCGCGCGATCTCGTCGGCTATCTGAAGAAAATTCCCGGCGTGCTCGCGGTCATGCCCGCGGGCAGTTACCGGCGAAGCCAGGAAACGGTCGGGGATCTGGATATTCTGGTGACCAGGCGGTCGGATGGGCCGGTCACGCCTGATTCCGACGTCATGGAAAAATTTGTCTCGTATGATGACGTCGAGAAGATCGTCGCCCGTGGTGAGACCCGATCAACCGTGCTGTTGAAAAATCATCTTCAGGTCGATCTTCGGCTCGTCGATGCGGAAAGTTACGGGGCGGCGCTGGTCTATTTCACGGGGTCGAAGGCCCACAACATCGCGATCCGGATGATCGGCGTGAAAAACGGGCTCAAGATCAACGAGTACGGCGTCTTTCGCCGCAACAAGCGCGTGGGGGGCAGGACCGAGGAGGAGGTCTATGGAACAATCGGGCTCCCCTGGATTCCGCCTGAGCTTCGCGAAAACCGGGGTGAAATCGAGGCGGCTCAGAAAGGGGCCATCCCGGAGTTGATCACGCTTGAGCAGATCCGCGGGGATCTTCACGCGCATACGGATGCGACGGACGGTCATCTCACGTTGCAGGAGATGGTCGAGGCGGCGCGAAGTCTGGGCTATGAGTACCTCGCGATCACGGATCACACGCGACATCTGACAGTCGCCAAGGGTCAGGACCCGAAACGCCTGGCTGAGCAGATCCGCAGGATAGACAAACTGAATTCCCGGTTAAAAGGTTTTCGCGTCCTGAAGTCAGCCGAGATCGATATTCTTGAAGATGGTTCGCTCGATTTGCCCGATTCCATTCTGAAGGAGTTGGACCTCCGGGTCTGCTCGGTTCATTTCAAATTCAATCTTTCGCGAGCGAAGCAGACTGAGAGGATCATTCGCGCTATGGATAACCGGTACTTCAATATCCTGGGGCACCCGACGGGGCGCCTGATCGGAAGACGCCCGGCTTATGATGTCGATCTCGAGACGATTCTCGAAGCCGCCGTTGAGCGAAAGTGTTTCATCGAGCTCAACTCGCAGCCGGATCGGCTGGATTTGGCGGACCTCTACTGCCAGAAGGCCAAATCGCTCGGACTCAAGATCGCGATCTCAACCGATGCGCACAGTGACTCGGAACTTTCCTTCATCCGCTTTGGCGTCGCACAGGCGCGACGAGCCTGGCTCGGAGCAGAGGACGTACTGAACTCGCAACCTTGGGCGGAACTCGAGAAGTTTTTTAAGAAATAAAGGTGTTGGCTGCCACTTCGGCAAAGTAGTTGAAGAGATTGCGCCGCAGTGAGGCTAGGTGGTTTGAATTCGGCGGCTCGTGAAGATTTCGTCGCGGTTCGCCATGAAACCGGGCGTGTAGTGGTGAAACTCGCTGGTCGGGCATGGCACAAGAAAACTGCTGGCGAGGAGAGAGCGTGCGGTGTGGGGTGGTGGGCGTGCGTTGGTGGTGGGCGTGCGTTGGGGTGGTGGGCGTGCGTTGGGGTGGTGGGCTGGGTTTTGAGGAGAAATTCGGGAGAAGAAGAGTTTCGAAAAGAGCGGGGCGAGCCCCGAAGGTCCAAACGGTCCAGAACGCTGCGGAGTCCGCCGCCGGCGGTCGGAAAATACGTGTAAATCAATTTGGACGAATTTTTTGCGATTATTCTTGACGGCATTCCGGCTCTTCAACCGGGTTGCTATCGGATTCCTTCTATAAAGGTCCTGAAATTAGCGCTGTTTCTTTCATTTGAAATGTTTAGAGCTCCTCGTCCGCAGTTTCATCGCCCTCCAAACTTCTCGCTCTCAGGGCAACGTCGTGCGTTTTA
>Ga0156749_1084_pt1 | contig 5683 bp, 5 predicted proteins | sample RifOxyD1_FD_112078 | JGI IMG/M metagenome (GOLD analysis project Ga0156749, IMG submission 112078) | Bdellovibrionales bacterium RIFOXYD1_FULL_55_31 | reverse complement strand
CGCCCATGCCGCGTCACCCGTAAGAGCGGAGAACAGCGCCACCGAGAGGAAAACCGATACGACCGTATGACTGATGGCGTAAGTCGTCAGTAGCGGCCGGAGATACCTACCAATAAAGAACTCACGATACATCAGAAGGGAATAGCCGATCGCGAAAGAAATCGAGGTCAGCGCGGCCATGCCCCGCAGGCCGAAAGCAAGGAGCTCAATGGCGATACACAACGCAATTGCCCAATGCAGGTCGCGATGCTTGAGGAGCCCCCGCGCGAGCGGCCGGGTCGGGTTGAATTTCTTATCGACCTGAAAGTCCTTGATCTCGTCGTAGAGTCTCAACTTGAAGAAAAAGGCCAGAGTACCGAGGAACAGAACGAAAAGAGACCCCGTCTTGAAAGGTTCCAAATACACCGATCGGACTAAAACGAGGTGAGCCACGAAGAACAGGCCGATCATGAGAAGATGGGAAACGGGATCGAAGCGTTCGCGAATGAACTGCCACCACGCAATGCCCTGTCCCGAAGTCCTAGACGAGGTTTGCATCGAGAAGCTCCTTGCGAAGAACGTCGTACTCCACCTTGCTGTGATGGCGCGGGTCCATCGGGATCCGGTCACGAAAGACCACCTGGTCAACGGGCATCCCGTTCTTGGTCATGATTCTGATCACCTCCGCGCGTAGTTTCCCGAAATCGGCACCCTCATGGGGCGCGAGAACGCAAACGGTTTTCTCGCCCAGTTTCGCGTCGGGCACGCCGAGGTAGGCGCAGAGTTTCACGAACGGAAGTTTCTTCATGATGATCTCGGCGCGAACGGGGAAGACGTACTTCGAGTCGCGCTGAATGGCATTGTGAACCCGTCCGACAATCCAGAGGCAGCCATTCGAGTCAATCCGACCGAGATCGCCCGTCCGATGCCAGACGACGCCTTTTTCGTCCAGGATCTTGGCGCGCTTGAAGGCTTCCTCATCGTTGTAATAATTGCGGCAGACGTGCTCGCCGGCGACGATCAATTCGCCGACTTCGCCCTTCGGGACTTCGATACTCTTCCAGTCAGTCGCGGATTTGATCTCCACGGGTCCTTTGATAATTTTGAGGAAGCGGTATTCCAAACCTTCGGCCGTATGTCCGACGTTGACGCCTTCATCGACCCACTCAGGGTCGTCCGAAGCGCGTGTCTTCATGGCGATCATTTCTTTCGCTTCAATATGCGCCATCGGCTCGACTTCAGTCGAGCCAAAGAGAACCCAGATGTCCGCACTGGGCGCGATTGCCTTGAAGTCGACGACGTTGTCGCGACTGACCGGTGCCCCTCCCGTGACGGCCCTTCGGATGCCGACCAGGGGGTTCTTCTTCTCAGCGCAATGGAGCGCAAGGCGATTGAACAGCGACGGCGAAAGCGTTGTGCAACTGACTTTACAGGACTCTAGCTGCGCCAGAAGTATGAGCGGATCATGATCGCCGGGAACGCCGATGTCGAAGGCCGGTATGACCGTACTCACTCCCGCCGCCAGGTTATTCAACGAGAAGATCGGAAAGACCGGAAGATCAACGTCTTTTTCGACGTAAGGCAATCCGGCGTTCAGGGCATAGTGCTGCGCCGCCAAAAAACGATGCGTTCGGTTCGCGCCTTTTGGTACGCCGGAACTCCCCGTCGTAAAAGTGATCAGGGCCGTCTCTTCCTGCTCCACCGGCGTGATCGGCGCGATCTTCGATGTCGCAAGCAGGTCACTCAGCTGAGCCGTGAACTTACGGGAAGCCGGACCGACGCAGATTTTGAGGCCGATCGCCGAAAGCTCGGGAATCGCATCGCAAAGCTCATAAGCTTTTTCGAAACTGATCATCGCTTTCGGAGCAACGATCCTGGCGCTCGCTCCGAGATGCGCCCGTCTCGCCCAGGAATCGAGAAAAACCGGTATCGCGCCAATTCGCTGGAGCGCGAACATCGACGTGTAAAGCTGAACGGACATCGGCACGAAGAGAATGACACGATCTCCCTTGGTGATCCCAAGCTCACTGAGACCGCCCGCGAGCCGTCCGATCTGGTCATAAAACGCCTGAATCGTGATCGACTCGTGCTGAAGCGACTCAGAAGACTTTCCGGCACTCAGCCAGGTTTTCAGCGTTGTCGGATTGACCCAGCGAAGAGGGACTAGCCCGGGCTTCCGGACCATATGATCTTCAAGAAAGCTCAGGACGTTATTTCGCGCGTCGGCGCCAGCGTGGTATCCGATTCGGCTCATAATTTCTCCCCCAGGGTGTTCTCGAGAATGAACGCGGCAAGTTCCCGCGCGTGAGTCCATGGAATCGCGTGTCCCGCGTTCCCGAAGATCTTTTCCAGAATATTTGCAGCTTTGTTCGCCGTTTTATCAGAAAGAGCCCGGCGCAACCGGCCGAGCTGGTCTGTCTCGCGGATAGTCTTGTCCTGCTCCCCCCAGACAACAGTTACGGGAATCTTCGATTCTGCGATGACTCCAAGAAGAGCGGCACTTTCGGCTCCGTGAATTACCTTTTCGAGAACGGCACGCTTCAGCGAGCCGGGCTGCTTCATTTTCTCTCCCGCCTGCCTGTACGCGTCCGGAACGTCACGAGGAAAGGAGGAGTCGGTCAGCATCTGTGCAATCTGCGCGCTTCCGGCCTTTTGACAAAGCCACTCGCCGAGGTACGGCGCACCGATCAGAAGGCGCTTCAAACGGCCCACAGCTTTCGGGAAAATATATGGGGCGACGAGAATGAGCTGTTTGATTTTCTCGTGCGAAACCGTCTCACGGAGTGCCTCGACGCATCCGAACGAATATCCGAGTATCACGTCGCCCGGTCTCGTCCCGGCCGGGCCTGAATACCCGGGGTAACCCTCTCGAACCGGTGAGAGAACCTCGATTTTGCCGTCCAGCTGCGCTCGAAGCGGCTCAAACTCCTCCGGCACTCCGGGTGAACCATGAAAGCAGATCAGCCGCGGATTCATAAGATCATCCCATCTCTTCGCATCCGGCGAATCTGGTCTCGAGTGGGATTGCGCGTATAGACGGGCGATGAACAAATATTCGGCGTTCCCTCCGGGAGCTTACCGGTCGCGGCGATACCACGAATCAGCTCTGCTAGCGCCCGGCCCTCTTCGAGCCCGGTCCGGGCCAGATAGGCGATATAGTCCTTTTCTCCCGGCCGGGAGATCTCGCGTCTGACGAGGATCTTTCCTGCATCGATTTTTTCATTCATCTCATGAATCGTGAAACCCGCCGGTTTCTTGTTCCAGAGCGCATACAGATCGCAGAGCGTTCCACGGCACTCCGGCAGGAGTCCATGATGGATATTGAGGCAGCCCAGGGTGGGCGCCGCGAGAATATGCTTCTTATAGACGCACCGGGTACGCAGGTTCACGACCAGGTCTATGCCGTTATCCACCACCCAGCTGATCATGCGTCGTTGATTCATGCTTAGTGCGTAAAGTACCGGTAGCTTCCTTGATTCAAATAGACGTTCCCTGCGCCGGAGCGGCAATTCGGCGATGTTCCGCGCCATCGTGCTCGCCACGCCCGTGCAGCCGAGATACGTCAGGCCGGCCACATCCCCCAGAAGCTTCGGCGAAAGATTTTTGAGGATCACCAGGCCGGCAAGGTGTTCACCGGCACTGCTCAAAAGTTCCTGGAAAAGCTCCAGGTAGTTCGAGGGGACATAAGTCACCTGTGAGGTCACGAGCAGAACTTTCATCCGAGCCTCCGCAAAATTTCGACCTGATAGACCTGAAGCTTTTCCCGATCGATCGCGTCGTCGAATCGCGAAGTCACGTCCTCAAAGCCGCCCTTATCCGTGTTTTCGGTCACGTGAAGGTAATGCCGAATCACGACTAGAGCCCCGGGATTCAGCGTCGGCGCGACTTTCTGAAGGTAGAGCCGCTCCGTTTCTCCCGAGAAGTACGACGGAACATCAGAAATCGAGAAAAAATCGATCGGTCTGGAGACCTTTTGCGCCTCGGCCAGAATATCGCCCCGACAGTAACGAATCTCGGTGTTCTGCAAGGCTCCCTTGGCCAGCTCAAAAACTTTCGGGTCGCATTCGATCGGACAGCCTTCCGAAAAGATTACTTTTCCGAAGAATGCGAGTTGCAGAAAGAAATTGCGACGCGCGGGTCCCTGCTCAAACAATCGATCGAAGGCTTCGACGTAGAAATCGAAAAAGGAGTCCTTCAGGTTCTTCTTCGGAAAGTGCCCTTTATAAAGCAGAGCGTTGAAGATCGTCGCGTTACCGAGGATAAAGAGAACGAGCAACCAGGTCTTTCTGGGAAAACGCTTTTCAAGATAATCGAAATGCTCGGCATCGGTCAGGGCGCTGAACAGGCCAGCCCCCTTGGCGCCAGTGATCCTCCGGTTGACTTCACTCAGTTTCGCGAAGGTGCGCTCCCACTTGCCCTCGTAGAGAATACCGTCCCAGTTCTTCTCCTTGAAGAGTTCCTCCAGGAACTTCTTCGCTGGCTCCGACAGCCCGAGGCGGTGAAACAGCTCCCGTCGATCCTTCCTGCTGGCCGGCGCGGGAGGGTATCCCCAAAAAGCGAGAAATTCGGAATGACTGAGTTCCCGCGCCGAAGCGAATCGCATTTCGGCGAGGTAAAGCTGCTCATCGGCCAGATCAACACAGGTCACGAGCCGGGGACGCTTTGCCAATAAGGGCAATATTCTGCCGCCGCTTCCAGCCACCGAGAACAGATGCCCGACATCTTCGGGGAGCAGCTCAAGCTCGAGTGCCGTATCTTCGTTCGCCAAGGTGTAATTCAACTTGTTGAAGTACTTTGAGCTCATTCTTCCCCTCTTACCTTCGTCGGCTCCCAGGATTTCAGACGTTCAACGGCGAGCGCCCGGCATGCCTGAACCTGTTCATCGGTAATGACCCCGTTCGGTCCCTGGATCGCCGAGAGCTCAGCCCCGTGTTTCACGCCGATTCGATAAATCTCTTTCACTTTTTCCATCGAAAGCTGCTTCGAAACCGAAAAACTTTCGAATCGCCCCTCCAACGTGAGAAGGACGGTTTCCGCGAGACAGGCATAAACAGCCGGTTTCGGAAGTCCGATATCGACGTTGATATCGAGTTCTCCGGGAAGAAGAACCTCGCCGCTTTCGATGATCAACACGTCCGGACGCTTCGCCGCGTCTTCGGCCGAAATATCAAGCGGCCGGGAGCAGTCACAAATGACCGCTCCTGGTTTGACCGCCTCGATGTCGAGAATCGCCCCCGACTGGTTCGAGGTCGCGGTTACCACAAGATCGGTTCCAGGGAGATCCGGGTTCGGATTCGTAGTCACCCGGACGCGCACCTCGGGCGAAAGCTCCAGGATCTCTTCCCGGAGTTCCATGAGCTTGTCCGGACGGGTCGCGACGAGAACGAGATCATCCACGACCAGCGAAACGAGAAGCGCCGAAACCCGGCCTATGCTCCCGGTCGCGCCGATCACCATGGCACGCCCGCGGTGGCGGGTGCCATTTTTGGCCGGCGGTATCAATCCCATCTTCTCGATCATTACTCGAGCCGCCCACAACGTTGTCGACGCGGAATAGGAATTCCCGTTCGTGACCGGAATCGGCGCTCGCCGGGAAACCGTTAAGCCGGCATCTCCGATCACCTTGGTATATGCGCCCAGTCCGATCAACGCGGCTCCGCGCTTTTTGGCCATTGCCGCGCAATCGATCATCCTGCCGTAAATG
>Ga0156749_1160_pt1 | contig 5737 bp, 8 predicted proteins | sample RifOxyD1_FD_112078 | JGI IMG/M metagenome (GOLD analysis project Ga0156749, IMG submission 112078) | Bdellovibrionales bacterium RIFOXYD1_FULL_55_31 | reverse complement strand
CAAGTTGAGTATACAAATGAAACGTGCTCGACAAGCGTTGGATGGCACCGAGACCAGTGCCGGGACTGCCCGCCGTGGAGAAACCGTCCCGCAACGCTTCAGGGATACTGATGATTCCCGGGCCGCGATCCAAGGAAAGGAGTTCGAAGCAGGTCAAACCCTCTTCTTGGCCGGACAGGACCGTGAAAATCAGGTGCCCGGTAAGGGCATGTTTGATGAGGTTGTTGGCCAGTTCGGTGGCGATAATCGCGATCCTGCCGATATCTGTTTCGCTAAATCTCGTTGTCGAAGCGAGGACGGTCGCCCGCCGTCGAGCTTCTCCGACCTGCGAAATATCGGTGACTGGCACTAGCATCGAAAGGCGGGATTCATTGCTTCCACTTATAAACCGTGACACGTGTCCCTTCTCCGACTTTAGAGTCGATATAGAATTCATCGACCAGGCGTTTCGCGCCGCCGAGGCCGAGACCCAGGCCCGATCCGGTGGTGAAGCCATCCCGGATACCATAGATCATGGCGTTGCGGGCCAGCTCGCTGGACGCAGTCACCAGTTTGGTTTGATCGATCAGGCTGAGCTGAATCTGATTCGACCAACGGCGAACAAGGTGCCTGGCCTGGACGATGTCCGAATCAGTGCGAATGGCCATGGTCTCTGATCCGATTACGGCGATCTGTCTAAGCTGCGCCAGGTTTCCGTTCACGGAGTCCCTCACTTGGCCGCTCCTCGCGCATCGCATTCAGGAGGGCCATACCTTTATCGACGCTCAACGCGGTCTGGACTCCTGGCAACGACAGGCCTAGTTCGACGAGCGTGATCGCGACCGCGGGACGCATTCCAACGACGACCGTGTTTGCGTCCAAAACCCGGGTCATTTCCGAAATATTCGCGAGCATTCTTCCCATGAACGAATCCACCACCTCGAGGGACGAAATGTCGATCAGGACTCCTTTGGCCCCGGCTTGCACGATTTTGCTGGTAAGATCGTCCTGCAGTGTGATCGCGAGCTGGTCGTACATATCGACCTGGATCGTCACCAGGAGGAAGTTTCCCAGTTTTAAGATTGGAATCCGATCCATAAAGGTACCTTTCGCCAGTTACGCGATTTTGCGCGCGGCCGGCGTTCCGAAGAGGCTGGCCGTCTCAAGCTTCTTTCCCGGAGTGGGTTCCTCACGACGCCCGACTTCGGGAACATGGCCGAGCCGCTCGAGCGCGATCAGGAAGGCATCCGCCAGGGTTGCCTTTGTTGTGACATTCGAAAGATCAACCGCGAGGTGCACCATCGTTTGCGCGATCTGCGGCCGAATCCCGCTGATAATGCAATCGGCGCCCATCAGGCGTGCGGCCGCGACTGTTTTCAGAAGGTGTTGCGCGACGAGCGTGTCCACGGTTGGCACGCCTGTGATGTCGATGATGGCGACCTCGGAACCCGTTTCGACAATTTTTTGGAGAAGAGACTCCATGACCACCTGGGTGCGCGCGCTGTCCAGGGTCCCGATCATCGGAAGCGCCAGAATTCTATCCCAGAGTTTCACGACGGGAGTGGAGAGCTCGAGCATTTCCTCTTGCTGACGCGCGATGATTTGCTCGCGGGAACGTTGAAAGACCTCGGTGGTGAAGAGGGCGAGCATATCCAGAATCGCGTTTGCTTGCGAGATCTCCTGATAAAGCTGATCAGGAGATTCGCGCAGCTCAGCGCGAATTCGGGAGAATAGATGTTGCTTCAATGAGAAAATAAATCCAGCTGTTTCAGAAGGGGTGAAGCCCTTCTGACTTCGCGAGCGGGAAATCGTCTCGAGCAGCTGCTTTGTTTCGTTCCATTCCTGGAGCAGGATATTCGTGAGGTCGCCTTGCCTCTGCTCAATATTCGAGATCGCTGTTCTGAGTGATTCAAGAAAAGTGCTCGACTGGTCACGCAGTTCGGATTCCCGCAGGAGTTCGGGCCGAAGTCTCGGATTCCGAAATTGGTTCGCCGTCCAGTCGCGGAGAATTTCGTCCGACGATCTGTTCAGGAGCTCAAGAAGGTAAGAGCTGTCGGGCCGTGCCATGGATTGATCTCCCTAAACGACGGGCTTGCACGTCACAGGCCAGTGGGATCGAAGCAGCCAGGAAGTTCAAGTATCGTCTTTGCAATGTTTTCGCGGTGTGAACATCTTTAAAAAGAAACCGACTGAAGCCAAGAGGCCGCCAAAAGGCGGCGCCTCCCGGCCCGATAACGCGGACGTGACTGATCCGCGCGCGCGGGGCGGGCCGACAGGGGCGCCCGGAATGAGCGACGAAATGCCCGAAGGCGGCGATTCCACGCGGATGAGCAATGTGCATCCAATTCGGCAGACGAACGAAGACGAAGCGGAAATCAGACAGGCGATTGAAAACTTCTCGGAGGCTTTTCGCGCAAAGGATCTCGAAAAAATCGTCGCCTGTTATGCCCCGGGGATCGTGGCCTTCGACCTCATGCCCCCATTGCAGCACGTTGGAATCGAGGCTTGGCGCGAGGTCTGGGCGAAGAGCCTTCCGATGATGCAAGGGCAGATCACCTTGGAATTTCGAGATCTGAAGATCGATGTCAGCAACGATTTGGGTGTTTGCCGCGGCTTACATCACTTCAGGATGACCGGCGCCGAGGAGGTCGAGGTCTGGCTGCGCTGGACGGCGTGCTTCCGCAAGATGAACGGGAAGTGGCTGGTCATCCACGAGCACACGTCGGTACCCGCCGACATGGAAAACGGTAAGGCTTTGATGCAGCTGAAGCCCTAGCTCCCTGGAGCCCGCCTTGCACAACGAAACGGAAACGAGAGGAGACGCGTTCATGACATGCAATGTTGGTCCGAAGGAAAGATATGGCCGATTGGCTTTCGGAATTGCCGCTGGAACGGCCGCTGTTCTGATTTCGGGACCCGGATGGCTGCGAGGCCTGTTAGGGGTGTTTGCCACTTCAGGGATTTTCACCGGGGTTACGAAATACTGTCCCGCTAACCAACTTCTCGGTATCCAAAACTGCGAGGGTGGACGGATTTTGAAGCGTGTTGTCTGAGCCATCACTCGGTGATCGGAGAGCCCTATGAAAGAATTCGATCGAATCAGAGATGAGACCGCCCCCTACGTGAATGAACGGATTGATAGAGAGGCGGAGGGGCGTATTGCGTTCTTGAAGAATCAGGGTCACGACGCAATCATCAAGCGACTCGCTGAACTTGAGCGGGAGTGGGATGTCGACCGCGCGGTCATGGCGAATTTCGCGATTGTCGGAGGCGCGGCTTTCACGGCAGGTATAAAGGGTCGCAAGGGTTGGCTCTATTTCTTCAGCAGCCAGGTGGCCTTTCTGCTACTTCACGCCGTGAAAGGCTGGTGTCCGCCGACGACGGTGTTTCGGCGCTTGGGCTTCCGATCGCGGCAGGAAATCGATGCTGAAAAATTCGCGCTGCTCGAAGTTTTAAAAAACGAAGAGCGCGGTGAGGTTCACGGGGCTGCGTAGGGGGCGATTAGCTGTGTGTCCCCGGGGGCATGAGCCCCGGGGGGTGTCACTCACTTTATTTCGCCGCGCCTGCAGTGTCGCCGTCAGCCGCGATTTTATCCGCAATTTGAGTAATGGCTTTCTTTAGCTTTGAAAACCCGGCGACGCTCGGGGATTGTTTAATCGCCGCCTCTTTGAGCTGGGCAACTTCCGAGGCACAGGCACTCGCTTTTCCGGCACCAAGGACGAAGTGCCACATGGACATGGAAGTCATTGTGCAGACCAGAGCACATTCGTTGAATAACTCTTTTTCTTTCCCTTTGGTGGGGAGAATGCTTTTGAAATAGCCGGTTGCATTCTTATCGCAAGCCTTCAAACAAGCGGATTCGGTATGGCGTGCGACGGCCTTCCCGTCTGGATTGACTTTACAGCTGCTATCGAACGCTTTGTTGGTTTCGTCGGAAACCAGCCGATAATAGACCGTGTACCTGTGCTTCAGCATGTGTGAGCTGTTCATGAATGCTGAATAGAAAAGTTCCTTCATGCCGGGGTCTGCGCACAGCCCCTTTGAAGAATACTCTGGCGCATCCGCAGCCAGAGCCATGCTGTGCATCAATGTGACGACTATTCCAGCAATAATGCTTGTTCTCAACGTTTGCTCCGATCTCGTGTTTTTGAAAGATATGTTTAGAAGATTGTATCGGAATATAAATTCCTGACAAGAATCTAGCGCTACTTCGTTCTCACCGAGAGCGCTTAATCAGGGCATAAGGATATCAAAATGACTCTGCGCTATGCGCATCTCTCGCCGTCGGTGAGGGCGAAGGCTGTGGCAAAGTTGGTGTCCGTACCTACTGAAACTATTAATCCAGGTACCCAGCTTAAGGGCGCGGGTCAGAGTATCCGACGTTAGTTTTGAGTTTTTGGTGCGGTCCACGTAATTGAGTGAACCCGGCTATTGCTTTGGTAATACTCTATTTGAACACCAAGTTTGCGATCCTCTAAATAGGCCTCATCCGGTATGTAGTCGGGGACGATTTGTTTCGCTTCTCTTTTCTTGAAATGAGCATTCGGGAATTTGGCTATTACTGTCTTTAGGTTTTCCTCCGGGGAATTACCCCTTACAAACCAAGCCGCTGCCAGTAAGATGGTACTTTTTGAGTCAAACTGAAGAGAAACGCGAGTCGCTTTTGTGCCCGGATCGAAGTAGAGCCATACATCTCCGATCCCAGGCTCAGGATCCGTTACTTTCATGTCCGGCTCGCCGAAAAGCTGCTTTGCGGATTCTTCGTTGTCTTTGCCTGGATTAAGAGCCTCCACGCGCTCAATCGAAAGCAAAACGCGGCTTGCTGGATTTGTAGTAGATGGAATATTTTGGCCTGTAGCGCAGCTGACAAGGAGCCCAAAGCTAAGAGCCGCTAGCATCTCCTTCGAACCGACGAATTTGCGAGTCATTTTATTACCCTTTCCAATTTGAAATTAGCGCCGAAGTGCATCTTGATCCAATCGAACGCGGTTGGTGTCACTTCTTTGAGTCGCTTGGGGTCGAAAAGAAAATATTCAATGTCGTTTGCAATATCTTCTGTTGGAGATAGCTTGCCATCTTCCTCTACGAATTTATTGCGACCACGAATATAGATTTTTTTGCCGCTAGCATCGTTAAATTCGAACCGATACAATGCGGCCAGCAGGTCATCATGATCTTGAGCGGAGAGATCTCTGTATGCGATGTGTGCTAGCTCGTGGCCAAGGATGCGAGCTAGATTCCGCGATTGGTCGAAAGCGGAGTCGAAGAGTACAATTTCCAGTTGGGGCACGGGTTGAGGCCGGATTCGGATAGTCATCGGAGCGGTGCATTCGATAAAAACCCTTGATTTTCTTAGGCTGCAGGGAGTCAGGCAATGAGCCAAGAGCTTCAAGCACTCGCTCCATTTCTTCCGGTGTCCACTTCGCCTGCTTCTCGGTTGCTGGCGGCCAGTTCTCGGGACGGCCGTTGAGTAGCTTTGATTTCCAGAATTCGTACCCTTTCGGATTCTCCTGGCAATGCGCCGAGACATTACTGGCCCGAACTGGTGTGCCGTCAGCACGAACATACGCTTTACGGGAATGCGCTCGAACCCAGTGTTGCCCGGTCGGGCATTTTTCTGCTTCGGCAGCAAAGGCGAAACCGGAACAGATGGTAAAAGACACCAGGAAAGTGGCTATGATGAATGTTTGAAGATGAGATTTTGATTCGCGCGTATTCATTTTATTTAATCAGATCGTAAACCGAGCGGACGTCTCCA
>Ga0156749_1136_pt1 | contig 6367 bp, 6 predicted proteins | sample RifOxyD1_FD_112078 | JGI IMG/M metagenome (GOLD analysis project Ga0156749, IMG submission 112078) | Bdellovibrionales bacterium RIFOXYD1_FULL_55_31 | reverse complement strand
CCCAGCCGCAACCAACCCCGTAAATGACACAAAGATACGCGAGCTAGCCGTCGAACGCTCGCGTTCGCTCGCGATGAAGATGAGGCGAGCCGAGGGAGTGTACTCGAATGTACATGACCGAAGGCGAGACGAAATCTGACGAAGGATGGCGAAGCGGATCTGAAGTGGAATGGCTGGTTTGATTCCTTTTGAGCAAAATCCACACCTTACAGCCGAAGGCTTCCTATCGTAGAGGAGGATGGGGCCTTCTTCAAGCGATTCTTAGTGGCCGCGCGAGGGTTCCGGTCGAAATAGGAAAACTCGGGAAATGTCGGGTGTACTTAGCGCGTTTGTGAACGATATTTCAGGCGCTTCGGTGTAGTGTGTCATCCTAAGAAAATGACGTAATTAGGCCGAAATAGATAAGTGGGCACTCTAAGGAAGATTCTGAAAATCGCATTCGTGAGTGGGTTCCTGATGCGAGCAGGGGCACTAGCGTATGCAGGCAGTACAAAGAACAACTGCATTGAGCAGCAATTCGGCTTCATTCTGAACGAAGAGCTGCGATCGACCGTAGTCTATCCCGATCAGCCTTCTGCTGAATTCAAATCAATCTTCTATCGAGATGAGAATGGCCGAAGAATGGTCGACACGAAATTGATTCCGGAAGGCAGTCTGGGTTTCTTTGGTGATGGCCGGCAGCGTTTTGTTGGCCGGATTATTTCGACAATGGACAGGGGTGAATTCAGCATCCTTGATGAGCGGACTGGTCAAATCATAAGGATCGAAGAACGTTTTCTAGAATCAGCCCGAACTAAACCCCCGAACTTACGTTGGGAAAGAACGTCGAGTAATGATCCGCCTAAGCTGGCACGACTAATTGAAACTACCGATCACCCGTATGCGTTAGTTACGTTCATGGACGGCTTCGATCAGAACCGTTCGGTTTATGGAAAGCTTTCGAAGCAGGAACCTGAGCCCGGATACTGGATCTATTCAATAGAGGAGAAAAGCGGAATCGTTCATCGGTTCGACTCGAGTTCGGTCAGGTATAATGCCGTAATCACAAACGGCAGTACCGAGGCAAAGTCGCTCTTCCCAACATTGAAATCCGGCGGCGCTCCGCTGAACCTGATTGATAAGAACGCAGCCCGGCGATTGAAATGGGCGAAGAGCGTGATTAAGTCTGGAAACATCTTTGATGATCCCGAGATGTATCAATTTCTCGAGAGCGATCTTGAAGCCACGAAAAGACTCATGTACCGCTGGTACCACGGTAAGCGCGAGGATGCATGGGTTGAATCCGTAATGAAACAAACGGAAGCCTCTCTTGGCGGAAGATATGTCTCTTTGCTGGCCGATCCGGCAGTTCTGAGTCGCGCAGATCAATTCATTGCATTCGGGAAAGCACATCTCGCGAGGCATCCAGGGATATCATCCTTTGGATTAAGAACGGCATTTTCGAAGCACCTCGGTACTCGTAAGATTTATCGGGGAATGACTTTGACTGAGGAGGAAGTCAAAGCAATAAAGATGAACGGAATAGCCGCGGCCGGAATGCTTAATTCCAAAGACATACCCGATGCTATTTTCAAGAGTTTCGATCCAGCTTTACGCATCGGTACTGGGCGGTACTTTCATAGCCCACAGGACGATATATCATTACGACTTGCGGGCTCTACGGAAAATTCATTGTATATATCAGTTACCGATCACGAGCCCATCGCGGCCTCGGTTGGCTTTCATGCATCCGGGAGGCAGGGCCTTCCAGGAAATAGTCTTTACGTTTTTGAGATAGAAATTCCTGAGTTATCACTGGTGAAAAGACAGCATGTTTTTCGGCCCCTTTTCACTGGTGGGGTACAAGTAGAAAAGTCCAAATACAAAGCCGGTGACCCCGGTATAGAGATGTTTGTTCCGTACAAAATCAATTCCCAATACATCAAATCGGTGCAGAAATATCAAAACCCGCCAAAAAAATGGGGTTCGCTAAGCTCGTCTTCTCGATCAGGTGAGGTTGTGAGACCCGTCGAGCCGAAGATTGCGAATCCCGAAGAAGCTCTTCCCGGTGCAGAAGTGTTCCCGGACAGAGTTCGTCGAGTATTTCATGAAGAAGACGTTCTAATAGAGAATAATGGAAGTTGGAACAAAATGACCTCGGGCGAAATTCCGACACCAATCGACGATAAGACAGAAGCATTATTTGATTATCCGCCGTACCAGAGGATATATGGCGACATCCTCGGGAAATACGAAAACGGAGATTTCCTTATTGAAGCAAGACTCCCGACCGGCTTGTTAATCGGAACTGGTATTCAGCGCTGCAGGTGGAAAGTTCGCGTAGGTCAGGATCGTATTATCAAGGCAACCTCCCGGTAGTGAAAATTTAGAAGTGAGTCTTCCTATGTTTTGGATTGGCTCGATCAGGATTCGCCTTCGGCAAAAGCTCATCGAACCAGCCCTCGCCGCTAGGGTGGCTCGGCACGGACCAATCTGGTCGATACACGAGCAATATTGTGATCGCGGCACCCGCAAGATAGAGGCTGGCGTAATCCCGAGTTCTCGAAAGCAATTCAATAGCTCAAAGACGCGGGGTAGTCCCGTGGGCCTCGATACGTTTGCCGGACCGTACAATGCCCTGATCTAAGTGCCTGAAGGGTACAAGCTTTCCGTACCCCGACGGCAGTTTTACGATGGGGTTCGGCGGCGTTGGATGGAATCATTACGGATCGACGGAGCTTCCGAATACCAGAAAGTAACTGGGTCGGGTATATGAGTTTCAAGCCGGACCGTGAAAGAAAAGCGGCTGCAGGCCTGGCAGTGAGAGACGACGGACCCCGGGGTCATCTGTGAATGTCAAGGATTGAACGTATAACAACGGGCACTTGAGAAACGACGGCCAGAAGACTCAAGCGGGACGCCGGCGAGAGGGAATGGGCAATCCTCCTATTTGGAAGCATGCGAAAGTTTAATCCCCAAGGTGATTTCGCTAGGGGTGTAGCCTCTGCTTTCTTTTACGCGGAAATTGGGGCACTCCCAAATACCGATCCTCTCAATCCTCAAACCTCTAAGGCGTGGGCTTACGCTCATGATGTCGCAAAGGCTTTTTGGAGAAAAACAAATCCGGATAAAACCGCTGTGATTCGACATGTTAGTGAAATGCTTGCTCCGATCGAAGGCGAATGGAATCGCGTAGCGGAAAACGCCGTGAGGGGGGCCTCTGCAGCAAGCCGCCCCCCTCTAGCTCAAGTCATTGGCGAACTCCTGGATAGCCAATTTCCAGTAATTCGTCTTAACGCGACTTTTGGCATGCGCCATGTTTGGAAGAACCTCGGAGAAAGGTCTCACGACCTTCTTTCGAAATCCCTGAGTGATTCACATCCAGAGGTTCGTTCTGCTGCTGCCCGTATTCTTGGAAATTACCCAGGTTTGGGAGCAGCCGGTTTATTTTCAAAAGTCCTGAACGATCCAATTCCGTATGTTCGAGAAGATGCACTCCTTTCACTCGAAAACTATTCAGGTCCAGAAATTGGCGAAGTAATTCACGTCTCCCAAAATAACGTTGATCCAAAGATTCGACGAACAGCGGTAAGGCGTCTTTCCCGGTATTCAGGTCCAGATTTGATCGAATTCTATCTGACTGGGTTTTCGGATTTGGATGTTGAGGTGAGGTCAGAGGCAGTTCGCGCATTTAACGGGGAGACCAAACAAAGAATAGAGGAGCTGCGTCAGATCATGGCTTCATCGACCGAACCCGAGAAGATAAAAGCTTTCCAACAGGTACTATCAAAGTTAAAGCGAGTTGATTCCCGGTGTGTAACTGGACGATTGCGCTCATTGATAAAAATACGAAAGTGACCCGCCTGGATGACCTCCGCGCCCTCCCGGCGCTCCGGTATTCGAGAGGTACGCGCACCTCCTGTGCGCGCCATTTCATCTTCGCCTTCGGCAAAGGCTCCTCGAACCAGCCCTCGCCGCTTTCGCGGCTCGGCGTGGTTCTCATCCCGTGCATCCCGACCCTTCCACTTCAGACCCGCTTCGCCGGATCGTCGGCTTGCGTCCTCGGTACCCCCAGCCGCAACCAACCCCGTAAATGACACAAAGATACGCGAGCTAGCCGAGGAAGATGAGGCGAGCCGAGGGAGTGTACTCGAATGTACATGACCGAAGGCGAGACGAAATCTGACGAAGGATAGCGAAGCGGATCTGAAGTGGAATGGCTGGTTCGATTGTGAACGAAAGATTTCGGGTACTTGCACCCTCTTTTGTCCTAATCATAGGACAAGCTCCTGCGTCGTACAACGCCTATGTTGCTTGGTCAAAAGGATCGAGGAAACTTTCGAAGCAGGCGGGGTGCTAGGTTGCAAGTAGTGACGGCGAGAGGCGTTGTCTCGACATGCTGCTCGCACGGTCTCTGAGCCGGCTGCTAAGGTCCGACATGCTGGTCCGAAAAGCGGATAGGTTGTCAAAATATGGGCCGCATTGACGGCCAAAATAGGCCTTTTTGCCGGAATATTCATTGCACAATAATTTGACACCCTGGGTTTGTCAGTCGGACAACTGCTCGGTTTCAAAAGCCTAGTTTGCTTGCCGATTGGACAAAAATTGCCTCTTGAGTTAAGGCTCCGTCCGGGCGATAAGTAAGATAGCTCATCTACCATGTTGTAGAAGGAGTACGGGGGCCGCCTAAAACGCGGCCCCTGCCTTTTTCCAGTCCTGATATTCACGTTTAAGCTTCTCTTTTCTCCACTCGTATTCAATAGCGTATGCGGAAATGAGCAGTGCATAAGTCTCCTTATCCGCAAATACAACGATGTAGCTGAAATCCGTGGGCGCCAGAACAATACGTTTCTCCGGGCCGCCGCCCTTCTTATGTGGACGGGTATTGGTCCAGGCTCGAATTCGAGCTTCGGGAAATTCCTCAATCAGCGGCTTGATCCAAGGAACTCGTTCCCATCGTCGTGGGTCCATGGTGCGGTCCTTCTCTATCGGACCTTCGGATACAAGGTGCCAAAATATCGCCTCGCGCCCGTCAATCTTGTGCGTTTTATTTATGCTGAACCTTTTGAGCCGAAACTGTGGGCAAGAGTGAATCAAGTCCTTCAAAAATCGGTCGTAGACGGCCCGGTCAAAACGAATCCAATCGTTGTCAAAGTGCTCGGCCAAAATTAGCGGAGGTAACCACGAGGTGGGCGTCATTGCTCGTCAGCTCCCGAGCCCTGCCAAATGAAGATATTGACCTTGTCTTCCCGTTGTAGAGTTGATTTGGTGAGCGATTTTCCAGATCTACGTCTAATTCGCTCTATAATCGAATTTTTTGCATCACTGCGCTGGCTCAGGTTTCGATTAGCTTGGCCGACTGCTCCCATTAGAAGGTCGCCGAGTTGCAGGATTCCCACTTCTTTTGATTGGACTGACTCGACTCGTTCGACAATGTTTCTATCAAAGTCATAAATATTATGCGCCAGAACTTCGTGCAATTTGCGGATGCGTTCAGCGCTCTGGGTATCCTTTTGATCTAAATAGATATGAAATCGGTTCGACGAATCGAAAATGACCTTCAAAAGGTTGAACACCATTTTGTAATACCAGGTGTTGTGATCGGAGCTGAAGGCCTGATGATTCAGTACCCTCTTGTTTGGGATCACGAGAGCACGAAAGTGCAGGTCTGGTGCTCCAAAGAAATAGTCGACGAGATCAAGATAGAATCCGACTTTTGATGGAGATACTTTGTTCCACTTGATTTCAGTGTGAGGAGAAAGCTCGTGACGGAGACGGATCGCCTTAATTTCCTTGTGAACGCTCCGAACCTTGTCCTTAGGGCACCAAATTGCCCCGAGAACCATGGCATTGCTATCGTCGCGCTCTAGATGACAGGACTCATCGCAGTAAATATTGTAGATCGCCATAATTGAGATGTATCACCTCTGAATCCGTTACGTAAGTGTCAGCTCAAGAACCACTTGGAGGCCGCTTAGTGTATTGAAATAGGTTCACAACCTTCTCCATTACGGCTTCCTCGGTCGGGATGAAGCTTAAGCGCTCAGTCGCTCCCCCTTCGTCGATTCCGGCCAGCCGTACGTAACGCTGCATTGTCTTCATGTCCTTCCAGCCGCAGATCTTCATAACGACCGTCGCCGGAATTCCCGATCCGATGAGCTGAGTAGCGAAGCAGGCCCGAAGCGTATGAAACTTGATCGAAGGGAGGCTGTTGGCCTGGCAAAAGCCGCGAAGGATGGTCGCCTGCATTCCGAGGCGCCAATCCGAAAAGGGGGGTAGCAGCGGATCGTCTGGCGCTTTCTCCTCAATCTTCAGGTCGTGAATCAGAAACTGATAGAACTCGCTGGAAACGGGAATCGTTCGCCAGTATCCCGCCTTCGTTGGGCCG
>Ga0156749_1186_pt1 | contig 7069 bp, 8 predicted proteins | sample RifOxyD1_FD_112078 | JGI IMG/M metagenome (GOLD analysis project Ga0156749, IMG submission 112078) | Bdellovibrionales bacterium RIFOXYD1_FULL_55_31 | reverse complement strand
GGCTATGATGAATGTTTGAAGATGAGATTTTGATTCGCGCGTATTCATTTTATTTAATCAGATCGTAAACCGAGCGGACGTCTCCACCAAGTTTAAATCGTCAGGGGCGCACTGTTTCAACCCGCCACTGCAAGCGGTGGAAGGTCAGTTTCAGTCATTCCGTGTGGGCGAGAAAGAGACGATGGTGGGATCGATAGTGAATGTGATGGCGGGCGGGACTGGTTTGGAAGTTGGGCGGTTACTTAAGACTGTCGGGGGTTCGATAAAGCTATCTCGAAAAGATCCATTGCTAAAACGCAGACGGTTTCTTCCTTAGCTTCTTTGATGATCGGTTCGGAGGTCTCAATGGCTTGCAGTAGAATTGTGCGGATCTTTTCAATGGCTTCCTGGGACAGGCTCATGACCGAAGAATAGTGAAGGCTTGATGGGTGGAAGCTGTCCATGGATTGAAGGGCTTGCAGACGCCAGTTGGAATGGTGTTTGGTCACGAGCGGCGAGTCGGCCGGGAGATGAATGCGGGTAGGACCGCAGACGTATCTGTTTCCGCTCAGCTTTGCGAGCCCTGTTTTGAGAAGAAAATTTAGAACGGAACTGACCCTAGATTGGGGAAGCTTGAGCGCGGCGGCAATGGCGGATTTGTCCTGAAGGTGTGGAACCATGAGGCACATGTGAATTGCGGTGAAGTGCCACGAGCTATAGTAAGTGAGCTGATCTGCTTCAGAGAGCTGTGTTGTTGTATCGACTCGTTCCTTGATTTCTCTGCGCCGGATTTGAATGCCTTGGATTTTTTCGCGGTAATAGGTTTCGAGGTCCTTTGATCCGGCGCGGGCGAGATGAACCAGAAGGAGAAAATAGTCGCGCTCTTCCGTATCATGGTTCAGAAAGCGGCTAATCTTGGCTGCGTGCTCGAGGCTGAAATGAGAACTGCCGCCGAGTACAAGCGAAATGAAGGCGCCTTGGCAGTTGAGCGCTCCGGCAAGTTTGGCGCGGGCGCCGCGGTCTGGTCCTTTGACGGGAAGCGCATTTTTCAAATATTCCCGGTAATTCAGATAGTCGAAGACAGTCTTCGGGTTGCTCACTAATCATAAGTGTATGCTTAATAAATCGCATGAAAACTAAAAAACAATATAACGACATGCCGTATGTTTTCGGGTAAAGCCTCTCCCGCGCAACACGGTTTTTACTAAAAAGTTAAGTAGTTCGGGGTTTTGTCATATTGACTAAAAAAGTCAGACAATATAGGGTCCACCTGTTTCCGTGTGATGCAGGTGCATGACGTGGGAAGGAAGCAAAATATGAAGATGAAACAGCTATTTATTAGTGGTCTTGCTGCTGGAATTATCGCGGCCACTGGGCAGGTGGCGTTTGCTGGTGGAGCGACGAGTGGTGGCGGCAATTCGGTAGTCTGTTTTACTGATTTGAAAGCCCGCGATGCGGTATACGCGGAACTAGACAAAGCGCCGGTAGCAGGTGTTAACGCACAGAACCCGTTCTCAAATTCAACAGTGATGGCTCAGGTCGTCAGCATCGAATCTCTTGATCTATATTTGCACAAGCTTCCTCGCGGTCGTGCCGGTCAGCCGATTTCGCGAGGTGTGATCCGGGTTGCGACCGATGAGACAGCTGAGTCGATCGTAAAGAGAGTGATTGCACGACTGCGGACGAAGACGGTTTTTGCCGATTATATTACCGCAGCACTCGATCAGCTGGAACAATTAAATTGGATTTCGGCCGATGGTGTCGTGCGGATCGCCGATACGGGATTGCCGGTTATGGTTGCCCCGGAGTGTTTGATCGCCCAAACGGCCTATCGCAAGGGTGAATATGTCTACTATGACAAAAATCTCTTCGAACGAATGGATGAAATGAGCAAGTCCTCTCTCATTCTCCATGAAGTGCTTTACGCCATTGCCAAAGAACACGGGGCGAAGGATGCTTCTGCGGTTTATCATGCCCTCAGCGCGATCGTCGTTTCCGATGAGGAATTTCAATCGATAGATCCAACGAGGACCGTCGCGCCACTCCTCGCGCTCATTGATGATCCGAAGTATACCACTTCGATCATCTCCAGTGCTCGTTACGCGAATGGCGAGCCGATCACTTTTTTTCGTCCTTTCAGTCGTCAGGATGGTCTCAGAGATATTTTTTATTTTAACGGGCGCCACTCCTTGGATGTGGACGGGTTCCGGGTAATTTTGGATTCCGATTATAGGCGCACAACGGCTTACGGGATTGTGAACGGGCGCCTTGAGGGGGCGACGTTTTACTCTAGTGAAGGGCGTCTCCTTTCACCTCCGATTGCAGGGGAGGTGGCCGTGGGTTACAGAAGAATTCGTCTCAGTATGTTGTCATTGTCGGGACGTGGACCTGAGGCCTTGCAGGGTGAAGTCGGGGGCAATGGCGACGGATATGATCAGAGTCCTTCTGGTGCTGTGCATGACGGAACATTTTCGGTTCAGGTGCCGACGAGAGCAAAAGTGGTGATTGATAAGGGATATGTAGCTTTTTCTTCAGATATTGGTTCGAAAGTGATTTTGGTTTCGTACCATCCAGGAAAATCGACTGACAGCAAGTTTCTCAAGTTGAAATCAGTCCTGTTCGATCGTGAAGGTAATCTGTTGCGCGGCGTTCTGGCGGAAAGCGCGTGGTTTGGCTTGCGACATGTCAAGGCGGGCACTGCTGTCTCATTTAGCCGGTCAGGCCCCGTGAGTGGAAAGGTTGAAGAAGTGGGCGCCGAGTAATTCTGAACTTCAGAATTTTGAGGTCGAGCCTCTGATTCCAGCTTTCACTACGCTCGAAGAACGCAAGCGGTGGAAGGTCAGTTTCGCGAGCCTAGAGGCGAGGGGCAAGTATCAGAACGTGGGTAAAATGATTGAGATTGACGCGAGTGATTAAAAATTGGAGTTGGATAATTTGTGATAACTACGAGAGACGTCGTTAGGAAATAGGGGATGGGCTGCTGGAGCCTCACCCCCGTAACATATTTTCTATTTAGAGATAGCTCACCCAGCAATACATGCTTACACCTTTGTCTTCGACAGTGAGAGTGCCTTCGAGGCGTTCGTTGGCAGGCATTTGTTTTTTCGCTAAAATTTCTTTGGTTTTCTTGTCTACTGCTTCCATACGGAAGAACAAGCGGCGTTCTCCATTCAAGAAATCTGAAATAAAGTAAGCGAACATATCGATCCCGCGGTTGCCGAGAAGGTAGGCTCCGTGAAACGCGCTGCTCGTGGTTTGTCCGGTCTGTATTCCGTCCTTAAATTCCTGACAAGTGATGTCGTCATATCCGCTGCGATAGGAGCGAGAGGGGGGATTGGCGATCAAAAAATCAATAGTTGGCCCTGACAGACGATAGTTTTGGTCATTGAATCGAAGAATTCCTAAATACTCATGGAGGATTAAAATCGAGAAAGTTTTGGTTCCTTGAAGTCGTTCGACCGAGGCTTCCGAAAAAACAATGCGGCCTTGGTCAGGATAATTGATGGCATCGACAGCGTTCCCGTCGAGTTCGAGTGGCGTAGGGGAAATTTGAATTTTGGTCTTTTGTATGGCGACATCAAAAGAGCCGTAGTTAATCTCTCGAAGTTCGCCAGGGAGCGAGGAGTTTCTAAGGGCTTCCGAGAGTCGGCTGGCTTCCTGAATAATCGAAATTGCGGAGCCATTGCCGCCTCCCCCGTGGACGCCACCATCGTCAGCTTTTGCCAGTGCGGCGTACGTGAGTGAAAAGAACCCTACCCAGATGGCTATTAAAAACTTCATAATTGACCTCCGTTATCATGTATTAGGTTTTTGTTCTACCCACCAGTTTTTCAGTTGCGAGTATGAGTCGAATTGAACATGGGGCGGCCTACGGCGATAGATTAAGTTATTAAAGTATTCACGATAAAGTAGAGGAAAACTAAACTTATGGATAGAATAGTTGAAAATGAAGAATGTTTTTGAATTTAAGGAATATCGGTCTTACCTGCAGTTGCGCCTTGGATCGAGAGGGCAAAGAACGGGACAGCGGTTGGCTGCCGCGAAGGCGATGAGGTGCCATAGTACCTTTGTTTCTCAGGTGATGAACGGGCGAGCGGAGTTGAGCCTAGAGCAAGCCACTCTTTTGAGTGAGCACCTCGGTCATACGGTTGAAGAAGAACACTATTTCTTGTTGCTCGTCCAGGAGGCTCGAGCGGGTAGCGTACAGGTTCGTCACTACTTCAAACGCCAGCGGGATGAGATATTGAATCAGCGAATGAGCATTCGAAATCGGCTCAAAGACGCCGCCGCGCTTTCGGAAATGGATGAGGCAAAATTTTATAGTAACTGGCTTTACTGTGCAGTGCATGTGTTGACCACGATTGAGAGGCTGCAAACGGCAGAGGCATTGGCGGACTTTCTTGGGGTGTCGCGTGGCCAGGTGAATCGGATTTTGGATTTCTTGGTTTCGCTGGGTTTGGTCGATCAGTCAAAAGATGGGCGTTATCAAATGAGCCAAAAGCATATCATCTGTCCTCGCATTCCCCGAATATATCCAAGCACCACACGAACTGGCGTATGCGCGCGATCGACTCTTTGGATCATCCGGGCGATGAGGATCTGCATTACTCTGCTGTGATTACGTTGTCAGAGAAGGACGTCAAGACTTTGCGTGAGAAAATGCTTCAATCATTGGAGGAAAACTTGAAGCTCATCAAACCATCGCCGTCAGAAGTGCCGTATGTCTACTGCATGGATTTGTTTCGACTGGGGCAGGGGGTGTGATTGGACTCCAGCTTTCACTTCAGATCCGCTTGTTAAAAATGATTCGTAAGTGGAAGTTTTCACAAAGAGGCGCGAGCCAAGCGAAGAAGGCGAAAAAATGCGACCAAAACGTATAGAGACATACGTTGCGGGAGCATTTTTGAGTCTGATGAAGCTTGGCGAAGCGGATCTGAAGTGAAAACTGGAGCCGATGCCCGGACTCGAACCGGGGACCTACGCTTTACGAAAGCGTTGCTCTACCAACTGAGCTACATCGGCGCCGCATAGAAGCTAACATAGATTAAGTAGCTGAAAAGAGCCGAATTCGCCAAGTGAAAAATAGCCCATTTTGACTCGCATCGCGGGTTTTGATAGAAATCCGGAACGAGGATAAGTGATGCAGATCTTATATATCGCCGGTTTTGGGGTGCTCGGTGTCCTCGCACGCTATTATTCCGGACTGTTTGTTGAGAAAGTGCTGTTCCCGCCGTTTCCCCACGGGACTTTTCTGGTCAACGTTGCGGGGTCCTTTCTGGTCGGAGCCATTTACGTCCTCACGGCTGAGCGGATGGCGGTTACCCCGGAGCTTCGCCTCGGGATCATGGTGGGATTTCTCGGGGGCTTCACGACTTTTTCCAGCTATTGCCTCGAAGCGATCAAGTTGCTCGAAGCGGCCGAATATTTCTATGCGGCTCTCTATTTCGGGCTCAGTCCGGTTCTGGGGGTCTTTGCGGCCTTCGGGGGTATCTTCCTCGCTCGTAAACTTTTGGATGTGGCTTTGTGACTGAACGCGAAAAAGTCGAAGTCTGGATCTATGCCCGAAAGAAAGGTGAGGCGCCAGAAGCGCGCTCTTCGGCAACTCCGGCCATCCAAGTTCTTCTCCTGAAAATGCGTCCCGATCGTGGTGGATTCTGGCAACCCGTTACCGGGAGTGTCGAGCCGGGAGAGGCGCTTGCGTCAGCCGCCCTTCGCGAGGCGCAAGAAGAGACCGGGTTGGAGTTTGCCGGGCCTCCCCAGCCGCTCTGTTACTCATTTACTTTTGAAGGAACAGGAGAAAGACGGGGCCTGCGGTTTCGCGAACACGGTTTCGCGCTTGAGGTGCCCGGCGCGACCGAACCCGTCAAGCTTGACCCGCATGAGCATGTTGAATACCAGTGGCTCAGCGCTGAAGAAGCTTTCAAACTGCTCCATTTCTCTTCCAATGCCGATATGCTACGGATACTGATCAGGAACTTATCGAAAGAAAGGTGATTTATGAGCCCCGCGCGAACGATCGAACAGGAAAACTTGGGCCTTGGAAAGGGCCTTTACGCCATTTTCGAAACCTCCATGGGAGACATGATCTGTCGCCTTGAAGAGGAAAAAGTGCCGGAGACGGTGAAGAATTTCGTCGGCCTCGCGACAGGCGAAAAAGAATATACCGACCCCAAGACCAATCAGAAATCCCATGAACCTTTCTACGACGGGACGATCTTTCATCGCATCATCAAGAATTTCATGGTGCAGGGCGGAGATCGCCTGGGGCAGGGAACGGGTGGACCGGGTTATCGTTTCAAAGACGAATTTCATCCGACGCTGAAGCATTCCGGCCCTGGGATACTTTCGATGGCCAATGCCGGCCCGAACACGAACGGCAGCCAGTTTTTCATTACCCTTGTTCCGACGGCTTGGCTGGACGGGAAACATTCGGTTTTCGGTCACGTCGTAAAAGGCCAGGAAGTCCTTCAGGCCCTCGGCAACGTCGCGACTGGGTCGGGCGATCGTCCGCGCCAGGAAGTCGGGATCAAGAGGCTCAGGATCGTTCGCGAGAGCTGAGCCGCTGGGACTTCGGTAGAATAGCTGAAGAATTCGTGACCCGGCGTGCTAAATCGTTTGAACTCGGCGCGCGGGTGGGAATTGCTTGTTCAGCCCGGAATAATGAAGATCTCGTCGCGGGTGGGCGATGAAACCGGCGTGTAGTGGTGAAATTCGCTGGTCGAGCATCGCACAAGAAAACTGCTGGCGAGGTGAGAGCATGCGGTTGGTGGGCGTGCGTGCGTTTCGGTGGTGAGCTGGGGTTTGAGGCGCAATTCGCGAGAAGAAGAGTTTTAAAAGAGCGGGGCGAGCCCCGAAGGTCCAAACGGTCCAGAACGCCGCGGAGTCCGCCGCCGGCGGAGTCGGGAAAAGGTGCGCATCAATTCGGACGATATTTTTTGCGAGATTATTCTTGACGACATTTCGGCTCTTCAACCGGGTTGCTATCGGATTCCTTCTATAAAGGCGCTGAAATCAGCGCTGTTTCTTTCATTTGAAATGTTTAGAGCTCCTCGTCCGCAGTTTCATCGCCCTCCAAACTTCTCGCTCTCAG
>Ga0156749_1042_pt1 | contig 7338 bp, 9 predicted proteins | sample RifOxyD1_FD_112078 | JGI IMG/M metagenome (GOLD analysis project Ga0156749, IMG submission 112078) | Bdellovibrionales bacterium RIFOXYD1_FULL_55_31 | reverse complement strand
GGTTGCAAATAGGCGGATTCATAACAAGGAGATTCGTATGAAAAGGTTGATCGCAATTTTGTCCACAGGTCTTGCCATTGGATTCGCCGTCGCGCTCGCGAATGCCCAGGACACCTCGAATACCGGGAGTTCTGACGCGACTACACAGGGTACGATGACGCAGGATCAGGCAGGGACCTCCGGTGAAACGACAACTCCGCCCAGCAAGGAAGGCACAACCAGCAGCGACATGAGCGGAAAGAGTGGAGAGAGCAGTGACATGAGCTCGGCGGACACTTCGAAGAGTGCCAAACAGGCCCGTTCGGATCGCTGGCGCACGGCGAAGAGTTGCACCGATGAAAGCGGCGTCACGCATCGCAAAGGCACGAAGTCGTTCAAAGAGTGCGTTGATGCGAAACGCCGTCAGGAACAGCAGATGGGCGGCCAGACCGGCAGCGAGATGAGCCCCCCGGCAACCAGCCCGGATCAGAGTGGCACGGACAGCCCCACCTCTGGCGACACGGCCGGCCAGAGCGGCCAGACCGGCCAGAGTGACTCGACATCGTCCGGGTATTGATCCTCCAAAACTCCAAATGACCTGACTAAGCCGATGCATTTCGAATGCATCGGCTTTTTTATTTTACTGTGCTATGAACGAAACCACCATGAAACCGCAACAGACCGCTACTTCTATCGCTCTATCCACCTTGCGCCCGGACGGCGGGAAACTGATCCGCGAAGCACGCCTGCAACGATTTCCGAACCGTACCAAAGTCCGGCGGTATGAAGTCGAGTTCAGCTGTCCCGAATTCACGTGCGTATGCCCTGCTTCCGGTTTTCCTGATTTCGCGACACTGCACATCAAGTACATCCCGAAAAACTGGTGCGTCGAATTGAAGAGCTTGAAGCTCTACATCAACCAATATCGCGATCGCGGCATCTTTCATGAAGACGTCGTCAACGTCATCTTGGATGACCTGATCCGGTTGCTTGACCCTTGGGAAATCGAAGTAGTCGGGGATTTCAACGTCCGCGGCAATATCAAAACCGTTGTTCGCGCGAAGCATAGCCGGAGACGAAGAAGCAAACGATAAGTTTCTTGCCTCGTTCAGTACGGTATGAAAATATTTTTGCATGTCCAAAATCAGGAATCTTCAGGTTCGGGAACTCTTGGATTCGAGGGGTATTCCAACAGTCGAAGTCGAGATCGCGGTTGATGATCCGAAGCACGCGGGTGAAATCGTCTCCGGACGAGCACTGGTCCCTTCTGGAGCTTCGACGGGCGAAGGCGAAGCACTCGAACTTCGGGATGGCGATAAAAAGAGATTCGAAGGCAAAGGAGTCCTCTCGGCGGTCCGCAATGTCCGGGAAAAGATCGCTCCCGCCATTCTGGGACGCGACTTCTCCCTTCAGTCCCATTTGGATGATGCCCTGCGGGATCTCGACGGTACGCCGAACAAGTCAAAACTCGGGGCTAACGCGATTCTGTCCGTCAGCATGGCTTTTTTGCGGGCCCAGTCAGCCGCTCAAAGAATCCCGACATACAAGCTGATCAGCTCTACCTTTGGCACGCACGGAACGACCCTGCCCGTTCCGATGATGAACATTCTGAACGGCGGCAAGCACGCCGCCAACGGGCTCGCAATCCAGGAATTCATGGTCGTGCCCGCCGGCTTTGAAACCTTTTCCGAATCGTTGCGGGCGGGGGTCGAAATTTTCCATCGACTCAAACACATTCTGAATGAAAAAGGACTTTCCACCGGCGTCGGTGACGAAGGCGGGTTCGCGCCCGTTTTTGAAGATGAACTCCCTCACGAACAGGCACTGACGGCGATCATTCAGGCCATTCGCGATGCGGGATATCGCCCGGGGAGCGACGTCTTTCTCGCGATTGATGCCGCGGCAAGTGAATTTTCCGACCACAAGGGGGCTTACCGGTTCGAAGGAAAACGCCTGAACGCGGATGAAATGGTCGATATTTATCGACGTTGGACAAACACCTATCCCGTCATTTCGATCGAGGACGGCCTGGCCGAAGATGATTGGGATGGCTGGGCAATGCTCAGCAAGAAAATGGGTTCCGAGATCCAGATCGTCGGAGACGATCTTTTTGTCACGAATCAGGCGCTCCTGAAACGAGGAATCGATTCCGGAATCGCGAATGCAATTCTCATCAAACTGAACCAGATCGGAACGGTTACTGAAACCCTCGAAACCATGAAGATGGCAGGACAGGCTGGCTTCGGAGCCATCGTTTCGCACCGAAGCGGCGAAACCGAAGACACCCTGATCGCCGACCTCGCCGTAGGGACTGATTGCGGTCAAATCAAAACCGGATCGGCTTCGAGAAGCGAGCGGATCGCGAAGTATAACCAGCTTCTCCGAATTGAAGAACAGCTCGGTTCACGAGCCAAATTCGCGGGACCGGCGGTTTACGGAAGATTTCAAAGATGAAAGGCCGAAAATGGCTCACTCCAGCAAAGCTCTGGCTTGGCATCTTCGGCTGTTGGCTCCTGTTTCTGGTCGGCATTCCGGCACAGTTCGGATCTCCCGGCGTGATGCAACTGGTCCGGCTCAGGAGCCTCCTTGATACCCGAAAGAGCCAGGCTGAAGATCTCAGAACCCTTCTCCGGAGGCTCGAAACAGAGTCCCAGCAACTCGAAAAGAGCAAAGTAGTGCAGCAACGCGAGATCCGGCGAGTTTTGGGATATGCAGCTCCCGACGAAATCATCTTTGATTTTACCGGGGACCCCCAACTCGATCGCCCACAAAACCAGACCAATAATGTCAACTGATTCTCCTTTTTGACAACTCCCGTCATATTCCGTCACACTAGCAATAGGGCGCTCGTCATCGCGACGCCCAAGGCGATACCCAACAGACAGGGGGCAAACGATGGCTCTTGGCAAGGTGAAATGGTTCAATGACGCGAGGGGATTCGGGTTCATTGAAAGCAAAGACGGAATCGAGATTTTCGTCCACTACACCGCGATCCAATGCGACGGGCATAAAACGCTTCGCGAAGGCGCGGAAGTCGAATTCGATCTTTATGACGGACAGAAAGGACCTGAAGCACAAAACGTAGTTCCGGTGATCTGATTCAGGTGGTAAGTATTTTGTCCTATGTCAAAAAACAAAGTCGTTCTCGGCGTTCCGAAGGAAACCAAGGATCGCGAGACTCGAGTCGCGGGAACCCCGACTTCAGTCAAAAAATGGATTAAACAGGGCTTCCGAGTCATTGTTGAACGGTCCGCAGGCGCTTCGGCAGGCTTTCCTGACGAAGCCTATTCCGCGGAAGGCGCCGAACTCGGCGATGCGACGACAGCGCTCGGCGCCGATGTCGTTTTAAAACTCAATCGTCCGACTTCCGCCGAAGTCTCAAAAATGAAAAGAGGCGCTCTCCTCATCTCTTTCCTGGACGGCTACCTCAATGACGGCCTCCTCGAACAGCTCGCCCAAGGGGCAATTGACAGCATCGGAATGGAGCTACTTCCCCGCACCTCGCGGGCCCAATCGATGGATGCGCTCTCTTCGCAGGCAAATATCGCGGGCTATCGCGCGGCTCTCGAAGCAGCGACGCGATATAAACGGTTTTTCCCGATGATGATGACCTCAGCCGGCTCCGCCAAGCCCGCGAAAGTCGCAGTCCTGGGCGCGGGTGTTGCCGGGCTTCAGGCGATTCCGACTGCGAAGAAACTCGGCGCGGCGGTTGAAGGCTACGATATCCGCCCCGAGGTGAAGGAGCAGATCATTTCAGTCGGGGCGAAGTTCATCGAACTCGATCTTGAAGAAAGCGGCATCGGAACGGGCGGATACGCCAAAGAACTTTCAGAAGCGGGAAAACAAAAACAACAGGCGCTCCTGAACGAAAAACTTAAGAAATTTGACATCATTATATCAACTGCCAATATTCCCGGTCGCAAAGCCCCGGTTCTGATCACGGAAGAAGCCGTCAAGGGAATGCGGTTCGGCTCGGTGATCATCGACATGGCTGCCTCAACCGGCGGTAATTGTCCTCTCACCGAACCTGACAAGATCGTCGTAAAACACGGCGTCACCATCGTCGGGATCACCAATTGGGCCGCGCTTGTGCCTGCTGACGCGAGCGAATTCTACGCGCGAAATGTCGCGAACCTCCTCGCCCTGCTTGTGCAAGAGGACCCCCAGAGCGGCCCTACTCTCAAGATGAATCTTGAGGATGACATTATCGCTGCGTCTTTGGCGGTCTTCCAAGGCGAAATCCGTTTCAAGAGAAAATGAACAGTCGGAGTATCTTATGTCGCCAACTATGATCGGAATTTACGTTTTCGTCCTTTCCTGCTTTGTCGGGTACCACGTGATCTGGGGAGTGACGCCGGCCCTGCATACACCGCTCATGGCCGTCACGAACGCGATCAGCGCGATCGTCGTCGTGGGCGCGATTCTCGTCGCGGGTTTTCATCCCAACGAGGGTCAGACCGGCCCCATCGAGCTGGTCGGATTTTTCGCCGTTCTCCTCGCTTCGATCAACATTTTCGGAGGATTCGTCGTTACGAACCGGATTCTCGCCATGTTTAAAAACAAGAAAAAAAATAGCGGGTGACCACATGACGAGTTTCAATCAGGACATCTTCTCTCTTGTTTATCTGATCGCGACGATCTTATTTATCCTGGGTCTGAAAGGCCTCGCTTCGCCCAAGACCGCGCTCAGGGGCAATCTCTTCGCGATGATAGGAATGATGATCGCGGTCGTCGCCACCATCATCAACCCGGAAGTGAAAAACTACGGCTGGCTGACCGCAGGCCTCGCGATCGGCGCGCTTATCGGAAGTACGGTCGCCTTACGGATCCAGATGACCGCGATGCCGCAGCTCGTGGCGGCTCTTCACAGCTTCGTCGGGCTGTCGGCCGTGCTTGTCGCGATCGGCACCTACTTCGCCCACCACGAAACGGGACACGTTGATTCCACGCTCATGATCGAACTCGCCGCCGGAAGCTTCATCGGCGCCATCACGTTCACCGGGTCCCTCATCGCGTTCGGAAAGCTTCAAGGCCTCCTCGGCTCGAATCCCGTCGTCTTCAAGGGTCAGCATCTCCTGAACCTGGCGATGGCACTCTTAATGCTCGGATGCGCCACCTGGTTTGTCGCATCCGATACGCTGCTGCCCTTTTTGGTCATGACCTTGATCGCGCTCATCTTGGGGTTCACGCTGATCATCCCGATCGGTGGCGCGGATATGCCGGTCGTCGTTTCCATGCTGAATTCCTATTCCGGCTGGGCAGCCGCCGCGACCGGGTTCACGCTCGGCAACAATCTTCTGATCACGACGGGAGCGTTAGTCGGCTCAAGCGGCGCGATTCTGTCGTACATCATGTGCAAAGCGATGAATCGGGGATTCATCAGCGTGATCCTGGGCGGATTCGGAGGCGATGCCGCGGTCGCCACCACAAGCCCCGCCGGAAAAGGCGTGAAATCGGCTTCCTCCGAAGACGTCGCATTCATGCTCGAGAACTCGTCCAAAGTCATCATCGTCCCGGGTTATGGAATGGCCGTCTCGCAGGCCCAGCATGCCATCAAGGAGCTCTACGATACGCTCGTTGAAAAGGGAGTTGAAGTGAAGTTCGCGATCCATCCGGTCGCCGGCCGCATGCCCGGGCACATGAACGTGCTCCTCGCCGAATCCGAGATCCCGTACGACTGTGTTTTTGAAATGGATGAGATCAACAGCGAGTTTTCGACCTGCGATGTCGCCTTCGTGATCGGCGCGAATGACGTTGTCAATCCTGACGCGAAAACGAATAAATCCAGCCCGCTTTACGGCATGCCGATTCTCGACGCTTACAAAGCCAAGCAGGTTTTCGTGAATAAAAGATCCATGAAGGTCGGGTACGCCGGCGTCGACAATGCCCTCTTCTATTTCCCGAATTGTTCACTCGTCTTCGGCGACGCCAAAGCGGTCAGCGAACAACTCGTGGCGAATCTCAGGGGCACGGGGCACTAAACCCCGGGCTATTTGGCGGCATCCGCTTTAGTGGTCTTCGTGGTCGCGGTAGCAGTCGCCGGTGCGGGTTGTTGTTTCTTATAATTGCTGTTAGCATCTACGGCCGTACAGGCCGCCGCCTGCGCTTCTCCAAGTTTTTCCTCACCCGAGGCTGACATAGCCGCGAACTGGCAGATGACTCCAACCACAATCAGGGCTTTTGATAAATTCTTCATTGCAACTCCCTCTCGTTCCTCTGAATGAATTCACGTGGGATGCCAAACGGCATTTCTCCTGAAATCAGGGATCTGCATACATCGTCACGGATAAACACTGCTTACCTGTCGTTCAGGAGCTGATTCCGCTGACATGTGTCGCGCGTGACCCGGCCACATCATCAATGGGAAATTCGCGACGTTCCGCTCGGCATAGGGTTTGCCTTTCAATGCTCCGAGAGGAACTCTCTATGAAAACGTTTTTGATCGTCCTCCTGGTTTCGATTCCATCCGCGCTGACAACCTGGGCTGCGGCCGAGCAGACCGAGTATCTCGCGACCAAGTACTCTGGAAATCAACGGATCGCGAAAAACGTTCCGTTGGGCGATTCCACGGCTCTCTCGAAACTGTTCCGGAAGGAGGAACTCGAGTGCCTCGCCAAACAGCTCACGGAATTGAAGGCCTGCCGCTCTTTCAAGGAAGAAAAACCGCAGATAAAGACGGTTTTCATCGATTTCTGGGCATCTTACGAAGAGGACTCGCCGAATGCCACTTACAAAAAAGGAGAGTTGCGGCTGTTCGTGCCGTTCCATTTGGCAAAACGCAAGTCGTGCGACCCAGCCGGAAAGAAAATGATCGGGAAGGCGATCGATGCAGTCGTGTCGTTGGAACGCAAAGCCGCCGAGAGCGGACGAGCCCAGGACAAAGCGGTCCAAAGCGTCGAGGACGCGCTGGAGAAGCTCAATATGCTCGCTCCCTTCGCTGACCGAAAAACGAGTTCTGATGATGAAAAAATACTGAATACCTCGGACGAAAGCACGGGTTCCTCGGCGCCGTTCAGCAGCTCAGCAGGAGCCGCAGGGGTGCAATGATTATTCGTGATATTCATTGTACTTTCAGAGGATAACACGTTCTTTGACACGGCTTGCCATATTCCGCTACTATTAAGGAACGGGGTTGGCCATGCAAAAAACGATCGGTTGGATTCACATTCTACTGATAGCAAGTCTCGCGCTTTCGCATGGAATCGGGCCGACGGCGTTCGCCGCCCGGAAGGCAAAAAAGAAACAGCAGCCTCAGGAACAGGAAGTACCACTCTCCGACCTTCTTCAGGAAATCGCGAATGTCCGATCAGTCGATAAAGACGATCCTTATTACCTGGTCGTCCGCAAAGTCCCGAATCA
>Ga0156749_1122_pt1 | contig 7424 bp, 4 predicted proteins | sample RifOxyD1_FD_112078 | JGI IMG/M metagenome (GOLD analysis project Ga0156749, IMG submission 112078) | Bdellovibrionales bacterium RIFOXYD1_FULL_55_31 | reverse complement strand
TATTCCGGTCGATCTCGGGATCAGGCGAGAAACGCTTCGACCTGAAATTCTGCTTGAACCAGCCGATATAGCCCGCCACTTCAGAGTGGGTCTTTTCACTCAGCCACACGTCAAAGCTGATGTACTTGCCCGATTTTTTGCTTTGCAAAGCCAAGAGCGTGAATTTGACGTCCAGCGGATTGATCGCTTCCGGGTTTTCGGCGGCTTTGCGGACGATTCCCCCTTCGATGGCCCGGTGTTTCGCGATGACTTCGTTCTTCCACTCGTCGAGAGCCCGCCCTTTGGGCGGCGCCTTCATTCCAAGCGCGTCCATCACCTCCTGCGCATCCTTGGCGGAGGTAATCTTGTTCGAAAAGAGCATCTGGTCGTACTCCGATGGAGTGATAAAGCGGCGGATATTGTAGGGTTCGAGGGCCTTGATGCGCCCGCCTCCTCGCGTCCAGGCGCCCGCAGCCGAAGTGACGCAGTGAAGTTCGCCCGCATGCTCGAATCCATCGCTGACGATGGCATTCAGTTCCTTGGGCGTCGCTTTCAAAAGACTGACTCCCATGTCTTCTTGCGTGACTCCCTTAATTCCGGGAGGAACCGTGAAAGTGGCGTGCCCTTTCGTGTACTGTTCGTAATCGCTGGGTCGCGCATCGACGTAATAGCCTTCGTGCTTCGGCGAAAGCGTCGGATCGAGCTTTCTGCCAAGCTTCTGCTCACGGCTGATCGATTGAAGCCGCGGCCGAACACATTCGGTTTCCGAAGCCGCGTGCGTGAGAGGCGAAGGACTGGCTAAAAGCCACGCCGCGACTGCAAGAAAGATTGACTGCCTCACCCTCACATCGAATTTGTAAACATTCGTCATTTCAGTAATTCTAACGCTGAAGTGTCGCGTTCAGCAAATCGGAAACTGGCGAAATTTCAACGGAACACGACACTTGACTCGCCGCCCCCCCTCGGCTAGTTCTAGAAAAAACTACTGGGAGAATAAGATGAAAAAGTGCGTCTTTGTTGTTCTTGGCTTTTTCGCGGCTGGCTGTAATTTCGATGTCGCGGATTCCACTGATGTCAACCCGGACCAGCTTTATCAGTCGTATACGATCTCTTACTCAGAGACCGCGAAGTCCCTCTGCGGGCGCGCTCAGTTCACGATTTCGAACCCGACCGGCAAGAGCGTTGATCTTCAAAAACCCGCCTCCATCACCTTTGATGGAAGCCCGATGGCAAAAGAGGCTTTCCTCGGGATCAGTTATCATGCGTGCACATCCGCAACGGCGGACGGGAACCACAGCTTCACCTTCAGAACCAATGACGGCCTTGTTTACACGAATTCGGTGAACATGATCTCAATGGCAGTTCGAAATGTTCCGAATACGGTAAGTCGTACCGGTTTTTCGGTCGCCTTTGTCGGCAACGAAGTCGATAACACGGATTCGATCGAAGTCTCCGCTTCGGGTGCGGCAGGCCGCGATGCCCCCGCGGGCTGGACGAGCTACAGCAATACGGTCCGGGTAACCGCGAACGGAGACACGCTACGGGTTCCCCCGACAGTCTTCCAGATGATTCAGAACGGAACCGTGCGTATCGCGTTCAAAAGAGTTCGGAAACCAAGAATCCAGCAGTCCGCGTCTGCCGGTGGCGATATCACGATCGAATACGATTCCCCGAGCTACTCAGTTCAGCTTACGGACTGATGAGACAGCATTTTTCTCAATCCGCTGGCGATGCATACGGCGCAATCGGGACGATAAAGCTCGAATTCCAGCGCACGGCCTGGCTGATCCGAACCTCGTCCATGTAACCGGTGAGATACGATCCAGCCTGATTCGCGCCGATTCGCAATGCGGCATTCGTGTTGAAAAGAACGCTCGAGCCGGCCGTGCCTATTGTTCCAGAACCTTTCAAAACACCGTCCAAATAGAGTTTCACCGAACCGCGATCCCAAGTGACCGCAAAATGATGGAAGGACGTATAGCCCGTGGAAATCGGCGCCTTCACCTCATTCGTCGAGATCCCGTTCAAACTTCCGGCGAAATAGAGATAAACGTTCGAGCCTTGCTTCCTAAGCCCGAACTCCCACCCATATTGGCCTGCTGAACCCATACGGGACGCGATGACATAACGTACTCCCGCCGCGGGATTGTTCTTGAGCTTCACTCTCGCTTCAACGGTCATACGAGTGCTGAGAAGAGCAAGAGTCGCGGAGGGTTCAGCAGAAAGGAATGAATTCGCTTGAGTCAGATCCCGTCCTTCGCCAAACACGGCCTGATCAGACAGACTCGTATTCGTGCTCGTGAGCGGGTTCCTGTTCACCTCAGAATACTGGCTGCTATCGCCCAAGGGGGCCGGTGAGTCAAAATGGTAAAGAGCTATTGTCTGAAATAATTCCTGAGACCAGCTGTGGGCCGGGGGTGCGAGTTCGACGTTCCCGGCCTTGTCCATCGCTTTCACGCTGAACGTATGCGGACCATTTCCGAGGCCGCTATAAGCCTGCGGTGAAACGCACGTACTCCAAGACCCGCCATCCAGACTGCAAAAGAGAATCGCATCGGGATCGTTCGTCGTAAAATTGAATGATGTTGTTGTCGAGAGATTCGCCGCGGGCGGCGCGCTCGTGATCGTCGTCACGGGGGCCACGGTGTCCCGAATCCATTGCATCGAAACTGACCCTGACTCGATCGAACTCGGACTCGTCTGTTTGAGAGTAAACCCGAACGTCCCGTCCGAAGACTTGCTCACGTTGAAATTGTATCCGGATGACACGCAAACCTGACTCAAGGAGCCCGTCGCGACTTCGTCGGGTATGACGCTTCCTCCCAAAGTAACGGTGTTTCCGCTGACGCAACCTCCTGAAATGGCAAGACTGGAGGCATTCGACCAAACCGGCAGCACGGCCGGGGTTACAATTGATGGCGTGGGCGGCACCACGGAGTCCCGTACCCAGGTAAGCGCGGCGGTGGCTGAAGCGTTTCCAGCCCGATCGGTTTGAATCACGGTAAACTCGAAGGTACCGTCTTCGTCCTCGTTCACAGTGAAAGCAAATCCGGCGCCCTGGCATGATCGCGATTGAGAACCGTTGCCCGATAGAAGAACAACCGCGTTTTCCTCACAGGTGCCACTGACCGTAAGATTGCCCGAGGAAGTATAGGGATTCGCCGCCGGTGTAAGGATGACTGGAGCCGGAGGAGCGGCGGTATCCCTGATCCAGATGAAAGAAACCGGAGCGGAATCGAAGAAAGTGACCGTATTCGTCTGAACCACACTGAACGGATAGGACCCATCTTGGGTCTGGTTCACGAGAAAACTGTAAGTGTTATCCGCCGAGCAAAGCTGCGATTGCGGGCTCCCGCCCGAAAGCGTCACGAGAAACCCTGAAGTGCAGCTTCCCGTCACGGTCAATGAGGACAAATTCGAAATGTAAGGACTGGATACCGGGGCACTGATCGTGGGCGACGGCGGAATCGTCGTGTCGCGTACCCATTCAAAATCGATAGCTGCCGAAACATTTCCGGCCGGATCAGTTTGCGCAATCAAAACGTTGTAAACACCGTCCGCATCCTTGGTCATCGTGAATCCAAACTCCGAGGCATTGCAGGAAGCCGTGCCCGTCGTCGCACCCGAAATCGAGACCGTCGCCCCGTTCTCGCAGCTCCCCACGATTTCGAGCGTCGTATCTCCGGAGGTGAACGGGTTAAGAAGCGGCTTCTTCAGAATAACCGGAGGAGGCGTCTGGGTGTCGCGAGTCCACCGCACAGTTACGAAAGCCGAAAGATTCCCGGCCGGAGTCTCTTGCGAGAGCACATATACGTAAGTGCCATCTCCAGCGGGTGTGAGATTAAAGCTGAAGTTCGATTCAGCACAAACCTGCACCTGTGAATCATCGCCCGCGAGATGGACTTTGTTACCGCTCGAGCAGCCACCTGAGATAGTCAAAGACGCCGAGTTCGAAACAGCGGGATTCGCAGCCGGACTATCGATGGTTGGAACAGGCGGTATCGCGGTATCTCGGGTCCACTGAAACAGCAGATCCCCCGAGGTATTCCCGGCGGCATCCGTCTGATTCAACGTGAAATGATAAACGGCATCCGAGCTCTCGTTGACTTCGACCGTGAAAGACGATCCCGAGCAAGGAGCGCTCGCGGTGGCGTCGCCTGATACATGAACCGTCGCACCGGCCTCGCACACCCCCGAGAGGCTGAGCCGGCTATCGCCGGAGAGATAAGGATTCGCCGACGGCGAAGTCAGTTGAACGGGTAACGGTTTTTCCGTATCCCGCAACCATTGCAGAGAAACCGGAGCCGAACTGTTCCCGGCCCGATCGCGCTGGGCCACTGAAAAGTGATAAGGAGCATCCACGCTCTTCGTTACTGAAAAACTGAAGATCCCGTCCCCACACGCCACATCCTGCGCGTCATCTCCACTCAAGAAAACCCGCGCATTGGCTTCGCAAGTTCCCGTGATTGCCAGAAGCGAAGCATTGCTGACGAAGGGCTGAACCGCGGGTGAGGTCAAAACCGGAGCGCCCGGTGCAGTCGTATCTCGCGTCCATAAGACCTCTTCGGCAGCCGAAGAATTTCCGGCCAGATCCTTCTCCAGAACCGAAAAGCGATACGCCCCATCGAGAATTTTCGAAACGGTCAGGCTGAAAGCGGCCCCGACGCATGCGGTGGTTTGCGCGGCGTCGCCCGCCAACATGACTATTGCGCCCGCTTCGCAGCTCCCCGAAATCGTGAGCGATGCGCCAGAAGAGACCACAGTCAATGGAGAAGGCGTCGCGATCACGGGCTTTGCGGGCGCGCTGCGGTCCAAGACCCAGTTGAGCGAGACCGGAGCTGAGACATTTCCTGCTGAATCACCCTCGGTAAGGGTAAACGTATACGGTCCATCCGAGGACTTCCCCACGGAGAACGAAAACGTTCCGGCAACACAGGGTTGTTGCAGTTGACCAACCGGCAGCATCACCTCTGAAGCCACGGCGCCGGATGCAATATGAACGTTGTTTCCCGTGACACACGAGCCTTCGATCGTCAAAGCCGGCTGATTAGAATAGAACGGATTACCGACAGGGCTATTAATTTCAGGCACCGGCGGCGCGAGACTGTCGCGTATCCATGTGAAACTTGTACCCGGAGAAACGTTTCCGGCGCCATCGGTCTGTTTGAGAGTCACCTGAAGACTGCCGTCACTAGCCTTTTCGAGAGCGAATCCAAAACGCCCTCCGACGCACAGTTTTGAATCCGAGGCATCTCCCGAAAGCGTTACCGTCGCATCCGTTTCACAGGTCCCGACCAATGTGACCTGGTCCGTATTGGCGGTAAAAGGATTTGAGACCGGCTCGCTGATCAGCGGTGCAGCCGGTGCCTGAGTGTCACGAAACCAGAGCAGGTCGACCGCACTCGAAGAACTTTCGGCTATCTCCTGCCGGACGAGGAAATGGTAATGACCGTCTTGCGCTTTGCTCACTGTAAAGGAAAAATCCCCGGTCAGGCAATTCAGCTTCTGAGCATCATCTCCCTCGAGAATGACCCCACTCCCGTTGATGCATGTTCCGGCGATGTTAAACTCCGAATCCCCCGACCGCGTGATCGGGGAGAGCGCAACGTTCGGGGGCGGAACAACTAACCCGCCGAGAGGGACAATGGGCGACGGCAAGGAAGAAGGTAGGACTTTGGACGGTTCCGCCTTTGAGGCGAAGCGCGCTGACGTCGCGCCACCGCCGCCCCCCTTCGCGCAGGAAATAAGCGAAAGAAGGCAGACCCCGATAAGCACCGGAGTTATGCGATCACGACTTCCTTTAGCAAGAAACTGACATCCCATCATACGGCCCGCCTCTGTCAGACTTCATAAAACTTAGCTGGTACTCCTAATTATATTCTGGGCATGGATCATCGCATCTGTAGATATTTAGACGGTGTTAAGACCGTTTTGTCCGCGATTACGGCGCGTTGGGAGTAAAGCGGCGGCAATTTACCCGGAATGAAAACAAAGTAGCCATGGAGGTGTGTCAGTCCTACCCCGGCGCGAAGCCACATCTTGACCGTGCAGCGGCTGCCGTGCTTAGAATTCCAGCGTGACGCGTTGTTTCGGCTTTTCCATAGTTGTCCACGTTCTACTCGCCGTGATCGCCACGATTTTTTTCGCAGGCCCTGCGGCGAAGCCCGTCACGAAACATCACTTTATCGAAATACAAGGCAAGCCGAACGAAGTGCGAACGCATTCCGCAAGGAAATCACCTTGTCGCACCGCTCCGGATCTCAGGCCGGACTTCGTCAGGAATCGCTCATTTTTTTCGGCTCCCTCGGGCCGCTCGAGCGTCGACTTAGCAAATGATCGGGCTTCCGATCGAAGCCAAGACGGGAAAAACCGTTCCCGCGACGGAATATCGAACGGAATGAGCCGCGACCTCCTCTTCACCGAAAGCAAGGTCTTTCAGGTTTTCGATTCACTCGCCCTTCGAATCGACAAGCATCTCGATTATCCCTCTTCGCTTTATGAAAACGGCGTCCACGGAATCGCGACCCTGGACCTCTACTTTGACGGTTCCGGAAACGTCGACGAAAGCAGGAGCCAGTGCCAAGGCGGACACCGCTCGATTCGCGGTATTTTGATCGGGGCCACCCGGAACGCCCTCCTTGAATGGTTCGCCAACGAAGCCGGCCGGATCACAAAAGAGCAATTCAGAAACCAGCATTTCAGGGCGGAGTTCGCGCTCTCGACATTTCTCGGAGACGCGAACGAGGTCACGCAACAGACCCTTGGCTCCTATTCCTTTCTCAGACGAAAATCCCGGCAAACCTGTATCGCCGCCGGTCCCGGGGGGGATCCAGCGCTGAACCTTGCTTGTGTCGCCGCGAAGGCCGCCGCCTCGCTCAAGAACGCCTTTGACCGCAAGGCACATATGCGATTCGTGGCGTTGAGTGATACTCTCGACCACTATGACCAGCTTGGCTTAACCGGTATTAACGAACTGGTGATGAAGGGGCGCGGGCTCCCCCCGCTTGGCCAAAACCCATCACAAGACCCCGTAGACAGCAAAGCCGATTTGGGTTAAGTTTTTTGTCCACCCGGCTCCTTGGCGGAATTGGTAGACGCGTACGACTCAAAATCGTATATCCTTACGGGTGTCCGAGTTCGATTCTCGGAGGAGCCACCACTTGTCAATCTGTTCGAACCCCCGCTTAAATCAATTCGAGACTCCCCTGCATAAAAATGAATTCTGAGACCCTCGGGCAAAACCTCGACCTTCTGAATGAGCTTCTGAACAACCTGCGCCCGGGAGGTTTCACTGGCGGTGTCTCCCCGTCCGAGCTGAGCCAGGAATTCTCGGTAGGTCGCTAGGTCCACTGGATTATCGCTGCTTGCCGAATCCGTACTCCTCGCCAGCCGGTCTTGTTCTTTCTGTTTGAGAAGCTCGATCTTTTCCATCTGCTTGAAGACCG
>Ga0156749_1150_pt1 | contig 7458 bp, 7 predicted proteins | sample RifOxyD1_FD_112078 | JGI IMG/M metagenome (GOLD analysis project Ga0156749, IMG submission 112078) | Bdellovibrionales bacterium RIFOXYD1_FULL_55_31 | reverse complement strand
TGTCTTGGCGAAACTTGATTTCAGAAGCGCGTAATAAGAGATTCTCCGCGTCTTTGAAATAGAGAAGCTTTTCGAGAAAGTCATGCAGCAGACATTGAGCGGTCTCGATCGGACGAGATACCGTGTCCACCGTCTCAAGTTTGATAACAATTGTTTTCCGTACTTGCGGGTGGAGGGCGTCGGGATTCGAAAGCATGACTTGAAGGACCGCATCGGCGCTAGCCCGGAAAACTTCCTCCAGCGTGACGCCACTCGCTTCAAACGCGACGTCGGCGGTGGTAATTCCCTCAAGGTATCGATAAGGCAAGGCGTTTATCCTTTCACGTTCCCGATTGGAATGAATTTAACGACCGGAATGCTCAGGCCGGCGGCAGCTGTCGCCGCAATCACCTGATCGATGTTTTTGTAGGCGGCCCCAGCTTCTTCGGCCAAGGCCGGGAAGGACGCCGTTTTCACGAAAATTCCGCGTTTCTTCATTTCTTGCGCGACGCTTCTGCCGTTGAATTGCTGTTTCGCTTTGTGGCGGCTCATCACACGTCCGCTCCCGTGCGCCGTGCTGAAAAAGCAGCTTCGCCCTTCGCGGCTCCCCACGAGGAGGTAGGAGGCGGATTCCATGCTGCCGCCTATGAGGACCGGCTGCCCCGTCTCACGGTACCGCCCCGGCACGCCTTCCATTCCGGGACCGAAGGCCCGGGTCGCTCCTTTTCGGTGAACGAGAAGCCGGCGCCGAACGCCACCCGCTTCGTGTTCCTCAAGCTTCGCCGTATTGTGTGAAACATCATAGATCATATTCAGGCCCAATTCCGCTGGATCGCGGTGAAAGGTCTCACTGAAGGCCTCCCGCACGCGATGAAGAATGACCTGCCGGTTCGCGAAGGACATGTTAATCGCGCATTTCATGGCTGAAAAATAGGCTTGTCCTTCGGGTGATTCAAAAGGAGCACAGGCAAGCTCGCGGTCGGGCATGCTCAGGTTGTATTTGCTTTCCATCACCCTGAGGAAGAGTTTCAGATAATCACTGGCGATCTGATGGCCGAAGCCCCGGCTTCCGCAGTGAAACATGATCACCACCTGGCCAGCCGAAAGTCCGAACTGCTTCGCCAAAGCGGGGTGAATGATATTCTCTTCCTTCACAACCTGGATTTCCAGATAGTGATTTCCTGATCCCAAGGTGCCGATCTGTCGGATTCCCCGGTCGATCGCGGCCTGGCTGACATGCTCGCTCTTTGCGCCCGGGCTGCAGCCATTGTCCTCGGTTAACTCCAGATCTTCGGAAGAGGCAAATCCCCGCTTTTCACACCATCTCGAACCGGATTCGACGATTTCCCTGAATTCATCGGTCGTAGGTTTCAGGAATCCGGAACTTCCCACACCGGTTGGAACGCGCTCGAAAAGGCGTTCGACAAGAGCGTTCAGCCGGGGGCGCACCTCTTCTTCGGTCAGATTCGTTCGAATCAGCCGCACTCCGCAGTTGATGTCAAAGCCGATTCCCCCGGGAGAAATCACGCCCGAACGCGGATCGGTTGCCGCGACTCCCCCGATCGGAAATCCATAGCCGGAATGCCCGTCGGGCATGCAGTAAGCGAAATCCACGATTCCGGGCAACGTCGCAACATTACTGAGCTGGTCGAAAACGGCGGCGTCCATGGCCTGAAAGAGCTCTTCGGTCGCGATGATCCGGGCAGGAACACGCATGCCCGGTTTGTAGGTTTGCGGGATTTCCCAGATTGTATCAGAGATTCTTCGGATGCCGTTTCGCATTTCCATGGACTTCCTCGGGAGCAATCGTCGAGCCGGGGAGAAGCCCGCCTAAACCGCCGACTTTTCTTTCTTTCGCGCAACCTTCTCGAGGTGCCGCTTGAACGACCGCATAATGACCAGGTGCAACTTGGCCTGGCTGAATTTGTAAATGGGCCACGCCAAGGCCGGGCGGTAATCGTGGATCGCGGCCAGAACCGCTTCTCCATCCAGGACTTTCCTGAATTCGAGCCGTCCTCGTCCCTCCGTTTTTGAAAGCAGCCCGCCTTTGACATAGAACAGCTGTCGATCGGGCCAGCTTCGGTTCGGGGAGCGTTGAAGAATGAGCAGAGGTAAACGGTGAACGGGTCGAAACGATATTCGAAATACTTCATTTTCACATTCCTCGATCGCAAGAAGGATGTTCATCCATTTCGGCAACCAGGTGAGATACTCACGCGCAATCCATTCAGCATTTTTGCCGGCAGGAACCGGGAATCGCTGAACTGACCTGACGGTAAAAGAGCTGACGGTCCGACCTTTGCCCGTCTGATAGGCGAGTGGATCGGCGGGACCTTGTGATTGAAGCACTTGTTTGGCGAGACAGACCGACTCGTCGAACCCCATGCCCGGAAGATTGGCCATCTCTTGGAGCCGCCGATCGCGCGCGAGCATTGGGTATTTCAGGCTTTCTATCAATGGCTCGACGAGTTCTCGAGGAGCCCCCGTGACGAGGGTCACGAAACGTTGGATCAAGCGGGTGTGATTGATGGGAACGTGAACGACGGGCTTTTTTAATCCCATACACCGTGAAATGGACTGAAGCATGCTCCGATAGGACATCAACTCGGGCCCGCCCACGTCGAAGGTGCCGTTATAGGTTCTTTCGTTTTCAAGGCAGAACTTGAGGAGCTGGACGATGTCCGAAAGCGCGATGGGATGCGTTACCGTGTCGCCCCAGGATGGGCAACAAAGAATGGGAAGCCGTTCGACTAACCGGAAAATCGTCTGGAATGATGAGCCCTCGGGACCGATGACGAGGCCGGCACGAAGAGTGGTCAGGGGAACCGAATGGGATCGGAGAGCCTGCTCAACTTCGAATCGGCTCCGAAGATGGTGGGACAGGGTCGGACTGCTTGGGACAAGGCCGCCGAGATAAATGATTTGCCTTATTCCTTTTTCACGGGCCGCGCGAGCAAAATTATCAGCCGCGATCAGGTCGAAATCCCAAAAATCTCCCTGACTGAGCCGCGTGCTTGGCATCATTGAATGAACGAGGAAGTACGCGAAGTCGGCTCCGTCGAGCGCTGCTTCTGTGTCTACCAGGGAGAGAAGGTCGCAGGTCCGCCATTCTTTTATACCCGATGTTCCGGCCGGTTTCGAGACCCGGCTCAGTCCGATCACGTCATAGTGGTCGTTCAGTGCTCGACCGAGGTGCTGGCCGATAAATCCGCTCGCCCCGGCAATGACGACCTTTTTGCGATCGCTTGCGTCAGCCCGTCCGTTCATCGTAACGAGTCAAGGGCGGAAAGTGAGTCAATCACGAATTTGCCGTCCCTGCGAACCAACTTGCCGTCGAAATAGAGTTCCCCGCCGCCGTATTCAGGCGTCTGAATCAGGACGAGATCCCAATGAAGGGACGAATGATTTCCGTTTGAGGCATCGTCGTAGCTCGCGCCCGGGGTGAGGTGAATGGAGCCCGCGATTTTCTCGTCGAAGAGCGTGTCGTTCAGGGGGTGATTGATATAGGGGTTCAATCCTATCGCGAACTCGCCGAAATATCTGGCGCCGGCGTCAAGATTAAAGATCTGCTCGAGTTCGGCCTGGTGCTGCGGGCTCGAGTACTCGGTAATCCGGCCGTTTTCGACCTTGAGGGTGATATTGCTGAAGAGCGTTCCCTGGTGCAGTGAGGTCGTATTATAAGCGATTGTCCCGTTCATCGAGTCCTTGACCGGCGCGGTGAATATTTCGCCGTCGGGAATATTCATCTTTCCGTCGCATTTGATGACCGGAATGTTTTTGATTGAGAACTCGATGTCCGTGCCGGGAGATACAAGTCTGACCCGATCCGTCTTGCGCATGAGCTCAACGAGCGGGTCCATCGCGCGCGACATTTTCGCGTAATCCAGGTTACAAACCTTGAAATAAAAGTCCTCGAAGGCTTCGCCGCTCTTTTTCGCGAGAATCGCCATCGCGGGATTCGGATACCGGAGCACGCACCAGCGCTTTTTCAGCCTCGTTTTGCTGTGAACTTCATTAAAAAAGTAGTTTTGTTTGAGACTTTTCTGCTCGGACGAGAGATCGCCGAGGTCGTAAGGATTCGTTGAGCCGCGGACGCCGATGTAGGCGTGCACTTTTTCCATGATCCCTTTGTGGAAGTCGGCGAAAAGCCGATTCTGCTCTTCGCTGGCCCTGCTGAAGAACGGTTTTTGAAAACTTTCGTCGAAGTCATTCCAGAAGGGAATCGCGCCCATTTCCGTCGCGATCCGGATCAGCTCACAGCCGAGCTCTTTCGTGTCCCTGCCGACAAGGTCGAGGTACACGGTTTCATTCTTCTTGAGTTCAATGCTGTAGTTGAGCAGGTTATGCGCCAGTTGGGTGATTCGCGAATCGATCTTCATAAGGCCTCCGTTGCTAACACCCTACGACAGGACAGGACCTGAGCAAATTAAAATGAGAGTTCAAGCCGCACCGCGACGATCGAGGCATTGGGAATGAGCGGGTCTCCGGATGGCGCAATCACGTATTGGAAGTCCGGTTGAATCGCGACACCGGGAAGGGCCTCGAACCGGTAATTCGCTTCGAGGGTGTCTTCAGAGGCTTTTGTCGGCAATTCAGCCGCGGTTTGTTCGTCGCGATACTCGCCCGCGAGGTTAACGCGAGTCCACGCAATTCCGAAGCGGTCATGCGGCCGGCCGGGGATCAGGCCCGCGTAAACCGTCCCGAGTCCCAGATTGGAGCTGAACCGGTTCAGACGCGAATCAGCGACCCCGTATCTCAGGAATACGCTCAGGTCTTCGCTGATGTTCTGGTCGGCCAGGAGGTATGCGCCATGATTAACGAAAGTCTCTCCCGGGGTCGGTTCCGTATAGGTCCAAAGCCCGAAAGCGTACTTTGCGGGAAGCTCCTTCGAGGAAGATTCCCTCCCTCGCAGATAGGCCATCTCGTTGATCAGGAGTACGCCATCCGAAGCCTTGAGTCTGATGTGAGTGCCGTATGGATTGGACGGATCTCCCGAAACCGCGTTAAAAATCGCTGCCTGGAAATAGGCTGACTTGCTTGGCTCCGTTCTGACGCGAATTGCGGGAGCGGTCGTTGGAAAAATGGAAGGACCATTGAGTCCGGTCTGCGATAATTCCCGTCCCACTCCAAAGCTGCTGTTAAAAAATAATGTGGAACTGTCCGTCACGTAAAACTCACTGTTGAGATCGTGAAGGCCGATGAGAAACGAGGCTTTCTCATCAAACGCGATTTGCTGGAACCAGGCCTCATAGAGCTTTGCCGTATTTGCGGGCGTCTCGATATTGCTGGTGCCTTGTTCATCACCGATGTTCTTGGTCGGATCGCCTCCGTAATTACCGAGCCCGTAGAAGAAGAAGCTTGCGCCATTCCAGTTCGCCAGCTTGGCCATATCAAGGCTGACACGAAGGTCGATGTTCCCGAGGTTCACCGTTCCCGGATTTGTGCCGCCCGAAAGCACCGAGTTCAGCTCCCATTTCGAAATCAAGGCGAGATCGATGCCTTTTTCGGAAAGGCGGGTGCGTGCCCCTCCCCAGTTTTTCGTCAGGCGTGTCTCGGTTTCTTCAGGACTCTGCGCAACCGGAGGTTCCTGCTGCGTGTCGCGAATTGCCGGGCGCGAAACGCTTGACTCCGCTTGGGCGGCAATCGGAAGCAGCGTCATGAACGCAAACGCGGTTGAGAGTACGATCAAGTTAACAGGAGCGGAGTTCTTTTGCATAAAGCTATTCTGTCGTGTCTGAAACGAAAGCTCAAAAAAAAAGCGCCGACCCGATGCGGGTCAGCGCTTTTTTTTTGAGCTTTGATCAGGATCTTACTTCAGTTTCGAAAGGTCGCCCTTTTCGTCTCTGACTTTCTGGTATTTCTTGCCGAACTCCGTGAGTTCCTTGTTCTTGCCGGCCGGATGGCAGGTTTTGCACGAAACGGTGCTGTCGCCGGTCGCGTCTTTCAGAATTTTCACATCGCTTGCTTTCGCAAAAGCCAGTGATGGAATCGCCAAAAATGCAAGTACGAGAATGCCTTTCATCGTTCCTCCTAGAACATGGTGCGCATACGCGCTGATGTGTTTGACAGGGCTATATTTCGCCAATTATGCGCGTGGATCAACCCTTAAATGTGATCCCGCCCTGATATTTTGGCTTCACGATTCGTTAACAAACGAATCTGGCCTAATAGGTCTGGTCCTGGAGCAGGTACTCAAGGGTTGAGTTCCAATCCGAATGCGACTGGAATTGAAGCGTCTTGTAAACAGAACTGTACTTCTCGTGAGTGGAACGCCGGCTCGGCGCCCAAATCGAAACACCCTGTGCGCGTGAAAACCGCCCCGTCGCCTGATTGATTACGACCATGTCTTTCATGGCTGTTCTGACCCCGGCCAGGGCCTCCGCGCTTACGCCCTCGATCTGCTGTTTTTCAATCAAGTTCAAATAATCACCGAGATCGATGTAATCCGAATAAGCGAAGTAAAGGGATTTCGAAGCTGCCGAGACGACTTTGCCGCGCGATGGTTTGTCGAGTGTCTTGAGGTTGGTTCCTAAAGCCGCGATTGCGCTATTCAGGCCCTGAATCTTGTTCAGATCGAAAGCTGAAAAGGTGACATCATATCTGCCGTTGGAGCCCCCGGAGTAGGAGAGGACGTACTGAGTTGTCACGATTTTCGCGACTTCGGCAGGTCCGATGGCAGGATTCTCGCTCCATTTCTTTAGAATCGCCTGATAAGGCCAGCCCGCACCTGGCTCCGAGTCCTCGGAACCGGCGAAGATATCAACGTAAGGAGCCATTTCGTCGGCGATCTCGAGCATCGCCATCAGGCAGGCGTCGCTCGCGTACAGATCGACTTTGTGACCGATGATTTTGGACGCTTCCGCCATGGCCTCGCCCAATTGCTTTGTCGTGATCACGTTGCCCGAAATGTCGTCGTAGCTGATTTCGGTCGGTTTAAATTGCTGAGTTCCGTGCCAGCCGTTTCCGTGGTTCCAAACCGTGATGAAATAGCGTTTCGCGGGATACCGTGCGGCGGACCACTGAATGAATTCGACCAGATTTCGCCAGTCGCCCATGTCCACGGTTCCGAGATCGGCGACAACCGGTGAAGTTACCGATGGTGAGTTGTCTTTTTCGATGTAGAGGCGTTGGGTTTTTTTGGTGTTAAGACTTGCCCACTGAACCACGACGTTGATGTCATCCGTGGAACCGACCTGTTCCATCTGGTTGATATTCATCGCGCCATAGTTATCCAGATTGTTATTGCCGTTGATAAAGACGAGAAAAGTCCATTCTTTGACCGGCTTTGGAATCGTAATTCCCGCTTGTGCGACGGTCATCGAGAACGAAACGATTAAATTGGAAATGATAAGAGCGAAAAGGGTTCTGCGCATTCGGGTCCTCCATGAGCAAGCGCATCGGCGATCCAGGTTCGCGAGCCCCCAAGCCTGCCATGGCCAGGGTTCCCGTAAAGCAGTTCTCAAGATTGTAACAGGTTTC
>Ga0156749_1192_pt1 | contig 7787 bp, 8 predicted proteins | sample RifOxyD1_FD_112078 | JGI IMG/M metagenome (GOLD analysis project Ga0156749, IMG submission 112078) | Bdellovibrionales bacterium RIFOXYD1_FULL_55_31 | reverse complement strand
AGCAAAATCACAGCAACAAAGAAAAGTATCCCAGAACGCATGAATTTACGCAGGATCATAGTCACCCCAAATTGATATGGTCTTTTTAGATCATACCTCAATCTTTACAATTTTTCGCATTACAAAAAATCCGACAATCTCAAGTGCGGCAATCGCGAATACAATTAACCAGCCGAGTGGCGTGGTGAAGAGAGGCTTCATGAATTCCGGATCAGTTTGGTAAAAAACCGCGCCAAGCGCGGGAGGAATCATGATAACGATATATCCCTGAGACATCCCTTGCGCGGTCATTGCGGCTATCTTATTCTCGACTTTGATTCTCTCGCGAATGGTCAGCACGATGGTATCGAAGGTTTCCGCCAAATTTCCGCCGGTCTCCTTAAGGATATTCACTGAAGTGACGAACATTTCGACATCATCCGACTTAATCCGTTTGGAAAGGTTCAGGAACGCCTCCTCCAGCGACACACCCAATTTATTTTCGCTCAAGATCAAATTGAACTCCTGAGCGATGGGATTCGGCATTTCCTGAGTCACAAGACCAAGCGACTGTACAACCGACAGACCGGACTTGAGTCCGTTCGACATCAAGCTGAGCGCGTCAACCATCTGGAGCACGAAGTTCCTGACCCTTCGCTCATAAAGATATTGAACGATAGGCTTGGGAGCTTTCCACCCGATAATGGTCACTAGAATCGCGAGCGGAATCCCCGGAAAGAGCTGAGGCAAAAAGGCCAAAAATACGATCGAACCTAATCCGAAGCTGATACCAAAAAGCCCGAGAAGGATTCGATGAGGCGGAACGTCGATGAACATCAAGCCGAGTTTCTCGACGATGTAATCGCGAGTCCCGAGCGACTGGAATCTCAACCAGTCCAGAAAGCGTTTGTTGTAATGGTACGAGATGCCGAATACCGCCGCACCGAAAGCAATGATCCCGATGTATTTCAGCATCATAATGGAACCCTAGTCCTAACCTTTTGCCGCGAACAGGTTTCGCGAAATACGCATACCCTTGGCTTCCATCTCCTCGACGAACTTGGGAATGAAGCCGGTCGGAACGAATCGACCGACAATCTTTCGTTTCTTGTCCATACCCTCTTGCTTGTAAGTGAAAATGTCCTGCAAGGCGATGACCTCTCCCTGCATGCCAACAACTTCGGTGATGTAAGTCACCTTGCGCGAACCGTCGGAAAGGCGGCTTTGCTGGATAATCAGGCCAACCGCCGAAGCGATATTCTCGCGAATCGCCTTCGAGGGAATTGAAAGTCCTGACATCATCACCAGGGTTTCAAGACGAGAAAGCGCCTCGCGCGGACTGTTCGCATGCAAAGTGGTAAGCGACCCGGAATGCCCCGTATTCATCGCCTGAAGCATGTCAAGCGCTTCACCGCTTCGACACTCGCCGACAACAATGCGATCGGGCCTCATTCGCAAGCAACACTTGATGAGGTCACGAATCGTCACTTCGCCTTCGCCTTCGATATTTTTCGGGCGCGCCTCAAGGCGAACGACGTGCTCCTGTCCAAGCTGAAGCTCGGCGGAATCCTCGACGGTTATGATACGTTCAGTCGCCGGAATAAAATTTGAAAGAACATTGAGCAAAGTTGTCTTACCCGAACCGGTACCGCCGGAAACAACGACATTGAGCTTCGCCTCGACGCAGGAACGCAGAAAGTCGGCGATCTCTTCGGTCATTGATCCGAAGCCAACGAGATCTTTGACTTCAATTCGCTTTTTCGGGAACTTTCGAATCGTGATCGTCGGACCACGGAGCGCGAGCGGGGGGATGATGACATGCACGCGGGATCCATCCCTGAGGCGCGCATCGACATATGGCACCTTCTCGTCAACGCGTCTTCCAAGCGGCGTCACGATACGCTCAATCACGTTCATCATCTGCTGTTCGCTTGAAAATACCGTTTTGGAGATCTGCGGCTTCCCGGCCCTTTCAATGTAAATCTGGTCCCGTGAATTGACCATGATTTCGGTGACGGAATCGTCCGCCAGGAGATCCTCGAGCGGACCAAGTCCCAGCGCCTCGTCCAGCACTTCCTTCACGATCTGGGCTTTCAGCTCACGTGTCGTCAGGAGACTGCCGGTGTCCTCGTTGTTGATGATATCCAAAACCGCCTTTTGTGTCCGATCGCGAAGAATCGCGCGCTGCCGGGCATCGCTCGTGTCGGTCGTGGTCTTTTTCAGATCCATCTGCTCGACAAGAGCCTTGTGAATACGCAATTTCATCCCGGTCCAGGGGTCGATGTGACCGAACAGGCTTCGGGCGCCGGGAGCCGAAGCCCCCTGCCCCTGTGCCGGAGTGGCCGCGTTGGTCACCGTACCCTGTGCCTTGACGGCGACCCCGGTGGGCTTCTTCAACTTCGCGAGGTTCTCAAGAAGATTTACCTGCTGCATTCTCCGGACGATGTCGTGATAGGCCCGCGCTACCGAGGAATTCGGAACGGCGATACAGACCGGCATACTTTTCGCGAGCGAGCCATCACAGGTGGGAATGTCCTCGGGTATCGCGGCGAAAATTTGCTTATTCAGGCTTTTCTGGATCATCTGCGGGCTGATGATACTGTTTTGCGAGTACCGGTTCACGACGACCTGAACCATATCCGCGGGAAAGAGCAGTTCCTGAACCTTGGACAAAAGCCTTTTCGTCTGATTCACGACAATCGCGTCCGCGGTCATAACGACGAAAATGGCCGTCGCAAACTCGAAAGTTTTCAGAGCCCAAGGCTCCATTCCGTTGCCGCAATCGACGACAACGGTGCCGAAGACATTCGTAATCCCCTTAAGAAAACGGCCGTACCCGTCAATGTCGAAATCCTGAACGGTAATCGCGTCCCTCGGGGCGCCGATATAGCAATACCCAGCCTGGGCGTTCACCATGTAGGGACCGAGGGTTTTGGGATCGATCGGGACCCCCTGAAGACGGGTCACATCGACAATGTTCTTTTGCGGATTCTGACCGAGAACGATGTTCTGGTCACCCAGGCTGTTGAGATCGAGATCGACGATCAGGGGGCGTTGCCTGAATTCCTGAAGGTGGGCAATCGAAAGGTTCGCGGCAAATACGCTCTTGCCTACGCCTCCCTTTCCGCCAGCCACTGCGATAATATGTCCGGCCATTTCTCCCCCCGCCCTATCTGACCTTTATCCTGAAGTTCTTTTTTAGATCCTCGCTCCCCTCGGACGCGTTATCGATGATCTGCGGTGTCACGAAGATCACGAACTGGGATTTCTTTTTTCGAAATCTCTTCGAGCGAAGAAGCGTGAACAATGGATCGGTATTGCCCTCGAACGAACCGGGACTCGGGTCATCCTTGTTGAAATCAGTCCCGATGTCCGAAGCCGTGATCCCCGCAATCGCGGCACTCTCGTTCGATTTGATGTAAAGCTTTGTTTCGACCTTCTGCGCGGCGGTGATCGGAGGCGCCCCGACCGCAGGAGCACCGCCGACGAGCGCGGATTGGTCGAGAGAGAGATCAAGCTGAATGTCCTCGCTTTGTCCGAGGATAAGGGGTGTTACCGCCATACCGAGCCCGACTTCGGAGTTGCCGGCCGCGAGCTGGCCACCTGAACCCTGAATCGCATACGGAAAATTCGTCTTTTCGGAAAGCTTCGCCGGCTGCCCGCTTCGGACGATGACCGTGCTCGTCCTCAAGATGCGCGCGTAGCCCGCGTTTTGCGCGCTCTGCAATTTCGGGATCAGGCTCGAGATCGTCGCGCTGAACGTCCCGCCGGTACCGCCCGTAGTGCCCGTCTGGCTCGATCCGACCGTGATCTGATCACCTCCGGACGAAATGCCGGGCTGCCACTTGAAGCCGAAGAGGCGATTATAATCTTTCGAAAGCTCGACAAAATGCGCGGTGACGCGAACGAGCTTTTCCTGCTTTTTTGCCGGAGGTGCGCTGATGACGATAAAATTCTGAATGGGGTTGCGAACCGTCTTTTGCGCGGCGGTATCCAATTTCAGCATCGGATCTCCAGGACGAGGGTCCGGGAGATACATGTAGGCGATCTGCGCCGCTCTTCTTGAATGGTCCGCATTATCGACGGTGCCCTCGAGAAAAATCACTCCGTTCACCACGCGGGTCGTGACATTCTGAGCGAAAGCATTGATATCGTCCTTAATACGTTTCGCCACGACCTGAAGCGCCAGCGGCGAGAGCGTAACGAGATTGATGACGGATTTGGCGTAGGACTCGTCTCCGATCACGGTTATGACACGGGTGTAGTCCGCCGGGACGAGGACTTCGCCCTCCATGATGACCCTTGCTCCAACGATCCGGATATTGAGCCCCTCGACGTCGCGCAGGAGGTCGCGGATTTCGCCGGCAATCCGGAGAAGATCGGACGAGGTCACCTTTACTTTGAATATGACTCGCAAGGTTCCGTCGATATCGCGAATCGTGACGGTTGAATCACCGGCTTTGAGTGGTTTGAACACGATCTGCCGCTTATCCCCAATTTTTACAAACGTGGTCGCGACGACCTGGGGATTGCCGATATTAACGCCTCCAGCTCCTCCGTTCGCTTCGAAGTCAAGATCAACGGCCTTATCTTCACCCGTGCTCAACACAAGTCGGCGTTTATCCGCCAGGTACTCGGATTCATCATGCGTCAGCTTGGAACGGGAATATTTCCGCTTGCCCGAAGAGACCCCGGAGCCGCCGGCCGACGAGTCGGTGGGATCGGCCGCAATCGAGGGGAGAGCCAGAAAAAGAGCAAAAACCCCCATCCGGAGCGCCATCCAGCAGAATCGATCCAATCTGTTGAAATTCTCCGGTACCTGCTTCATTTTTTTCCTGCCGGCGTCCTTTGCAAATGCATGGCATCGGGCCCAAGAACGTCATAAATCGTCGTGGCCCCGACATTCACGCGATCCGTGTCATCGTTATTTCTGAGAGAAAGGGTCAGTGCATTGTCACCATTGGCCAGGACAAGCGCGAGCGCCTGGGCCTGGCTCGGCTCAACTTCAACGGTCACCGAATTGAAACTGAAATCCTCCGCGAGCGATTTGATCCTGTCCTTGCCGCCGAACATGTCGGTTTCGACCACACGGGCGACGTTGTTCGTGACACTTCGACCGACCGCCAGGACAACGATGTCCTGGAGTACGGTTTTCGAGAGCCTGTATTCCTTGCCCAATCCCGTATCAATCACGGCAATCAGGTCGACCCGATCTCCAGGTTTTACGAGCTTGGCAACACCGCTGATTTCGGTGACCGGAACGGCGATCGCGCGCCGTCCGGGGGCGACCTGGGGCGCGAGGCCGGTGCGAACGCCGGGTTCAGTGATCTTATTCAGGGTGATCTGCTCGCCTTTCTTGATCGGGACAATCGCGATGGCGCCGGTGAGCCGCTTCATGCTCCGAAGGACTTCCTTATCTTCTTCCCTCTGTTCGAAGGAAATCGCGGCAGGCTCTTTGAAGCGTTTCGGGATTCGCGCGAGTTCCAACGCGGTCTCGTCGATGGTTTCGGCTTCTTTGATGTCCTTTTTCGCTTTGACGACCAGAATTTCCGTTCCGAATTTCTTCTTTGCCTCTTCTTCAATGCTCGAGACGTAACTTTGAACGAAGAACACAGCCAAAATCGCCATTAAGAGGGAAAGGGTAAGTGCCTTGTTATTCATAGGTACGGGCTCCTGCAGAGATCGAATTTCGTGCTTTCGGAAAGAGCGTATAATCCGGTCGACGGGTCAAGAATCGGCTGGTTCGGCCCGATCACGTTCGGCTGAGTGCAAATACTCACGGTCGTCCTGACCCGGACATTGCTTCGCCGCTCGGGTTCCTTTCTGGTTTCCTCACTGCCGCCAGGCTGCTTGGAAATCGTAAACGTCGATGCCGCCGGAGTATAGCCACCGACCGCGGCCGGGTTGTCCGAAACCCCGATCACCATCTGGTTGTAGCCCTTCCTGGTCAGCTGAGCGAAACGAAGGTCCCGATAAGGATAAATCGAATGATTGAAGGTAAGAAAAAGGGCCTGGGCGCGCGCGTACTGTTGATTCACGATCGACATCTGAATGGTCGTGTTCACTCGAAACAGGATCATGGCGAGACCGACCATGACCGGAAGCATGAAACAGAATTCAAGAATACTCTGTCCCTCTTCTCCCAATGTGCGTTGCTGATTCTTTCTAGCAGCCATTGTCCCAGATCCCCAAATTGCTCATCTGATCCCTGCATTCATTGAAGTTCACCTCACGTCCAAGCCAGCTTTCCGACGTCAGTTCGAGGTCGTTCAGCGGGTTGATACGTTGCGCCCCCCCCCCCAGCGGGATCAAAAAAATCCGGCTCCTAAAAGTATATCGGACTCCCTGCATCCAACTTGAATCTTTGTTGCCATGCACAAATTGCGATGCATCGAATGCAAGTCCTGGAACTTCCTGCGTTCCTCCCTGGCCTTTCGCAATAATCGGCCATTTTTCGACACCCGTCTCGTGCTGACTTTTTTTCAGCATTCCAATGACGATCTCTTTTGCCCGTTCCACCTGAGAATCAGGAGAATCCCCGGCGGCCTGATAGGCCCGGGCCGCCATAAAAGTGGCGTAATGGACGTAATTTCCATACGCGAAAACCAGCGCAAGACGGATAAAGAACATGGTGAAACCCATCAGAAGCATCAAAGTCAAAGCGAACTCGACCGTCGATTGACCCCGCTTGTCTCGCAAAGAGGGCGAACTGAGAGATGGGTACTTCATCATCTCACTCGCTATCCCCGGAACCCGTCGCATCCGGATTAATGAAAAGCCGAAAGTTTCCCTCCCCCGAGCCGGGAACTGCACGTGGATGATGAAGCGGGCCGCCATCGTCATAACCCTTGGCCTTTGGGTTTCCATATTGATAAGCGCGAGCGTAATCCTGCTTGAGCGGCTTCATGAGCCGTTCTGTAAGCTGGATATCCCCGATCATTCCCGAGAGCAGCATGAAAGCCATGGCGACAAACGAGACGAGCAGGATGTATTCGACGGTCGCTTGTCCGGAAGAATTGCCCAAACTTTTCACCACAGCCACCCCCACTTCTCGAAGGGATGAAGCGTAACGACCCAGATGGCCGCGATCGCCAAGGGAATCCCGAAAGGCATCGTCAATTTGCGATCCACCTTTGGGGGCTGAAACTCCAGCTCTCTTACGAAAAATGACAGAAGGGAGGCATGAATTTTCCGAAGAAATCCGGGCAATCGACCCTTGAAAAGAAGGATGACGAAAGCCATCGCGCCACCGAGAAGCACGCCGAGAAGCGCCACCTGGAGGCTTACTTTCAAGCCGCCCCAGGCCCCAATCGCCATCAGCAATTTCACGTCCCCGGCGCCCATGACCCGAAACGCGAACAAAGCCCCGTAGATCACAAAGGCGGCGATCACGCCCAAAAAAGAACTTCCAAGCCCGTTCCAGCCTCCCAAAAAAAAGGAAACAGCCAGACCGATCAGGATCGCCGGGATGGTCAGCCAATTGAAAATACGTCCCCAAAGCAGATCCGTCACGAGTGCCACGATCGAGATCGCCGAAATGACGTAGACTGGAATATCAGTTATTCCAAATTGAGACAGGCATCCTCCCCGTTTTCAGGTCCTTTTCAAGCGCACCGCCCAAGCGAAGGACCCCTTGGTTCACGGCACCCATGATTGCCCTCGCTAAGGCCCCGGCACCGAAGACCGCCATGGAAAGAATGAGGATGTACTCAACGGTCGCCTGACCGCGATCATCACGGATAAAAAGATGAAGCAAGCGTATTGCGGATGCCCCCATTTTCCCCATGCGCATCCCAAAAGCCCCAAAA
>Ga0156749_1129_pt1 | contig 8883 bp, 10 predicted proteins | sample RifOxyD1_FD_112078 | JGI IMG/M metagenome (GOLD analysis project Ga0156749, IMG submission 112078) | Bdellovibrionales bacterium RIFOXYD1_FULL_55_31 | reverse complement strand
GGAGAGTACTTGGCCACTGGGATGTGGACATCAGTCTCGGGCGCTTCTGCTCAGATGCAGAACGTGGATGCGGTTGCCAACAACCTGGCAAATGCCGACACCCTTGGCTTCAAAAAGGATATTCCGACATTCAAAGAGTATCTCGCGAGCGTTGAGCGAGAGCATGGGCCCGAAGATATTCCGCGCGGCCCCATCAAGGACAAGGATCTCCATCACATTGACGGCCGCGACCAGGCGTTCGTCGTCGTCGACGGGACTTATACCGACTTCAGGCAAGGCACTCTTCGGGTCACCCAGGCGCCGCTCGATATTGCGCTTGATGGACCCGGTTTTCTCGAGGTCAGCACGCCGCAAGGAGTTCGTTACACCAGACAAGGAAGTCTCAAGATGGCCATGGATGGCCGCTTAGTAACGAGTGAAGGGCATCCCGTGCTGTCAGCACAAGCCGCGGGATTGGCAGGTGCGCAGCCGGTCGATGGTGTCCAGCCGGGCCAGGGAGGGCCCGCGACTCAGGGAGGAGTCGCGGCTGGACAGAATTCGGCGAGAGAAGCGGCGCGATTTATCAATCTGCGGGACAGGGGCACGAATATCTCCATAGCGGCCAATGGTGAGATCTATGCGGGTGAAGATCTCGTGGCGAAACTCAATGTTGTTGAATTTCAGGATTTGAAACAGCTTCGCAAAACCGGCTCGGGTCTGTTCGATAACCGTAACCCGGGGAACATTCTCGGCGGCCAGGGGCGCACGGTTCTGCGGCAAGGCGTTCTTGAAACCTCGAATGTGAATCCGATCGAAGAGATGACGAATTTAATCAAAGCCAACCGGCTTTTTGAACATGATTTGAAAGTGATGAAAACTTACGGTGAGCTTTTGGGCCGTGAGGCCAACGATATCGGGAAATTGTAGCGTTAAGGGGCGATACAGGAAATGATCAGAGCGTTAACCACATCAGCGACCGGACTTGAGGCGCAGCAGGCGAACATCGAGCGAATCTCGAACGATTTGGCCAACGTGAACACGGACGGCTATAAGCGCAGCCGTACGGAATTTCACGACCTCATGTATGAAACAACGAAGGAGCCGGGCGGCTCTCTGGGCGCGGGAACGCAATCACCCGTCGGAATTCAGAACGGCCTTGGCGTAAAGGTCGGAACCAGTCACAAAATCTTCGAGCAGGGCCCGGCGAAGATGACCTATCATCCTTACGATCTCATGATTGAGGGTCGCGGTTTCTTTCCCGTGCAGCTCCCGAATGGCGAAATCGCGTATACCCGAAACGGAGCATTCCACATTGACGCGCAAGGACGGCTTCAAACCGCGCAAGGTGCGCAACTGATCCCGCAAACCGTCCTTCCGTCGAACGCATTGAACGTGACCGTGGGAGGAAACGGTGAAGTCAAGGCGGCGCTTCCAAATCAAGGCGAGGTGATCATCGCGCAAATCCAGCTCATCACGTTTCCGAATGAACAGGGGCTCATGGCTCAAGGCGACGGCCTTTATAAGGCGACCTTGGCAAGCGGCGCCCCGGTTCAGGGAATTCCTGGCGAAAACGGATTGGGTTCGATTCAGCAGGGCGCGGTTGAAGGATCGAATGTGAACGTGGCCAATAGCATGGTTGATATGATCGCGACGCAACGTGCTTATGAAATGGGAACGAAAGTGATGGGCGTGGCCGATCAGATGTGGGGGGCAACGGCCAACATTAAGTAACCCGCTCACCGCGATGGGGGTCGTGGTGACGGGGTGAGGTAATCGGGGCGCATGAGGTGCTCCGCAAAAGTGTTCCGACAGCGAGGCCGACAAGCCGAGCGTTGTTAGAACAGGTGGGGGTTTCTAACAGCGAGGCCGGCGGGCCGAGCGTTTGTTAGAAACAGGTGGGGGTTTCTAACAGCGAGGCCGGCGGGCCGAGCGTTGTTAGAAACAGTCAAGGAGGGCGACCCGGTGTTTCGTATGATTGTTCTGCCGATCTTGAATCTTTCGATTCTACTGAACATCGGCATGTTGCAGGCAAATGAACCAGGCAAGGGAGCGACGACCGAAGACACGCTTCCGCGGATGATCGAGCTCGTAAAACAGGAAGTTTCCAAAAAATATTTGGGCGCCAAAATCGATCTGACTGGCTCGATTCGATGGATACGGGGTTCCGTTCCGACCGAGCTTGGCGCCGTGAAGGTTCTGGATGAGACGCCGCGAGGCGAAGTTCGCTTTTTCGTGACCGATGCCGACACCGGGCTTTCGTCCGAGGCCTGGACGGGGGTTGCCGCTTGGGTTCCGGCACTCGTTGCGACGCGAAGAATTCATCCGGGAGAAAAGCTGAGCCGGGATCTTTTCACGATTCAGCCGGTGAACGTTGCTGCCGGCCAGGCCAGGGAATTTCGGGGCCTGATTCTTTCTCCCGAAAGCGATGTTTCAACGCTCGAAGCGCGGCAGACGATTCTCGAGGGCCAGTTTCTCATGACCACCGCGGCTCAGCGGTCCCCGGATGTGAGGCGCGGTGACGCCGTGACAATTCAGCTCATCGGCGACGGCATGACCCTTTCGACGGCGGGAATGGCCGAAGAGCCGGGATACCTGAAGGGGCAGGTTCGCGTCATGACGACGAAGACCAAGCGACAGCTTGTTGGTCAGCTGACATCGCAAGGAGTCGTGGAGGTGAAACTGTGAGAACCATTTTCACTTTGATGATTTCCGTACAGCTTGCGATCCTGATCTCGGGCTGCGCGAAGCTCATGGGAAACATGCGGCGGGACCTCGATGACGGAGAGCAGGAATATTCCGCTCCGGTCATCGGAGGACGATGGGCCGAGCGCGGTTTTCTTGCTGAAAGCATGCCCGAAGCGGGCTCGAACGATGAGTATTATGCCGCCGTCGGGCATTCCGAGCGTGGGCCCGCGAGCACCGGGTACGGCGACGGGATCAGCGGCCGATCGTGGGTTGCCGAACGGTACGACGAAAGCCGGCGCGATCTTTACCGCGAAAACGGCCATCAGGAAGACGGAATGGTTTCTTCGTCGAACACGCCCAATCTTGATCCGCCGGTCAAGCGGATTTACAAAAACGGATCGCGCGCAACCCGCTCTGATTTTATCGACGAATCACAAAACGAGGGTTCGCTTTGGGCTCCCGACGGACAAACGAACTACTTTTTTACCAAGAATAAAGTTCGCGGAATGGGCGATATCGTCACGATCACCATCGAGGCCGACCTGATCCGGGACATTGGACTGGAGGTCAGGCGTACCCTGACTCCTCGCGAAAAAGAGAACGAACTCATGATCGCGCAGGAGAAAATTCGAGCAAAGATATTGGGCAAGGACTCAGAGAAGAAGGATGGGAACGATTCGCTCGCGACGTCTTCCTCAGCGCCGTCGCGCGAGCCCGCCGCGGATAAGAAGAAGGGCAATACGGGGCCGAATACATCTTTCGAAGATGAACCGGCCATTCCCACCGCCACCCTGGTGGATGTCGACATAGCGAAAGCGCTCGAACTCAAGCCGAATGACACGATGATGGCGGAAATCATCGAGCGCTATCCCAATGGCAACTATAAAGTTCGTGGCACAAAAAAGGTGCTCTACAAAAACGGCTACCCTCGGCTGGTCACATTGGTCGGAGTAGCGAGAGGGCAGGACATCAGTGAAGAAGATCTCGTCACTTCGGGGAAACTTTATGAATACCGGCTTGAAGCAATTCGTTGAACGGCGAACACAGCGTATTAGGGCTCTGCGAAGAGCCGGCCCGGCGGCGTTGTTCACCGGCGCGCTCCTGCTTCTGGTCCTCACGCCGAGCTTGAGCATGGCTTCGGCGCGGCTCAAGGACATCGCCATGGTGAAGGGGGTTCGCGAGAATATCCTGATCGGCTACGGAATCGTGGTCGGACTCAAGGGCACGGGGGATTCGGGCGGGGACGTCACCGGACAATCGTTGGCGCGCCTCTTCGGGAAGCTCGGTCTTGATGTTCAGGGCAACTCGGTGAAGTCCTCAAAAAACGCGGCCGCGGTCATCGTAACGGCCAAGCTCCCGCCGTTCGCGCGCGTGGGCAATCAGATCGATGTCACGGTGAGTTCGATCGGTGACTCCTCGAGTTTGGAGGGGGGGGTTCTGCTTGTGACTCCTTTGCGGGCAGGAGACCAGAATGTCTACGCCGTCGCCCAGGGACCACTCAGCATCGGTAGTATCGCTGATGGCTCGACCAAGAATTTTCCGACCGTGGGGCGGGTGGTTTCCGGTGCGACGATCGAAAAAGATGTCGACATGAACTTCGCGGCCAAGAAAAATTTCAGGTTGTCGCTTCACAATCCGGATTTCACGACCGCGGCGCGGGTTTCGACCCTGATCAACGGCGAACTCGGCGGCAAGTTCGCCAGCGCCAGGGACAGCGGCACAGTCGATGTTGTCGTGCCTTTCAACTATGACGGCAATTCAGTTGAACTCCTTGCCAGGTTGGAAAATATTCCTGTCAACGTCGATAGCAAGGCCAAAGTCGTCTTGAATGAGCGCACCGGGACCGTTGTGATGGGAGAACGCGTGAACCTCAGCCCCGTCGCGATCGCGCACGGCGAGCTCGCCATCGAAATCAAGGGCGGGACAAAAGGGGCCAAGGAAAGGGTCGCGGAACTCAAGGGTGCCAATGTTTCGGATCTCGTCAAGGCGCTCAATACGCTGGGCGTTCAGCCCAAGGATCTGACGGCAATTTTTCAAACTTTGAAACAGGTTGGGGCATTACAGGCAGATTTGGAGATCATGTGATTCTTTGGAAAGATTTTGTTCTCGACGGTGCAGTAGGACCTCTTCTCACATTTCCGGAGGAGCTTCTGGAATTGTGTGACACAGAATGCCGCGAAAAGCGGCTCGGTAGCCCGAGCGTCATGGAAGATGCGATCGGCACAAACGAAATGCCAGAAGGCATTTCAATCCAGGAAACGAGACAGGAACAACGGCCTGCTAGGATGGTGGGTCTCTCTAGTCTTGATTTCGCCCAAGCTGGCAAGGAAGCCAGTCGGAGCAACCGAGCTCAATCTTCGCGGCGGAGGGGGGGCGCGTGACGTTGCCGATCGCCCCGGCACGACCGCTCCCCCCCTCTCCCCCCGGGAGAATGGATTGGGGCGCCAATGCTTTGGCGGCCCCAACCACTCCGGGCAGGCGGATGCCCGTCGTCGATAAATCCAAGGTGGATCCAAAAATGCTCCAGGCGGCCGAAGGCATGGAGGCTATGTTTCTGGATTTCATGATGAAAGTGATGCGTCAGACGGTTCCGACGAATGATATGGCTTTGGACTCTCCCGCGACGAAAATATACCAGAGTATGCTTGATTCGGAGTACAGTCAGAAAGCCGCGCACGCTGGCGGGATCGGTCTTGCTGACCAGATTATTGCTTATCTGGATTCGCAACGGTACACTTTACCAAGAGGGCGTGTAGCGCCCGGAGCGGGCCAGGGAGTGGTTCCGCGCAGTGACCCGACGGGCGATGCCCGTCTTACAGGAGGTACCCATGAGGGTCAGCCCGACAATCAATAATTCGAATACCGAAATTGCCGCGACAAAAGATTCAAAGGCGGCCGCGGCGGCCCGAGAAGCCAAGAAGAAAGAAAAAACAGGCGCGGCGGCGAATTCTGCCGTCAACACGGAAGGCAGCGTGAACGCAAATATTTCGGCCAAGGGTAAAGAATTCGCTCGCGCCAAAGAGATCGCCTCGAATGCGCCTGATGTTCGCGAGGAAAAGATCGCCGAGTTGAAACGAAGAATCGCCGCGGGAAAATACAACGTTGACCCAAGAGCGGTCGCGGATCGAATGGTGGATGAGCATCTCAAAACCGCTGGTTCGGGGTGAGATGGAGTCATCGAAGGGAAGCGGCTGATTCCAGGAGGGAATGAGGCCGGGCTTCCCGATGAATAACGGCTCGAAGCAATCAGGAGGATTGCCAGGGTGGAAAAAACGCTAACTCAGGTTTATCAAACGCTCGAGAAACTCGTCGGACTTCACCGGCAGCTCCTCGATACCGTTCGTATGGAGCGCGATGCGCTCGTGCAAGCCGACAAAAAGGGCGTCGAAGAGGCGGTTCGCGCGAAACAGGCCATTATCGAGGCCGTGCGCATGTGTGAATCGGAACGCCTCAAGAAAGTGGGAGAACTCGCGCTTCTCTGGAAGAAGCCGCTTCGCGACTTGACGCTCCCGCTTATCATCATCGCGATCCAGGGGGAGGACCCGAGAGCCGCCGAGCAGCTCCGCGGGGCCTATAACGCCCTCACAATCCTGATCCAGCGAATTACGGATCAAAACAACGACAATCGGGCGTTCGTAGAGAAATCGCTCGAACATGTCCACGCCATGAAGCGGAACGTACTGGGCGAAAGCGTTCCGAAGTCCAACACGTACACTCAACAAGGACAGAAATCGAATCCGGTCAATGGCGCACGCCTGATTTCAAAGGAGGCCTGAGCGGGCAATGGGTCTACCCAACGTATTCAACACTGGCCGGACGGGAATGATAGCTTCCAAGGCGGCCATCGCGACGACCGGTCATAATATCGCGAACACGAACACCGAAGGGTTTTCGCGGCAACGGGTGCTCACGTCCGCCGAAACGCCGCGCAACTCCGCCGGCATGCAATCGCTCATCGGTAACGGCACCGCGATTTCGCGGGTCGAGCGCATCAATGATGAATACGTCGAAAAGCAGGTTCGAAACGGCGCGCGCGATCTCTCGCACATGGAAGAAAAGGACCTCGTTCTCAGACAGACCGAAGATGTTTTCAACGAAATGAACGGCGACGGACTGAACCGGCTGATATCGCGATTTTTTAACGAATTTCGGAAGCTTTCGAATGAGCCGGACAACGAAGCGGTCCGCCAGTCTGTGCGTGAATCCAGCCAGGCCATGGTGAATGACTTTCATCGGATACGAAGGGAAGTTGAGGCGGTTCGCGAGCACATCGACGCGCGGCTCGAGGGTTATTCCAAAGAGATCAATTCGCTTGCCGAGCAGGTCAAGGATCTCAATATGCAGATCAAGACGGCCGAGCTAGCGGGCGGTTCGCCAAATGATCTCCTCGACAAGCGCGATCAGGCCATGAAGAAACTGGGCTCCTACATGGAAATGAGCGTACACAAGGATGGAGGCGGCAGCTTCGTCGTCGACGTGAAGGGTGTGGGCCCGCTCGTTGTCGGACCGATGGCGGAGAAGTTCTCCGTCTTCAGGTCCAAGGCCGACGATCAAGGCAAGCCCGAAGCCGCCTTCGATGTTCAATCAACTTCACACGCCAACTCCCTCGTTACGCATCAGATTAAAGGCGGAAAGCTTGGCGCGCTTCTCGAGGTTCGCGACAAGACACTTTCGACCATCCTCGATCGTTTGGATGAGCTTGCCTATAACATTTCGGACTCGGTCAACAGCATTCATCAGCAGGGGTTCACGCGCCACGGTGTCCAAGGTGTCGAGTTCTTCGGGCACATGGGCGGAAAGGAACGAGCCTCTGAATTCATTCAACTGTCGGACGCGGTTCGCGACAGCGTTAACAACATCGCTGCTGCCGCCCAGCCGGATTCTCCCGGCGACAATCGAATTGCGATCGCGATTTCGGGTTTGCAGAGTGAGAAGTTCATGAACGAAGGGAAAGCGACGATGGACGATTTCTATAATTCCATCGTGAGCGATGTCGGCGTTGCTGCCTCCAAGAATCGCTCTGGCATGAACCAGCAAAAAGACATCATGACGCAGCTGAATAAAATCCGCGACCAGATCTCGGGTGTGTCCATCGACGAGGAAACTGCGAATTTGATGCAGTTTCAGCACATGTTCGATGCTTCGGCAAAGGTGATCCAGGTCGCCGATGAGATGCTCAAAACGGTTTTGGATATGAGACGGTGAATTGATTTATGAGGGTGACGCAACATACGAATTTTGACACGATTCGCGACAGCATCCACCGGAGCAAATCCCGGATGGAGGGGCTGCAGCAGCAATCGGCCACCCTGAGAAAACTCAACACGCCTTCGGACGATCCGATCGGGGCGGCCAAAGTGCTCGAGATCAGGACAGACAAAGTGAACAACGACCAATTTCAAATGAATACCCGGATGGCCGAGACTTTTTTGGAAAACACGGACCATATCATCGGCGAGCTGGCCGATATCGTGGTTCGAGCGAAGGAAATCGCGCTGGGCCAGGCTAGTGGCGCCAGTTCAAATGAGGGAACTCGCCTCGGGGTCGCCGAAGAGGTGACACAGCTCTTTCAACAAGCCGTCGCTACTGCGAATCGCAGGATAGGCGATCGATATCTCCTGGGGGGCTTCAAAACGCAGCGCCCGCCCGTTGATCCTGAAGGTCGATATACGGGAGATGATGGCCAGACGATGGTTGAGATTGCGAAAGATGTATTTATTTCGAGCAACGTGCCCGGGGTAGAAGTGTTCAACACACATCCGAAGAGTTCGAATGATGGTCGATCGGTGTATAGTCCAAACACCCTCGGTCGTGGCCCGGCAAGCGAGGGGGCGATGGACGGTGAACTCGCCTATGAAAACGTAAATGTGTTCGACGAAATTCAGAATCTAAGAATTGCGTTACTTACGGGCGATCTAGACGGAGTTCGCAACACTTTGGATCGATTTGATCAGGTACATAGCAAGCTAGTCGCCTGCCGTGCAAAGGTGGGGTCGCGCTTGCAAGGACTCCAAAGCACAAGCCAAGCCTTGGAGAGACACAATGTAACCAATGCTCAGCTCGGATCAGTGTTGGAAGATGCTGATATGGCGCAGGTGGTCAGCGATTTAACTAAAGAGGAAACGGTATTTAAGAGCGCGTTAGCAAGTTCCCAGCGATTAATTCAACCGACTTTGTTGGACTTTTTGAAATGATGTTTAAACAATTTCAAGACCGCAT
>Ga0156749_1143_pt1 | contig 10589 bp, 6 predicted proteins | sample RifOxyD1_FD_112078 | JGI IMG/M metagenome (GOLD analysis project Ga0156749, IMG submission 112078) | Bdellovibrionales bacterium RIFOXYD1_FULL_55_31 | reverse complement strand
ATGTGGCTCTTTGCGAGGCGATGGCGGAGCACGGTTCAGCGCTGATTCAGGATGGCGACTCCATTCTCACCCACTGTAATACGGGGGGGCTTGCAACGGCGGGAATCGGCACGGCGCTTGGGGTGATTCGAAGAGCGCACGAACAAGGCAAGCGGCTTCATGTTTACGTCGATGAAACGAGACCGCTCTTTCAGGGGGCCCGCTTGACGGCGTGGGAACTGCAGAAGCTCGGGATTCCGTACACGTTAATTTGCGACAACATGGCTGCTTCATTGATGGGTCAAGGTAAGGTCAGCAGGATCTTCGTTGGGGCGGATCGAATTGCTCGAAATGGCGATGCCGCAAATAAGATCGGGACGTATTCGCTCGCGGTCCAGGCAGCTTATCATAGAATTCCGTTCTATGTCGTGGCGCCGAGGACGACCTTGGACGAAAAATGTGCCACGGGGAAAGACATCCCCATCGAGGAACGCGCTCCGGATGAAGTAAGGGGGGGGCACAGCCCGAAATTCGCTCCCGTATATAATCCTGCCTTTGATGTGACTCCCCGGACGTTGATCACCGAGCTTATTCTTGACTCCGGGCTTATGAAAAATGTGAAAACTTGAGTACGGAAAAGACGTGCTGTCAGGCTTTTCCAGCGGTACCCAGTAATTTGACAAAGCCCGCTTCTGTCACCCCAGAGCTGGGTTTCGGTGGATCGAGGTTGCGTAAGTATTGATCGAACGGGTGCGCGGTTCCCGCCAGGAAGTCAGGGTCAGGCTTGCATTGTGAAAACATATCGGGATCGGGCCAGACAAACCGGTCCGGATGCCAGGATTCGCGCTCATCCATGGTTCGGAGTGTTTTGTCCTCGGCGTATCGAAACTCACCATGGCGATAGACCGTGGTGAAGAGATGCCTCAAATGCGCCATGAATCTGATTCCATGAAACCGATGTTCCTTCGCTTCATCCGGACATTCAGCCATTCGCGCCTGGTGGTGTGCCGCACCTGAAAAAAAGATGTTCGTCAGGTGTTCGTGTTCCGGTTTGAGCTGGATTCCATAAGCATGCTTCAGAACTTCGGAGTACTGCATCAGAGACATTATTGCTTAAGAATGGGGTGAAAGATACCCGGTTCGAAAATCCCATTTTGCAGTGCGCCAATCACCGCAAATCGCATGCTCTGGCTCGAAATTTGAAGTGCTCGCCCGGCCGTCTTTTCCCTGAAAACTTTCCGGCCACGGTTGCCGGGAGAAATCGAAATGGATATTGCATTGAATACCCTCCGATATTTCAAAAGTAATTCGCATTTAATAAGCGTATTCCTGGTGAGCTTGCTTTGGGCTGGTTCTGCGGAAGCGTTCACCTTCGCTGTTGTTGACGGCCAAGGCGCGCCCGTGACGAACTATCGCTGGGTCGTGCAGGAAGATACGACTTACAGAGTGGTCCCGGGGACCATTGTACAGGACCCGTTATCAGTTCGCTTTCACAGGAGTTACGCTCCGGTTATCGCGACGGGAAACTCAGCGAATCCAACGAGTACCGTGCCTTCGACAAAACCCTACTTTCTTTCTGTGTTGCCGGATTCCGGTTTTGCCATGGGCGGAGCTTCGGTCGAGGTCGGACAAAATTTCGTTCAGGTCGTCGTGCAAAAAATGCCGATCCCGACCGCGCAAATTTCAGTGTTTGTTTTCGAAGACAGCCATCCGATCAACAACGCTCCGGATCTGCCGCAAGAAAGTGGACTGGGCGGTTTCTCGATTCAGCTCTTTGATGCAGGCGGGCGATACGGAGTCTCCGGCGGTCGAATGTCACAGGACGCGTTCGGAAATCCTCTTGGGACGACTTACGCGAATGGAAATGTTTTGAAAATGGGCGATGGCACAATCAAAACTGATTCCAACGGAGTGGCGCTCATTCAGAATCTCGTGCCGGGAAAATACACGATCCAAGCGGTTCCACCTGTCGGTCAGGACTGGCATCAGACCGCGACGATCGAGGGAACCAAAGGGGTTGACGCTTGGGTAAAAGGAAACGAGCCGCCCTTTTTCGTCGAATTCGGACCACCGGGACATCACGTATTTCTTGGATTCGTGCATACGACGAATGACACGACCGTATTGAACGGAACTGGCGGCATCACCGGGCGGGTGGTGAACCTGCACAATTCCCGTCCACCCAATTTCACCTTCTGGCCGGGAGAAGCGGTTCCATCATGTTGGGTTGGATTGAATCATCTGGGAGCGGGCGCCGGGCGCGGCGTTTACGCGCAACCCTGCCGTGGCGACAGCACATTCGATATCAGGAATGTTCCTGCAGGGAATTATCAACTCGTGATCTGGGATGAGAACCTCGACGTGATTTTTGCCCTGCAAGGCGTAACCGTGACGACCGGACAGAGCGTGGCACTGGGTGATGTGCCGGTATTCAACTGGTTCGCGCGCCTCAGGAATCATGTCTTTATGGACCGGAACGGGAACGGCTTCAGGGATTGCACGACTGAAATGTGCAATGATCCGGTGCTCGACGACGTGGGCATTCCCGATCAGGCGGTCAACATCCGCTTTAGGGATGGTTCCCTTTATCAGAGCATGACGACGGACATGATGGGCGAGGCTCCCTTCGAGGAGGTTTTTCCCTTTTTCTCCTGGTTGGTTGCCGAAGTGGATTTCGCGCGTTTTAAGGCAACCGGCGCGACCGTTATTGTCGATGCAGGCGGGCAGATCACGCCGGATCAGGGCTGGGCATTTCCCTCACGCGGAGTCCTGAATCCTCAGCCGCAGAAGGATCCGGGCGGAAATCCTCTTATCAATCCCAATACCGGCAATAATCTGTCTCGAACTGAAACGGGCCCGGTGCTCGTGCAGGCCTTCCAGGCCTTCATGGGTCAAACCAACGTGATCGAATGGGGCAAGATGCCCTATGCTCCTGGTGAAAACGGGGGAATCAGTGGAATCGTCCATTACGCCACGACGCGCGCCGAAAATGATCCCCGCTATGCGGTGGCTGATCCATGGGAGCCAGGTATTCCCAGAGTTCAGGTCAATTTGTATCGCGACAGCGATTCCGATGGGGTCATCGATGATTTGAACGGTGATGGATCAGTCACTCTCGCTGATGTTGATCATCACCCGTTCGCGGTGGCGGGGCGCCCGTTCCCGCAGACTGAAGATCTAGATCGCAACGCGAATGGTGCCCTGGATCTTGGCGATGCAGTTCAGAAAACGTACACGGACAGCTGGGATGATGCCGCGCCTTCGGGATGCCAAGGCGATATTTTTTATTCACATGGAATGGCGACCGATTGCTACGACGGCTTGCGCAACTTCAACCAGGTTCGCAACGGCGTTTTCGATGGCGGGTACGCGTTCAATGATATCCCGGCTGGAAACTATATTGTCGAGGCGGTCGCGCCGCGCGGTTATCTGCACATTAAGGAGCAGGATAAGAACGTTGATTTCGGTGAAGAGTATCAGCCGAATCCGGCGATGTTGCCGCCGGTCTGTGTGGGAGAGAAGCACACGGTTCCGGCGCATCTTTCGCTATTCCCCAATCAGGCTGTCGCTGCCCCATTTGCCGGAAAAACCCGACCGCTTTGTGATCGCAAGCAGGTTCTTTTAACAGATGGAAAGAATGCCGGGGCTAACTTCTTTCTTTTCACGGAAGTACCTGTTGCCGCGCAGGTCGTCGGAAAAATAGTCGATGATTTGGCGAACGAATTCGATCCCAATTCGCCAAGCTTCGGCGAAAAATATTCGCCCCCTTTCATTCCGGTTTCCATTCGTGATTGGACCGGAAAGGAAATCACCCGCGTCTACTCTGATGAATGGGGCTCCTATAATGCAATGCTTCCGTCCACTTTCACGATGAATGTTCCCATGCCAAGCGGAGCGTCGCCGAATATGCTGACGGCTTGCCTGAATTCCCCTGGGCCGATTCCGAACCCCGCTTATGTTCCGGGAGGAAATCAGCCGCAATTCATAACTGATCCCTTCTTCACACGGAACTACAGCCAGTTTTGTTACACGTTTCAGTACATGCCGGGAACGACGACCTATCTGGACACCCCGGTTGTTCCGATCGCCGCGTTCGCGGGACCCGGTCAATATCCGGTCGATTGCGAATTCGAGAATGGGATACCGAAGATCTGGTCAGTCAGTGGACCCCAGGGCGGGCCTTATTTGTCGAGTTCGGGACAGCGGATTACGATCGTCTCTGAAGGCAAGGTCGCGGTTCCGAACCCGGCTTTCGATCCGGCGCTTGGGACGCCGAAAACGATTCAACGCGATTACGGGTTCGGGACCGTGAGAGGATCCGTCACGATCGGGACCCGCACTCTGCGGATTATCAGCTGGGATGACACGACAATCACGGCTGAAGTCCCTCTGTTCACGCCCACTGGCCAGCTGCATGTGAAACGCGGAGACAACGGCAAATCATCGATCACCGGAGTGACCGTCACGATCGGCTCGGTTCCGGGACTTCATCGAGTGCGACCGGAAGCGGCTCCCGGGGCTACTCCGATCCAGAATGCGATTGATCTCGCGCAACCTGGAGATCTGATTCTGGTCGCGCCGGGAAATTACGAGGAGATGGTCGTGATGTGGAAGCCGGTCCGGCTTCAGGGTTGGGGCGCGGGCTCCACGATGATTAACGCCATCAGCCCGCCGGCGGAGAAGCTCAGACACTGGAGGGAAAAAGTAGAAGGTCTCGTTACCCGCGGCGCCATTGATCTCCTGCCCGGTCAAGCGGCGGGTCCTTTTGATCCAGCCAACAACGAACCGGCCTTGTTCAATACGGAAGAAGGACCGGCGATTCTCGTTGCGGCGAGAAACGTCGCGCCAAACCAGGGCGGGTTCGGACCGAACCGTCCGGCGCGAATCGATGGTTTCACGATCACCGGCGCGAGTCACGGCGGAGGCATTTTCGTGAACGGCTACGCCCATTATCTCGAAATCAACAACAACCGCGTGATCGGGAATTATGGAACCTACGGAGGCGGTATCCGGCTGGGACATCCCTATTTAACGACGAACGCAGCCGGAACTCCGAGTTATGTCAGCGCGCAAAACGACCACGTTCGGATTCGCTATAATCATATCGCCCAAAACGGCGGGAACGGCGGAGCTGGCGGGGGAATCTCCGTCTGCAACGGCAGCAACAATTATCTGATCTTCGCAAATTATATCTGCGGCAATTTCACGATGGGAGACGGCGGCGGAATCGGTCACCTCGGGTTGAGCCACCTGGGTGAAATCTCCTGGAACTGGATCATTTTCAATCAATCATTCAATCAAGGGGTGGGTGTTTCGGGCGGCGGAATCGCCGTCCAAGGGAGTGTTCCGCTGGCGGTGAACGGTTTGACTCCGGGGTCCGGGTCGGTGGGAATCCTTTCGAATCTGATACAAGGCAACCTTGCTGGAGCCGGAGATGGAGGCGGTATTCGTACGGCTTTCACGAGCGGACGCGACGTCGCGTTAAGCCCGAACGATCGCAATCTCTGGTACAACATCGAGATCTACAACAATTTCATCGTCAACAACGTTGCCGGTCTCGCCGGGGGCGGCATCTCCATGCAGGACAGCGCGAGGGTTTCCATTACCAGTAACTCCATTACGAATAACGATAGTACGGCCACGGCAGGAGAAGCTTTTAAAAACGGGCCGAGCCAATCCGTGAGCCAGCCTGCAGGGATCGTTTCGCGTGCTCACAGTCCCGCGCTCGTCGCGGCCTTTGGAACTTCCGCAACGGTCAGACCGTATGCGGTGTTTTCAAATCCGACGTTGTACAACAGTATCGTCTGGCACAATCGCTCGTTTTACTGGGATGTAACAGCGAACGCGGGCACCGGGGGGCTCTTGCCTGCGCCGGCCACGCCAGTGTTTTCGGATCTCGCGGTTCTCGGTACCGCCCAGCCCGCGCGATTGGACCCGCGTTACTGCAACCTCACGGATCGTGCCGGTTACCATTCCAGCAATATCAGCGCTCAGCCCGCGTTTGTTTCGGAATATTTCAATGGAGGCCGTGGACAGCTTGTGATTCCAGAGGTCACGACGGGGATCGAGAGCGCACCGGCCTTGGATGAAGGCGGTAACTTCATCGATGTCCGCTTCGGTCCCTTGACGCGCTGGAATCCCGCAACAGGAGTACTGTTCGGTGACTATCGCTTAACGCGACTTTCCGAACTGATTGACCGAGGGTCGCTCGGTTCTGTTGGCGCCACGGATATCGGGGCTGATGAATTCACGAAAAAGAACGTCGGAGCAAAACAATGAAGCTACGGGCTGAAAGAAGAGTCTCCCATAAATGGACCGCATTGCTGTTGCTTGGAGCTGTTCTCGCTCAAGCCGAAATTCGGGTGCAGTGCCCGGGTGACACGGATGGCGATGCTGTTGTTGACCAGCCCATCTCCGGACGCCAGATCAAGTGCATGCATCTGAGTGCTGGGGATGGTTTCGCCAACATGGCGGACGGAAAGCTGCAGTACATTTTCAGCTTTGCGAATTTGACAGGAACCCCCGTCGGGGACGCCATGATGGCCGGGATGTTGGCGGCTGAATTTCCCGCGCCGTTGATCACCTTGAAAGAGGGTGAGGAATTCTATCTCACGGTGACGAACGTCGGGATGACGAGACGGCCCGATTTGTTTGACGGGCACTCGGTTCATTTTCACGGTTTTCCAAACGCTTCCGCCGTTTTTGACGGTGTTCCCGACGCAAGTGCGGTTCCGGTCATGGCCGCGAGTTTCACGTATTACTACAATATCGTAGAACCAGGGACGTACATGTATCACTGCCACGTCGAGGCCACCGAACACATGCAGATGGGCATGCTCGGGAATCTTTATGTCCAACCGAAGCAGAATGACTTGGCGGACGGAACGATCCTGGGTGCTCATGTTCATCGTAATCCGGACGGTGCGGGCCCGCTGGGCGACCGTTACGTTTACAATGACGGTGATGGTTCGACCCGATATGACGTTGAATTCCCCATCCAGATGAGTTCATTCGATCCTGCATTTCATGAAGCGAGTCTCCAGGTTCAGCCCCTTCCGTTCGCGATGATGCGAGACAAGTACGCGATGTTGAACGGACGTGGTTATCCCGATACGATCAACCCGAGTCCGATTCCGAATTCGGAAACGGGTGGTTTCGGCCAAAAAATGAATAGCCGGGTCAGTGCCGTCCGCGGGCAAAAAATATTGCTCAGACTTTCTAACCTGAGTGTGACCGCCTTTTTCACCCTCACGTCATCCGGACTTCCGATGAAAGTCGTGGGGACCGGCGCAAGATTGCTGAGAGGGCCGGATGGAAAAGACCTCTACTACGAGACAAATTCCGTCACTCTCGGAGGCGGAGAGGCGGCCGATGTGATCGTGGATAGTTCGAGCCTTCAGCCGGGAACTTATTTCTTGTACACGAGTAACCTGAATTTTCTGAGCAACGACGGCGAAGACTTCGGCGGGATGATGACGGAAGTGGTGATCCAATGAAACCTTTGGCAATCGTTGTTTTTGCATTATTCGCTGTATCGATGAACGCCGGTGTTTGTGAGGCGGCCATCCAGGGAAGAACCGGGACCGAGTTCGATCTCGTAGCCAGAGCAGGGCACATTACAACCGGTGATGGCGACAGCATTCTCATGTGGGGATATGCCGTCGGGAACGGCCTGATGCAGTATCCCGGACCGACTCTGATCGTGAACGAAGGGGACCTGATCACGGTGCGTCTGAAGAACGAGTTGTCCGAGCCTGTTTCGATCATTTTTCCGGGTCAGGACGGGGTTCTCGCGATCGGAGGGAATTCAGGGCTTCTTACACGGGAAGCTCCGCCCGATGGGGCTACGGTCGTGACCTACACGTTTGTTGCTTCCCAACCGGGGACCTACATGTATCACAGCGGTACCCGCGTTGATTTTCAGGTGGAGATGGGGTTGACGGGAGCGCTCATCGTGCGGCCGTCGAGCGGCGCGAACCGGGCTTACAGTCATCCGCAGACCTCTTTTGATCGCGAGTATCTGTTTGTGTTATCCGAAATCGATCCCACTATTCATGAACTGGTGGAACTCGGGAGACGGTCGGAAGTCGACATGTCCAGGTACTTTCCCGTTTTGTGGTTTCTCAATGGCCGAACCTCTCCCGACACCATGGCCGATGATGGCGCGCCTTGGCTTCCGCACCAGCCCTACGGCTGCCTGCCGAGGCTTCACCCTGGCGAAATCATTCTCACGCGTGTCATAGGCGGCGGCAGGGATTTACATCCCTTTCACCCGCACGGCAATCACCTGCGGATCATCGGTGAAAACGGCCGGCTTCTCGAGAGCGCCCCTGGCGCTGGTCCGGACCTGTCGTACTCTGATTTCACGCTGACGGTTGTCCCGGGATCGACGTACGACGCCCTTTTCACTTGGACCGGCGAAAAACTGGGGTGGGATATCTACGGTCACGGACCTGGCGATCCGCTTCAACCCAACGAGTATGCGCCCGATCATGGGAAGCCGCTGCCGGTTCAGCTGCCGGAAAAGCAGAACCTCATGTTCGGGAATCATTACAGTGGCAGCCCCTTTCTGGGAGCCTTCGGCGATCTTCCTCCGGGTACCGGCGGAATGAACGCATCCGGCGGCCTCTTCTTCATGTGGCACTCGCATACCGAAAAGGAAATCGTAAATAACGACATTTTCCCGGGTGGAATGATGACGATGCTGATTGTCGAGCCGCCCGCGGTTCGCATCCCGTGATCAGGTCGAAATTTGGAATACGGAGAAGGTGAAATGAATACTGTTTTGAAAGTCTCGTGTGTGGTTGCGCTCATGGCGGCTTTTGCGGTTCCCGAGTCTGCGAAAGGCGCAGTTTTCTATCTGAGGGCAGGTGAGACAAACCTGGCCATGCCTGACGGTCAGGTAATTCGGGTTTGGGGTTTTGCCCGGGACACTTCGCTCGCCCTCAACGACGGCACGATCACGGTTCCTGGACCAGCGCTTGAGATTCCGATCGGAGATCCAAATCTCACGATCCACCTGAAGAATCATCTTCCCAACCTGAATGGTGCTCCTGTTCCGGTTTCGATCATTATTCCCGGTCTGACGGCCGCATTGAACCCGGTACGTCATGTGAATGGCCGAGTGCGATCATTCACCCACGAAAGCTTTCCGGGCACGCCAGGTACTTACAGCTGGAATGACGTAAAACCAGGAACGTATCTTTACCACAGCGGAACTCATCCTGCGCTGCAGGTGCAAATGGGGCTTTATGGCAGTCTAACGAAAAATTTCAGCACCGGCGAGGCTTATGCCGGTAAAATTTTCGACCGCGAGGTGGTCCTATTTTACAGCGAGTTGGACCCCGCGCTCCATTCCGCGGTCGCTCTGGATGACTATGGTCCGGGCAAGTCGGTCACGAGCACCGTTCATTATGCCCCAAAATATTTTCTCATCAACGGGTCACCGTTTTCGGGCGCTGCGAGTCCGTTACCAGCGGGAAGCGTGGGAGAAAAGGTATTGGTTCGCTTTTATAATGCCGGGCTGAAGTCACATGCCCCCTTACTTCAGGGGGCCTTCATGAAAGTCATCGCCGAAGACGGTCGCGCTTATCGTTATCCCAGGGAACGCTATTCTTTTCTTCTTCCCGCCGGCAAGACGATGGATGCTCTGGTTGAATTCCGTTCCGCCGGACAATACGCGATCTATGATCGGATGATGGCGTTAACGACGGGTGCCGGCCTTCCAGGCGGATTTTTGGCATTCCTCGCGGTCAGTGCCGCGCCATGAAAAAGCTGAAAGTCATGAAACCTGGAACGATGAGATTAGTGTTGGTCGTTGGAGTCTTCGGCGCGATTTGCTCCGTCTTTGCTGTTCAGTCCCTCGAGCTTTTTGGAAAACACCCCGGATTCGAGATCGAAAGCCTGAGGACTACTTCAGCGGGTTATATGCTGGATCTGAGGTATCGAATCACCAGTCCTCGTCTCGCGAAAAAATTTCTCAATCGAAAAGTGGGGACTTATCTGCTCGAACCGCGAACCGGAGCGAGGCTGAACGTCCCCACCTCGCCTAAAATCGGCGCTTTGCGGCAGACTTCGGCGGTGCTGAAAGCCGGAAAAACCTATTTCACATTTTTCGCCAACCCGGGGCGTTTCATCAAACCGGGACAGCATGTGACGGTTGTATTGGGTGATTTGCGCTTCGAAAATTTAAGGGTGGATTGAGAACGCCCTGGCAGTCCCATGGAGGAATTCAAATGAACTATCTTAAGTTGTTCGTAACTGGATTTATTATCGTCGTTTCGGGAGCTTTCCCGGGCGGGACCTCGAGCCTAGCAGCCGATTCCCGCATGAACGGGATAACAATCGAATGTGAGTTCCTGGGTACCGGAAAGCGTCCTCTCCGGTGTCAGACCGAGGCTGTTTTGTGCGAAGTCGGCCAGCGGACTTCGAGCGACGAGTGTCGGCAATGGCTCTCGGTATTTTGCGATGGGACGCGAATTTTTGACGGCCAGCTAGAGCTCACGGATGCAGAAGGCGGGGTCATCCTCGAGGGGATCCCGTCGACCTGGTATCCGAAGCCGGTTAGTATTTTCATCAAAGAACCCGCGCCTGACCGAATGCTCGAGGCA
>Ga0156749_1089_pt1 | contig 10595 bp, 12 predicted proteins | sample RifOxyD1_FD_112078 | JGI IMG/M metagenome (GOLD analysis project Ga0156749, IMG submission 112078) | Bdellovibrionales bacterium RIFOXYD1_FULL_55_31 | reverse complement strand
GTGCCCACGAGCTTGATCTTGCGATCTTCCGCTTCCATCTGGGTGATGGGGGTATTCCGTTCGGAATCCATCATGTGTCGCGTTATAATGGTCAGAGGAGGTTTTTGCAAAAATATTCGAGCAAAAAAGTTTGTTCAAAGTTAATGAGCCTGCGATCTGCGCTTGCGGCGGGGACCAAAGTTGCGTTATGTCATTTAGAGACGACTTCTCAGGAGAGATGGCCGAGTGGTCGAAGGCACTCCCTTGCTAAGGGAGCAGCGGGTAAAACCGCTCGAGAGTTCGAATCTCTCTCTCTCCGCCATTTTTTCATGGTTCTCGTTTTTAAGTTCTTCGGTCCTTCTCGCTTTATGGTGCGCTTGCGCCAGAAAAACCTTCACCGACAAGCAGTTAAGAGAAAGGTCTTACTTAGACATGAGCAAAACAGAGCAGGGACGTTGTCGAACCGGCATTGCGGGCTTGGATGATATTCTTCGTGGTGGACTCCCCAGAAATCGTCTCTATCTGGTCCAAGGAGAACCGGGCACTGGCAAGACAACCCTTGCCTTGCAGTACCTGCTCGAAGGAGCGCGCCAGGGGGAAAAGGGCTTATACATTACTTTTTCAGAAACGGAAGAAGAGTTGAATACGGTGGCGGCTTCTCACGGCTGGGACCTGAAGGATATTTCGCTTTTCGAGCTTTCGTCCCTCGAGGAGCAGCTCCAGCCCGAGTCCCAAAACACCGTGTTTCATCCGTCAGAAGTCGAAATGAATCAGACAACGGCATTATTGTTGGCCGAGGTTGAACGCGTCAAGCCGACCCGTGTTGTTTTTGATTCGGTATCGGAGATGAGAATGCTCGCCGAGACTCCTCTCAAATACCGCAGGCAGATGTTGTCTCTCAAACAATTTTTTTCCGGCAGAAACTGTACCGTAATGGTCCTCGATGATCGTACGGCCGCCCCTACGGATCTGCAGGTTCAGAGTATCGTCCATGGCGTAATCAATCTGCAGAAAATGCATCCCGAGTTCGGTGGCGAGCGGCGACGTCTCAATATCGTGAAGGTTCGAGGAATCAAGTTCACGGGCGGGTATCACGACTACATTATCCAAACGGGGGGGATCGAGGTTTTCCCGAGAATGATCTCGACGCAACACCTCACGGAATTCAAGAGAGAGCGGATCTCCAGCGGCATCCCCAGGATGGACGCCCTTCTCGGGGGCGGGCTCGATGCCGGAACGAGTACGTTATTTCTCGGTCCGGCGGGCACAGGCAAATCTACTCTTTCCATCCTGTACGCAGCCGCGGCAGCTCAGCGCGGAGAGCACGCGATGATCTTTGCCTTCGAAGAGAGTATTGACACGCTCCTGGCACGAACCGCCGCGCTCGGAATGGATCTCAAGAAGTACCTCGCTGAAGGTTTGCTGGAGGTCCGAAAGATTGATCCTGCCGAACTTTCTCCGGGCGAATTTGCCGACTCCGTTCGATCATCGGTCCTCGCGAAAAAGCCGCGCGTTATTGTGATCGACAGTTTGAATGGTTATCTTCAGGCGATGCCACAAGAGCAGTTTCTAATACTGCAGCTCCACGAACTGCTCGCCTTTCTGGGAAACCAGGGGGTTGCCACAATTCTGGTGCTTGCGCAACAGGGGCTGCTTGGGTCGGCGATGACTGCACCGATGGATATTACGTACCTCGCCGATACGGTGGTAATTACCCGCTTTTTTGAGGCTGCCGGCGCCGTTAAGAAGGCTGTTTCTGTTATGAAGAAACGCGGCGGTAGTCATGAAACAACAATTCGTGAGTTCGCGATCGGAAAAAATGGAATAACCGTCGGGGAGCCCTTGTCAGAGTTTCAAGGGGTCCTCACAGGGATCCCCAGCTTCCATGGGAAACAGCAGAAAATACTGGAAAAAGAGAATGGCTCCCGAGGCCGCGCAAAACGAAGCAAAAGTTGACGCCGCGGGGCTCGACGTTCTGATCCTCGCCCCCACTGGCCAGGACGCAACCCTCCTCGCGAAGGCACTCAGGCAAGAGAGGATCAGTGCCGTCACCTTCTCTGATATCGGTTCACTTTGTTTTCAAATCCGCAGAAATGCGGGAGCGATCCTGATCGCTGAAGAGGCGCTTGCTTCGGATGCTGTTTCTTCTTTGAAAATCGCCATTCAGAATCAGGAACCCTGGTCGGATATACCTATTATCATTATGGTCAGTCCGGGACGGACGTCTCTTCCCGCCGGGCGGATTCTTAGGATCTTGGCACCGAGCGGCAACGTGACACTGCTGGAGCGCCCCTTTCATCCCGTAACTCTTGTGAGCACGGTCATGGTCGCTCTTCGTGCTCGTAGCAGGCAATATCAGGTCTTAAACCTTCTTAATCTTCAGGAAAGGGCGACGAAGGATCGGGATGACTTCATCTCGATCGCATCCCACGAGCTGAAGACTCCGCTTACGTCCATGAAGCTTCAGACGGAACTGGGGTTACGGATAACAAGTCGAGGCCTCCCGGCCGAGGAACTCGCTGAAAAGCTGACACGGCTGCTCAGAAGCAATCATACCGAGGTGGATAAACTGGTTCGACTTGTCGATGACATGTTGGACGCGACCCGGATAGTTTCCGGCGCCCTGACCATCCGAAAATCAGAATTCGACCTTACATCCTTGATTCGAGAGATCGTTGAGAAGTTCAGGCCACTGCTGACGAGCGCAGGTTGCGCGCTGCACGTCGATACGAACGAGGCCGTGATCGGCACCTGGGACAAGTTTCGCATCGAACAAGTTCTGAGCAACTTGTTAACGAATGCCGCTCGATACGCGGCCGGGAAGCCGGTCTGGGTATCAGTATCTCGAACGGAGGATAGGGTGACCCTCGTCGTTCGCGACGAAGGCAAGGGCATCCCGGCAGAAAAACGCGAAATGGTTTTCGAGCGCTTCAAGCGTGCTGTGGGAGAGGGGGACCAGCGTGGATTGGGCCTCGGGCTCTTTATCTCCCGGCAAATCGTACGAGCGCATCGTGGAGATATTCATGTCGAAAGTCAGTCAGGAGAGGGCGCGACGTTCGTCGTATATTTACCGGTCCACGGATAATGCCGTCTTCTTCGTCTTTGTGCATCTCACGCATAGCATAGAGCGCCGCTATCCCGTCATGACGATGTCAGTCCAGAGGAGCCGCGATCCCGTCGGTTTGGGAACCGTTGCTGCTGGCTCTGCAGTGACAAACAATCTAAACTTCTGATGTGACGTGGAGGACCTCATTTGACCGCTTAGGTTTTCGTCTAAGGTCAATGCACCCATATTCTGAGGAGGTATACTGGCATCGAGAGGCTCTGCCCAGACTACAAATGTGTTTGTTTTCGGGTCTATCTTTTGTGGTGGTGCCAATCGGGTTACATTGAGCTCAACCTCGGTGTTGCCGCTGTCTCCTTGGTTAGCCTTGACTTTAGCAGTTGCAGCAGGCACTCCTTGAGCGGTGCTTAGGTTGATTTCCTTGCTACCTTTTGAGCACCCCGGGGCGGCGATGAGTAGCGTAAAACCGGCAAGCCCGTTTGTGACCCAATAAGTCAGAATGTGTCTTTTTGATGACATCGTGTGAAACCTTTCCTGCTTTTCAATAGACTGCCACGTTAGATCTGGTTTTTTGCAGATCCTGTTCCAAGCGTTGGGGGTTTCTATGGCGAGCCACTGCGCCTGGTGAGACGGTTCGCGCAAGAATTAAGGCGTCCAGTAACTTTTCGACCGGCTAAAGGTGATGATTCATGAATCCGAATTCCTGAGTCGGCGCAGTTCGGTTCTTACTTCTCGCGAGACCGGAGTTCTTGTGGGCTTGAAGCGATATCGGCAGGCCTCGATCTGTGACTCCAGGAGCGCGATCCTGGCTTGAACCGGATCATGAGATCCGGTACGCCGAGCCTTGGCTCGGGCTACTGGTTGCTTTCGGAGGGCCAGTTGATCCACCGTTTTTAAGTGATCAACAGCAGCTCCTGGATCGTAGCCTGCGTTCACGAGAATCCTTAGTCCGGCAATATCGGCCTCACGCTCATGGAGCCTTTTAATGTCGCGGATCACTGAAATTGCACTAGGGGAAGAAGAAAGCCCCTTCTTTAGTCTTTCGGGATGGCGAAGGGCCAGATGGGCTAATTCATGGGCAAGGACTGCTGCGATTGCATCTTCGGATTTTGCATGCAAGGGGAGTCCGGACGGGATGAGAACGACCCGTCCTCGGGAAGCCCTGGCTACGGGAAGAGTGTTCGATCGAGAGCATTGAAACGACAATTTAATCTCGGGAATCTGACTTGAAAACTCCTCAAGTTTTGAGCCAGAAACCAGGCGTTCAAAGATTCGGCGGAGATAAGATTCTGATTCTTTGCACTTTGAATTCGGCTCCCTGGATTCAGCAATTCGCCCCTCGAGGAGGTCAGCGCGAGCCTTATCCGAAAGCATTATGGGGTGCGAGAGAAGAGGGACTTGCTCGGACATCTTTTCAACGGATAGGTCTAAAGCGGAAAACCCACAGTTCGAAGTTCCTGTGTACAACCCTGGCGGATTTGCCCTGGGGATCGGGTTGCTGCCAGCCGAGGCGATGACGATCGCGGTGTTTGCCAGAAAAAGTATGACGGATGCACAGGTCAAAACAATCCTGTTTTCCCACGAATTCATCCGATGATTGTAGGACAGAAACTCCTGAAAAATGCAACGCTAATACAAAATAGCAAACGCTTTAGCATAACGGGCCGAGCGACCAAGCCCGATGCAGCCGGCCCATTATTAAGTTGCCTCGGACATTCTCAAATCGTGGCATTTGCTCATTCGATCAGGGTATCGTCATAATCCCATTCGTCGTCCCATCCGTAGAGATCGTTGACCCAGTAATCGTAATCGGTATCCGTATAGTCGTAGAAATCGTAAAACCAATCGTCATCGTAATAACCGTCATCGAGGTATCCGGCGTCGTAGTAATCGTAGTAGCCATAATCATCGTAGTAACCCATGGTATCCGCGTCAGTGACGGGATCCGGGTCCATTGCTGTGGTCGAACATGCGGCGGCAAGCGGCAGCAGAACGATTGAAAGTATTCGTCTCAAGTTCTTCATATATCCTCCTGGAGTTTCAAAAATTTTTGTTTAGCGCACATCCGCTCGACCTTCAGAATCGGATAGAGTCCGACGTAAATCGGATGCGCGCTCTTTCCCGGGGCAGTTAGGAGGAGCTCGAGTCCTGGCCCGACTTTCTGGCCTGCTGCTTGCCCGACTTGTGCTGATCCAGCTGTTGTTTCCGCTGGATATTGATGACCTTCCCATCCGTCTTGAAGCGATTCGCTACCAGGAATCGATGCTCCCTTACCTGCACCGGCCTTCCTTCAACTTGTATTTCCTTACCAACTTCGAGTTGATGCGCCTCCAGAGCCGTAGTGGGACCCAAGTCCACGACCAGTCTGCGATTATTCTTGTTCGTCTTGAGCATGACGACCGTATTTTTTGTATCCGCGCCCCGCACCTCCACCTGCTTGATCTTGGCGATCTTGCCACTGACCTCTTTCAGTTCGACACGTTTCTGGGCGCCAGAGGATTTCTCGGTCATCTTCTTGTCGGCCGGTTTTCCCGCCGTTCCGGGCTGTTGCCCCGCTTCGCTGGTATTAGTCCATGCGGACATTGCGAGGACTGTAATGCTTGTCGCGAACACTGAGAGTTTCAGCGGGATTTTTTGAGTTACCTTCATATTGATCTCCTTATTTTAGTTAGGATGCTCTGAGCTTTTGGTTCACGGGTGCCGGCGTGGATTCCCTAGTCAAAAAGACCAGCCTCTTCCCAATCAAACCAGCTAGTGTCGTAATCGTAATCGTAATCATAGTTATAATCGTAGTAGTCATAGAACCAGTCATCATCGTAAGCGGTGTCATCGAAGTAACCCGCATCGTAGTAGTCGTAGTAGTCGTAATCGGGATAGGCATGCGATTGAATCGGCGCTATTGACCCTGCCAACAGGGCTAAAGCAGCGGTGGCATTTAGCAGCTTTCTGATCATGGAAAGAACTCCTTTCTCGGCCGGTATTTTTGCTGGTACCGACGGCAGAATTGCACGTGATTTTGGACAGGCACGGAGATTCGTGTCCAAGTTCCGTACCAAATCACGTGTGCCGGCTCCGGCTCAGCGTCCGTCGCGCTTGAGTAGGTTGAAGTCCGAAATGGCATCCTCGTTGCTTAAAACGGCTTGCATTTACAAGATCGGAGGAATCATGCCTATGTCTGGCAAGTTCGCGGGACCGCTCGTCGCCGCACTATTGCTCAGTATTCCCTTTGCGTACGCCAATGCGGAAAAGCGCGAGCAGCAAACCAAGCTGAAGGCTGAGGCTACGGAGCTTGCGAAATCGGCGAAAGTTCAGCTATCCCAAGAGCAGATTGTAGTAACGTTCAGCAACGATAATCTCTTTGCCGCCACTACATCAGAGCTCTCCCGAAGCGGGAAGGAACGGCTGTCTCAGGTGGCCGAGGTCCTGGTAAGACACCCGGAACAACGAGTCCTCATTAAAGGACACACCGATCACATCGGTAATGATTTTTACAATGAGCAGCTCTCTGAAAACCGAGCGCGTGCGGTAGCCGGATTTCTAAATTCAAAGGGGTTGCAGGCCGAGCGATTGATTACAATTGGCGTCGGTGAAAAGCAGCCAGTTGCGAGCCGTGATAACTCCGAAGGGAAAAACAGCCGGCTGGAACTGATTATCTCTTCAATGACGGTTTATGGATAGCGGACGGTTTATGGTCAGCGCTGTTCAAGAGCGTGGAAAATCGTCTGTTTCATCTCAAATGACAAAAGGAGATTAGTTTGTATGAATCATAAAATCCTGCTGATGGCGGTTTCTGCTTTTGCTTTTGTTGGAGCCGTTGGCGCTCCCCACCATTCATTAGCTCAAGTGACTCCAGGTGCAGATAAAGAAGTCTCGGATGCTGATATCGTCACTGCGATCTCGAGAAGGTTGTTTACAGATAGATATTTTTCGCCGGACGATGTGCAAGTGACTGCAGCGGATAACGTTGTCACACTAACCGGTATTGTGAATACGTTACGTTCTAAGGACCGCGCGGCACAGATCTCAGAGGGTGTCCGGGGCGTAAGAGCTGTGGTAAATCGTCTGACAATCGAAACTCCAAAGAAGAGTGATGAGCAGCTTAAGAAGGATGTTACAACGGCCCTCCTGCTTGATCCGACCACTGACGCGTATAAATTGAATGTCGATGCTAGCGCGGGCACTGTCACGCTGCGCGGCGAGGTAGGGTCCTTCGCAGAGCGGGACCTTGCCTCGTGGGTCGTTAAAGGCATCACAGGGGTAAAAGAAGTTAAGAATGAAGCGAGGATTAAGGTCAGCCAATCGCGATCGGATGCTGAAATCACACAAGATATTAACGGACGGCTCAAAAGAGAGCCGTTTGTTTACCAGGATAATATCCAGGTTTCGACCAATGATGGAAATGTTGTGCTTTCGGGAACGGTTAGCAGTGCGGCCGCCAAAGGGCGTGCAGCCGAAAGAGCCTGGGTCCTTGGGGTTCGATCGGTTAACGATACAGAATTGAAGGTCAGCACGGCAGCACTTAAAGAAAGCGTGGCTAAAAGGAGTACCACGCCAGACGTTTCAGATGCGGCGATTCAAAAGGCGGTCGAGGACGCGTTTTTGTATGATCCTCGCGTCTTTTCGTTTAATCCAGATGTGAGGGTAAAAAGAGGGGTCGTGACTTTGCGAGGCACCGTCGACAGTTTGGTCGCTAAAGAAGCGGCTGCTCAGGATGCGCGGAATACGGTCGGTGTTGCAGCCATAGTGAACCTGTTGCAGGTCAAGCCACCTCGACAATTGTCAGATCGGGAGATTGCCGACCGAGTGAAGTCTGCGCTCAGTATCTTTGCTCCAACGATCAGCGACGAGGTGAAGGTCAGCGTAAAGAACGGAGCCGTAACGCTCAGCGGATCAGTCGAGGGTTCCTATCAGAAGTGGCTCGCCTGGGATGCTGCTTCTCGAACTATGGGAGTCAAGAGCATCTCAAATCATGTCAACATTGCCGAAACCGGGATTACTAAGTTAGACGATGGCAAAATCCGCCAGAATGCCGCTTCTTTGATGCGGTCAGATGCATTTCTTGAGAACGACGACAGGATCGAGGTCAATGTTAAGAATGGGACTGCAACGTTGACTGGCTCGGTGGACACATGGGCGGAGAGTGTCGCGGCTACTCAAGACGCGTTCCTCGGAGGAGCGAAAGAGGTTGTAAACAAGCTGACGGTGCGCTCAGCTCCAGCACAGTCACTGACTACAACGAGGTTCTATTCGTCCTACCCGTCGCTGCTCGGTGAATATTATGTCTTTCCGGTTGGGTAAGAGCAAAAAAATCATAGGTAGCGGGGATGTCCGCCTAAAAAATTGGCTGCTTGCTGTTGTCGGGGCGATCTCAACCCTTGCCGGAATTCTTATCATTTTGATTGGTACTTTCAGTGTTAGGCCAAGACTGGAAAAGATCAGGGGTGATGTCGTCCGGAACCTCGGCCAAATCGAGGGACTTCTCGGTAATGTGAAGAATGATACCACTTCGATTGGCGGAGCGGTTGGCGCCTTAAGCAATGGCTCCGAGAATATTCTTCGTTTGTTGCCGGAGACAGTGCTGAGCCTCCGAGGGACGATCCAAGAAGGATCGATCGCACTTAGGCGAGTTGGTCGCACGCTTGATTCCCTCTCCAGCGGCCTTTCTGGAATTGTACTTCCAGACCGAGCGTTAGGGAGAAATGCGATTGCGCTGGATAAACTGGCTGATCAAATGCGCTTACTAGAAGGTATGATACGGAAGGCGGAATCACCCCTTGATCGGTTGCCAGAAGATGTTGCCGTAGTCACAAACCGGATCAAGGAAGTATCGAAAATACTTCCATCTGTCAGCGCTGTAGCCGGTCGTGGAAGTCGAGAGCTTCGGACTATTCGGATATCCATTCAAGAGCTGCCGATCGGATTGGCGACCGTCGGCCTCGCCCTATTCTGTGGGGGATTGCTCGTTTTGTTCGGGATAGTCCTTTTTGCATTAGCAGTTCTTTTAAAGAGGATTGAGACGGTTCATTTGATGGCCAGAGGTGCTTCAACCGAGCAGTATGGCAGTGCTGCTTAAGGGTGGGCGATATCCCTCGAGAGCCAGGGAAACGCGGCTGCACCACTTTGATGGGGAAGGTTAAACCGCTACTTTGCGGCGTTTCCTGGCGCTGCGTGGAGATCGAGTGGGAGACTTTTTTGCTTTGCGAGAGCGCGGTACGGCAGTGCTCCCTGTGCCTCCTGCATTTGCTGGAAGGTGTCTTGGATCAGGCAGGACGTCAGGAGCAGAGCGTCGTCGCCAAGGGCGTGGTGCGGCGCCTTGTCCACTGAAAACCATCTTGTCTTTTGTCCCGGGTTCACGAACAGGGCCCCGGCGCTTCGTCGGGTTGTTGTCGGGGTTCGGTATTCGATTCTTGGCTGGTTCTTTTGTTGATCTTCGCATTCGAAAGCTCCTTTTCCTGCCGGTGCTGCAAGGTGTGTGCGCCTAGCGATTGGCATATCATGCGCTAGGATGATTGGTCGGAGGTAGCCTTGGAAATTTTCGGAATTCGGTTAGTGGGAGCAAATCCTGAAACCTTGCGCAAGCTGTTGCTGACCTTTCTGTTCGTTGCGGCCATATTGATCATTCGAGCAATGCTGCGTTACGGTATCCGCTTCCTGACGCGCTCGTATCGTAATGAACGAGTCTTGTTTTGGACCCGGCAAGTGTTTAGTCTCTGGGCTGCGATCTTTATAGTCTTGGCGGTGCTTTCGATTTGGTTTGACGATCCAACCCGCCTCGCTACCGGGCTCGGCCTGGTAACAGCGGGCCTCGCATTTGCGCTCCAAAAAGTTGTTATTTCGTTTGCCGGGTACTTGCTGATCATGAGGGGACGTACTTTTACCGTCGGGGATCGGATCACGATGGGCGGGGTACGAGGAGATGTGATTGCCCTAGGTTTCATTCAGACCACGATCATGGAAATGGGAGAGCCGCAGTCCGTCAAAAGTCCCGAAACTTCTTGGGTGAATAGCAGGCAGTATACGGGGCGGGTCGTAAGCATTACGAATGACAAAGTCTTTGCAGAACCGATATTCAACTATACGAGAGAATTTCCATTTCTTTGGGAGGAGCTCCGGATTCCGATCAAGTACGATGCGGATAGGAAGAAGGCCGAGCAAATTCTTCTTGAATGTGTAGACCAGGTTACCAGCGATTCCCGAGAAATCAGTAAACCTTTGCAGGAATCATTAGAACGAAGATACTTTCTTCGTATCGGAGATGCCACTCCGCGGGTCTATTACAATATTACTGACAATTGGCTTGAACTATCCGTTCGATTCATCGTGAAAACACATGGAATTCGGGACACCAAGGACGCTATTAGCCGGCGAGTATTGGATCTTTTTGAGAAGGCTGGAATAAAGATAGCGAGTGCGACGGTAGATGTAGTCGGATTGCCGATGATCAATGCGAATGTTGGCCAGGACAAATGATGACGTACTTTGACCGTGCTGTTTGTTATAAGCGAAAAGCACCTGTGAGTTTCTGAATCATTTCGGCTTCAGACTTGGATAT
>Ga0156749_1075_pt1 | contig 11877 bp, 8 predicted proteins | sample RifOxyD1_FD_112078 | JGI IMG/M metagenome (GOLD analysis project Ga0156749, IMG submission 112078) | Bdellovibrionales bacterium RIFOXYD1_FULL_55_31 | reverse complement strand
TGAATAGATGGGATGCGGTATCTTTCGATTCTAATCCTCTTTTCTTCGGTACTTCTGCTAGGGGTCGGCCCCTGTTCTCCGTCATTAACGGACGTCTGCACCCAGCATTTCCCGCGCTATGAGCAGCAACTCGCGACGGCCGCGGATGTTTTGAAAAATGCCAATCCGACCACCGGCCCCGATGGACGGGTGGAACCCGGGCGCGTGATCGCCTCGGCCACGGATCGCGCAAGTTGGGTCCATACGGAGGATCGCCGGGAATGGCAGTTCTGGGCCGAGCGTCTTCTCAAGGACACCCAACGTTTCATGGATGCCCTCGATCAGGACCCGAATCTATACGATATTCGCGCGAAGCTCAGCGACGCTGCCAATGAATTGGTCGCCTTTCATGGCTACACGCAGATGGCGCAATTCGAGCGCATGCGGACTTCCGTCGGTCGCGTGATCGAACGCGGGCGCGAGGCACGCGAACTGGTCTGCAGTCACGTCCAGCAGGAAACCGGGCGCTAGCTCAAGCACTGCGGGAACGGGCGGATAGCAGCTCAGAGCAGTTCGTTCACTTTTTTGAGCACCTGAAAAGCATCGGCGACATACAGCACATCCGCCTTTCCCTGAGCCCAGCCACAGTTCGCGTCCAGATTGATCGCGCGGCGTTCGTTGATGAAGCGCCACCCGACCGTGTGCGGCTCCTCGCCGTGGCAGCAGGTCGAGAGCCCCTTCTGGTGCCGCGGAGTTGAGCCGGTCTGGCCGACTTGATTGATGTGGCTCAGGAGTGAAATCACCTGTTGGCCATCGCCCGTCTGATCGACGAGTGATTTAGTGCTCCCGAGCGAGGCACGGGTTTTCTCGAGGAAGTTGATGATGAGGTCCTCGGCTTCCTTGACATGTGGCTGCCCGTCACTCTGCTTTTTGGTCCACCCGGCGCCGGTCACAAAGAGGAGCTTCGCGTCGGGACGGATAGTTTGCGGTCCGGTCGTCGCGGTTTCCGTGCCGAGTACGCGAGTCCGGAGCTCGGGGAGATTGACCGCGATGCTTTGCACGGATGTGGTGCCGGGCTGGCCCGCCCAGGGCGAGAAAACGCCCGGATCGAGCAGAAGCGCCCACGGGCGCTGCGCGCGCGTCTGGGTGCTCATCATGCGTTGACGATAAAACCACCGCTGGATCTGGAACGAATTGTTTTCGACGGTGAAGCCGGTGATCCGGCTGTCGATCCGGCCGTTCAGGCGAAAGGTCGCGCCCGGAACTGCCCGCCCGAATCGCGAGGTGCCGGCCGCGACCATCAACGTTGCCTGGGTCTGCCGGCCTAGCGCTTCAATAGCCGCGGCGTCCGTCGAATACCGGGAGCAATCGAACTCGGGCCCGCTGACGGCGAAAAAGCTCGTCGCACCACACGAGGCAATCGATCCGGCAGCTTTTTCGGCCTGCGAGCCGATCAGACCGACAGAGAGGGAGGACCCGCTCAGCTTTTTTGAAAGCTCAACGGCCGCGCCCAGGCTTTCGAGCGCCGCTTTCGAGAGGGTTCCATCCGATTCCACATGAGCCAAATAAAGAATTTTTTCCATTTTGATCTCCTTCAGCGCTCGTTCAGGCCGTGATCCACGCGACGATTTCACGCGCGATTTCGTCGACGGGCATGTCTTTTACAATGCGGGTTTCGCGCTTCTGCTTCGGCACTTCGACGCTGCTGAAGGTGACGCCTTCGCTGCCCACTTTCGCCGGCACGGCTTTCTGGAGCGCCGGCATGATCGCGCGCATATTCATCATCCCGACCTGCGGGTTGTTGGGCGGGACCGGGAGCTTTCCCGTGGCCCAGGCGAGCACCGCGGGCGCCCCCTGGCAGGAAGAGACCTGGTAACGGCCGCCCTCGATGCGTTCGAGAATCCTGAGACTTCCGTCACCCGGCGTGCTCAATTCGTCGACCGCGAGAAACTGATCGCAGATGCCCAGTTTTTCACCGATCATCTGCATCGTCACGCCCGCGTCGCGCGACGCCGAGGCGCAGCCGCCAAAAACAAGAAGCTTCGAGCGGTCCAGTCCGGGAATTTTCGCGATCGCGTCGCTGAGCGCGTTCGCCGCTTCAAACGGATCGGTGAATCCGCTCGCCGAACCGTCGACGGCCACAAGCTCGAAGGGGACTTTTTGAGCGATCGTCATCATGAGCTGCTGAAGTTTAGCCTTCGGGCCGAGACTGACGAGCCATACTTTGCTGCCCGGGTTATTCTTGGCCAGATTCGCGGCTTCGTAAAGCGCGTGCCCCGCCCAGGGATCGAGCACCGCCGGGAGCATGGCTTCGTTCTTGAGGCCGGGCCCCGTCGGGCTGGTGATCGGTTCGAGTGTTTGCAGGGGATCAGGGACCAGGCTTCCGCAAACGATGATATGAAAAGCTGACATTACGGCCTCCTCACTTAGTTCTCAGAAGAGTGCAGTCCGCCTGCACCCGCGCGAAATTCGAGATTGCCGAATTCAGGGTTTTCCCTGCCCGGCTTCGAACAGTTCCACAGACACGCGCCGCAGTGGACGCACTTTTCACGATCAAAACGCGGGACTCCGCTCGCCTCGCCGGGCATGATCGCCTGGCCGGAGCAGATCGAAATGCATGTCTTCTCGATACAAGTTTCGCAAATTTCGGGATGCGTGAAGACGACATGATCAGCGTAACCGGGGGCGGCCTGCACCTTTCCGCCCATCAGGAGCGCGTCCTGGTGTGAAACAAGAAGTGTCCCGTCGTACGGGATTTCAGGCCAGCCGGCCTGGTTCATGAGCAGATCATGAAGCGGAATGGATTCAGCGGCGGCGCGCTTGCGGATGCCCTCGAGCTCGGCGGCCGATAATTTCGTCCCGTAATGTTCTTCAAGTGACGGGAATTTTTCATGGGGCCGCTTCGCGACTCCCGGGATATTGAGGAGACCTTTCGTCAGACCCGTCAGACCCATTCCGAGAAGTCCGCAAGAGAACCCCTGATGGAAGCCGTCGCGAGCTTTTTCGGCAACCGCGGCTTCTTTTTCGACCCAACTTTTTCGTCGCCGTGCGACGTAAGCTTCATGGAGAGTTTCTTTCGTGAACGGCTTGCCTTCACGAAGCAGGTCGAGCACGCCTTCGGCGAGCTGGGCGCCGGTCGTCCAGGCTTCATCGACGCCCGAGCCTGAAAGAACGTTCGTGCTCCCGGAACCCTCGCCGATTCGCGCATAGCCGTTTCCGGCGAGAAAAGGTTCGCCGTGTTTGCCCGATTCCGAGAGGCTCTTTGCGCCCCAAGAGCGGAGTTTCGCTCCCTTGAGGTGGCGCCAGAAATACGGGTGCAGCATCCAGTGCTGTAAATAGCGGTAGCTTGTCCGAACCGGTGTTTCGAGAAACGACGGAACGAAAATCCCGAAGGAGGCGCCGCGATTCGGATGCACATAGAGAAAGCCGAAAATCTCCGGTTCCGGAAACCCGAGCGTGTGATAGACCATGCCGGCTTCGAGTTCCGTGTTTTCCGGAAGGTCGACGACCATTTTCATGCCGACGGCCCAATCCCGTTTGTGATGACCTTCGGGCATGCCGAAAACCTGATCGAGTTGCTGGCCGACCGCGCCGACGGGACCGTCACCGACGACCGTGAGCGCGGCACGAACATCCATTCCCGGCATGTAGCCCGCAGAAGGGGACCCGTCCTTTTCGACACCCTGGTCGCACAACCGCACTCCTGCAACCTGGTTGCCTTCGATCAGGGCGCTCTGAACCGGGGTACCCGGCCAGAGCTGAACCATACCGGTGGCCATGACCTGCGAGCTGATCCACTGGGTGAATTGTCCGATGGACAGGACCATGCCTTCATCTTTACGAAGAAAGGCCGGAATAAAGGGTATCTCGAAAGCCGAGTGACGTGCCGGCAAAAGTTTGTCGACGAGCTTCAGTGCCGCCGAACGGCGGCTCGCGCCGATCGGATCGAGAAGGTAAACCAGCTTCTCGTGTTTCACCGGATGAGCCATCGGAATGGACGAAAGATCCAGCTCGGGAAAACTCGCGCGAATCCCGCGGCCCCGGGTTACGATTCCGGAAACCCCGAAGCCGACATCATCGGCCCGCTCGTAGCACATGATCTGAAGGGGCATCCCCGGCATGACGCGGCTCTGGAGCAGCGACGGATCAGCGACTTTCGAAAGCGTGGTCAGAAACCCGCCCATGGCGGGGCCGAATCCGACGCACGCGATATCCACTTCCAAGCTCTGGCGTTCGAGGTTTTCCATCAGACCGGGTAATCCAGCGCTTCGGGAATCATGACCTGCGTGAGTGCCTGGGCGGCGCGGTCTTTCGAAAGACGTGCGCCTCTCAGGCAGAGGTCGAGTTGGTTGCGGTGTTCAGTGAATGCCTCGATTTGGGTGCCAGAAGCCGAAGCCTCATTGCTGTAAGCGTGGAAGAGCTCGGTGCAGATCCGGCTGACTTCACCGGCCGCGCGTGCCGCCTGAACATGGCACAGGTTCGTGAAGAAGCTCACGAATCCCCGCATGCCTTCCGGGTCCGCGGCGCTTTGCATTCCTTTATCGCGCAGTTCAAGGGTGTCGGCGATTTGGAATCGGGAAGCCAGAATCCAGCAAAGTGCATCCGCCATCGCGAAAGCGACTCCATGGCGTTGATTGTGATAGAGCGCCTTGCCGTTCGCGTCTTTCGATTTCTGGAGATGGTCGAGAGTCCAGAGCCAGAGTTCCATCGTTTTGCCGACGGCAGAAGCGCCGATCTCCGGGTACTGAGCGTCGATCTCGCGCAATTCCGCGATCCACTGGCGCATCTGAGCCAGGAACAGTTCGTTCGTCATCGTGATCGAGAGCTGACGCCGTTGCACGGCTTCGGGGCCTTCATAGGTGGCCTCGAGTTGAGCATCCATCCACTTCTGTCCGAGGAAGCCCGGGCAGTCTTCGGTAATCCCGTAACCGCCCATCAAACTCACGGCCTCGCGCATCGTGGTCGCGCCGTGCCCGGTGTTCCACAGTTTTGTCGCCGGACAGATGACCTGCGCCAAAGCGTCCATGACGCTGTAATGCAGGAGGGTGTTGGCGCGCAGTTCTTCGATTCGCCCCATCGTTTTGGGATCGGAGCTTGCCTTGGAATTGCCGGTCAGCCGGATGTATTCCAAAGCTTCATCCTGCACCTTCATGAAGGCCCGAAGCTGGGCACGGCCTTTCAGCCCCTGCGCTTCGCAGATGGTGTCTTTTTCGCGTTCAAGGGGATCAAAGGCATCAAAATGGCGGGCCGCCGCGAAACCGAGCGAGGCGCTTGCTTCACCCGTGGCCCAGATATCCACGAGGCGGTGGAGCGCGTCTTCTTTTTGCTGCAATCCCTGATCATAGCGTGGAGTGCCGGGCGTGGCGCTCTGACCGCCGCGGAACCGGCCGCGCTGATAACGGATGATCGGTTCGACGGCAGAAAGGAGCTTTGCCGAAGTCATGAGTCCGACGGTCACGCGCGTACGGCGGAACACGGCCTCGATGATTTCGCTATGGCTGTAGTTCGGGATGATGACACCGTCCTTGACGGTGTAGCCGCCGATGATCCGGCTAGCCGGGATTTTCATGTTGAAGGAGGGATCATTGGTTGAAGAAAGCTGGTGAACCATTTTCTTCGTCGGGACGCCCCGATCAAACGTGCCCTGGTCGGTTTCTTCAAGGATGACCATGCAGCTTCCTTTGATGCGGGAATCGTCTGATTCGACCGCGACGGTCACGAAATTGGCGAAACCCATTCCAGTGATGAAGCGGCCACGTTTCTCGACCTGGATCACCGGCTCGCCGCTCGCGTTCCATTCCGCGATCCGCACGCGGCCCGAAAGCACGCTGGTATCGACGCCGACATAGGGGAGTGGTTCGGTGAGCACGAAAGCGCCGCGCCAGGGCGTACGGTTTTCACCCGGTTGAGGCGGGACACAGCGGCTCATATAGGTTTGTTTCTGCTCGGGAGTGCCGCGTTCGTGGATAGGCGAGAGCGCGAGATTGCTTGCGAGACTGCAAGTCGCCGAGCCTGCGTCGACCCAGGAGAGTTCAAAGGCAGTCAAGGCGAGCGCGAGGTTTTTCGGGCCGGCGATGTAGCCGCCTTCTTCAGGTTCCATGAAAAGGGCAGTGATGCCGGATTCGTCAAAGGTCTTGAGAAGATCGTTTTTGCCTTCTGTCCATTCATGAGAATTCCGGCCCCCGTTGGCCACGAGCCGCGCGACAGGCCCGCGGGCAACGCCACGTGCCGACTGAACCACCATTTGGAGGTCGTAGCGCTCAGAAAAACGCCACATGATCTGGCGAATGTCATCCCCGGGGAGAGTTTTGAGGTTCATGTGGTCGTTCATTCGAACTCCTTGCGCGACGGGCGCCCAATTTTGGCCAGCAGGCGCGGACTTTGATGTCGCGGTGCGTTCTGTTTTGGCCAAGTTTTTTAAAGGTCCCAAAGCTAAATGCAGCCGGGCCGACCCGTCAAGCTTCTTTTAAATCGGGTCCGAAATCGCTGGCATAGCGGCGGAGTCGTCGCTTACAAACTGTTTATGACAAGAAGATGGGAGTGGGGGACTTTTGCACTCCTTTATATAGCGGTTTTTTGCGGAATACTGTTCTCGTTCCTGCTGCAGCAGGTGCAGCCGAAGTGGGATGCCGTGCAGGAGTTTTATCCCGCTTTCAGTTATTTTGCTGATTCGATTCGCGAAGGCCGATTTCCGTTCTGGGACCCTTTCACCAACTGTGGCTATCCGTTTTTTGCCGAGCCCCATCAGCCGACATTGAATCCGATCGCGCTCGTGATCGCGCTCCTGATCAAAAAGAACAGTTTTGGTTTCATTCTCTATTATCTGATCCACTGGTGCCTGGCCGGGCTTGGGATGTTCGCCCTCGTCCGGCGCATGAAAGGTATTCCCAGTGGCGCGTTCGTTGCCGCGTTGAGCTTCGCGTTCAGCGGCTTTTTTGTCGGGAACGCCGAGCACACGCCTTTCATTATTCACGCCGCGTGGATTCCCTTCATTTTCGCGTCCGCCGATAAAGGAATCGAAGAACACAATTGGGGCTATCTCCTCGTTTCGGGGAGCTTGCTCGGGATTTCGGCTCTCGGGGGTTATCCCCCGCTGGTGGCCTTCACCGGTTTGGCGCTGGCACTCTGGTTGTACCTGCGATTTCCCGGCGAGTGGAAAAGGACGACGCTCGGGCTCGCGTTGGTCGCGGTCATCAGTTTGGTCATCTGGTCGCCAATTCTCCAGGCCTTCCTTTCAGAAGGCGCGACCCACAGCGAGCGGATGACGGCGATCGAGCCCCAGCGCGCGAATTTCTCCGATCCCTTTTCGCTGACCGCTTTGTTTACGCTCGTGTTCCCGTTTTTTACCTTTACCGGTTACCAGTGGCTCGGGGCCGACACCTCGATGACGAACGGCTACGCGGGGCTCCTCACGATTCCGCTCGTGATTTACTGGGCCCTGAACGGCACGAAGGAAGATGCGAGGCGAAACCGCTGGTGGCTTTTCGCATTCGTCGGAGTCATGTTCTGGATTTCCCTGGGCGGGGCGTTCGGCTTGCGTTCCGCGCTTTATTATCTTTTCCCTCCGCTCAAATTCGTGCGATACAGCGCCATTTTCAGGCTTTATTGGCTTCTCGGTCTCGCCCTCGCCGCCGGGCTCAGCTGGAGCCTGATCGCCTCGGAGCAGGTTCACTTCGAGCGATTCAGGGGCAGAGTACGCCGATGTCTCGTGGTCATCGTTGTAAGCGCGCTTATCCTGATGCGCGGTTTTCTTTGGGCCCATGGAAGTCACGCGTCGCCTTTGAATCTCTATCTGCCGGCGATGCTGCTGCTGCCGCTCGCCGTGGTGTTTTTCGGCCGCGTGAAGACACTGAGGAATCCCGTCGCGCTCAGTTTGGGGCTGATGCTTTTTGTTTCGGATGCCGCGCTCCACACTTTCGTGAACCAGGGTACGGTGATGGAGCCGAACACATCGATGCGGCAAGTCGAGCTGGAACATGTTCCGTCCAACACCCCTGCCGCTGCCAGTGTCCTTGAACAAGAACCCGGCCCGAGGTTGCCCGCGAGGTTCTTCGGGTTGATGAATGCGCAGCAGATCAACAAACGTCCAACCACTCTCGGCTACATCGCGATGCAAGTGCGCGATTATGACGAGAAGCTCGTAACGAGCGGATACGCCAAGGTCCTCGAATCCGGGCGGCGATTCTGGCTTGTGCCTGGAGCGCCTCAGGCCAGGGGGGGTACGGGGGATTTTGCGGACTTTAAGGGCGCGACGCTTTCGGCGAACGAGGTTCTGGCTCAGCTCTCGAATCTTCCGGCTGGTGCGGCCGTTCCGGCGTATCACGCAGAGGATTACGCCGCTCGTTTCGTGAACTATGGAGCCGTTATTCCCGGAAGCTTCGGCGCGGTCTCGATCAGGAAGTACGCCCCCGAGCAGGTTCTTCTTAACGTCGATGTGCCCGGGACTGCGCCCGCTTTATTGGCAAGCTCCGAGCGATGGGGGAACAGTTGGGGTGTTTCGATCGACGGAGTTCCCGCGAAAAAGCTGCTGACGAATCTTTTTTTTCGCGGCGTGCAGGTGCCTCCGGGGGTTCACGTCGTCGAGTGGACGTATCGACCGCGCTATTGGAACGTGCTGGTTTGGACGAGCGTTTTGATGGCCGTTGGGTCGCTCGTTGCCGGGTGGGCTCTGGCGCGGCGAGGCGCGCTGAGACTATTCCGCTGATTCTGCTGGGCTCTCTCGAGCAGCATTCCTTAAAATAAGCGGTCCGTTCGCGCACGGCCTCATGGGGACGAGGCCTACATAACTTTACTTGACGGCCTTTCAATCCTACGTTTACATAGCTTTTATTCAAGAATTGGCGGAATCGATGACGCACACTGAGTCCAAGAAAGATAACCTTTCGGCAGCAATTCGGGGATTGACCGGCGAAAACGTGGCGCGCTGCTATCAGTGCGGGAAATGTTCGGCCGGCTGCCCGATGTCCCAAGAAATGAAGCTCAAGCCCCACGACTTGATGAGACTGGCGTCTTTCGACCAGGCTGACCGGATTTTCGGAGACGAGTCCATCTGGCTATGTCTGACCTGCGAGACGTGCTCGGCTCGTTGCCCGAACGGTTGTGATCCCGCGCGGGTGATCGATACGCTTCGCGAGATGGCGTTGGCGCGCGACCCTTCCAGATGGCCTCGGGCGATCGGAGCTTTTCACGCGGAGTTCTTGAAACAAGTCAAGAATCACGGCAGGGTTTTTGAGCTCGGCCTGATCCTCGGCTTCAAGCTGCGAACGGGCCGGTTGTTTGACGATGCACTGTCGGGTCCGGGGGTGTTTGCGCGCGGGAAGCTCGCTCTTCAACCGCACCGGATCAGCGGCATCGATGAAATGCGAAAGATCTTCGAAAAGTGTGAGAACGTCGAGAATCGAGACCTGTCATGAAAATCGGATATTATCCGGGATGCTCCCTGTCCTCGACGGGACGGGAATACAACGAAAGCCTTCAGGTCATTGCGCCCCTTCTGGGTGTCACGCTTCAGGAAATCGAGGATTGGAACTGTTGTGGCGCGAGTTCCGCGCACGCGACGAACCGCCAACTGAGTCTTGCGCTCGCGGCCCGGAACCTCGCGCTTGCCGAAACGCAAGCCATTCCCGAAGTGCTTGCGCCGTGCGCGGCCTGCTACAACCGGCTCGCCTCGGCGAGGCACGCGCTGGCCAAGGACACGCGGGCTTTCGAGAAGACTAGAGAGGTTCTGGAGCGCCCCGAGTTTTCGAATTCGGTTCGCGTGAAGACCAGTGTGGAATGGCTGAGGGACCTTGCTCCGGTGATCCAGAAAAAAGCTGAAGAAACGGCGTCGCGATCGGCGACCTCACCATCGGTGAAAGGACTCAAGGTCGCGTGCTACTACGGTTGTCTGCTCGTCAGACCTCCCGAGGTCACGCAATGGCCCACTCAATGGGATGATCCGGAAGACCCCTCCTCGATGGAAACGGTGGTGAGGGCAACGGGCGCTGAGCCGGTTCGTTGGAACAGGCGTCTGGACTGCTGTGGCGCGGGTTTCTCCCTCTCACGACTCGACTCGGTCGCGCGCCTCGGTCGGGAGATCCTTCAGGAGGCGAAAAAAGCCGGAGCCCAGGCGTTGGTCGTTGCCTGCCCGCTCTGCCATGTAAATCTCGATTTCCGGCAGCAGGCAATCGCGCGCAAAGCAGGAGGGGAATTTGACCTCCCGGTCTTTTACATCACGGAACTCGTCGGTCTCGCGTTGGGGGCGAGCCAGGCACAGCTCGGGCTCAACCGGCACTACGTCCGCACGGACTCGGTGCTCGAAAGGAGTCCCTGATGTCGCGAATCGGTGTTTTCGTCTGCCACTGCGGTGAGAATATCGCGCGGACCGTGGATTGCGCCGCCGTCGCGAAGCGGCTCGCGGAGCTGCCCGGGGTCGCGCATTCGGTCGATTATAAGTACATGTGTTCCGATCCGGGGCAGGCGTTGATCAAACAGGCGATCGCCGAAAAGGGTCTCACCGGCGTCGTCGTCGCCGCCTGTTCGCCCCACATGCACGAAAAAACTTTTCGAAGGGCGGTCTCCGGAGCGGGAATGAACCCGCATTTCTGCGAGATGGCCAATATTCGAGAACACTGCTCCTGGATTCATGAAGATCGCGTGAAGGCGACGGACAAGGCAACCCAACTCGCGTCTTTCATCGTCGAAAAAGTGAAGCGGAATCGTCCGCTTCAGCCGATCCATATCCCGATCGAGCGCCGGGCGCTCGTGATCGGCGGAGGAATTGCCGGAATTCAGGCTTCGCTTGATATCGCCGACGGAAATCGCGAAGTCGTGCTCGTCGAAAAGGAACCCTCGATTGGCGGCCATATGAGTCAGCTGTCGGAAACGTTTCCGACTCTCGACTGCTCGCAATGCATTCTGACCCCGAGAATGGTTGAAACGTATCAGCACGAGCGGATCCGCCTCCATACGTACAGCGAAGTCGAGTCCGTCGAGGGCTACATCGGCAATTTCACTGTACGGATCAGAAAAAAGAGCCGGAGCATCGACGAAGAGAAGTGTAATGGCTGTGGCGCGTGCATTCAGGCCTGTCCTAACCGTAAATCGCCGAATGAATTCGATACCGGGCTCGGCAAGCGAACATCGGTTTACGTTCCGTTCCCGCAAGCGGTTCCGAACATTCCGGTGATCGATCGGGCAAGCTGCCTCTTCTTCCGAGGCCGGGCCAAAGGCGCCAAGAAGGACGTCTGCAAAAAATGCGAGGCGGCCTGCGGCAAGGGCGCGATCGCCTTCGATCGGGAAGATCGCATCATCGAGGAAAAAGTCGGGGCTATCATCATTGCAACCGGCTACCAGCTTTATTCGATCGGCAAAGAACAGGCGAATTCGGCCTTTAAGGGGTACGGAGAGTACGGATACGGAACGATTCCGGACGTGATCGACGGCCTGCAGTTCGAGCGTCTGGCCTCTGCTTCGGGGCCGACTGCCGGTAAAATTCTGCGCCCCTCAGACGGCAAGGAGCCGAAGCGCATTATTTTTCTCCAGTGCATCGGGTCTCGCGATCCGGCCAAAGGCATCCAGTTTTGTTCGAAGATCTGTTGCATGTACGTCGCGAAACACACGATGCTTTATAAGCACAAGGTGCACGGCGGGCAGGCGACGGTCTTTTTCATGGATATTCGCGCCGCCGGGAAGGGATATGACGAGTTCTCCCGTCGTGCCATCGAAGAAGACGGTGCACGGTACATTCGCGGGAGAGTTTCGAAACTGGAACGAGACGGCGAAGCCATCAAAGTCTACGGCTATGACACGTTGAACGGTGCGCCCGTGGTCATGGATGCCGACATGGTCGTCCTCGCGACGGCGATGGTTCCGCAAACCGGGATCTCGACCCTGGCTCAGAAACTTTCGGTCAGCTAT
>Ga0156749_1188_pt1 | contig 12476 bp, 9 predicted proteins | sample RifOxyD1_FD_112078 | JGI IMG/M metagenome (GOLD analysis project Ga0156749, IMG submission 112078) | Bdellovibrionales bacterium RIFOXYD1_FULL_55_31 | reverse complement strand
CAGCCAGAAGGCGCAGCCGATTTCGGCGGCGATCAAGGTTGATTACTCGATCGTCGGCTGTCCGATCGACAAGAAGGAATTCGTCGATATCGTCTCGCACCTCCTGCACGGGAAAGCGCCGGTCATCCCGAACTATCCGGTTTGCATGGAATGCAAGATGAAGGAAACGGTCTGCCGTTATCGTTCGGGTGATCACTGCATGGGTTTGGTCGCGAGAGCCGGATGCGGCGCTCCGTGCCCGGCTGACGGGATTCCCTGCGAAGCCTGCCGCGGTTTTGTCGACCATCCGAACAGTGAGGCGCTGACGAAAGTTCTCGCTGAAAAGGGCGGTATTTCCCAGAAGAGGGCTGCCGAAAAGTCACGGATGTTCACCGCGACGCTCAGAGGTGACAAATGAAAAACAACAACAAAGATATCAAGATCAACGTTCACCACGTTACCCGCGTGGAAGGTCACGGCAACATCGTCGTGAACGTCACGAACGGGAAGATCGAGAAATGCGAGTGGCAGGTTCCTGAATCACCCCGCTTTTTCGAGGCAATGATCCGCGGCCGTCATTATTCGGAAGTGGCCCGGGTTGTGAGCCGAATTTGCGGTATTTGTTCCGTCGGTCATACGCTGGCGTCCGTGAAGGCGAGCGAAGCGGCTCTCGGAATCAAAGTGACGCCGCAAACGGCGAAGCTCCGCAGCCTCATCAAACACGCGGAAAACTTCGACTCCCATATCGTCCACGTGCTCTTCCTCGCGGCGCCGGACTTGCTGGGGGCGCCTTCGGTGTTTCCGCTCGTTCCCACGCATGGTGAGACCGTGAAGCGCGCTTTGCGCTTGAAGCGCTTCGGCCATGAATGGGGCTCGATCATCGGCGGCCGGACGACACACCCGACCCGGATCGTACCCGGTGGGTTCACCGAACTTCCCACGAAGCAGGAGCTGGAGACGCTCCGCAAGCGGTTCGACACCGAAGTCTTGCCGGATGTGACGGCGATTTTGGAGCTGGTAATGGCGCTTCGCGAGAAATTCCCGAAATTCGACCGTCCGACTGAATATATCGCGGCGCACGACGAAAAAGAATACGGCATGTATGATGGCGTGATCCAGTCGACGATGTTTGATTCGAACGGGAAGGAAACCAAGCAGACCTACGACGTTGAACGCTATCGTGACTGCACGAACGAGTACATTGTTCCGCAATCGACCGCCAAGTACGCCAAAAACAAGGCTGACAGCTACATGGTCGGTGCTCTTGCGAGGTTCAACAATAACCATCGCCAGCTCCGCCCGGAAGCCAGGGCCCTTGCTGAAAAGCTCGGACTCAAGGCTCCGTGCTACAACCCGTATCTGAACTCGGTTGCCCAAGTGGTCGAAGCCGTTCACAGCGCTTACGAAGGTGTCCGGCTGATCGACGAATTGCTGCGCGACGGGATCAAGGAAGAGAAGCTGGTCGCTCCGACGAAGTTCGGCACGGGCTCCGGTCTGACGGAGGTGCCGCGCGGAATCCTGTTCCATCACTATAGCTATGACAAGGACGGGATCTGCACGGGTGGCGACTGCATTATTCCGACGAACCAGAATCACGCGAATATTCAGCGTGACTTCGAGGCGTTGGTTCCGAAGATGCTTGCCGACGGGCGCTCCGAAAAGGAAATGGAACTTCACCTCGAAATGCTGGTTCGCGCGTACGACCCCTGCATTTCGTGTTCGACCCATTACTTGGACGTTCAGTTCAAAAAATGAAGAGTCGCTATCTCGTCGGGATAGGCAACTACTCGATGGGAGATGATGGCATCGGTTTAAGGATCGCGGAGCATATCGCCCAGGCGAAGCTCAATTCTGATTTCGACGTGATCGAGATCGGGAACCACGGGCTCGATCTTCTCAGTTATCTGAATGAGGACGTTGAGAAGATGCTGTGGGTGGACTGCGTCCCTACGGGGCGCGCTCCGGGTGAAACGATTTTTTTCGCGCCCGAAGACGTCGAAAGCGTGAAGAAGCTGAGCGGGTCAGAGGGGGTCAGTCCGACGACTCACGAAGGTGATATGCTCCAGATCCTGAATCTTGCCCGGAGCCTCGGTCAGCATATCCCGAAAATCCGCGTCATGGGAATCGAGCCCGAGATCGTCGCTCCGCAGATGGTGCTTTCGAAGACCCTCGAGGCGCGGTTTCCGGAACTGGTGAACGAGGCGATTCGGCAGATTCGGGATGAGAGTTGGTAAAGTTCAACTGAGTTCGGATCTTCGCCGTACCCGGATCGTCATCCCTGCCGCCCGGATCGCTTCAACAGCATCGCCGGGTTTCACCGGGCTTTCGCTTTCGAAATTCCAAAGCTCGCCTCTGAAAGTGGCTTTGCCGTGCTTTCCATCGGGCTCAACACTTTCGACAGTGCCGTGGTAGCCGGAAAGACCTGAAACGGCGCCGCCTCCCATTTCGGCCAGAGTTCGCCGGGAAAGTGTCTTGATTCGCGAGGCAAAATAGCCGATCGAGACAACAATCATTCCGAGCGCGATCCCTGCGGGGATCCAGACGGAACTGCTGATCTGAAGCGAAGTCCGGCTGGGGTCGATCACCCAGACAAGCCCAAGGACGAACGAAATGATGCCGCCTACCGCGAGCGCGCCGTGTGAAGTGACGAAGGGCTCGGCAAGCAGCATGAGGGCTCCAGCTATAAGGAGCACCAACCCGCCCGCTCGGATGGGAAGCAGTTCGAAAGACATCAGGGCGACGAGGATGCAGATGCCGCCCAGAACCCCGGGAATCGACATTCCAGGAGCCGAAAGCTCGACATAGATAAGGAGAATCCCGAGGGTCATGAGGAGCCCTGCAATGTTGGGATTCGCGAGGTAATGGAGAAGTGTCTGACCGGGGGTCATTTCGGCGGTCTTCACCTCGACTCCTTCGGTTCGGAGGCTTCGGGTCTCACCTTTGATTTTAATTTGGTACCGGTCCAGCTTTTTGAAAAGATCAGCCCGTGAATTCGCGACGATCTCGATGACCCGCTGTTTTAGCGCTTCTTCGGCCGTCAAACTTTTGCTTTTCGATACGATTTCGTTCGCGAGCTCTGCGTTTCGTCCTTTCAGCTCAGCCATTCCGCGCGCGAACGCGGCCGTATCGTTCGTCGCTTTTTCGCCCATGGCTCCTTTGATTTCCTCTCCCTGCGCTCCCACCGGGTGTGCGGCTCCGATATTGGTCCCGGACGCCATCGCGGCGACGTGTGAACCGAGCATAAGAAGCGCTCCGGCCGAAGTCGCTGAAGCCCCTGCGGGCGAAACGTAAATAATGACCGGCACCGTGGATCGGTCCATCGCCTGGGTCATGTCGCGTACGCTGGTCAGGAGGCCACCCGGAGTGTCGAGTTCGACAATCACGGCACCTGCATGATCTTCTTCGGCGCGAGCGATGGTCTTTTGGAAGTAGCTGCTGCTCGCCGGGTTGATCGTGCCCCGAATCTCCGCGATCCAGATCGGGGACGGCGATTTGTCAGCGGATTCGTTTGCGTGAAGCAGGGTTCCGGCGGAAAAGGCGAGCAGAACAGCTGTGAGAACGGTTTTCACGGAAATCATGAGAGCATTTTTATCATACGGACTATTGAAGAGCCATGTGTACCAGGAATATCTCCTGCGCGCCGGGTCATTTGGGGCGTGAGTGGCATGTGATCGGCTGATTCGGTGGGTAGTTTCAGACGTTTTTTCGATAACTCAGCGTGAATTCGATTCGCCGGTTCTTTTTCCGGCCTTCTGCTGTTGTATTGGGCGAGATGGTCTTTTTACCGCCGCTTCCGATCGGCATCATGCGGTCTTCCGCGACCCAGTGGTGCTCAATGAAGTAGTTCATGACTGAGACGGCCCGTGCGAGCGAGTACTCGTACGCGTTCGAAAAAATTCCCGTCGTTTGCGGCGGATTGTCCGTATGTCCCTCGATGGTGATGTATCCGCGGTAGCCTCTGAAAAGCTGGCCGAGTTTTTCGAGGTACTTCCCGGCATTCGGACTGAGTTCGCTTGAGCCCCCTTTGAAAAGAAGCTCCTCAGGAACAGAAAACCTGACGTAGTCGAGAGTGATGTCAAAGGCGTAGGCCTGATTGTCGAGCAACTCCGCCGCGAGTTCACCCAGCTCTTTGTTCTCCTTAATCTCAGTTACGGGACGGACCGGGTCTTTTACAAGATCATCCGGATTCAACCCATCCAATCCCTTCAGAATGTTCTCGCCGATGCCTTTTCTTTCACCCAAAGGTCGAACTTGTTCTGAACTCGGGTCGCGTCCCTGAACCCAGGGCGTGTTCGGGTGGTTAAAGTAATGCGCGATCGCCGCCCTGGTTTCGTCATCCGAAGCCATGAGCCACATGACCAGAAAGAAGCACATCATCGCGGTCATGAAATCGGCATAGGCGACCTTCCAGCCGCCGCCATGAGCGCCTGCGTGGCCGCCGCCCTTTTTTTTCTTGATGATGATGGATTTCTTTTTGTCTTTCTCGTTAGCCATTATGCGGCCGCCGCGGTTTTGGATGATACGGAAGAGGTCGCCTTATCGATTTCAGAGAAACTGGGGCGCGATTTCGGCGAGATGGTGCGCCGGGCGAATTCGACGCACACCTTCGGGGAGCAGTCCTTCGCGAAAGCCAGGAGCGCGGCTTTGATCACTTGGTAGTATTGTCCCTCTTCGGCGTTGTTGTTTTCCATCTTCGCCGCGAGCGGCTGCATGAAGCCGTAAGAGCCAAGCACGCCGAGGAAAGTTCCGATCAGGGCCGCCGCGACGCTGTGGCCGATGACTTCCTTGCCTTGCGTCAGTTTTCCCATCGTGATCACAACGCCGAGAACGGCGGCGACGATTCCGAGGCCGGGCATCGCGTCGCCGATTCGCGCGACGGTGCTTGGAGCCCGGTTCTCCTCCTCGTGGGCGGAATGGATATCCGTTTCCATGAGCTCCTCGAGGTCATAAGGATTCATGGAAGAGCTGATTTGTAGCTTCAATGTGTCGCAAATGAACTGAATCGCGTGATGGTTACTGAGCACGCCGGGATATTTTTTGAAAATTTCGCTGTTCTCGGGATTCTCGACATGGGGTTCAAGCGAGAGGGGATTCATCTTCGCGGTTTTTGTCAGTTCGTAAAGCAGTAAGAGAAGTTCGCTATATTCAGCTTTGCTGCCGCCCTTATCTTTCATCGCCCCGAGCGACTGTTTGATGATCGTCTTGATGAGCGGCATTGGGGAAGAAATGAAAAGCGAACCGAACGCGGCGCCGCAGATGATCAGCAGTTCGATCGGTTGAAAGAGCACACGGATATGGCCACCTTCCAGCACGTAGCCACCGAACACTGCTCCGCAGACTATGATAACGCCAAAAATGACCAACATGTCGTTGAGCTCTGTACCCCTCTTTTTCTTCTCGTCTTTTTCCTGTAAGCACCTGAGAACTGTTGAGAATTTTATCGAAAAATTATTGCGGGAATTCGAAGAGACTGATGCAGCGCGAAAAAATGTGTGTGCCTCAATTGCCCAATATTGTAACGGAATCATAAAGTCTGGAAGATCGTACCTTGAGGGAGTGCCAAAATATTGACGTCGACGGCGAAAATGGAGGGCGCTTACCGCGAAGGAGCGTTTATGGTGCGCCACGTCTGGATCAGTGTGATCGCGACGAAAACCAACCCGGCGGATAGTCCGAGCCAGAGTCCATGAACACCCCAGCCCGCCCAAAAACAGAGCATCGCCCCGATCGGCAAACCCAAAAACCAGTGGCCGAGCAAGTTAGCTATGAAAGAAGCGCGAGTGTTTCCAATTCCCCGAAGAACTCCCGAGCCGACCACCTGCGCGCCGTCAAACAGCTGAAAAAAACCGGCGATGATGACAAGTCCTGTTCCGATCCGGATCACCTCGGAATCCGAGGTGAATATGCCGAGGAGGGATTTTGAAAAGAGCAGGAGCATCACGCCACAAAATGCCATGAAACCAGCGGAAAGCCCGATACTCAGCCAACCCGTCCGCCGAGCGAGAGACCGGTCCCCGGCGCCGAGGGCTTGCGCGACTCTGACTGCCGTTGCCGACGAAAGTCCGAGTGGCACCATGAACGTGAAACTCGCGATCTGCAACACGATCTGATGCGCGGCGAGCGGCGCGGCTCCTAGACGACCGGCAAGCAAGGTCGCGGTCGCGAAGACGCCCACTTCCAGGATAAGCTGTCCGCTCGCGGGTGCACCGAGGCGGATCAGTCGTCGCATTTTTTCGAACGAGAATTTCAGGGGTGCCGTGAACAGGCCGAGACCGCCGCGCCGGCTTTTCGCGATCGTGTACGCCGCGAGCGCCGCAAACATGAAAGCCCGTGAAATCCCGGTCGCCAGGGCCGATCCAGCGATTCCCATTGGCGCCACTTTGAGCTGAAGGGGAATCGCTGCGATCGTTACGTTCCAATCGAAACCAAAAACAAACAACCAGTTCCCGAGCGCATTAATGACATTGGCTACTATCAAAATGTAGAGGACCGGAAGTGCAACCCCCATTCCCTGGAGGTACTGGCGGAATGAGCTGAACAGAAGCCAGGGCCAGAGGCTCCAGGCGAGCGCTCGAAGATAGGTCTGACCTTGTTGGGCGACTCCCGGGGCGATTCCGAAAAACTCGAACCAACCCGAGCCCCAGGTCATGATCGCGATCAGGGGAATTGAAAGCAAAGTCGAAACGTAAAGTGCCTGGATGAGCATGGAATTGGCTTCATCCTGTTTTCCCGCTCCAACCGCGTGCGAAATAAGAAAGTCGAGGCCCAGGAGAAATCCAAGGGAACCGATCATCAGGGTGTTGAAAATCGCATTCCCGATGGAGATGCCCGCCAGTGGCTCCACTCCAAGTCGCCCTACGAACGCCATGTCGACCATGCTGAAACCCATCCCGGCCAGTTGCGTGAGCGCGATTGGTACTCCCAAGTCGAGGATCGAGGCGATTTCTGAACGTCGTGGTTTAGTCATCGTAAAAGCGGTTGTTTCCTGTGGTCCCGGCGGGCTCCGCGGGACCCGCCCATTGTGATCCAAATCAGCGATAAAAAAAAGGGCCTGGATGACCCAGGCCCTTTCAGCTTTGACAAGGGTGAACGCAATCGATCAGTTCGTGATCAGGAGAGCGTAGGGCTGTTTCCCGTCTTTGCCTTGTGGGACGTTAATCCCTTTGACGATCACTTCGTAATCGCCTGCGGCGAGGTTCGAGAGTTCAAGCATTTCGGAATTGTTCTTCCGGTCAGCCAGTTCGTAGATTTTTCCGCTCGGATCGATGACTCTGAGATCGATGTCATTGACGAGAGCCTTGGAAGAAGTCGCCGCGCCCGGAGCGTCGGTGTAGGAAAGCGTCGCATGCAGCGAGCCACCGGCCCCGACGTTCACCTTCACTGATTTTTCTTCAGAAAGGCCAATGCCTGTTTTGTCGTCGACCAGAACGGTAGAAACGAGATTTGTTCCCGCATCGACATTCACACGCCCATAGCCTTCATGGACATTCGGACGGCGGGTCGGCAGTTCCTGGTTTGGGCCCGTTCCGTATTGTCCCGGGTACATGTCCGTCGCTGAGTGCAGCATCGCCGCCTTGACTAGCGCCGCAGATGGATTCGTCAGCTGATGGGTTTTGACGAGGTATTCACGAACCACGACTGCCGCTCCGGCGGTGAGCGGAGTCGCCATCGAGGTTCCTCCCGCGTAAACGTAATCCTTGCTGAACTCGCCCCAAAGTTTGCCGGCTTTCGGGTGTTGCGACTTGACGCTCACGATGTTCGTGCCCGGGGCGACGATTTCCGGCTTCAATCGGCCGTCGTTCGTCGGACCACGAGAACTGAAGGCGGCCATTCCGTCCGGATTGTTCGAAAGAGTGTCGCTCTTGATCGGCTCCACGCCCCATTTTTTGTCCCCGTCCCGGAGCTGTCCAATCGGTTTCTGTATTCCGCCTTCGGCCAGAAGATTCTCAGAAGCGCCCACTGTCAGGACGTTCTTCGCGGTTCCCGGGCTGCAGACCGAATTTTCATCGATTCTGCCGTCGCGGTTCTTGTCTTCGCCGCTGTTTCCGGCCGCGAAGAGGATGAGCATGTCTGGATTGTTCCACATGTAAGCGTCGGCTGCCGCGGCGAACGTGTCGTAAGCGCCGAGGTTATTCGCGGCACCCCAGGAGTTCGTGTGAATGCGAACGCCGTCTTTGTAGGGGGCGCCGAGAAGGAAGTTGAAGTCATTCTTGAAGGCCAGATTGTCCATAATCGGGCTCCAGAGGCCGTCTACGACCATGCTGGCTGAATGAGCGCCGCCCCGGATTTTTCCGTCTGACGCGCGGCCATTTCCGATGACGGATCCGCAAACGTGAGTTCCGTGCCCGTTGGTGTCTTCCCAACTCGAAGAACCGAATCCCATTGCGTAGCCCTTCGTGACTGCCGAAAGATCCGGGTGCATGGTGCTCGTGCTGCCGGAATCGACTCCTGTATCGGCCATTCCAACGATCTGACCCTCTCCACTGAAACCGCGCTGCCAGGCCATCTCGAAATTCATAAGCCTTGTTCCGGATTCGTATCCCGTGATCGCCGGAGGAGTTACGGGCGGGTTGTCAGCATCGATTCCAAAGTCGAAGGTCACGAAAACCGGCATTGATTCGATCCAGCTGATTCCCTCGATCTTCGCGATCTGATTCACTTCGGCTCGACTCGTCCTGACGATGATCGTTTGTTCGCCGACGAATTTAATCTTCAGGCCGGCGATCGTCGCGAGTTCACTCCTGATGTTCGCAACGTCCTTCGAATCCATGATCGAAAGCACGATCAGCTCACTGCGCGCGCTTGTGCTTTCATAAAGTTCCGCGCTGATTTTCCACTCAGGCTGAAACGGAACAACTGCCCGGACAAACGGCAAAAATCCGCTCACTCCGGCTGCGCGCTGCTCTCCGCGGACGATGAGAGCGTCGTCCGGCAAATAACCTTTAGGCTCGAGCCCCTGTTGCGAAAGCAGCTCTTTGTTCTTTTCGCTAATACGATCAGTGAACTGAACGACGAAATATTTGGGTTCCTGGCTCATTCGTCCGAAACCGGAAGCTTCCCGCAGGAGAATCTGCGATGTGTCTTGGAGACGGATTTCTCCAGCCTTGAGGCGCACGATCTCGCCGGCGGAAACCGAAGCAGTCAAAAGTGGCGCTGATAACAAAGCTAAAGCCGCAGTGAAAAATAGTGATGTTGATTTTATTCTCATTGATCCCCCTGTAGAGGCCTATTCAACGACAACTTTCCCAAAGAATAAAGAGGGCTTGTAAACTTTACAGAGTATAAAAAAATGAAAGTGTCGGGTACTTTGAGCCCACTGATGATGAGACGAGTTCGTTAGTGAATTCCGACGACGTAGGCGATCCAGGAATAGGCGTTGTCACCCTGATCTGTTCGAATGAATTCTCCTGTTCCTTCGCCTTCGTGCGCTGTTTCCCAATAAACGCAGGTTCCCTTGAAACCCGCTTCTATCAACGCGTCCCGGAGTTCCGGGATAGTCCAAAGTCTCCAATGATAGGTGAATGCGTCATCGATCACGCGTGCATTTCCGAACCTGAAATGAATACTGAAATGCCCTTGCCGGGTGATCGGATCGAATGACCTTTGGTCCCAAACATAGGTGAAGGGGGTGCCCTGATGTTTCAGCTTTTTCGTTTCACGGGAATTTTCGATCATCCCGGGCCCGCCGGCGACTTCGAGAATCAGAATGCCGCGATCGTTGAGTAATGTTTTGCAGTTCCGAAAATAGCGCACCAGGGTTTGGCGTTCCTTGAATTCGAATACGGAAAAGTTGCAGGCGGTGATCAGATCCGGAGCTTCTTGCTTGCCCGGGTTCTTCGAAGAAAGGACATTTCGTCGTACGATCCGGATTCGGTTTTTCTCGTCTGTCGAGAGCCGGGCGAAATGGTTCCTTTTTCCGTAAATGAGAGGCTCGTGATCGAGATCCACGCCGACCGCGGTTTTGCGCGGTCCGCTCTTGACCCATTCGCAGCTGAGAAGAAAGGTCCCGCAGAAATCCTCTCGCAGGTGTTCAGGGTCCGGCCCAGGCTTGCCTCGTGCGGCTCTGATTTCCCGAAAAATACGGCGAAACCAATCGGCATGACTTGCGGGACTTTGGACCGAACGTTCATAAAGTGCGTACTTGCTGACTTTGCTCATTTCTCTCATTTGGTGCCTCATGGTGCCTCACTTGACGGGCGCATTCCCAAGCCGACTGACTGTGGAATCGGGCGGCCTCAGCTCATAGCCGTTTACAGAAGGGCCTGTACTATGCTTCAATCCTGAAAACAAATGATTCAGGATACTTTGAAAGGGGAGCACGAGAATGAAAACGATTATCGGGGTAGTCTCGATTTTAGTGATTCTGGGAGTGGGCGCGTGTACGACTGCACCCAAGCCTTTGAATCGCAATCTGGCAAAATCATTGGATAATATGGATAAGATGAACCTTATTCGATCAGACTATGCGCCAGGTGAGATCACCAAGCTTTGCGACGCCGCGATGGAAGATGCGAAGGCGCGCTTTGATGAGATTGCCAAGACCCCCGCGTCCGAAAGGACTTTCGATAATACGGTCCTGGCATTCGAATCCGCCGCCGCGGACCTGAATGACATTGCTCAGCCGCTCACTTTCATGGGCTATGTTCACACCGATAAAGAAATTCATGCGGAAGGTTCGGCATGCGAAGAAAAGCTCGGACCCTTCTACGTTTCGATCATGTCGCGCAAGGATCTTTACGACGTCTTGAAAGAGGCGACTCCCCGAAGCGTTAAGGAGAAGCGTCTTTTTTCAGAAACGTTGAGGGATTTCGAAAAGGCCGGCCTGAAGCTTCCGGAAGAGAAGCTCGCGCAGGTCAAGGAACTCAAACAGCGTCTCGCCGTTCTTGAAAGCCAGTTCGGGACTAACCTGAATAACGATACTTCCCAAATCGTTTTTGATGCCGGCGAGTTGACGGGCGTTTCACCGGATTTTTTGAATCGTTTGAAGAAGACGCCGGACGGAAAGTTCATCGTGACCGCGAAGGCGGCCGATTACACCCATGTCATGGAAAATGCGGCGAACGGAGAAACCCGCCGGAGGATGCTTGACCTGTATTTGAATCGACAGGCCGAGACGAATACCAAGCTTCTTGAGCAAGCGATTGTACTCCGTCAACGGATCAAAGATTTGATGTCTTACAAAACCTGGGCCGATTACCGTACCGACGGGAGGATGGCGAAGGATTCTGAAACCGTTCTGAAATTCTTGAACGGCTTGAAAGAAAAGTTGGCGCTGCGGAATCGTCAGGACGTCGCGAAGCTTCTGAAGTACAAAAAGGAACTTGAACCGACTGCGACCGCCGTTAAAGCGTGGGACATCAATTACCTTGCTTATCAAATCAAGAAACGCGACTACAATCTCGATGATGAGAAGATCAAGGAGTACTTTCCCGCCGATCGTGTGATTGCGGGCGTTTTTGACATCTATTCCAAACTCCTCGGCGTCAAGTTCGAGGAGGTCAAGGATTCCCGCGTTTGGGGCACGGGAGTGAAGCTTTATGAAATCAAGGATTCCCAGGCGGGATTCGTCGTCGGGTATTTTTACGCTGACCTCTTTCCGCGCGAGGGCAAGTATCCCCATTTTGCCGCATTCCCGTTGATCGGGGGACGCCTGACGAGAGAAGGCTATCGTTATCCGGTGGCCGCGATGGTCGGAAATTTCAATCCACCATCAGGCGATAAGCCGTCGCTGTTGAAACACGACGAAGTCGAGACTTTCTTTCACGAGTTCGGCCATATTATGCATCAGACGCTCACACGGGCGCCTTACGCGAGTCTTTCTGGAACGAATGTCGCGCAGGATTTCGTGGAAGCGCCCTCTCAGATGCTCGAAAACTGGGCCTGGTCTCCGAAAGTGTTGGCTTTGATTTCCGGTCACTACCTCGATCCGGCTAAGAAATTGCCGAACCAGATCGTGAAGAAGATGATCGAAGCCAAGGATTTCAACCAAGGCTATTTCTACACCCGGCAGCTCATGCTCGGTCTTTTGGACATGACCTATCATACGTCCGTCGGCGAGGTCGACACGACGGCCGTATACGATCGGCTCTATAAGGAGCTGGTCGGAGTTGATCCGATTCCGGGAGGCCATTTCCAAGCGGGGTTCGGACACCTGATGGGAGGCTACGATGCCGGCTATTACGGATATCTCTGGTCAGAGGTTTACGCCCAGGATCTATTCACCCGATTCGATGTGAAGGCAAAGCGGGATCATCTTCTCGACCCGAAAGTCGGAAAGATGTACCGCGAAATCATCCTCGAACGGGGCAGAATGGTCGAGCCGCTTGAGCTGCTTCGCGAGTTCCTCGGTCGCGAGCCGAATTCCGACGCCTTCTTCAAGAGACTCGGAATCAAGTCCTAAGCCTATCAACGTTCACTGATTGAATACGCCCGGGAATGCGCAATTTCCGGGCGTACTTGTTTTATGCGCCCGGATGGCCGATGAATTATTCCGAATC
>Ga0156749_1180_pt1 | contig 12629 bp, 12 predicted proteins | sample RifOxyD1_FD_112078 | JGI IMG/M metagenome (GOLD analysis project Ga0156749, IMG submission 112078) | Bdellovibrionales bacterium RIFOXYD1_FULL_55_31 | reverse complement strand
CGGGGCCTTTTCCTGAAGCAATGTGAATTTATCGGAGTTACCTCACTTGGCGTGAACATCGTGGCCGCGCTCTTCATGGGCGGCGTGCTCGGCTACCAGCTTTACGTGTCCTTTCATCTTTTCGGTGCGGAGGCCCTTCTCGGCGGGAGCGTCGGCGTCGCGCTGTTTCGCGAACTCGGGCCGGTAATGGCCGCCATAATGGTTACCGGACGAGCGGGCGCCGCCATGGCCGCCCAGATCTCAAGTATGCGAATTTCTGAACAGATCGACGCTCTCGAAGTCATGGCCGTCGATCCTCTTGAATATCTGGTGGCTCCGAGGGTCGCGGCAGGAGTGCTGATGATGCCGCTTCTCGCGATTTTCTTTTCCGTGGTGGCCTCCTGGGCCGCGGCGGCCGTGGCGTGCGGAATCATGGGCCTGGACCCGATCATTTTCTGGAAACAATTCTCCCGAGTGGTCGATTCTATCGAAATCGTCCATTGTGTCGTCAAGGCGGCCGTATTCGGCCTCGTCCTGACCTGGATCGGCTGTTTCTTTGGATTTCGCGCTCAAGGCGGAGCCAGTGCGGTCGGCCTCGCGACCCGGAGCACGGTCGTTTCCTCCTGCCTCACTATTCTGCTCAGCGATTTCATCCTAACTTCATTCCTTCCATTTGGATTTGCGAAACTGAGGGCCTTTTAGCCATGAACACAAGCGAAGCATCGAACTCGACCCGGTTCAAAGTCGGTCTTTTCACGGTTGTCGGTCTGGTCTTTATCGGAGTACTCACGGTATACGTTAACGACAAGCCATACTGGTATCGCCCCTGCCAGCTCGTCCATATCAATGTCGACGACGCGACCGGGCTCAAATCAAAATCCCCGATCCGCTCCCTTGGACTTGAAATCGGGTATTTAAAAACAGTCGAGCTGTCCGAGACGCATGTCACCTTGGGAATCTGCATCACGGCACCCGTTGAGGTTCTTCCTTCGACGCGTGCCTATCTGAGAGGCGAAGGCTTTCTCGGTGATAAATTCGTCGAACTGAAGCCGGTGAAATTCCTGGGCGGCCCGCGTACCACGTCCCACCTGAAGCCCTCGCTCCAGAAAGCACTCGGAGAAGCGGCGGATCGCCTGCTCGATATTGCCGTTCTGAGCGCATCCGCAGCCGAAGCTCAGGAACCGAAACCCGCGCGAAAATCAGGAGAAGGCCGGGAGATCCCGGTAGGCGCGCAGACCCAGGACATGCAGCAAATCGTGAACCGGGTGGACGAGCTGGTCAACGAGATGACCGGCCTCACACAGAACCTCAAACAGGCGATCAACCCGGAAGAGCTGCGGTCCACCATGCGACAGCTCAACCGGACCCTCGAAAACGCGTCTCGAACTCTCGCTCCCGAAGGCGGCCTGAACCAAACGGCTCAGCGAACCCTGGCCAAACTTGAAGACTCGATCGAACAGCTTCGAGACATGATGACCCGGATCAATCGCGGCGAGGGATCGGTCGGGATGCTGATCAATGACCCGACTTACGCCGAAGAGATCCGCGAAGGCATCCGAAATGTAAACAAGCTTCTCTCAAAGGTCGGCGGCGTCCGTTTCCAAGTGGATATCGGCGGAGAGATCATCACGGCCTACGAAGAAGGAAGCCGTGCCTGGTTCCGGCTCGGCATCTGGCCAAAGGCGGACCGTTATTATCTCCTCGGGATTTCTGTTGATCCCAGGGGACGGCGAACGAAGGTAACCACCACCACGGCCGTCCAGGGCGGTCCGACCACGGTTACGGAAACAACCCAGCTCGAAGAAACCGGCCTGCTTTTGACCGGCATGGTCGGTAAGCTTTTCTTCAACCATCGCCTGGACCTCGCAATCGGTGCGCTGAATGGAGATGGCGCGGTTTCGATCGGATTCAATCTCGGACGCAGCGAGAGACCTGACGAGATTCAGCTCACGAACTCGGTTTATTCCCGCGGCGGAGCCCCAGGGATGGACAATCGCGTTTCACTCGTGGTTCGTCCGTATCTGAGCACCTACCTTCGGGCGGGCATTGAATCAGTCCGCTACAAAGTGAACGGGCAGATCCCCTATTTTTTCGGAGCGGGTATCGCGTTCGACGACGAGGACATCAAACTTCTCTTTACCCTCAGGTAAAGTCAGTTCCAATCTCGTCCGCAGTGAGACCCATCAGGTAAAGAATCCACCGAAGGTCCTTTTGATTCAGGGCAAAATCGGCGCGTTCCCTAAGTATTTTCTTGGCGTTAAAAGCAACTCCGAAACCTGCTTTTTCGAGCATCAAAGCGTCGTTTGCCCCGTCGCCGACGGCCAGGATTTCGTCAAGAGCGATTCCTTCCCGCGCCGCCAGTGATTCGAGAATATCCGCTTTTGCCCGGGGATTAAGAAGGGGACGCTGAACCTCTCCAGAAACCAGACCATCCTTCAGCTGCAAAGTGTTTGAGAAGGCGAAATCGATGTCCAGCTCACGCCGGATTTTCTCAACCGCGAAGTCGAAGCCGCCACTGATAATGGCCGTTTTGCACCCCATTCGCTTCAGCTGCTGAACGAACTCAGCCGCGCCCGAAGTGAGCCTGATTCTTTCGAGCACGCGATCGAGACCCTCCTTGGAAAGACCTTTGAGCTTTTCGCATCTCAAGACGAGGCTTTCATCAAAACCGAGTTCACCAGCCATTGACCGTCGCGTAATCGCCGCGACTTCATCGAAGACGCCCCGTTCGCGGGCCAGCTCATCGACGATCTCGTTCTGAATCAGCGTGGAATCAAAATCCATGGCAACCAGACGCCTGTAACGCCGCTGAGGGCTTTCCTCCTGAAGGGCGACATCAAAGCCGCCCTCGTCGCCCATCGCGAGGAGTTTTTCCTTGAAGCGGCCCTTCAAAGCCTCTCGATCAGTCGGCCTGCCGAGCGGAGAAAAGTGGAGTTCCACACATCTCGGAGTCCCTGCGCGGCCGAGCCGGCGGGCGGAACGGAAGCGCATTCCGTCCCTGGTCAGCAATTCAGTGATGAGTTCGACTGCTTCGGGCGGAACGGCTCCGGCGGCCATCAGCGTCGCGACACATGAGCCCTCAGGCGCCATCTGCTCAGACATATTTCCATTCTGGTCCATCTGCTCCATTCGGGCTATTCTGCCGCCTGGAGCTGCGGTTCTCAACATAGATTAATTGACGCACACCGCTCGGATCGTTTAGGACATGGGGATGGCGCTTTCAACCCAACCTTACAAAGGTACCCGGGATTTTTACCCCGACGACATGCGTATCCAGAGCTGGATGTTTAACCGGATGCGAGAGGTCGTCGAGAGATACGGTTATCAGGAATACGACGGTCCGATGCTGGAACCGTTTGAGCTCTATGCCGCGAAGACAGGCGAAGAAATCGTCAATAACCAGCTCTACTGGCTCATGGACCGAGGCGAACGAAAGTTGGCTGTCCGCCCGGAAATGACCCCGACACTCGCGCGAATGGTAGCCGGGAAGTTTCACGAGCTCCCAAAACCGGTGCGTTGGTTCAGCATTCCCAATCTGTGGAGGTACGAGCGGCCCCAGCGAGGACGCCTACGTGAGCATTGGCAGCTCAATGTCGACGTTCTCGGCGGTGATCCGCTCCTCGCCGATGCCGAGCTCCTCACCCTCGCTCTTGATCTGATTCGTTCCTTCAAAGGCGAGAAGTTCGTTTCCATTCGCGTCAACAACCGGCGGCTCATGGATCACTTTTTCACGAAGACACTCGGCCTTTCGACGGATACGGCCCTAAAAACAACCAAAGCCATAGATGCCCGCGCTAAAATCGGTGAAGAAGCCTATGCGAAATGGCTGGGTGAACTCGGCCTTTCCGAGGACCAACGACTTCGTATGGAGGACTTCTTCAAGGCACCCTTCGAAGACACCGCCCGAAATCTTCCTTGCACGGGGGTGGACGAGCTTCGATCCTTATACGGACTCCTCGAAGAGTCCGGCGTAGCCTCGCACGTACAGTTCGACCCGACAGTTCTGCGCGGGCTTGATTACTACACCGGAACCGTTTTCGAAATGTACGACCACTCCCCCGAGAATCGTCGCGCGATGTTCGGCGGCGGTCGGTACGACAATCTGCTCGCCCTATTCGGAAATTTCAAGTTGTCGGGCGTCGGCTTCGGCATGGGTGACGTGACATTGCGCAATTTCCTCGAAACCCATCAGCTCTTGCCGTCGTTCGGCACCGGAATTGATGTTTTTGTAAGTCTACCGCGACAGGAGTTACGGTCAAAAGCCGAGGAGACGGCACGCGGGCTCCGCGCCCAAAATCTCCGGGTCATGACGCCGCTGTCGGCCGAAGGATTCGGCGCGCAGCTCAAGCTCGCCACTAAGCATGGGGCGAGATTTGCCGTCCTGTTCGGGGACTCGGAGCTCTCGGAAGGCAAGGCCCTGGTCAAAGATCTGTCGTCAGGCAGCCAGACTTCGGTTCCGTTTGAAGCTATTCCGACCCATATCCAAGGACTCCTGCATGGCTGAGCAGATCGAAATTCTAAAACTCCGGGAGGATGCCACGCTCCCGACGCGAGCTCATCCGGATGACGCTGGACTGGATCTCTATTCAATCGAAGACCTCCTGCTCGACCCCGGACAAGGGCTGGTGGCAAAAACGGGCGTTGCCCTCGCACTGCCTCCCCGTCACGTCGGTTTGATCGCGGATCGCTCTTCCCTCGGCAAACGCGGCGTGAAAGTGGCGGGCGGCGTTATCGATGCCGGCTATCGCGGGGAAATTCAAGTCGTCCTCTGGAATCTTTCAGGCGAACCCGTCCGGCTTGGACGGGGTGAACGAATCGCGCAGCTTCTCATTTTGCCGATCGCAACGCCAGCGGTCCAAGCAGTTGAATCGTTGGACGCGACCGCGCGGGGCGAAAAGGGTTTTGGCAGTACGGGAAAATAAGGGATTTTTAAAACAAGTGTGGCCCGAAGGGCGAACCTGTTAAACCTCCGGGCCACGTGTGGAACCCAGTTCCACGGCCCGAGAATGTGCAAACCTCAAGCCGACCGCCGGAGAACGTCGATTTCTGCGGCTCAGGGTGACACGGCAAATGAGAGTTCCACCGCGAGAGCAGCCCCGAAAGGAGCCGCTTCAGCAGCCGGAATCGTCGCGGATTGTTCGGAACGGCTTGAGGCGAGAGCTTGCAAATCAGGACGGGGAATGGCCATCCCTGGATTTTGCAACAGCATCCAACTGAATGCCGCCGCAACTAGCAACCCCCAGATCTCTGGAGAGGCGATCAGTATCTTCAGGTTTGCGCTTTCCATCCGTTTGCCCTCGATGGCTTTCACGCATGCAATCAAAGTGCTAGCTTTTCGGACTCGCGACACGAAGGACTACGGCACGTCGCATCATTTCCTTCCAGAAATTAAGTTGCCTGCCTCTTTCGCCCTTTGGTACAAATGCCTTATGGGGGGGAATCGTGAATTCCAAAAAACTTATCGTTCTATCTTTGTTATTTTGTCTTCCAACACTCAGCTACGCCTATAAATTCGATAGCGACGTACCAGCCGACATCCAAAAGCAGATGATCGAGGACCTGTCTTTTATCAATAGCATCGAAGGAACCGACAACTCCTCCCTGCATCAACAGATTTTCGGGAAAGTGAGCGGACCGGTCTATACGACTTTTTTCGAACAACGCGTTACCGGAATCGGAATGCACAGCTGCGGCGGTGGAAAAGCGGTCGCCTGTGTTATCCCGATGTATAGCAGCTCGAAAATGTGGCTCACGGAGAACTTCGTCAAATTCAGCCATCCGCAAGTTTCACGAATGATGGTCGTATTTCACGAGGCCAGGCACACCGAGGTGAAGAATCGCAATTTCCCGCATGCGACCTGCCCGGTTCCGTTCAAAGACGCGGACGGCCAGGATATGAAGAGCATCTGGACAGGCGCGACTCTCGCCGGCGAGCCCGCTTGCGACAAAACGCCCTTCGGCTCCTATGGCTCGTCGCTGATCATGCTCAAGAACATCCAGAAATTCTGCTTGAACTGCACGGATAAAGTTAAAATGGACGCCGGCCTTTATGCTGACGACCAGTTCAAGCGCATCATCGATCAGAACGCGATTCAGGCGATCAAGAAAGATCTCTACGCCGGACTTTCCGGAAACTGATTCGCGTCCTTGCATGAAGTTATGAAAAAGCAGTCACTCGCGCTCATCCTGGCGATTATCGGGCTTGGGGCGGCTTCGGTTTATTTTCTGAACGGATCGAGGAGCGGGCCGAGCGGCTCGGCTGACGGTCGCTCCTCGATTCCGGATTCCGGAAACCCAGCTGCCGCGAGTCCCGACGCAAACACCGGAACAATGGAACAGATCGCGGCGCCCACTCCGACCGCTCCCGAAGATGAAAAGAAGCTCGCAACCCTGAACACGATCCTCGCTTCACGCAACGACAACGACCCGCGGCTCGATCGGGATTTCAACGAGCTCTCGGAGGCGCAGAAAGCGCTGTTCAAGGCCCGATATGGCGAGCTGGCACCCGAAAAACGCAACGAGCGCGGGACCATCGTCTTTCTGCTGGGCCGCAATCTCACGACGGAAGCCGACTTCAATTTTCTTTGCGAAGTACTGAGAGAACCGCCGTGCCTGAGCCTGAAGAACTGCTCGGGCGATCCCGCTTCGGGCGGCAAAGAGGACTTTGATCGCGAATCGGGAGAAGAGGTCACCCTTGCCTACCCGCAGCTCGTCGCCATCAAATCTCTTGAAAATTATCTCACGAAACACCGTTCAAGCCGGTTTTCCACGGACGCACTGAAAGCCCTGGATTGCGCCAAGGACTCCAAGGTTCCGGGACTCGGGCAGAACGCCGCCCAGGTCAGCCAAACCTTTTCGGACCGCCGTTAAGCTGCCTTTTTAGTCACCGCGGCCGGAGGCGCGGCGGGCTGCGCCTGCTCGACTTCGTTGGTCGTCGTCTCATTCCAGAGATATTCGAGCGCGGATGAGTAACGGTTGACGAGATTGTAATACAGGCCCTCGATCGAGAAAAACGTGTTGACCAAGGTCATGGCCGCGGAGAACCCGATTCCGAGAATGGACTTCACCATCGCCTGCGAAATATCTCCGAGGAAAAGATCCATCACACGCTTCGTATCCTGCAGGTTCTCGAGATTCATGCCGCCGAGTTCGGGCAATCCTTTTGATATACCCAAAAAGGTGCCGAGAATGCCGCCGATCAGAAACAGGCCCGGCAAAATGTTCAGCAGTTCATGAACAATCGACACGGGGAAAATCCCGAAGAGCCGGTTGAAATACGGATTGTTTTCGTAAACCGCCTTCGAGACCTCAATCATCTTCGGAGGCATGCCTTCCTTGCGGAAATACCGAATCTGCCGCAAGGTATCATCGACCAAGCGCTTGGCGCCATCCTGATTCAGAAACAACCGATCAACGACGCTCGTAATATAGTCCAGGCTGCGGCGTTTGTACTTATCCCTTGTCTCGAAACAATCGAGGAACGTCTTTTCGAGCAGAATTCGCGTCAGCCGATAGAACGAGGAAACTTTAGGGCTGTCCGGTGTCGAGAAATGGAACCGGACTCGTTTCTCGAACTCGAGCGAGAAGCGATATTCAACCCGGGCGACGTAGTACATCAGGACTCTTGCCACTATCCCGCCGATGAAGGCGAAGAGCATGACCGGGAGGACGATCGTTGAAAGAAACTGGGTGAGGTGCCCCAAAAGGAACTGGCTTATCGTATCAGACATGGGATTTTCTCCTCTTCACTATTCTTCCTTCAAATTGAACTTGATGATGACCATTTGACTTTTTCTGCAGTCATTCTGCATGCAAAATTCCTCGCGCGTGGCATTCGCCGGAGTGCGATTTTTCGAAACATCCGCGGCCAGATAACTTCGTCCCGAGACCTTTACAAACGGCAGCATTGATTTCTGGTGTTCAAACTGGATTTTGTCCGGGTTGAAAGCATACTCAAAGATCGTTTTGGCGCGCCGATAGCTGAGATCCATGTTGTAGTTGACGGCCAAGCGGTCCTGCGACGAAAGGCTGGCTGGATCGACCACCTTTCCCTGAAAGGTCGGCGAAGCAAAACCGACGATTTCGACGGATTGCAAGCGCTTCACCACCTGCGGATCAGAGAAAAGACTCTTCGCATAGGCCGGCATCGTCTTCTCCAGGGTCTTTCGCATGCTCGGCTTGAGAGACGCTTTGTCCGTATCGAAATAGTCCGGTTGGAACTCGATCGTCACGTCACCCGTCTTCGGATCCACCTGCGCATTCACGCCGGCTTTCGAGAAATTCTTCTTGATCTGCTGGGCGAGCTTTCTCTGCTGATTCAACTTTCGAATACTCGCGTTCAAATCACGCTGCAAAGTTTCGTTCGTCTTCTGCAACGAAGCGATCGAGCCCTGGTATTTGAGAGCCGTCTCATGGAGCTTCTGTTGCGTGCCCTGGAGATCGGAGTTCAGTTTTCCAAGCTGATCCTGATACTCGCGGGTCTGACTCTCAAGCTGCGCCCGGTACTCCCGCTCCTTCTCGAGCTTCGCGGCGGCGCTCAGCTGCGCGTTCTTCAAACTGTCCTCGAATCGGCGCTTCTGTCCCTCGATCGCGGATTGATGCTTCTGACCGAGGTCCTCGATCGAGGACTTGAATTGGGCTTCCTTGTCAGACAGGGCCGAAATCAGCTGTTCCGCCTCGCGGTTTTTCTCGTCCAGCTTGGTTTTCGTCTGATCGAGTTCCTGCATGTACTTGTGATTTTTATTGCGAAGGGCCGCGATCCGCTTCGTGCTTTCTTCCTCGAGTTCTTTCAGTTCCGTTTCATATTTCGCCTTACGTTTGGCGTTCGACTTGTAAGCGTACTTGAGTTGTGAGCTCTTCGTTTGAAGTTCCTGTTCGATCTTTGCGATCTGCTGATTGTTCTGCTCGATCTGCTCCTTTTTGGACCAGACCTCTTTATCCATGACTTCAAGCTCTTTGGTCTGCACCTCGATCACCTGATCACGCTTTTGCACCTTGCCGGACGAAATCAGGTTGGCGTTGACGATATTCTTCACGAGCTGCTGATAGCGGTTCAAACCCTGCATCTTCTGACGGGCATCGTTCGCCTGTTTCGCGAGGTTTTCATGCTCTTGCTTGGCTTCGGTCTCGAGCAGGCTGATTTTGTCCATCAGCTCCTGATAAAGCTTGACCTCGTCCTGAGAGGCTCCCTTGTTCAGGTAGTCATCTTTGAGAACTTCATAGGTTTTCAGCTGCTTTTTTAATTCATCGTTCTCGGCCCGCGCGACCTGAAGCGCCTGCGAAGCCGCAATCGAAGTGGTGCCGCTTCGGAGATTCGCGACCACGAAAAGCAGAAGAAACGTCACCGAAAGAACGAGGAACAAATCGCTGTAGGAAGTCCACTGGTGACCGCCCTGTTCAACCTTGGTTTTAATTTTTTCATAGTTCAGATTCATGTGCCGTCCTATGACTGGGTTCTCCTATTTATCGGCAGGGCGGTAAAAGAACCTGAGGTGCCGATACTTTGTATCGTTTCTAAAGCGTCTAAAGCGACTTAGTTAAGGCCGTGTCAAGCACTCTTAAAAATTGACGCCCGTCTATTAACCTCCTCTCCTGAAATCCCGATAAATAATCCATGAAGGGCACGGTTAAGCTTCATACGCTTCATGCGGACGGTCGAAAAGAGAAGCTGGCGCTCAACGTCAGTACCGGCGACAAAGTCCCGCTGAACCGAAGAACAATCGGCTTCGAAACGGGCTGTCACCTCGATGTCAAAGGGGACCACGTCAGGATCGTCGCCGATCCCGAATCCCCGGATTTTGTCTTCAGGAACGAGAACGGCCGCGACTTCGACATCAAACCCGGAAACATGTGGGAAGGCGAAAATGGAATCCTTGAGTTCATCACGCTTCCTCAACCGGAAATTAAAAGTGAAGACGCTACCCGATACGTGAGCTTCTCCTCGATCCAAGCCGAAAACGCGAATGCCCCGGCAGCGGTGCCGAAACCCTCGCCCGCCGCGCAGGGACCAAGCATCGTTAAGGATACTGAAAACGCGACTTCGGTCATTTTACGGATGAGCGTTCCGGAGCGGGTCGTGGATGCGCCCCTCCCCAGCCCTGGACTGGAGAAGGTTGAAATCAAAGGTAGCCCGCCGCCTCCGACCGACGTCGATTTGCGGCGAGCCCAGCTTGTCGAGGGTCTGGTCTCTTTTTTCATTTTAGCGCTTTCGACTGAATTCGCCGCAAGAGTGGCCTATCTCACATCGAGTGGTCAGCTCCACATCCCGTTCGGAGCCAGCACTCCTTTCATCCTGCTCCTCGTGGCCGCAACGACTTTCGTTATTCATACGAAACAAGCGAACAGACGATGGAGCGGCACCAAACTTCAGCTTTTCAGAAGATTGACCTGGGGTTCCGCCGGGATTTGCCTTTTTGCCGCTGTTTCTTCCGGAATTTCAGTATCCTTGTGGAATCTCTCCACATCAGGGCAGCGGGAAGAAGTCGCCCAATTATCCGAAGTCCCCGGATCCCCCGAATCACCCGAATCAAAAAACGCAGTGACTCAGCCAGTCCCGCAGGAACCTGACAATGTCGCGCCCCAGACCAACGGCTCCCCGGAGCTCGCAGCTCTTTCAGCTCAACTCAAAAATCTTTCTAGACCTCTCGGAGCGAAACCCGAGCTCCACCTCGATAATCCTTCGCTTGCAAAAGAGGAGTTCTTCTCGGCCGTTCGTTCCGGCGATCTCGGCGTCGTCCGCACGCTCGTTAATTCCCGGTCAGTCGACGTGAATATCACTCTTGATCGCGGCGTTTCCGCTTTACACCTCGCCTGCGCGAGCGGAGATCACGCGATGGTAAAATATCTCATTTCCAAACGCGCCAACATCAATGCCCGAGACCCTGGCGGAACGACCCCCCTGATGTGGGCGACGTACAAGCGTCACAAGGATATCGTCGAGTACCTCGTGAAACGAGGCGCCGATCTGAACCTGAGGCGCGAAGACGGATACCGCGCCATTGACCTCGCAAAGCGATACGGATTGAAATCGTATGTCGCTCTTCTCACGCCCAAGCCCGCGACTCGGGCGATCGCGAGTGAAAAGAAGGACAAAAAGGCCAAGAGCGGAAGCGCTAAGTCAAGGTAACGGTGACGGTGACGGACTCGGGGATATCTCGGTCGCGACGATCGTCCCCGACATGCTGGGCTTGCCGTGCTCAGTGCAAAAATAGGGATACGTACCTGCGTTGACGAAAAGAAACGAGTAGGACTGCCCGGGACTCAAAGGTCCGGAATTCCAAAGGTCCGTATCGGACGTCGCGCTATGATCAACGGAATCGTTGTTGACCCACGTGACCAGAGTTCCCGCCGCGATGAAAAGCGGATTGATTCCGTAAGCGGCGGTCCCGAGATCCGTCGCCCCAGGAGGGATAACGACCGTGACCCTCGGTACCCCACCCGGCTGTCCCGGAGCTGGAGGTACGTCAGGCGGGAGGCCTCCTGAATTGCTGCAAGCCGACAGCGCACAAAAAATGAAACTCAGGCTTAGCCAAACATTCATACCCGAACCTCGAACTCTTCCCCGATGCATTTGGTATTCCGGGCAAGGATCGTGTTCGGTGGCGCTTTCTATTTGAGAAGAGCCGAAAGTTCACGAATGTGATCGAGATTGAAAAATCCGATCTTATCACTGAAAAATTTCTTCGCGGCGTCAAGCGGCGCCATCCTCTGCACACTCGCGAAGTGGTCATATGCGTCACAAAGATTGAGCACCTGTGACGAAAGCGGCAGCGTGGACAAGCGTTTCTTCTGTGGAAATCCCGCCCCCTCGCCTATCTCTTCATGATTGGCGATCAGTTCGAGAATGTTGCGATTGATGTAAGGTTTTCCCGCAAGGAGATGGGCCACTTCGGTCGGGTGCTTTTGATACTGCTTGAGCTCGGCGACGCTTAGATTTTCGGGCTGGACATCCGCCCCGAAGCCGAGGTTCATCAAAGCGCTGTCATGGAGCAATCCCGCGATCCCGAGATCCAGCAAATCCCGCGCGGAAGTTATCCCGAGCCGATTGGCAAGCCCCAGGGCAAGGCTCGTCACGTTGGCGGCATGCTGAAAATTGTCCAACGAACAGCCGGTGGAAGCGAGGATGTTCTTAATGGCGCCATCCTCTGAGGTCAGGAATGAAACGACCTTTCCGATTCGGTCCTCGGTCCGGTGATAACCCTGTTCTGTTTCGCAATTATGCAAGGCGTTTTCAGCATCCGTCACAATCGCGCTTCCGACGAGAGATGATCGCTCCTCAAGTGGAAGGTCCTTATTGCTGAGATCCTCGAGTCCCGCGTCCAAATACGCCAGATAAGCCGGCTCCGACTCTTCAGGAATATAAAGCTTCTTGACGCCTTTCGAGCGAAGGCGTTCAATACGATCCGGGTCAAAAGTATCCGCGCTTCGAATATAATGGACATATTTGTCGGCGACGAGAATATGGACGTCAAAGCGAACGGGAGCTCCCGGCCGAAGGGTGCCAATGCGAACAGGAAGAAATGCCAAGGTTGCCTCCAGGGTAACTGAAAAATTTTACTGAGAGAGTTGAACAATTGAAATGAAGATCGACACGGAAATCCTGAATTACTTCAAAAAAGAATCAGAGGAAGTTCTCGCCGAGTTGACCGTTT
>Ga0156749_1047_pt1 | contig 12873 bp, 15 predicted proteins | sample RifOxyD1_FD_112078 | JGI IMG/M metagenome (GOLD analysis project Ga0156749, IMG submission 112078) | Bdellovibrionales bacterium RIFOXYD1_FULL_55_31 | reverse complement strand
GCAGCTTGGCTAGCGCGCTTCGTTCGGGACGAAGAGGTCGTGGGTTCAAATCCCGCCACCCCGACCATTTTAAGCCAACTAGAAAATCCAATCAGAGAGTATGAAAAACGACTCGGGCGAAAGTCTGCCTACAGAGTACACCTGCTTAAAATGGGCGGGGTGGCTTTGAAAAGACGCGACCCGGACGGGAGCGTACCGGAATGATTCGACGTTCGGGCAGGATTGCCCGAACGTAAATCCCGCTAGCGGCGACCATTCAAATCAATAGAAGAACAAAAAAACTTATCGTCCCGGCAGGCGTCAGCCGCCGGTTCTCCGGTTCTGGTTCTCCGGTTCTCATCGCTGCTTCGCCCCAGTTCGGATTTTCACTCAAAGATATTTCGGATTGCCGAGGGCAGGCATGTGTGCTGCGCTTGAGGTCTCGCGCCGTTTCACTTAGTCTTGACTTAGCCCGATTTTTCTCCGTTTTGGTGGCAACAATGGAGTATTGCGCTCCAGCGTATCCAGACGGTGAAAAACGATCCGGAATAGCTTGTCAGAACCCCTTTCCAGCTTTGTCACCCGATCCGAAAGCGATTCTTGCATTAAGATCTGCCGGAGCTTCACAAAGGCTCGCATAATTGAAATATTCACTTGTACGGCGCGCTTACTTCTCAAGACGCTTGAAAGCATCGCGACCCCTTGCTCGGTAAAAACCAGGGGACTCTTTTGGCGTCCGCCACGCGGATCCGTTTTTGATATCACAATTTGTGACATCAAAAGCTCGAACTCTTCACGATTCAGTTGAAACATGAAATCACCGGGAAAATGGTCGAAGTTTCTGCGCACGGCCTGATTTAGAACCCTAGTTTCAACTCCGTAAAGCAGGGCCAAATCACGATCAAGCATGACTTTTTGCCCACGAATGACGTAAATCATCTTCTCAATACTTGCTGCGGTTTCCATAAATCCTGCGGTCTCCATCTTTTTAGAACCGACCATCGTGCTACCCATCCAATAACCGGACCTCGCAAGCGTGCTCATGTCATTTCAATGGCCGCGCCGCTTGAAAACGGTTCCTTGCCGTTCAGATTTCATTCCATTCGTTTACGCTCAGTTTCCAAAAGCATCGCCCTACCCCACTTCGACGCCTGCGAATCTCGTATCAGCTGAAGCTGAGCCACGCGGACCGTGTTCAAAATGCGCTGCAACTGCCCCGTGGATACTGCTAGCACCGCAAGCAGTGCAACCACCGAAATTAGCCGTTCGATTCCCATTTTAAGATCTCCTCAATCTGTTTTGGATTTTGATTGTAGCGCAAAACCACCCGCCGGATGAGCGAATGATCCCATCTGGAACGCTTCCGAGTCTTGATTCCGTGACCATTCAGATGAGAAGCGATGGACGTATAGGTCATCCCCTCCTGCCACAATTTGATAATCAGCCGTAATGTCTCAATCTCTTCGGCGTTCATCACTAGACGCCCCCGCAACCACGAGAATCCAAACGGAGGAATCCCAATCCGAACGCCCTTGGCCTTTCGCCTATTGTTCCCTGGCGGCGAGGGAGCCATGCGAAGTTCAATCCCGGCCCTACGTATGGCATTCCGAACTGTGGTTTTCGGCTTTCGCACCTGGGCACTGATTTGCTTCAAGGAAAGCCCCGCGCGGTACAATTCAGCACATTTCGAGATAATTCCCCACCTCGGAAGAGCATCGAATTCAATATCTTCAAGAGTTTGCCGGATTATGCGAGTTAGGAAAAACGGTCGACCATTTTAAACCAAAGTAGAAAATGAATGAGAGAGTATGAAAAATGACTCGGGCGAAAGTCTGCCTACAGAGTACACCTGCTTAAAATGGGCGAAACCCGGGGCCGCAGAACGCCGCATCGGCACCACTTTTCCGAATTTTTGCGAAACACCGGCCACGGGCTCCAAGCCCGTGGCCATTTTTGTTCTGCTTCAAAACCGATGATCGCCGACTCGCTGGCGGTCCAATAACTCAGACCCAATAATCCAAATGCGGCGTCAATATCCGCTTGGACCCGCTCCAGCTCAGTCCGCCACCGAGCCCTCTCGCCAACCGCGTCTTTCGAATCAGCCTGTTTCATCTCGACCACGCGTTTTTCAAGGTGATCGAGGTACCCATCCGTTGTTAGGCGCTGATCCAGATGCTCCAAAATCTTGCGCTCAATATCATCAGCTCTGATGGTCTTGATTGAGCAGGATACTTTCCGCTCTCAATCGGACTATGAACGTAATAACGATGAACCTTCTTACTTCCATGCCCGGATCTCCCCACAAGGGGCGGCGGCATTCACCACAAGTCACGGTGCCAGTGAGCACAAAAATCCGCTCCTGCCATTCAACCTGTCGCGGTTAGCCTTTAGGTTCTCGTCCATAACCTTCTGAACCTTATTGAACGTATCTTCATCTTCTGATCCGATTTGTTCATTTCGCCAACTGCTGCGCCGCTTTCGCATGGTGATCGAAGACAGCGAGTGCGGTAGACAAGGCTGCATCGGACAGTACTCTCTGCCCCGTCTCTTGCCACATGGCTCGAATCTTCTCGTTGGTCGGATTAGCATCTGCCTGAACGGCTGAGGCCACCTCTTGCAATACGCCGTTCACGAGATCGATTTCGTCATTGTAACTTCGAACATCTGAGCCAATCATTTGGGCCTGCTCGTCCGTCAAGGCGGTCATCTTCACCTCACGCCCGTTTTATCCATCCAAATAGAGCATGGGATTGTTTGGGCGCCACCGAACCAACCGCGATAGATAGAACTAATGCCAATATTGTAATTTGCTTTTTCATATTCATTCTCCTTACGCTATTTTTCGACTCAAAGTTCGATGTCACCGCAATTGATCATGTGGTCACCTTCGGCGACAATCCTCCAGAGAGGGTAACCCGCAGAATCAATGGTTCCGGTCAGAATACTGCGTTTAAATATTACGCGCATCGCGTTTATAGGTAGGGCTCTTGAACCTGTGTATTGTTTAGGATTAAGGGTCAACGCATCTTCATAGTGCTTGCCCTTATACAAATATAGAGTGTCCCATTTAGAAGTTACTTTCCCGCAAAGTTTCCTTACCTCGTCGAGAGCCTTTCCCGTCAATTGCGTACGATCGGAGGAGTAGTCGTCGAAAAACTGAGCCTCGAATTGCTTTAATGTCTTCGAGAAGTACACTTTCGCATCCAGATCAACTTCGAAGTCAGCTCCGGTCAGACGTCCGTGAGCACGCATTTCATCAGAGAATACCTTCACTGCCACAGAGGTCACCGCCATGCTCTGCAAATCGTCGCGCTTAAATTCCGCACCAGTATTAGCAGCGAATGCAGAGTAGCTGGCCGCCAACGCTAATGAAGTAAACACTGCAAGGTTTAAAATCTTTCTCATAAGTCCTGCCTTTCGACGCATCCGCGTCATCTTGTTTTCTTGCCCAGCACTTGGATGCGGGCGTAACGGAAAATACGGATGTTTGACTTATTTAGACAGGTACAACCGGGTAGAATTAATTTATTTCTTAGAATCGCGCACTTAGAAAACACCCCCGCTGACAGCCGCAGCCAGTACTTTAGGCACGACTTCCTTACGGTACGGAGAAACATGACGTACAGAAAAACCCTAAAGATTCCGATAGATCTCTAGATGCGTGAGGCTACTTTCTCCGTGAATTTCATCCAGGTAATCGAGGGCGGGATCAATGAATTGATCGAACTACGCCCACGCCTCAGCGCCAGCCTTCGGACTTACGCCGCCATCATGATTGCTTATCTGGAGGGGGATCGAGACACCCTCGCGCACCTTCTCCATCAGTCGGAAACTTCGAGCTCTGTGGACGCAGAGGCGACCATCATCCACAGTCTATTAAAAGCTCGACTGCAAATTCGCGAACTTCACTTGGAGCATGGAACCCCTGAACACCTGATAGAAACCGCTAATACACTTCCAGCAAATCTAATGCATTGGCGTGGCGAATTACTCTTCGTCGCTGCTGCTGCCTATGAGGTTCAAAAAGACGACATTTCCGCGCAACGCATTTTCGAAGAGGCGGTCGTACCACTCGAAAAAATCGGCGCACTAAGAAAGGCATTGAAAGCACGCTTCAATACGGTCACAACTGAGAGCCGATTATTTCCAAAGAAGAAATTGCTCGCGGATTACCTGTATCTTTGCAGAAAGGCCAAGCAGCTTCGGGAATGGGGACTTGCAGCCCAAGCTCTGACTAATATCTCAAGAGAATATCAACTTTTGGGCGCGTATACTGTTGCCCTCAAGCACGCGAACCGAGCCATCGCCCTGGCTCAAAGGCACCCAGGAACGCTGCCATTCTATCTCGCACTCGTGCATCGATGCCATGTTTTGACGGACCTTGGCCGTCACTCCGAAGCGCAGATTGACTATGAAACGGCCGCTAATAGCGGTTTCGCTGAAATTCAGAACGCCCTCAAAGTGATTTCATTACTTGCCGACCATGAGGGGCCTAAAGACCCTTCCAAGGCGATTCAGTCGACGCACCTAAATGCGACCTGGAATGAACGTCTCAATTCGAGACGTACCGCACGCAACAAGGAACCACCCCTGAGCGGACTCGAAAATGACTTCGTCCGATTCATTACCGATTCTCCCAGATCAAAAATCGAGGTTCTGGATTATTTGTATGGAACTCGCCTCGATTTTGAAGTGCGCGAAAACCGATTCAAGGCGTTGATTGGACGGCTCCGCAAGAAAAGGTCCGGACTAATTCTGTTCGAGAATGGGAAATATCGCATCTCAGACACGGTATTTTTGGAAATTGTTCGAGCGGGCGCTACCAACGCCAAGAAGAAGGCCGGATAGATGCGCGCTTCCCGACTCATTCTCACCATCGCATCATTCTTTTGTAGCCTCGCGGCATTTTCGGGCTCTGATTTAGTAAAAGTTTCGTCGACCTATCTCGCAGACAACGGGAAAGACCTGATCCCGCTTCGCGGTACCGGAACACCTGTTGAAATCGAATTGACAACGCCACCCACTATTTCGCCAGAGCAGGCTGTAAAACTCCTCGAACGTATTACGGCAGGTTCCTCAGGAATTCTCAGCCCGGGGCTGGAGCAAGAATACAGGGAGAGAAACAAGAACCCAGCCACTGCATTAGCAACCTTAACCAGTCTAGCCGAGGACATTCAAAAATACCGAGCAAAGGGCGTAAAGATAACGGGTATATCCGACCAAGAGCTTGCAATGATCACCCCGAAAAAGGAGCGGGTTCTTGCAATTCTAACATCAAGTCACCTCTTGGGCGGAAAAAGTGGCACCCAGGAGATCTTCTCAGCCAGCGGAAAGAAAGCAGAGATCCTTAAACGTTGCGTAAATGCAGACGATGATCTCGAACTGGTCCTGATCAAAACGCCAGATATTTCACCGGTCGCAAAGTACAATCAGGACCGAAAAAGCTTTGAATTTGAGAAAGAGGATCTTCAGGCGTGGTCGAAAGATTTTGCCGAAATGCCCTGGCGACTGACCAATCTGGACGAATCCTTTGTCGAAATCCGCAATAAACTTCAAAAAGAAACCCGGCTGATGCTCGCATCTACGGATCTTTCCGCAGTGCTTGTACCGGACTGGGTTCAGTGGCGTCCGGAAAATGCGTCTGCATTTCAATACGGTTTTAGTGGAGCACTCGGTTTAACAAGTTCGCAATCGGAATTTAGATCAAACTCGAAGATTGTACCTGGAATGAGTGGCGCACCATTGGTCGAGGGATCTTTGGGGCGATTTAAGACAGGAAAACCTGCTCTACTTGGAGTCTCGAACCGCGTCCTTTTTGACTTCAATCAAAGTTTCTTTGCGTCTTCATTTGCCATTCGCAGTTTGGTCGAGAACTTCAAGAAAGGTGTTTGTAATCCGCCAGACAAAGACACGTCCTGGCACTATCTAAAGACACCCTCAGGTGAAGGGGTCACCTATAGAACTTTTAAAACCCAATGGGGTGAGTTCAGCGAAATCAACGTCACCCAAGTCCGAGCTGGAACTGTAATTAGTCAACCTGCTGGAAATGGCTCCTCGGGTGATGGGGGGAATGGTTCTTCCGGAGATGGCGGTAACGGTTCATCCGGTGACGGCGGGAATCACTCAACAGTGACTATCAAGCATCCTTGGCATGTTAACCCTGCCAAAAATGATGACACTTGGACTCGATTCGGCGTGCGCCCCGGTCTCAAACGGGACGGAAAAAAACCTGTTTATGGCTTTTGGCTCAAACCCAAGACTTCGCATGACAGAAAAACAAGCGCCGAATCGACCTACTTCGACGGCCCATACGAAGGTGGCGGATTCGTCGGTCCAAAGCCCGGCCTCCCGTATCCAGAATTAGCTGATAGAATTCAAGACATTTTTAGCCGCTCAGGTCTTGTGCCTCGTCCTTTTGCTCTCTTTGGCGATGCACAAGCAATTCAATACATGAAAAAATATTCCGAGAATTACACGGTGCAAATAATCCCTGTCGGATCTGATCTGACCCCGCTGCTAGCCTATAGGCTACGACAACCAAATGCGTGCTATTCGAGCACGGCAAATGCTTTCGACTTTGGACCGGAAGATTCCGACAAGAGATACACAGCGCGTCCGTCTATCAAAAGGCCTACGGCAACGATCGATTCGTCAAATAACGAAATAACGATTTCAACCCAGATTGGAAAAGACAAAATCAAGATCGAACTGAATAAAAAAGGCGTTCTGAAAGATTCTGAATCGAAATCATTTGTACCAATTATTCGAGTGAAGGCCAAACCATCTGGAAAGACCTACATCGTCGACCTTACTCGCCTCTTCTTTGCTGACGCGTCTGAAATTCAGGTCGCTGCCTGCACTGGGCGCTGTGATGATATTGAACGCGAATGGCCCCAGTTATGGACCTACAACGCGCAGGTACAAAACGATCTAGATTCGAGCGCATTCCTCAAAATAAAGAGCGAAGACGACCCGTTCGAGTATCGATTTAATTTTGTCCCAAAGGACACAAAGAGCCGATTCGGATTTTTCTGCGAGAAGATGCCGCAAAATCCTGGATGCCCGCTTGAGTGAACTCGCGATAGCCGGATATTTAAGTATTTAAATACTGGAAGTGCGGTAGCCCCTAATTCGACAGGGCCACTTGTGCCCAAAAATAAGATATAGGCATAGACCTAGGGATATAACACATGTCGAATGGCAAGACTGAAGTTATTACAAGCGTGCAGCGGAGGCGGCGATTCAGCTCGGCAGAGAAAAAGGCTATGGTGGAGGAATCGAATGAACCAGGAAGTTCGATTTCCGGTTGTCGCCCGACGCAACAATGTCACTCCGAGTCTATTGTTTCGCTGGAAGCGGATGATGGAGGATGGAACGTTAACTGGCGTTGGATCAGAAGAGCCGGTCGTGCGACGGACCTGCTGTCGTTTAACTTGTCTGTCGGCCGCAGGGCGGTTTCGACCGAGCACAAGATTGACGCATTGGACTATTTTGACTATACACAAGTCCACATGAAACGGATCAGATCCAAGCTTCTTATCGTTTTGCTCGCAATCGGTACTTTTTATTCTAGTCCAAAAACCGTGTGGGCCAGAAATGCCCGATGCTTAGATGGTGATCAAGTTCAAAAACTCAGTGAACCGCTGAAGGAAATGATTAAACTTCGTACAGCCTCGGGGAGCAACTTTTCGCCTTTGGATTATGATTGGGACGACAAATATTTTGTCACTCATCAACAGCTAGATGCGTTTGTAGGAACAAAGCACAATTTAGAATGCATGGGATTCCGGCTTTTAGGTGCCGATACTGATGGCCCGAGCGCCGATATTCACCAAGCAATGTTGAGTTACTTGATCGCAGCTTTTTTTCTATTAGACAACTCAATGCTCCCGATTTCATTTGAAGATTCATCAGTGCGTCCGGGTTATTTTCACCACACAGTGGGACACACGATCAAGTTCCTGCCGAGACCCAATTATGCTGGTCTTTACAATCCTCTCTTAAAGAGAATTTCCTACAGTCTATTCAGTTTGGCAGTAATGAATAAACGGACTTGGGCAATAAACATGGGGAGTCTCACCCTCCTGTCCGAGCAACAGGTGTATTCCACGGAAACAGAGTGGAGATGGTGGCGTTGTGGAAAGCCCGTACCACAAGGTGCAATACCCGCGATATTGCACGAATATGGCCATAATATTGATTTTGCATTAAGGGGAATGTTTTGGATGGGGGGCGATTATTCTTCCGATACGAGCGGATGGAAACAGCTACATGTGACGGAATACACGTCCCCTTACGGTGATACCTCTCCGACCGAAGACTTTGCAGAGAGTTTCGCGTACTACTTTACTGACCCCTTTATGAAATGCTGGGCGCCAGGCAAGTACAACTGGTTTTCACAATTTGTTGCCATCAACGAGGAAATTTACGGTTCCTCGCTCCCGTATTCAGAAGTTGATTGTGGGAAACCTGAAATCGTTGGACTTCTTGAACTGAGACGAATTGCCGCAGAAAAAATGAAGTCCTGCTCAAAGTAGTTGTAAGCTCAAACTTCGTCATGGATCGCTAACCACGCGATTATATCCGTCGGCGGTTGCGGGCATTATAGCTGCTATTTCCGGCGACAGCACTGTCATCAAAGAAATAATTTACCGCTTCCCGGCGCAAGTGACCCACAATATTGACACCTATTTTCTCAACAGTATTGTTGTTCCATTTCCAAAGAGATTTCCAGTTCCAGTGCTGGATCACCAAGCGCGTGGACTGATAGGAGCGATTATCCATTTCTCTATGACGGCACAGACTATTTGTATTTGGTGAAATCCAAAAACAGCGCGTTTACTGAGCAATTGAACAGTCTGAAACCAGGAGATTTTCTGAGGTTCTCTGCAACAACGGATGTTCGCGGCAACGTCTACATTCAGAAGATATTTCCAAGCCTTAAATAACAGCAGTTCGAAAATTGAGGTAATCTGAGGTCCCTTTTTTGCACCTATTCGACAAGGCCTTTGATTCGCTTTTGCTGCAAAGGCGAACCAACGGTCATCAGCTTCCGAATCGCCTCAAACACCGCCCTGAACTGGTCATCGTGGGCTAGGAATTTTCGTTCGAGTTGTTCAATCTTTTTCGCAAGATCTTTGTTCGTTTCGAGCATCTCACGCAGTTTTACAAAGGTGCGAACAATGGCGATATTTACTTGTGCGGCGCGATCGCTATTCAGTACGCTCGACAGCATCGCGACCCCCTGCTCAGTAAAAACCAGTGGTAGATATTTACGATGAGCCCCCCGTGCTTTCTTTAAGGTTCCAGTTTGGAACCTTAGACGTTCGTGCTCCAGTTCAGTAAGCTGAAACATAAAATCTTTCGGAAACCGCGCTGGGTTACGTCGAACTGCTTTGTTCAGATTTTTGGTTGCGACTTCATAAAGCTCGGCCAGATCTCCATCCAGCATCACGCGATGGCCTCGTACAAAATAGATCTTTTGCCCAATGTCGCGTACGCTCACGATCGCTGCCTTCATCTTCAATCCCTTTCCTCTTGGGTCGCATTTTGCGACCATAACAAATCGACCCTGTCCCAGGTTCGACAATCTACTCCGCCATCCGAGAAATGGACTTCCGAATTGCACTTTCGTGCCATCTAAAAGCTCGACATCGGATTACGATGTATCCGAATTCACAAACTGTTCCTTTCACTTGCGTCCTACAGGTAAGAGGATTGCCGTACCCCATTACGCGGGAGCTGGCCCGTGGATGCCGCGAACACAGCAAGAATAACAACCACTGGAATTATTCGTTCGATTCCCATTTTATGACCTCCTCGACTTGGTTAGGGTTCAGTTTATGGCGCGCGATCACCCGCCGAATCAGTGAGTGGTCCCACTTGGAATGCTTCCGGGTTTTGACCCCATGGCTATTCAGATGGGAAGCAATGGCCGTTTAGGTGATCCCGTCTTGCCAGAGCTTGATAATCAAGCGAACAGTTTCGATCTCTTCTGCGTTCACCACAAGGCGCCCGCGGAGCCACGAGAAACCGAACGGAGGAATTCCAACCCGGACGCCCTTGGCTTTTCGTCTTGTATTCCCTGGCCGACGGAGCCATACGAAGTTCAATCCCGGCCCTACGTATGGCATTCCGAACTGTGGTTTTCGGCTGTCGCACTTGGGCACTGATTTGCTTCAGGGAAAGCCCCGCGCGGTACAATCCGGCGCATTTCGAGATAATTCCCCACCTCGGGGGCGCATCGAACTCAATATATTCCAGAGGTTGCCGGACTATGCGAGTCAGGAAAGACGGGCGACCATTAAAATGCTCATAAAAACAAAACCATAGAATTTGTCGATCGGCAGTTACAGAATTGTCCATTCGCCGCCTAAGTCCAGCTTAAGTCCTTTTGGCCCCAACAATTGGAAAGGAAGGCGTCTGCCACGCCAGGCTCTTTCCCATTACGCCAACAATAAAACCAAAGCCGCCGCGACCTTTTGAGGGCGATTCCGTATTCAGGTGAGGAAACACAACTCGGAGATTTATTTATGAACACCACCCTAGCTCGTTCTCTCATGCTGCTCGTCTCGTTATTCACTCTGCCTTGCTGGGCGGGGGTGATCTTTGAGGAGAGCTTCGATGCGCAACCCGACTGGAATGTAACCGGGGCCTTAAACAAAGACTGCGGCATCAATTGCACCGACGCACCTCGGAACTGGAATAATTATTACGCCGTCCCGCCTGTCGGAAGTTTAGCGACGACCATTCGGTCGATCCCAGACGGCAGCGCGGATCACACCGGAAGGACAGCCAAGAAAGCTTACATGGCTTACTACAATAACGTTCAGTATTCGGGGGGCGCGGAACTGAGCAAAACCTTTCCGCAAGATTATCCGGAACTGTACATGAGGGTCTGGATCAAAACCCAACCGGGGTGGCAAACGGCCGCCAATTCGTCCATAAAACTGTTCCGCGCCATCCACTACGACAGAACCGGAAGCGCTTTCGCTTATTTTGCGGGTGGAAATGGCGCCCCCATGGCAGGCATGAACTGGGCGACCAATTCGACCTATCGAAGCACCAATGGAATCCCAGATGGCTGCTATATCGCCTGGTTCCGCTGCGACCCGCAAAGTTCAAACTACTACTGCTCGCAGTCTCCATACAATGTCGACACTCCGCAAAGAATGATCAGCGGTATCGCTCCCGATGAAACCGGAGGATTTGCGGATGGTCGTTGGCATCGATACGACGTCCACGTGAAAATGAACACCCAGACCGGATCCACCTGGAATCAGAACGGCATTTACGAATTTTCGTACGACGGCATCCCCGTTGTCTCCTACACGAATGTCCAATGGAAATACCCCGGGTCCAATACCGGTGTTGGCTGGAATACGGTTCAATTCGGCGGAAACAATCTGAATGCCTACACGGGTGGAAGCAATCCGCAATGGGCCGCTTTCGATGATATTGTCGTCAGCACCACCCCCATTCCGGACAATTACGTTATCGGCGACGGCATTGTTGATAGCGGCGACAGAACCGCGCCGACCGTCGCCCTCACTTCGCCCGCGAATAACTCCACGGTCAGCGGGATGGTGACGATTGCAGCGAACGCGACTGACAACATCGCAGTCACCCGGGTTGAATTCTACATTGATAGCGCATTGGATCATACGGTCACAACGCCTCCCTACTCCTATTCGGTGGATACGAGTGCGGTACCCGAAGGGACTTACATCCTGAGCGCCAAAGCTTATGATTCCGCTGGAAACATCGGCCAATCGGCAAACGTTTCCACAACCGTCAGTCGTTCTTTACCCGATACAAGCGTCCCAGTCGTGAACATCTTCACGATGCCGACTACCTCGACGTCTCTCACCGTTCCGGTCAGTGCGTTCACTGCGAGCGATGCGGTCGGCATCGCGGGCTACAAAATTACGGAAAGTTCCACGAGGCCTCTGGCTTCCTCATCGGGTTGGACACCGACGGTTCCCACTTCCTTCACCTTTTCCGCAGCCGGAGCCCGGACTGCCTATGCTTGGGCCAAGGACGCGGCTGGAAACGTCTCGGCGAGCTTGAGTCGCAACATCACCATCACTCTTCCAGCTCCGTCGCCGACGCCATCACCAACACCGACCGTTACACCAGACACCACTGCTCCGAGTGTCTCAATCACTTCGCCGGCTTCTGGGTCATTTGTTCGAGGTACGGTGACCTTCGCGGTCTCCGCGAATGACAACGTGGGCGTCAAAAAGGTCGAACTCTTCCGGAATGGAGTTCTCGTTGCGACTGACACGACTGCGCCGTACTCGTTCGACTGGAATTCCAATTCCGTGAAAAACGGGAGTTACGTTTTTACGGCGAAAGCGAGTGATGCCGCGGGGAACATTAGGACATCAACCGGGGTTAATATCACGGTTTACCGCAAGCCTCGGCCACCGACAAATATAGTAGTCAACTAGGAGAAGTTTCTCAAATGCGTCATCCAAAATCCCGTTCACCGAAAAACATTGCCTCTTGTTCAGTGCTGCTGCTTCTCCTTGCGGGCTGTCAAGCCACGGATTCGAGTTCAGCGCGCGATGCTGTTTTAGTACTGGATACCAGTGGCCCTGGTCGTATTGCCCTTCACTGGAATGCCCCCACTACAAATACTGACGATACTGCGATTGAAGATCTGGCGGGCTACCGGATCCGGTACGGCACCTCCTCGGGAGTCTACACTCAATCTGTCGAAATAGGAATCGCGACGACTACCACCATTCAAAACCTCACAAGCGGAACGATCTACTTTTTCACGGTCTCTGCGCTGAACAGCTCAGGAGAGGAAAGCGACCCTTCTAATGAAGCATCGAAGTCCGCACCGTAAGAAAGCTCAGCCAAAGCGCATGGCGAGAGACACCCCTA
>Ga0156749_1194_pt1 | contig 13842 bp, 6 predicted proteins | sample RifOxyD1_FD_112078 | JGI IMG/M metagenome (GOLD analysis project Ga0156749, IMG submission 112078) | Bdellovibrionales bacterium RIFOXYD1_FULL_55_31 | reverse complement strand
AACGGTCTCGTCCTTATTGGCGAGGTTCAACGAGGCACAGGTCGCATCAGCCGAGTAACCGCGGGCGTGGAGAATCTTTTTCTGCAGGAGCTGGCAGGCCTCGCGATTCAATTCCGAAATCTGTTGGGTCGAAAGGTCGGGAAGTTCGGTGCCTACCGATAAAAACATCTTCTCTGAATCCCGGGCAAAAACGGAACTGAACGAAAAAACCAGGATCAGAGTAAGAACAGCCAGGAACCACTTCTGCATAGAGCCTCCACGGAAACAACGTTCACTCATCACATCTCGCATCGGGCGAAGGTCCCGAACACCGAGCGAACTTACAGAAATGGACCAGAAAGGTCAAGTATAGAAAAAGATCAATAAATATAAGTGGTTTGGCTAGTTTGCAATCCCCACGCAACGGGCCATGTTATAGGTTGCATTGCGCGCGGCGTTTCCGAAGAACCCGTTAGTTCCGTCGAAGTACCAGGCGTTGTTTCGGCTTACAGCTTGGATGGTCGTTGTCCACCAGCTTGTACCCATACTCGGAAGTACAAACCTGAGGCCATTCACTTCGGCCTGCATCCAATCCGCACGGCTGGGCAGCCGCCATTTCACCGAAGGCGTCGTGCCGACCCCCATGTTGCCCTTTCGTGAATCATACGTCGCGGGTGTTACAAAGCCCGCGCTTTCAGCGCACCAGCTCTCCGGCGTGGCTGGCTGACTGAATCCTCCCGGTGCGCAGTCAATGCCGCCGGCATTTTCGATGTTCCCCGCTGAGCGGCACCAGCTGGTGTAGGCGAGGGCGTCGCTCCAGAGAAGCTTCGTCCGTTCATCGCGCCAGACCTCGTAGCCGCCTCCGCGGGTGACCAGTCTCCAGGGACCTTGCCCGCCATTGGCTTTCGTAGCTCCGTTCCAGCTTGCATTGGCGCCATTCTGGGTCGCGCAGTCGCTGATTTTTTCAGCAATCGTTGCCTGAGTTGTCCCGCAGTTCACCGAAGGCCGGACGGCGAAGGTGACGTTCACGGCATTGGACCCGTCGTCATCTTTGGCCACCACGGGCCGTGCCCTGTACCCGTCGGAGTCGAAATAGCTGTACTCCTGCGAGATCGTTCTTTGAGTGGTGGTTTTATCCCGTCCGATGTTCGAGCCTAAAATCGTCTCGACGCCGGTCGGGGCGGCGCAGGCTCCCACGGTTCCAGTCCCATCGTAGTATCCCTCTGGAATTGAAACGGGGCTGCCTCCCGGCGTGATGGATCCCGCGCCCCGGTTGGCCATTGTCCCGGTGACTTGTTTTCCGAGTCCGTCGTAAAGCACGCTACCCGTTAGAAGTTTGGGGGGGAGCAGGGTATTGGCTGTTTGCTGGCTGTCATCGAGGCAGGTCGCGCTGCCGGATACTCCGAAAATGGCCGTCCCCGATTTAATATTCGAGGCCACCAGATTCGTGTGGCTCATCGTGCAGTTCTTTGTCCCATCATAGTATCCGGCCGGAATGATTGCGCTTAAAGACCCGTTTGCTCCGGAAACGTTGTCGCCCAAGGGCATGGACCCGGTGACTTTCTTGCCTGCGCTGTCGTAGAGAACGGTCCCGAAGAGAACTTGCGGCGGCAAGTTTGGATCGGTCGTTGCGGAGCTGCTGTCCTGGCAGATCGCCGTCGTGGCTTCGCCAAGGAAGTTTCGTCCCGAGCAGATCTCGTTTGCGCTTGGGATTGAGGTAATTCCGGAATACGCACCGGCTCCGGGAAAAGTTGTCGAGAGATCCCAAACTCCGTAATTCTGAACGGTTTGAGAATTCGCGTCCGAACTGAGGTTGTTAACAATCGCGAGCGAGTCTTCGGACCCGACGATTGAAGGCCTGCATCCCGTGAGCAGGCTGGCGATGATGATGAGCGAGATCGTCGTGCTGCGAATCACGCTTTGATTTTTCATAAGTTCTTTTCCTCCGCTGACGTACAACGAGATTAGTTTTATGTTAAGACACTGGTGTGTTTTGGTCAACAATTATACTAATTCTTAAAACTCAATGAGTTACGGGGGTTTTAACGGCTTATTCTACTCTTTCGGCGGTGGCGGTGTGGTTTTGAGCTCCATCGGCGTGTCAAGAAAACGTCCGCTCAGACCATTGTTGCCCCAGCACTGGGCCTGCTGCTTGGCCATAACACAACTGTGATTCACGCCGGCGGCCACGGCGTCGATTTCGGGAATGAGATTCGGGACCGTGTACGGGAGCAGGTAAGGAACGGTCGATTTGTTGTCGACCTGACGGTCGTAATTGTATCCCCAGCATTTGACTTCTGAGCCCGCCACGGCGCAGCTGTGATAATTCCCCAGCGCCAAAGCGGTCACGTCTTTTCCAAGTCCTTTTACTTCGACCGGAAGGAGCGAGTTTCGAGTCGAATTGATTCCGAGTTGTCCTGAGCCGTTGTAGCCCCAGCATTTCACGCCTTCATCAGCGATGATTGCACAAGAATGGTATCCGCCCGACTCGATTGACCGGACCGAGCCGGAAAGGCCGCGTACCGGAACCGAGGTGAGATGGGTCATTGTTGTCCCGTCGCCGAGTTGGCCGGAATAGTTGTAGCCCCAACAGCGAACGCCGTCTTCGACCATTCCGCAACTGTGCGCGGCACCACTCGCGATTCCCTGCACGTTTTGCGTGAGACCTTTGACCTGAACCGGAATCGGGCTGCTGATCGTGGAGTCGTTTCCGAGCTGCCCGCGGCGGTTATCGCCCCAACAGAGCGCTGACCCGTTGATCACGGCGCAGGTGTGGAACTCGCCGGCCGAGATCGCCTGCGCGCCGGAGCTGATTCCATAAACGAGAACCGGAACCGGGCTGGATTTCGTTGAATTTGTCCCGAGCTGTCCGAGTCTGTTATCGCCCCAGCACTTCATCATCCCGCCGCTGAGGAGCACGCAGGTATGATTGAGCCCGGCTGAAATCGCGAGAACCCCGTCACTGAGTCCTTTTACGGCAACTGGGAGAACGCTCGACTTCGTCGTGCCGTTTCCGAGCTGCCCGAAATTGTTCGCACCCCAGCACACCACCCCTCCATCGACCAGGGCACAGGTGTGGGCATAACCCGCGACGAGTTTGCGAAGGACGAGTCCCTCGGTATTGATGGTGACCGTCGTCTGCGCCGTATTGCCGTTGCTGTCGGTGACCTGGATCACCGCTTGTCCGGGTTCTTCGGGCGCGGAGTACTCGCCCGTGGCGCTGTCGACGGTTCCTTTTCCGGACTCCAGGGAAAAGGTGTACGGCGGGATCCCACCCGTCGCCACCGGCGTGAAGTTGTCGCCGACGATGATGGTTCGGGTTTCAGGAAAAAGCACGAGCTGGGGTTTGACTGTCACGAGCGTCTCGTGAACGTTGCCGGATGCGTCCGTTATCCGAAGAGCCGTCGTGCCCGGAACATTGGGCGCGATAAAGCCGTTTTCGTCGATCACTCCCTCTCCGGAAATGATGGAAAAGGTGAGTGGCGCGAGCCCGCCCGTGAACTTGATACGATTATTCACCGCGACAATGGGATTTTCTGGCGTGAAACGGATCGGTGGATTGATCGGAACGGAAAGTTCACTCGAGTTGCCGAGCGAGTCGTCGACTCGCACCGTGACGGTTTCGCCCTCTTCGCCGGCCGTGTATAGTCCCGTTGCGCTGTCGATTGAACCCGAGCCCGAGACCGAAAACGCGTAAGGGGGTACACCACCCGAGGCGGTGAATGGATGCGTACCGGGTGAAATGATGTTTTTCGGCGCGTAAAGCGTAAGCGCCGGAAGAACGGTCACGACGGCTTCGCTGGTCGTGCCTGAATCATCAGTGACCCGGATCCCGACGGTCTGGGGCGTATCCGGCGCGATGAATTCTCCTGTTTGCGGGTCAATCGTGCCGCCTCCCGAGAGAACGGAGTAGGTGTAAGGGCGCTTTCCTTTGGATGCTGAAAAAGTGAAATTGTTCCCGATCGCGAGGGCCTGGGTCGGGGGGGTGATGACGACGCTAGGGAGGAAGGTGAACCCTCCCGGGATAGCGGCGCATTCGCGATTCGTATTCGCGACGACCACGTCGACGGTGTCGGGTATGTGCCGCGGGGTCATGCAGGTGATGGTGGTTGCATCGACGACCGAAACGCCTCCGCAATTCACTTTGCCCAAGAGTACGGCGGCACCGGGTTTGAAGCCGCTTCCCTTGATCGTGACCACGGTGCGGCCGAGACGTTTTCCTTCGCTGGGCAGGATCGATTCGACGGTGGTTGCGGGATTTTTCTCGTCCGGTTCGTTACAGAGATCTTCCGGAAGCGCATCGCCATACTTGCCGGCCGTTCCGCAGCCGTTTCCAGAAAATGCGAGCAGGAGGACTGAAAGCGCGAAAAAAAAGCTGTGACAACCTCTTTGTGCCCGAATCTGCATGAGATTTTCAGTTTATCGGGGATCAGCCCGAATTCCAAAAAAAAAGGGGGCCTCGTCTGACGAGACCCCCTCTTTGGCTTTCCGGTTTTAGGTTTACTTCTTCTTTACTTTAACATCAGGCGCAAAGATGTTCAGGGCCTTACGATAAGCCTTGCGTTTGAACCTGCCGATTTCGAGGGTATTCAGGTTCTTGCCGAGCTCATTGTAATAGCGCTGGGCCTCTTGGCTGAGTTTGCCGGCTGCCTTGGCGCTCAGGTACTGCCTGCCGAGCTGACCGACAACCGTGTTTTCGAGCTGGTTTTGCTCCTCCCAGTCCACGCCACGGCGTATGTCTTCCTGGGTCATCTGCTGGATCATACCCATGGTTTCCTGAAGGCGGCCAAGGCGGTCATCGTCCCCGGTAGCCACGGAAGCACCGCTGGCCAAGCCGCTGAAATACTTGGCGAGCGAGATGTACCGGGGCGAAGCGCTTACCGAGAATTCCCGTTGGTGCAGCACCTGCCCGTTCATGATGGACTGGACGGCTCCGGAAATTCCGCCGCGCTCCATGATGTCAAACGGGTCAACGCCACTGAACATCACGTTGACGAGACGGGTTTCTTTCGGACCCATTTTGAGCGTTTCCTGCTTGAATTCGCCGAGATTCCCCGCGAGGACGACTCGGAGCGTGATCATCGAAGCCGATTCGGCCTTTGCGGGATTCACGAGACGGACCTGGACTCCGCCGGTTCCGTTCATTTCGTTCAAGGAGGCCTGCAAGCCGTCGATTTCCGCGACGCTGTTGATCAGAATGGACTTGGCTTTTTCAGTCACCAGGCTCGTATCGTATTCGACCGCGCCCCTGACCCGTACGCCCACACTGGCTCTTTCCCGGCTCGAGAGCTGCGGGTCGAGTTGACTGAGAAAATTCGTGTCGATCGGGAACATGGCTGAGATCGGCACTTCGCGCGCGGGTTTCACGTGCACCGGCGCCGGCATCACGAGATCCCCGTACATGCTGGTCGTGATCGCCTCGGAGCGACGGCCGAGATTGGTGAGCGTCAAGAGCGCCCTGATCTTTTCGCCGGCCTGGAAGATCTCGTCATCCCTGTCGCCCAGGAGTGACATCTCATTGATCTCGATCATCGCGTGTTCGGAGAACAAGGTCCAGATGCGCTTCCACTGCCGATCGTAGTTGGATTTCCATTCAAGGTTATAGGCCCCGATGGAGTCCTCACGATACTTGTTGTTGTAAGCAATGAAGTCGGCGTAATCGGCCGCGACCTGCTTCCCGATCAGCTGGCCGACCAATTCTCCGACCGTCGTGTTGCTTTTATGGGACGAAACGAAGCCGAGGCCGAAGTATTGCGTGATGTAGTAGTCACGGTACGCTTCGGCGAAGGCCTCGCGGTAGAGTCCCTGGTAGTAAGCCTTATCGCGTCCGGGAACCGGCACGGTGCGGTACCGGGTTTCATAGACAGCCGGGATGTCCTTGTATTGGCCGTACATGATGTTGCCGTTTTCGTCCCGTTGGATCTGCGGCTTTCCATCCGGACCGGTCACGATCAACTCGGTGCCCGGAATGCCCTCACGGCGAGCGGGCTGCACTTCAACTTCATATTTCTCCTGCATCGTCCGGCCTTCGATGGCGTTGTAGAAAAGGATTTCAGGAGTTCCGGAAACGCGGTTCAGAAAGTAATTTAACGAGCGATTCGTGTCGCGCCATCCGTATTTCTCGAAATTATATTGCCCACGGGCGGCAAAATAATCCCAGAGGCTGAGCATGCTCGTATCCGAGAACGTCACTTCGACGGGCCGGCACAGTTTTTCCGGCGTGTAGGTGTCTCGATGAAGTTTGTAAACGGCTCGCGCCTCGATCGCGCGAAAATCACGCGTCCCGCGCGGCACCCAGCCGAGTTCATAAACCTCGTCGAAGCTCCCGCCGCGGCCGTCATTGACGTAACCGTCGTCATAACCGCTGAAGCTGTGATTCGGGTACTGATAGTCCCCGTTCGGCTCGTGGTTTGTTCCGACCACCGCGCGAAAGCGCGAGATGATCTCTCCGTCCGCGACGCTCGCGCCGTCTCTCTTGGCCTGACTCGTCGCGCGCGTGATAGCGGATTCCATCTTCGCGGAGGTGTATCGTTTTCGAGCTTCTTCAAGCTGTTCCGCCGAAGGATCTTTTCCCATCAGGTATCCGGTCCGGAGGCCTTGCTGAAGACCATCGACACAGCCGAGGTACTTTCCTTCGTTCTGCGAATAGCGTTCGGCCATATACCGAGCCGCTCCGACCCCCTGCTGGCAAGCCTTGTACGCGTTCAGATCCTCGGCGCCGGTGCGGGGGTCGAGCTCCATTTTTTTGCAAATGATCGGCGATACATTCGCAGGAGGCTGATAAATGACGCCGAGGTCGATGTCGTCGATCGACGAGCGGTAGCCATCCCCCGCCGAAGCGGGATCCCGATTCGCTTCGGGGTCTTTTTGCATTCCCGTATGGGAGCACCCGAAGAGGGCCACTCCGGCCGTCAAGAGTGCGATCTTGGCAAGTTTCTTCATTGTTCCTCCGTTTAATATGTTCGTGCCGTTCTCAATTGAATGGTCACGGTTTCGACAAGTGGTTCTCCATTCTCTTTCGACGTGGTGGCGGACGAGGTGGCCGACGACGGTGCTGCCACGCCGTTTTTCACCAGGAACTGCATGACTTTTTCGGCATGTCCCCTGACTTCTTCCAGATCCGAGCGCAGGTCCAGGTTGACGCGATTAACCCAGTCTTTCGCATTGAGTTCCCGCGGGAAAAGCAACTCCGAATTTTCGACTTCGCACATTTTCTCCGTTTGAGGCGAGTCCGCCAGATTGTCCGGGGTTTGAATCGCCTCGGGAATGTAAAACAACCGTATCAGCCTTCTGATTGCGGGGATCTGATTCCAGGAGCTCGTGATCATGTTGCCGTAAGTCCAGTTCACGAAATCCGCGCAGGTTCCCATCCTGCTGTAAAGGATGCGGGCGTCCGCGCGGTTGAGCGCGCGCTCCCGTCGATCTCTTTCGATGTCGAAGCGTTCGCCTTTCACCCTGAACACGGAGTATTTCGATCGATAGGTGAAGTATTCAGGATGTTCCTTGTTCATGATCATGAACATCGGCTTGCGGTCTTCCTTGGGTTTGCTCAGCATGAAATACCAGGGGTAATAGCTGACGGTCTCAATGTTGTTATAGTTCTCGATTCGTGAAATCAGTTCCGAATGACGGTACTTCAACAGCTGATCCCCGCCCTTCAGTGACTCAAGCCGGTTGATCATCTTCATGATGCCCGAGCTGAAATCATTCTCGGTGCTTCCATCAATGAGCAGGGCTTTGCGAAGAATAATATTTCCCGGGGCCGAGAGCATCCCGCAGACCTGGTTGGCGGTTCTGAAGGTGAGCGCGGTCGTCCGTACCGGAAATGCCGACGTAAATTTCTCGATAGGGAGTTCTAAATCGCGTTCGGTCTGGTAATGCATGAGGAGGGGGACGGCGGCATCGCGCATGAGCCTGAGCCTTTCGTCCAGGCTGCTTGGCAGCGCCTTGAAGAGCGGTGATTTGGTCCACTCCGTCCAGAGCTCGAGCGAGGAGTGAAAAAAAACATCCAACTCGGCGCCGCTCAGATTCTCCGAACGTTTGGTGTTCTTCTTGACCGTTCTGACATAATTCTCGACTTGGTAGCGCAGATCGAGCATAGCCAGTTCTTTTGGGGTCCTTGCCTTGAGCGCGCCTGTTTCGTCGGTTTGTTCGATGTTGCTGACGTCGAAGGTGAGTCGATCCAGTTCCTTTTCGAAATTTTTCGCGGTTCTGTACAAATCCTGCCAAAGCGATTTTGAATCGGCGGTCTCGGCGTTCGCCGGTGTTCGTCCGCTCATGCCCGTGGGCAAGCTCACGAGGAAGGGTAGGCAGAAAAACAGAGTTAAGATGTGACTTCGCTTCATGGGTTATCGGCTGTACTGCAGATAGGGTGCCGTTACTCGCGGGGCTGGGATTACAGGCAATTTCATAGACCTGCGACCAAAAGACCGAAATGTTTGCTGTCAAAAGATTAGACGAATGCCTAGTCGGAATCTCCCGCTACGGCACTCCGGCATTTCAGTTGAAGGCCGGCACCCGGCGAAATCGCAATCGCAATTTCCTGGGCTTTTTAGGTTGTGGCGCTCGAAATCCAGGAGGGTTGATAAATCGCGCGCGGCGGAAGAGCCGAAATCACGCGCCTGATACTCTCGCTCAATCTCTCAGATATAGATTCATCAGCGCACTCCCGTACGTTTGAATTGCGGCATGGAGGTTATGATTTCGGCACCTCAGGGTGAGGTTATCGAGCGTATGCTTACCTCCCATGGAAAAGTCCTTCAGATGATGAATTTCTAAGAGATGTTTGGAGCCGCAGCGCACCCCGGTTCCTTTATTGATGAAAGTGCATTGCCCCTGGTCTCGCTTCCATACGGCGCTTCTCAGCTTTTGAGGAATATGCCGGGTCTGTTTCGCTTTTGATTTCTCCGCCGGCGGAGTGGCGGCGGACTCCGCAGCGTTCTGGACCGTTTGGACCTTCGGGGCTCGCCCCGCTCTTTTCAAACTCTTCTTCTCGCGAATTGCGCCTCAAATCCCAGCTCACCACCGAAACGCACGCACGCCCACCAACCGCACGCTCTCACCTCGCCAGCAGTTTTTTTGTGTGTGCCCTGCCAGCAGTTTCACCACTACACGCCGGTTTCTTCGCCAACCCGCGACGAGATCTTCACCATTCCTACCGTTCGAAGTGTGATTCCGGGCTGCACAAGCAATTCCCACCCGCGCGCCGAGTTCAAACGGTTTAGTCCGCACACGAATTCTTCAACTATTCTGCAGGAGTCCCTCCCGCAATGCGTGCGCATTCACCTGAATGTACGAGAGCTCACGGGAACTGGAATAGCTTAGGGCGTGTTCGCCGTGCCGGATAGAGTTCTGTCGGCGCTCGGATCATAGGTCCAGCCGCTGGCGGAGAGGCGGGTGACCGTCGCCGTGATCGAACCCGGGCTGCAGATCCCCGCGGCCACCAGGGTCGCCCGACCGTTGGCATCCGTGTATGCGGTAGCGCCCGAAGAAACCAGGCTCCCCGTGAAGTTCACGGTCACTCCAACCCCGGGGACGGGATTCAGGCCGCTGTCCGCGATCGATACCGTGGCTTGCGCCCGGCAGACGCTTGGGGCGATCTTCTCCGCCGTGAGTGAGACGGCTTGAACATGGAATCTTGATGACACGGTGATTTGGGCTACGGCAGCACCGATTGCGCCTGAATTGTCGGTGACCTTGAGAACAGCGGGATAAGTGCCGGGTGACTTGTAGGTATGAGAAACTTTCGGCCCGAAGGCGTGAGGGGTTCCGTCCGAAAAATCCCACTCATAAGAGACGATCTGTCCGCCGATGTCGTAGGAATCGGAACCGTCGAATGAAATGGTGTCCTCCGCGGCGACATTCCTGCTTGGCCCCGCATTCGCGGTGGGCGCGCTGTTTTCCGGGATCGTGAGTTTCCCGTTTCGTGTCGAAATCGTGAGCTGGGAAATCGCGACTAGGCCGTCGGTGTCGATGGCATGGGTCGAAAGAACATGATTGCCGTCGCTCACGCTTGAGGAATCCCAAAACACGGATCTCGATCCGTCGCTCAAACGAATAATGCGCTGTCCGTCGATCCGGAACTCGAGAGCGGCGACGCCGCGATCATCGTTTGCGGTCGCAGCCAACGTAACCATGCCCGCCAATTCCGCTCCCGAGCGGGGTGAGCTGAACGAAACGCTTGGCGACTGCGAGGGCGGCGAAACGATCAAGTTGGTTCCGCGTTGGATCTGAAGAAGACCGTGTCCAAAATAGTCGTCCCGGCCCGCGACTCCGAGATTTTCGGACGAGGACGCGATGAGATTAAAAACTTGTTCGCGCGTGAGCGTGATCCCGGCTTTTTTTGCCTCGCTCAGCCAGATTGCCACGCCCGCGGCAACAAAGGGCTGAGCCATCGAAGTTCCATCCATCCTGAGTTCGCCGAAGCAGCTTGTTTCATAATAGCATCCGGATTCGGGCAAAAATCCCATTTGTCTGATTCCCACTCCCGGTGCTGAGATCGTTACCCACGAGCCATAGTTGGAATAGGATGCCTTTGCCTTGTTCGCGTCGATCGCGACCACGCTGATGACGCCCGGATAAGCCGCGGGATAGAACTTATTGGTTGTGCCGTCGTTCCCGGCCGCGGCCGTGATGATCGCGCCTTTGGCGAGTGCGTATTCGACTGCATTCCGCTTGGTCATCGATTCTCCGCCCCCGAGACTTATACTGATGATCTGATAGCCTTTGTCCGCGGCATTCCGGACCGCTGCCGCGAACCCGCTGTCGCTGCCGTTTGAGTTCGCATCCAGGACGCGATAGACACCGACCTTCGCCCCGGGCGCTGTTCCCGCTCCGCCGATTCCATTCTCGGTGTCTTCGGCGATGATCGAGACGGTATGAGTCCCGTGCCCGTTCAGATCGAGCGGGTACGGATCGTTGTCGATATAATCAAATTCACCGGTCACGTTTCCGGATCTGAGGTCAGGTGACTGAACGAAGGTTTTTTGGTTTTCGTAAAAATTGCGGTACGCGACGCCCGTGTCGAGGTGCGCGATCTTGACGCCTAGTCCGGGAGTGCCCTTAGCCCTTTCGTAGGCAAGATCGGCCTGAATCATCGGCAGGCCGTATTGCCGGTGATACCAAGGGTCCATCGGCAGAGCCGCGGAAGCGCCGATTTCCGAGAGGGCTGATGCGACGATCCCGGCGGAGTTTATTTCTTCGACCTCGATGTAATCAAAGGACTCGGGACTCAAGGCTGAGTCCGCGCTCTCATCCCCGAAGCGGAACCGGACCGCCTCGTTCAGAAAAGGGGCGGCAAAGCGTACCGTTTCCTGAAATCTCCGGGCTGATTCAGCGTCCAGCGCGAGCCTACCCGCTTCACTGCCGGAAGTCTCGAGACGGGCCGCTTTGGAATAGCCTTTCCTGAACTGCGCCTGCAGGCTTGCCACCTTTCTGACCACCTCGTCCGGAACGTTTGTGTACAGGACCGGGGCAACCCGATAGTCAAATGAGCCCGCAATGAGATGGCCGGGGACATGGGTGACGGCTTCCCGGACGTTTGATGTGATGGTGGATTTTCTCTGGCATCCCGAAACGCAGGTCGCGATCATGACGATCACGACGCACGCGAAAAAGCGTTCCGACGGATAGGACATGAGAATAACCCCCAACCAATAGAACCGTGCCGAGTAGCCCCCGCTCTCAGCTTCGTATGGAATAAGTGATAAGCTGCAAGCCAAAGGCCGCCAGCCAATTCGGCGCAGAGGAGTCTGGTTTGGGTGGCTTGATCAGGGACGAGGGCGCAGGTGTCGAACTTTTTGACTGTTGTATAAGGAATTTACGATTTAACGATTTGCTTTGCCTGTCTTGAAGGGAGCGTGAAGTAAAACGTGCTTCCTTGATCCACCGTGCTTTCAACCCAGATCTTGCCTTGATGCGCCTCAACGATACCCTTTGAGATTGCCAGGCCGAGCCCCGAGCCTTGTTTCGCCGACTCTTCGGCCTGCCAGAAACGATCAAAAACATAGGGCAGGCGTTCTTTCGGAATTCCGGTTCCCGTGTCCGAAACCGAAAAACGCACCATTCTGTTCTCCTCCGTGCCGCTCTCTTCCGTGGCCTCGAGTACGATGGATCCACCGGACGGAGTGAATTTGATGGCGTTTCCGATCAAATTCGAAAGGACCTGGACGATTCGGTCGCGATCACAATCGATACCGGGCCCGGAGCGTGGCGGGTTGAGTCGTAAGTCGATTTCCTTTTCGGCCGCCAGTGGCCACATCAGTTCGACGGCGTCGTTGAGAATGCGTTGGACTCCTTCTACGGCAATTTTGGGCTTGAAGCCCCCTGTTTCGATCACCGCGACATCGAGGATGTCGTTGATCATTTTTTCCATTCTTTTCCCTGACCGTTTTATTTGCCCTGCCGTTCGCGCGATGACTTCGGGCAGGGCTTTTTTCTGTGAGAACTCGGCTACGAAATCGGAATTGAGCATGATCGAGAAGAGCGGGTTCTTGAGATCGTGTGCGACTACCGAAAGAACTTCATCTCGGGTTCGAATCGCGCCCCGGAGTTTCTCATTTGCATGGTTCAGGTCCCAGAATAACAGCTGATAGGGCCGGCTGATGCCCGTTTCGACGATCGCTAAGTATAAAAAATACGACGAAACAAGCGAGAAAAGATGTCCGATCAGGTTGGCTGGTCCGTATACGGAAAAGTACGTCGTAAAAGCAAGTTCAGCCGGAATTGAGATTGCGATCGAGACGAGCAGGAATTCCAGAACCGGCCGCGCGAAGCGCTTGCGGACGTCCCAGAGGAGAAACAGAGCTCCGCAGAGAATCGCCGAAATCAGGTATTCGCTCCAGATCTTGAAGGGCGTCAACCCCGCACCCTCGATGTAAGCTTCGGGAAAAAGCCCGCTGAAGATCAAAAAAACGAGCGTCGTGGAGACTAAGAGGTAGGAGGCGAAAACCCAGCCAATGCGGGTTTTTTTATCAATGAACAGCGGAGCGAACAGCAAGGAAAGGCTTTGGACAAAACGCAGCGCGAGCCAGAGCTGGGTCGGGAGATTCGTTCCGAATCCCGGGAGCACCTCCAGCCCCTTGTAGGTGAGCATGTGCAAGGTTTCGAGCACAAGGACGGAACTCGAGCTGATTCCGACGATGAGAAGATAACCATTTTCGAATCGGCGACCGTGCCATGTCACAGTGAACGTCGCGAATAGAATCGCGATGATCAGGACCTCAACGAAGGTATGGAAAAGGAGATAGCTGTACAGACTTGAAACGGAAAGGAGCGAAACGAAAAGGACGGCGAAAGCGAGGTTCTGGCTTAGTGAGAATCGTTTGGGTTCTAAAACCGGTGTTTGGGAAAACATGTCTGGCTGGCTATATCAGCGAGAGCCGGAAGCAACCAGTCAATTAGATCGGTAGTCCCAAGTCCGCGTAATGTTGAGTGAAATAGTACGAATAGCCGCGGTTAGTGGAGTAAATTTCGGGAAAAAGGACTTGATATTTCCATATTAAACGCCGACCGTTTAATAGTGACCACATTTCGGAATCGTATGGCTCGCGCGCTTCGCAGAGGTCGATTCTGCAGGATCGGCAACAGCGGCATTAATTTGATCGAAATCATGATTGCCTCGGGCATTATGACGGTCATGGCGGTGGGGTTTGCCCAAATGATGGGCAATCAGCAACGAGAAACTCGCGCACTCGCTGAAAAATTGGCCGCCCTCGACTATCAGGGCCTGCTGGGAAAAATCCTAGCCGATGGAACCGTCTGTACGTTTGATCTGACCAACACCACCCTTCCGGCGAATACGGGAAATCCAAAGAGCTTTGTTGACGGTTCGGTCATCACGCCCTTCTCACTGGGACGAATTCA
>Ga0156749_1047_pt2 | contig 17312 bp, 17 predicted proteins | sample RifOxyD1_FD_112078 | JGI IMG/M metagenome (GOLD analysis project Ga0156749, IMG submission 112078) | Bdellovibrionales bacterium RIFOXYD1_FULL_55_31 | reverse complement strand
AGGTACCCTCCTCACCGGGATAGAAAAAAATAATCCGCATCGCCGGTCCTTTTTTAAGAATCTTCACGTCAGATCCTCCCTCAGTCGCCAGGGTATCGCTTCGGAATCCCACCAGACCTTTTATTTGATTGATAAATCGATTCATAACTTCCATCACGCTCTGCGCTGCCCGCGCTTTTCTGTACCGCTTCATCATCTCATATTTACCTGGCTCTGTCGCGATTTCTGTGTCCAATCGCGGCGATGTGCTACCGAGCCTCTCGCCTTCAGCCGTCCGCCATAGCAGGTCGCGCACGCAAAGCTATAATCAAGTTGGTATCATGTTGCTAGGACAAATAGGAAAAGCTAAAAAGGGACCGGCATGATGGATATTTTTGAAGAGATCAACACGCTGAAAAAGAAGAAGAATGCCGTGATTCTGGCCCATTATTACCAGGAACCGGACATCCAGGACATCGCCGATTTCGTCGGCGACAGCCTTGAACTCGCGCGAGCAGCCCAGAGCACCGAAGCGGAGCTGATCGTCTTCGCCGGGGTCCATTTCATGGCCGAGGGGGCGAAAATACTGAATCCCTCGCGCAAGGTGGTGCTTCCCGATCTCCGTGCCGGCTGTTCACTTTCCGACAGCTGCCCGCCCGACGCGTTCGCCCGATTCCGCGCGAAGCATCCGGATCATTTCGTCGTCAGTTACATCAACTGTTCCGCGGAAATCAAAGCCCAGAGCGACGTCATCTGCACGAGTTCGAACGCGCTGCGGATCGTGCAGCGAATTCCGAAAGAACGCCCCATCATCTTCGCGCCCGACAGAAATCTGGGCGCGTTCATTCAAAAGGAATCCGGAAGGGAGATGCTCCTCTGGCAGGGGTCCTGCATCGTGCACGAAACCTTCTCCGAGCGAAAAATCATCGAGCTTCAGGTCAAATATCCTGACGCAGAACTGATCGCGCACCCTGAATGCGAGCCCTCGCTTCTCGCGCGCGCGCGCTTCGTCGCGAGTACTTCAGGACTGCTCAAACATGTCGTGGAGAGTCCAGCCCGGAGTTTCATCGTCGCGACCGAAGGGGGCATCCTCCATCAGATGCGAAAGAAGGCGCCCGGAAAAAACCTGATCGCGGCTCCGCCGAACCACGAGTGCAGCTGTAATGAGTGTCCATTCATGAAGTTGAATACGCTTGAAAAGGTACTCGCCGCGCTTAAGAATGAAGAACCTGAGATCACGCTCACGGACGACCTGCGCCGGCAGGCTCTTGTACCGCTGCAAAGGATGCTGGACTGGTCGCAATAATATGACACAATCACGAACGAGGTGAACATGTGCACTGATCAAGAAAGCCCCGAAAACATAAAAGCCGAACTGGAGCGCCTGCGCGCGGAAAACGAGGCGCTAAAGAAGAAGTCGCCACGCGGACTCTCTTTAAAAGTGAGCGAAAAAGGCGCCGTTTCGGTTTACGGCCTGGGAAGGTTTCCCGTCACGCTCTACAAAGAACAGTGGCGTAAACTCCTCGACATGACGGACGAGATTCGCGCCTTTATCGACGCGAATGAATCTCAGCTGAAAAGCAAGGACTGAGCATACTGATTGCACTTCTCCGGGCCGACAAGGAGAGTCCAACCATGGCGACATTCAAGTCAGAATCAACGCTCCGGGATGCCCGCAACGCATTGAAGGAAGTTCAACCCCGTTTCGAAGACGCGGTTGAAGACGTCAGCCGGATGGCCACTGACCTTTACGAGGACAGCAGCAAGTGGCTCCGAAAGAATTACGGAAAAACACTGGGCGGAGCGGCGCTTATCGCGGCAGCCGGCATAATCGGGTATTTCGTCGGCCGGAAGTCGAAACTGGAGCTTTAATTCGAGATGTCATCCGGGGTCCAGCTCAATGAACCGATCGCACAATTCGAGCTCGGCACGGAACGCAATTTCGTCTATCTCGTTCTTGATTGGAAAACGCTGAAAGCCGCGATCGTCGACCCGCAGAAGGATCTTACGATTCCTCTCGGCGCCTTGAAAACACACGGGTTCACGCTGACGGCGATTCTGCTGACGCACTCGCATTCGGATCATACGGCGGGTATTCCCGAGCTTCTCGAAAGGCACCCCGAACTCCCGGTATTCGCGCATGCAGCCGAACGAAAACGCCTGCGCAAATTCCACATTCCGTCCTTTAAACCGCTCAGCGACGGCACCATGATCGAGATAGGCGAGCTGCGCCTCGAAACCCTGCACACCCCGGGACACAGCGCCGGTGCATGCTCCTACTTTCTCCGGCTCGCCGGCAGTCCCGGCTTTCTTCTGACCGGAGACACCGTATTCATACAGGACTGCGGGCGTACGGATCTCGACACCGGAAGCAACGAGGAGATGTTTCATTCGCTTCAAAAAATCGCGAGGCTTGACGCGGAATCCAAATCGATCGTGATTTTACCGGGACACCATTATGCGACGGCTTCCACGGCGTTGCTCAGCACTGAAATCAGAACAAGCCCTTGCTTTCAGTGTAAAACGGTCGAAGAACTGGCCCGATTGAATTGACTCCAAACCAGGACGGGGTGCTTCTCACCAAAGCGAAGCGGCAAGGGCTGATCGAAGCCTCTGAATCTGCCTCTGAAGAAGATCCTGATCCTGAACTCGTTCGAATTCGATCTGCCGGACGATCGATGCCGCGCCGTCTCGAGTCATACTGATCGCCTTCTCGCGAAAGCCATTCGTGTTCGGGTTGATGAAATTGTAATAAGACATGATCGCACCCGTTCCAAGGGTCTCGAATCGGACATTCCCCTGAATGTCCTTGACCGACTCGCCGCGTACCATTTTCCAATCGACGCGATAACTCTTCCCCTTTTCGTAGGTACTCAGGCGGTTCTGGAGCGTGTACCGGACCGTCAGAATAAAAAGGGACATCGTATAATCGACAACGGCCGTGACCCGATCCGTCCATTTCTGGATCCTGACGTCCGCCATCGAATCCAGATAGTCCGGCTGAAGTTCGTAATCGGCAAAAACAGCAGCAGCTTCTTCAGGCGTGGATGCAACGCGCTGTACGATCGTCACCTTAGGCCAGGCCACTCCGGGAACATCCTCGACCATGACGACTTGCTGACCTTTTTGAACGGCCGCCTGCTGAGCTTGCGTCAGCCGATCATAAATATCGCCTGCGGAGGCTGAGGTCGAAAGCATGAATGCAAGTAATCCGATCGCGAAATGTCCCATGTGGTCCCTCCTTATAAAAGCCGGGCTTTGGTCTATCTCGCGAAGGGTTTTTGGTCAAATTTTCTTGCGTGGCCGCCCCTTTTGAGCCAGTTTTGAGCTTCCAAATGTCAATAAATTCATGGTTTTTTATTCGAATTCAGTCGTTTTACTATGGGCTAAGTCTTCCCATTCGGGCATTCCGATTAATCTTCAGACATCCTACCCTCCTCTTCTGGAGCATCCTTCCGGTCGCCATCACGCTCGGACTTTATGTGTGGTTGATTCGAAGTCTTCAGGACAGCACCAAAGCTTATCTGCTCCAGGCATTCGTCTCGGCAGGATGGGACCCAAACAGCTGGATAGCGGGTACTTTGATTGTTCTCGTGAAAGTGCTGCTGATCCTTGTCGGCGCAATGACGTTTTCGCTCGTCGCGAGCGTCGCTTCTTCCCCCTTTAACGACTTCCTGGCCGAGTCAGCCGAACCATGGGCCTCCCCGCCTTTGCCTGCTGTCCCGTCCCAACCTTTTCGGGCAAAAATGCGCCTGATCGTCATCGATCTTTTGAAAACCGTCGCCGGGGGTGTGGCAGCTCTGGCAGCGATGATTTTTTCATGGGTGCCCGTCGTGAACCTGATCGCGGTGATCCTGGCGCTTCTCCTAGTCAGCTTTCAATTCGTCAGCTATCCCCAAACGCGCCGGGGCGAAGGACTCCAGGCCGGTCTTCGCTTCATCTGGAAGTATTTTTATGCGTGTCTTGGCTTCGGTCTGATCACGGCGTTTCTGTTCGCGATTCCCATTGTTTCTTCGCTTTCGATTCCGCTTGCCGTGGTCGGCGGCACGTTGTTGGTCGGCCGCGCGTACGGGACCGAAGGGACCTCGCCGCCGCTCCGGTAAGATTCTTAAAAAGTCGGAAAATATTGCCCATCGAGAAGAACCTCCTTCTTTCCGAAATAAAGAAGGGAGCAAGGAGGCTCCAGGCATGACATCTCTACCTCAATATCTCGTCTGCGGCATGGCCGCGGTCATCCTTTCTTGGGCAGTCACCGGCTGCCGTCTCGGCAATTATACCGAAAAAAGCGCACCGGACACGATTTCGGGCTTTTACGAAACACAGCCCCAGAAGCTCGAATTTACGGTGCACCTTGCACAAGGGACGACGAATACGGTCGAAGCCGCGACGAATCTGATCCCAGCCGATATCACCAATCTCAATTTCATCATGACGAACCCCGTTCGTTTCCAAATCGCGAAAAACAAAACCGACGCGATCATCGCCGCTGCCGTCGAGGATATCGGATATGGAGTATCCATCGACAGCGAATTCAAGCTGACCTTCCCTCAGAGATCTGCCAAACACGATTGGATGGATCAAAACTTCGACTGCATCGAAAGCATCTGGCTCGATGCGCCGAACGGCGGCAAGCTGACGAAGATGCCGGAATATCCGATCACCGTGGCCGGGAGTTCAATGACCGCGCGGGGGCGGCTTTCGATCTTCTATCGCGTTAACATTGAATTCAAGGGCCCCGGGTGCCCTGACCTTCGACAGGCGATGTTCGATTGCTATAACGAATCGCACGATTGTGATGCAACATATCAAAAAGAAATGAAGGACAAATTCGAACCGTATATTCATGCCAACGTGATGACCGCGGAAGATATTCTTTTCGTCGAGAACATGGGCTATGAAGTGACCTACGAATAGAAGGGAACTCATGCGGCTCACTCGTAAAATCGTTCTCGCGACCCTCAATCGGCATAAATTCGACGAATTCACGGCGATCCTGTCCGCCTACCCTGAATACGAACTGCTTCCGGCGGCTCCGCTTCTTCGCAATGCGGACAAGCTTAAACACGTTGAAAACCACGACAACTATCTCGCGAACGCGCTCTCCAAAGCACGACATGTGAACTGGGCCACTCACTATCCGAGTCTTGCCGACGATTCCGGGCTCGAAGTCGAAGCCCTGGGCGGGAAACCGGGAGTGCGGAGTCAGCGCTTCGCGGCACCCGTCGAGGGCCTCACCCAGGATCAGGCAAATACGGCGTATCTTCTCAGCCAGCTCAAGAAGGCAAGCTCTCGCGCGGCCCGGTTTGTTTGTACTCTGGCTTTCATCGTCGAAGGAATCGAACTCCATTCCACGGGCATTCTCGAGGGGACCCTGATCTCGGAGCCCAGGGGAAGCCAAGGCTTCGGGTATGACCCCATCTTCGTCCCGAAAGATTCGAATCGAACGCTGGCTGAAATGACCGATCAGGAAAAGAACGCCATTTCCCATCGGGCGCAGGCTCTGCACCGGCTCGTCGAGCAGATTAAGAACCATGGAATCGTCCTCGCAAAACCCTAAAATAGTCGACTCGCATGTTCACGTCTTCCCGAACCTGATCAGGCCGGATCTGATCGGGAAACTCCCGATCGCGGGGCCCCTCGGCCGCTTGCGAGCGAAAGCACGGGAGCTCTGGACGCCGCTTTCGAGTTCGATGCATTACTCACAAACCGTTCTCCGTCACCTTCCCGAGTCGGCTCGCCAGAAGCTCGACGAATTGAGCGGAGTCGCCCCGATCCTCGGTCTATTCATCGAATCAACGGCCTCGGACCTAGTGCAGGCAATGGACCGGGCAGGAGTCGATTCCGCGTGGGTCATCGCGCACCCGCCTCTGATTTCGAATGAGTTCGTGATGACCCTTTGCGAGCGCAATCCCCGGCTCCATCCTGTCGTGAATATTCCAAAGAATACGCCGAGACCGGCAACACAGCTCAAGTCATTCGTGAAACATGGCGCGAAGCTCCTGAAGATCCATCCCGCAGCCGACGGACTCCCTCCGGAATCGCCCTTTTACAAAAAGCTTCTCAAAACGGCTTCTGACTTGGGAATCCCTGTCATCATTCATACGGGCTGCATTCACAGCCATCTGCTTTATAAAACACCGGAATTCGCCTGTGCCGAACTCTTCACACCATGGTTCAAGGAGTACGCGCAGACGCGTTTTATTCTCGCGCACATGAACTTTCATCAGCCGCACATCGCCTTTGACCTGGCCGAAGAGCACCTCAACCTTTACATGGATACTTCATGGCAACCCGCCGAGGTCATAGGCGAATCAGTGCGACGACTTGGGGCTGAGCGCATTCTTTTTGGAAGTGATTGGCCGTTCATCGGCGGCAATCTCGATGTGGGGCTTGCCCGAATTCGAGACTGCGTCAATTCGGGAACGTTGAATGCCGAGCAATCGAAGCTTATTCTTGGAGAGAACGCGATTAAACTCCTCACCAAGATTTGAGGTCGAGCGCCATGCCGGTCCAATTTGTCGAACTATCAGCTTCACGCATTCAAGCGCTTCCGCCGCGCCAAACGGTCTTCTTTTTCCCGGTAGCCCCGGTCGAAGATCATGGCCCGCACCTCCCCGTCGGTCTCGATCTCGCCGAGGCTCGCGCCTTATGCTTGCGGACGGCTGAGCGCCTCGAAAAAGAAATGCCCGGCTGGGCCGGTGTGATCATGCCCGATGCCCCGCTCGGGGTGGAATCCAACACGAAACAGCTCGCGATCACGGTAAGGGCCCACGTCCTCAGAGACTGGCTGCTCGATGGCTGCCGCTCGTTGAAACGCGCGGGCTTCATTCATTTCGTATGCTTCTCGGGACATCTCGGCCCGAAACAACTGACCGCCATCGAGGAAGCCGGAAAGATGCTGACGCGCGGCTGGGGACTGGTTCCCTTTCGGAGCCCAGGACAAGCAACGCTTGTATCAGCGTCTTCCGCCACGATTTCAAAGAACCGTGTCCGCAGCTCCCCGTTCTGGCCGGACGAAACAGAACACGGAGGCTGTCGTGACACTTCCGTGGGCCTACGGCTCTCCCCGGAACAAGTCGATCAAGGTTATGCGAATCTGGTTCCAAAAAAAAGAGAGGCCTTCTTCTGGACGCGCGCCTGGGACCGCTTACGCGGTAAAACCGCCGGATACTGGGGAAACCCCGCCGGAGCAAGTGCTGAAGCCGGTCAGGAGCTCCTGACCGGTACGATCGAGGAAATTTTCCCGAAGCTCCGTGCCGTTTGGGAAGGGGCGAACGCCAACCACATTTTTCGTTCGTGGTACTCGATCCTCCCCCCCAACAAGGCATTCTTCAAAATCTGGATCCTGGCTTGCGTTCTGCTGATCGTGATGTGGTTCTGGATCGTCGTGACCATCCGCGGAATCGGTTAGCAGGCTAGCCTACATTTTCTTGCCCATGCGCTTGGGTAACTGCTTCTGGATGTGAATGACGATTCGGCGATTTTCGGCCTGATTCGTTGGAATCGAGTCACCGGTCGCGGTGCGATTCGGGACGAGAGGTTCAGTATCGGCAAGGCCCATCGGACGAACATCCGAACGTGGAAAGCCCTTCGATTCGAGCAATCGAACCACCGTTCCCGCGCGCGAGGACGAAAGCTCCCAGTTGCTCGGAAATTGCTTGCTGAGGACCGGCACATCGTCCGTATGCCCCTCGACCACCACACGAAAGCCTTTGGCACGCACCATGAGAATATCCGAAAGCTGAGCCATGACCTGTGCTGCCTGCGGTTTCAAATCAGCCGAACCGGATTCGAAAAACAGCGTTCCCTTGGAAGTGATCGTCACCCCATTCAAGGTTTCTTCAACCGTGACATCCTTGTCGAGTTTGAATTCTTTCAGAATGTCCCGCAGACTGCTTGAAAGCTCCTTGAACGGCTTGGTGTACTTTCCGCCCATCGCTTTCGCGGTCTGTTGTTTCATCGCTTCGAATTTCGCGGCGTCAGGCGTCGAAAAGGCAGAAACCATGACGAAAAACCCCATCAGCAGGGTCATCATATCTGCATAGGAGACGAGCCAGTTCCCTTCGCCGTCGTCATTTTGCACCAGGATCGTTCTCGTCCGAACCCGTTCGGGCCGCTTCGCCGGCTCTATGAGAGGATCTTTTCCGTCCGGGCCGCCCGCTTTGGTCCCTTTCGCCTCCCGAGTCCCGGGAAAAGCACGCTTTGAATCGTTTTTTCGGTCAAAGTCAGCCATGGCTCAGACTCACCCGCCTTTGGCCATCTTGTTTCGATCGGATGGCGGAATATAACTCTTCAGGTACTCCTCTACGAGCAATGGATGCTTCTGCTCCTTGATCAGCATGACGCCGTCAACGACGACCCGACGCATGATGAGATCGTCTTCCGAAACGGTAACGAGGTGTTCGCCCATGGGGATAATAAAAAGATTGGCGATGATCAGGCCGTAGAAAGTCGCGACGAGAGCGATCGACATCGAGGGTCCGAGCCGCTCAAAGGCGTCCGGTTCCCCGAGTCCCTGGAGCAACGCGATCATACCGAGTGAAGTACCGACAAGTCCGAAGGCCGGCGGGAATTTTCCGATCACCTTGTAAGTCGCTCCTTCCCGCTTATATTTCTCGTTCTGCATCTCGATACGTTTATCGAGAACCTCGGAAAGTTCCTCATCCGAAAGTCCGCCTTGTTCAAGAAGTTCGAGCGATTCTTTCAGGAACGGGTTCTTGACGGCTCCCAGCAGAGCAGCGAGGTTCTGGCCCTGATTGAGCGATTTCGAAATATTCACGACCTCGTTGATCGTGTTCAACGTCTCCTGTTTCGTGCGGCCCATGAGGGCGCGCATGTAAACCTTCAGCAGAGTCATGAAATGGCCGATCGGGAAGCAGATCAGCGCTGCAGCGAGCGTCCCACCGATCACGATGATGGCGGCGTGCGAGTTAAAGAACACGGAGTTGTTTTTCATTCCGACCGTGAGGGAATAAAAAACGACAGCAATGCCCACGAGAAACCCGAGCGGGGCGGAAATATTCATACGAAGATCCCTTTCGCTTAAATGATACTGCCCTGTGCGGCTATGATCAACATAAGCTCATAAAAAGGATTGGGCATAGGAGCAAATATTCAGGTAAAGTCAAGATACCGGTATTCCCAATGCGAAAATGGACCTTTAAGTGGACCTATCGAAAAAAGCTGACCGCGCTGTTTTTTATCTTGAGCATTGCTCCTCTCGCCGGATCAACAACGTTCTTTCTCCTGCTCTACAAAGGTGAAAAACTTGCCGCGCTGTTTGAAAACGAGTTGACCAACACGCTCCAGGCGGCCAACCGGCTGGAGTACCTCCTCGCGATTTCGAAGACGCTCGAGGTCGATCGAGTACGTGAATCCAAGGATTTCATTTTGCTCATGGATGATCCTTGCCGCGCTTTCAGACCCGCTCCGCCGCGCATTTTCGGTCCTCAAAATAACCCGATACTGACGAAAACGTCATCCGAGTTCTCGAATGGTGTCGTTTCAGCGTACTACGAGAAAACCCTTCAACGCCTGAAGCTGCAACCCGAAGATTGGAGAAAAGCAAAAGCGCTCGTCGAGACTTGCCGGACTTTGAAAGGGAACCTGCCTGAAACTCCTATTTTCCTCGAAGATGATCCGGAGCTTCCGATTCCATACATTCAGGTTCTGACGAAACGAGCGCCTTCCGACCGGCTTCTGACCATCTCCATGGACGGGCTGGGCGGTTCGTCCGGGCAAAACCGTTATTTCATCACCGATCGCAAGGGAAGCTTCCTCTGGAACGACGGCTGCGCCGAAGATCTGAGCAAAGTGAAGCCCATATTCTCGGAGATCGCGAAATTCGCCGAGCTTGCCACCTCTTCGGGAATCCCTTCGATCACCCGAATAGGAAAGGACAAGATTGTCGCCTATGCACCGATCGCGCCGGGCTGGGTCCTCTTCTCGATGGCTTCCGAACACGAAGCGCTCGCGCCGGTTCGCTTCGTGCTCACGCAATCGATTCTCCTGGCCCTCGGTTCGCTCTTTATTTACCTGCTGGCTGGAAAATTCGCGGCCGCGAGGCTTTCGGCTCCCCTGAAGCAGCTCCGCGACACCTCTGAAGCTTTCGGCGCCGGGAATCTCACCTCCCGGATACAAGTCGAGGGAAATGACGAGATTTCAGTCGTTCAGGGAACCTTCAACTCCATGGCGGATCGTATCGTCAAACTCCTCCAGGACACGAAGGCAAGCGCCGCAATGGCCGCGGATATGGCAATCGCGTCGAAGGTCCAACAATGGTTTTTCCCGAAACAGGGCACCCAAGTCACCGGCCATCAAATGTCCGCGTATATGCAGATGGCCACGAAATGTGGAGGTGACTGGTGGGGGTACATCGAACTCCCTAATGGGCAAGGTGCGCCACTCGTCCTCCTCATGATCGGTGATGCCGCGGGACACGGGATTTCATCGGCTCTTCTGACTGCCGCGACCCAAGGGGCCCTTGCCGTCCTGAAGGACTGGACGAAGGAAAATCCGGCTTTGGCGCGAGACCCACGGATGATTCTCCGCATTCTGAATCAGGTCATATTCCGGACCTCCGGTGGCGAGATCCACATGTCCTTTTTTGTCGCCGTTCTCGACGCCGATGCGAAGGAAATGCGGGTCGCCAATGCCGGCCACAACAAACCGTATCTCGTGATTCCGCGCAAAGAAGTCCCCGGTCAGCCGGCCACGCCGGCGCAGCTTAAACCGGTCGGAAAAGCAAGCTCAGTGCTTGGCGAGAGGCCGGATGAACCGTTCGATGAAATCGAGACTTTCCCGTGGGAGGAGAACGATCAGCTGTTCCTCTACACGGATGGCCTGATTGACTGCTTATTCGACGGCAAGGAGCTGTTTTCCCGCCGGAGCCTCGTTCATTTGCTCACGAAGCATGCCCATCTCAAGGGCGATGCCCTGATTCAGGAAATCATCCGGACCAGGCGGTCCATGATCGGTAACATTCCTCAGGAAGACGACGTAACGGCCGTCGTCTGCCTCCGTTCTCCACCCAGGAAAACCACTGATCCGGCAAACAGCGGAGGTCAGGCATGACGGTTCAAAAAAAACCGCTCATCTTGAGGGTCGGCACCGACATCCTGCTCTTCGTATTAGCCTCCCTTTGTTTCGCGCTCTTCATTCGCAACTCAATTTCTGCCCGCACCAGCGCCGAGGGTGGCCTCCCGATCGCCCAGGTACAGTCTGGTTCTCTCGAACGAAAGAGATCCGGCATGGTGAGCTTTATCGAGGTCACGAAGGGCGCCCCTTTGTTTAATCGCGATGCGATCTGGGTCGGAGAAGGAAAATCCGCGGACATTCTGTTTGAAGACGGGACCGAATTGAAGATTCTCGAGAAAACCTTCCTGGTCCTTCGAAAGCAAGGCGGCGTTGAGAAACCCGTCCAGGTTTTCACGGGCGAAGTTCGCGTGAAGAGCACGAGTCAGACATCCGTGCTCGAGATCGACGAAAAGCAAAAGGCCGTCGGCAAGCACTCACCTGAACCTCAACCTTCGGGTGGACTTGGGGATGTGCTGCCCATGCCTGTCAATCCTTCACCCGAGCCCCTTGTCGATAACCAGCTCTACCCGCGACCGAACACGATCTTCTTTGTTTCGGGCGGCAAGTCCGAGACCATAGTGACCTTCTCCTGGCCCGAGCCGATCGACGGAATTTTGACGGTCAGGAACGAATCGCAAAAGGAAGTCGCGCGAATCAACATCAAAACTGAGAAATTCGCAAAAGTCCGGCTAGCGTTGCGTCACGCCTATACCTGGCAAATCATTAATAAGCTGGACGGACCAGGCGTCGGGCCGCATCGCTTCGAGGTGTTCCCATTCGACCCGAAAGTTCTGAAGAAGACGATGGAAAACCCGTCTCAGCAGATTGAATTAATCAATTAAAAATCGACACTCCGTCTCTGAATTGACATACCCGGCCGTCCCCCTCCATAATAGTGGAAGTTAGCTTCCCAGGAGGGGACACGTTCGATGAATCCCAAAGGAATGGGACCACCCGCCAAACAATCCAATCGACAGTCCCCGTACGCCTTTCGCCTCGCCGAAGAAAGTGAACTTCATGAAGTTCTTCGCTCGCGGGCTCTTGAAACCGATCTAGGCGCGGCGAAACAGGCTCTTGAATCCGCCCGACATAGAATCACCACGCTCGAAGCAGAATTGAAAGCCGAGCGCCTCGATCAGGAAGAATTGCTCCGTCACATTTGGGTCGTCGAGGAGGAAAAGCGCAAGCTTCTCAGCCAGAAAGAACAGCTGGAAAAAACAGCCATCGACCAGAAAGCGCGGGGCGCGGAACTCCAATCCCGATTGCAAAAAGCCGAAACCGAGCTCGCCGCCTCGCAAACAAGACTGCGAGCACTCACGGAATCGATTCGGCGCCACGAGGCCGCGCGGGCGAATTTTCAAGCTCACGACCGCATGCTTCGTGAGGTGATCGAATCCCTGAAAACCAAGAACGCCAGACTTCAGGAGGAATTCAAAAGCCTTTTAGCCTCCGATCGCACCGCGGTTGCCGAACGCGATAAAGAAATCCAGGCGATGGTCTCTGAAATTCGCCTCCGTTATTCCAAAGCGCTCGATCAGCTCAAACAGTATAAAGCCTTGACGGACAGTCTTCAAAAAAGCCGCGAAACGCTTTCTGAAAAAGACCGCGCTCACCTCTCCGAGATCACCCGTCTCACTGAATCCCTCGCGGCAAAGGAAAGTGAGCATCAAAAAGCGATTGAAGCGATTTCCGACGAACTTGCCGAAGCCCGGGATTCCGACAAGAGGAATCTTTCCGAAAAGGCGGCTCTCAGCGAAGCACATCAAGCTCTTCTCGCGCGGCAGGAGCAATCTCTTCAGCAAATCGAGGATCTGAAGACCTCGCTGGAAACCGCTGAAAAGCTCATTCAGGAAAAGTCCAAAGCCCTCGAGGAAGTGCCGCAACTTCGGGCCGCGCTTGAGGATGCCGGCCTAATTTCGATCCAGCTCAAGGAAGACCGGCTTCGCGCGCAATACGAAATAAAAAGACTCGACGAAGAACTGAAACGCCTTCGAACGGACCCTCGAGCGCTTCCTGAAGGCGCGCAGGAACTCAACCGTCTCAAAAACGCGCTCGAGGAAGCGGCGGCGCAGGCCGCGAAGAACGACAGCGCCCGAAGCGCGCTGTGGGACGAGCTTGTCAAGGCCGAGCGGACGAACGAACAGGCCAATCAGCAGATCCAGACACTCCGGGCCACCGTGAGCCGCCTCGAAACCGAATTGAAACAGAAATTCGAACAGGCACTCGAGCTCGAGAGGCAACGCGATTCGCTGCTCAAACGCAATGACGAGCTCGTGCACAATTCGGAGAAGCTCAACCAGGCTCTCGCCGAAACCGAAAGCCAGTCGTTACAGCTCAACCAGACCAAATCACTTCTCGAACGGGAAACCACGCGGCTCCGGGAAGAACTCGAAAGCACAAAGCGCCATTTGGAGGATGAGAGCACCCGAAGCACCCAACTGAAGCTCGAAATCCAGTCGCTCGAAAGGCGAACTCGCGATCATTCAGCCGAAACTCACGACGAATTGGTAAAAACACGGCAGGACCTCGCCGAATCGCGGTCACGCGCGGAAAGGCTCGAGCTGGACCGACAGACCCTCGTGACGAAGCTTTCGGAACAGGAACAAGAGATCCAATCCACTCATTCCGCTCTGGAAGCTGCCAGCCAGTCTGCCCGGCAGCTCAAGGAAAAGCTCATTCAGACGCAATACGAGCTGAAGCACCTTCAGGAGCAGCTCGCGGGCGCGACGGCCCGCACCAGGACTCTTGAAACAGAACTCCATCAGGCTCGTGCCCGAATCGAGAATCTCGAATCAGAGAACCGGGGAATCATCGCGCGCGCCCAAGTCGAGATCACAAAAACCCGCGAAGAACTCGCGCACGCTAAAGACCGTTCTGAGCGGCTCGAGCAAGAACGCAACCAGTTCAGGGAAAAGGACCTCGCCCGTGAGAAGGAGTTCGAACGGCTCCGAGCGGCTCTCGACGTCGCCAATCAATCCTCCTCGCAGCTCAAGGAATCGCTTCTTTCAACGCAATATGAACTGAAGCACGCACAGGCGGAATTGTCTTCGGCCAAAACCCTCGCCGCCCAATCAGAAGCGGAAATCGCGAAGACCCAGTCAGCGCTGGAGGAGGCAAACAGGGCGGCTCTCGCCTCGAAGGAAGAATACGTCAGGGCACAGTATCAGGTCAGCCAGTACAGGGACGAGCTCGCAAAAGCACGCGACGCATTCTCCACGCTAGAGCACGACCGGCGCGAACTCGCCGAGAAAGAAAGCCAGGCGGCCCGCGAGGTGACCCGTCTTACGGCAGCGCTGAACGAAGCGCTGTCCGAAGCGGCAAAGAACGACAGTGCCAGAACGGCGCTCTGGGACGAACTGGCGAGATCGGAACGTCTCAACGACGAATCGAATCGCGAAATCGCTCAGCTCCGGAAATCCATCCAGGTTGCCGAACAGGATCTCAATAAAGCGGTTTTACTCGCGCAAAACCTGCAGAGCGAACGAGACACCCTCGTCCGCCGTGAGGCGCACCTTCAGCAGGATCTCGAAAGGCTGAAGCAGGTGCTGGACGCGTCGGAGCAGCGCGCGTTCCGCCTTGACCAGGAGCTCTCGGATTCACAACGGCACAACGCACTCCTCAAGGAAGAAGCCGAAAACGCCCGGAAGCGACTCACTGAAGTCGAAGAAACCTGCGCCCTGCTCTCGAAGAAACAAGCCGAGGCCACGCAACAGATGGGCGACATGAAGAGCGCCCTCAGCCAGGCTTACGAAATTTCCTTCCAGCTCACGCAGGAACGCGATCACCTCGCCCGCCTGAACAATCAGTCACGGACTGAAATCGAACAACTCGGAAAAGAACTCGAGGCAGCCCGGGTCGCTCTCCTTCGAAAGGAAGCCGAATCGGCCCAGGAGATCGATCGGATCAAAACCGCCCTGAATCAGGCTTATGAGACCACCTTCCAACTCACCGCGGAACGTGACGAGCTGGCACGATCGGGCCAGCAATCACGGGCCGAGGTCGACCGGCTGGTTCAAGAAGTCAAGTCACTGCATAACCGGATCGCGGATCTCGCCGCGGAGCTTTCAGGCAGTAAGACGCGTTCCGAGGAGCTCGAATCGTCCTTGAGCAAGGAAAGATCCGTTCTGAACGAAAAGCTCTACGAGAACCGGAAAGAGATCGAGCGCCTCCACTCTTCCTTGAATGCGGCCGTTCAGTCTTCCGTCCACGCGAAAGAACAGCTTGAGCACGCCCAACACGAGATCAACGATCAAACAAGTTCCCTCGAACAGCTCCGCGAGGAACTCCGGGGAACCCGCGACGGGCTACGAACGGTTTCCGAAAAACACACGGTTGCCGAAGAGGAAATCCGGCAACTCAAAGCCACTCTCGCCGATGCGCGAGCCGCCGCCGAAGCAGGCGAAAATGCCCGAAAGACGCTCTGGGGTGAGTTCGTGAACGCGGAGCGCTCCTCCGCGGAATATAAAGGCGAGGCAACCCGTGAAATGGAGAGACTCAATTCAGTCTGTGAGCGGATCACCCAGGAGCTCACCCTCGCGGTTTCCCGCTCGCAGGCGCTCGAGTCCGAACGCGCCACTCTCGCGCGGCGCGAGTCCCACCTCTCTGATGAAACAGAGCACCTCAAGCAGGTTCTCGCTCAAAGTGAGGAACGCCGCCTGCAACTCGAACAGGCACTCGGCGCTTCGGAGCGCAACTCTCACCTCCTCCAGGGCGAACTCGACCTTGCCCGCAAACGGCTGGCCGAGCTCGAAGTCGCGCACAGCTCGTTCGCGCGGCGCGAAACCGAGCTCATCGACCAGGTGAACCACGGCAAATCGGCTCTTTCTGACGCGAAGGATACGAACTTCCGGCTCTCCCATGAACTCGACCAATTCAGGGCACAGGTTGAATTCCTGAAAAAAGATTTCGATGAAGCCTCCGCGCGGCTTGCCCTTACCCAGGAAGAAAAGACCCGGCTCGCGAAGCTCGAAGCACGCCAGGGTGTTGAGATCGACCAACTCCGAACAGCGCTTCAAGAGGCGAATAAACTTTCTTCAACCCTGAAGCAGGAACACTCAAAGGCGGAGCTTGCGACCGACCAGCTCAAGAAAGAACTTGAAATGACCACTTCCCGGTTGCGAGCGCTCGAGACGCAGGCCCTCGCGCTGGCCGTTGAAGAATCGGAGAGAACGAAGGAAATTGATCGCCTGAAATTCGGTCTGGAGGAGTCACAAAGCGCGCTCGCCCCCCTCACCCAGGAGCGCTCGGAGCTGCTCAAGCGCGAAATGCAATTCCAGTTGGAGATCGGCAGGCTCAAGCAGGAACTGGAATCGCTCCAGAAACACGCCCACGCGACGGAAGTGGAGCGCGAGGAGCTCGCGAACCGCGAATTCCGCGCCCGACAGCAGATCGATCGCCTCAATGGAGAGCTGAGTGAAGCCTACCGCGAATCCCTGATTTTGAAGAAAGAACGTGAATCCCTGCTCAAAGAACAGACCACGGCGGAACTTGAGCTCGGCAAGCTGCGGCAGCAAACGGACGAAAAAAGTGTTCACCTCGAACGTTCACAGGCGGACCACACCGCGCTCATGGAACGCGAGACTCAAGCCCGAAGCAAAATTGACGAACTTCAGGCGGGTCTCAATGAGGCAGTATCCTTACTGACGCAAGTGACGGATCAACGAGCCGAACTCGCAAAAGCCCACGTCGACAGCGAACTCGAAGTCACCCGCCTCAAGAAAGAGCTTTCAGGACTCCAAAAACAGTCCAAACAGCTCCAGAACGAATTCGAATCCTTGGAGAAAAAGGAATTCCGTTCGCGACAGGAGATTCAGCGCCTCAAGGGCGCCCTCGGCGAGGCCAAAGCCCAGGCGAATAAAAGCGAAAAGGCCCGTCATGCCCTCTGGAACGAGCTACACGATCTCAAAACGGCGTATACCGAGACCAGTACCGAGCTTGAGCGACTGAAAAGACCGATCGACCAGCTTGGCGAGAGCCAGCAGGAACGCCTCTCCGCTCGTGCCGAGCTTGAAAATGGGAAGAAGTCCCTGTGGAACCAGCTTAAATTACGGCTCGTTCGCGAACCCGTTCCTTCTCTCGACCAGATCCAAAATCATTCCCATGACCCGGTTCACGACGAGGTTGAGAAGGACGAACCCCCCACATCCGAGCCGCCTCAGGCCTCTTTTTGACCGAAGCAACCCTACAATAGATTGACTTGGGGAGCGGTTTCGCCTATTTCATTAAGATATCCATGTCGGGGTGTAGCGCAGCTTGGC
>Ga0156749_1140_pt1 | contig 21528 bp, 9 predicted proteins | sample RifOxyD1_FD_112078 | JGI IMG/M metagenome (GOLD analysis project Ga0156749, IMG submission 112078) | Bdellovibrionales bacterium RIFOXYD1_FULL_55_31 | reverse complement strand
TTCAGGAGCTTTCGTGTCGCTCTATCTCGGAGGACAATCGCTCAACATCTACAGCATGATCGGTCTGATTCTGCTCATGGGAATCGTGAAGAAGAATTCCATTCTGCTCGTCGATTTCACCAATCAAATGAGAGAGAGCGGTCTTAATACGCGTGAAGCACTCGTTGAGGCCTGCCCCATGCGGCTGCGCCCGATTTTGATGACTTCACTGGCGACGATTGCCGGTGCGATTCCTCCCGCGCTCGCCATCGGCCCCGGCGCCGAGAGCCGGATCCCCATGGCACTCGCCGTGATTGGCGGAGTATTCGTCTCGACGCTCCTCACCTTGCTCGTCGTTCCCTGTGTTTACAGCTTTTTTGCGGGATTCAGCAAACCGCAAACCCCGCCTACGGTTCAATCCTGACCTCGGCGCCCGCCGAATACCCCGTGAACTCCGGCGCGTACACGCCCTGAATCGTCGCGGGCGAGACGCGATATTTCCCCGATCCCGAAGCCCGCAACCGATATTTCAAGGTAACCTCGCCCGCAGGGAGTCGTTCGAAGAAGAAGTTCGCACCGTTGTCACGGATTTCTTCGTACCAGGTGAGGCCGTTGGCCCAGTGGTGCCGGGATACTTGGGACACGGGCTCGAAACCCGCGGCCCGCGGATCACGAAGGTGAACATACTCCATGGCATGACGGCTTCGAATCGAAAGTTGCACTTCGACTTCCTCACCGATGCGAAGCGGCCGCGCGAGCGGTTCGAGCACGAACTCTTTTCCCTGATTGAAGCGTCGAAAGAATTTCCGGCTGACCGAAAGCACGTCACCGTGCCCCTCCGTCGGAAGCCGCTCGGTCGAAAAGTGCCAGGTAGCCGAAGCGAAAAGCAGCCCCGGTGTTTGTTTTTCCACGATCACGGGGGAGTGCCTCGCGCCGAAGGCGGATTGGGATTCAGCGGGTTCCGGTTTTGAAACGAGCTGGTTCTTATGGCCCGTATATTCGTCAGCGGGGAACGTGAAAATTTTCTCCTTCCCGCCGAAGGTGACTTTCGCCTCCTCGTTGACTCCGAGCTGCCCCGCGGCTTTAAGGTAGTGTGTCAACGAGTACAAGACCTCCGCCGTCGCGCGGGTAGACTTCCAATGGTTCATCTTCTTATTGAGAAAAAGCCAAAGGACGAGCCCTTCCAATTTCGGATTTTTGGGTTCGAGTTCCATCAACGTTCGCAGCGCGAAGGCGTGCGTTTCAATCGTGTCATTGTACCAAAGCCAACTTCGGTCCTCCGCGGCCCAATGAGTCCCCTCCTCGTCACTGCTTCGCGAGGAATCCATCACACTTGCCCAGACCAGCTTGCCGTCGTCCAGGCGATTCGATCTTTTCAAAGTCAAAGCAAGATAGCCTTTCAGGAAGGGCGTATGTTCCTTCCAATGTCTGAAACTGAAATCGAGCATGGCTTTTCGTTCGTCGGCCGTGAACATCGGCGCCCAGGAAGGGTCCGGGTAATTCGAAAGGGTATAATTCAAAAACGTGACGAATTCCCAGCCGGTATCGTGTTCCCGGAGCAATTTCGCGACTTCCGTCACGTAGTGTTGATGCAAATACTCCCAGGCTCGGGTGATCGACTCACGTGGCGCCTCGACTCCGAACTCGAGCCCCTTCGAAAAACCGTACGCGAGGTAAAGCGTCATATACGGGCTCGACTTGCCTCCCGGGAACCACGGGAAACCGCCATCGGCGTTCTGCGCCTTTTTCAGCTTGTTGAGGGCGTTCTCGCGCGTGGCTCGCGCGACCGCTGAATCGAGAACGTTGATCAGATCCGGTGACATCCCCCCGCCTTTGGCCATCTCGAGCCAAGGTGTCTCTTCGAGGGACATTTTGCGATTGGGATCCTCGGAGACGAAGGTCTCGACCCGCGTCTTGCGTCCGGAAAGCTTTCGGGCCATCCGCTCGACCGCCGGGAATTTCTGATACAACGAAGTCAGAATGCCGGTCGAAAGGAAGCGATTCATCAGCTGTTCCGTGCATTCGTAAGGGTAATTCACGAGATAAGGAACCGAGGCAAGCACGGAATAAAAAAGCTGCGCGTCGAGCGTAAGGACCAACTGTTCATTCAGGAGTGACGGGTCCTTCGATTTCTCGAGATCGTTGAACCGCATTTCCTTTCGCATCCGGTCCTTGAGAACGGCGAACCGCGATTGCGCGAGGTGCATCCTCCCGGGCAGAATCGGGAGCAGCCTGAGTTCCCCGTCCGAAACACGTTCCGCTTTGCCGATATCGGCTTCGGCCGTTATCTTGAACGCGACCGACCCGACTTGGGCGGGTACGCGTATCGGGAAAGCAACCGTCGCGCTGCCGTTTCCGGAGAGCGCGGGCGGAATCGAGAACGACCGGGAGGTTTCCCCCTGGCCGCCCGTAACGCGAGATTCGCCAGGGAGGCCAGGGGCGCCAATGACAAAGGATTTGAGAACGCTCTTTTCGGTCACCGGATCGATCATCTCAAGAACGACTTTTCCAGCTAAATGAGCCTTGCCGGCATTATTGACGACGACCCTGATTTCCGCCTCGTCACCTTCTCGCAAAAACCGCGGCAAATAGGGACGGACCATTAGATCTTTGAAGGTCGCCGTATCTTTCTGGAGGCTTCCGCTTTTCAGATCGGCAGTGAGCGCGTGAACCCAAACATGCCAGCCCGTTATCGAATCAGGAACCGAGAATTCCACGGCGACCGAGCCGTTTTTGTCGGTCATGAGGTGTGGGTACCAGAAACCCGTTTCGGCGAAGTTGGAACGAAGAGCCGGGCCTTCCTGCCGGTCCCCGGACGATACTTCGGTACTTTGCGCCTCGGCTTTGTTTTTTTCGAGCGCCTTGATCGTCGCCCCTTCGCTCATTACGTCCGCGGATCGGGAATTCGGGATAGACTTGCCAAGCGTCATGCTCGATTCATAGAAGCGCCGGCCAGGTCCCCCGATGCCGTACCGGTCGATCTCCAGCAAAGTGTCCGACGTGAGCGGAAGCGGGTTATAGTGATGCGGAAACCCGCGACTCTGAAGCCAGATCGATCTGGCCAGTCTCAGATTGCTCTCGTTCGCATGACTTGCGCTCAAGTTCGGGAAAAGCGAAATCACGCTCGGAGGCAGGTGCGCGCCAAACAGGTCCAGGCTCTTATCGAACATATAAGCCAGGATCTCGGCACCGCGCTGTTCGGACTTCGCCTTCTCAGGGCCGGAGACCTGAATTTTAAAGGTCTCCTTCGCCCCGGGACGCAGCAGATCGCGAAAGCTCGTGAAAGAGACTTTCAGCTCCTTGTTCTCCCAGGGTACGAAGACAGAGGCGCGCGCTTTCAGGTGCTGATAATCACGAACCGTGGAGAGCGTCACTCCAAAGCCGCCGCGAAGCTTCTCCGTAACCGGGATCTCGACGATTCCGACCGGACCGGAATCCTTTAAAAATCGAAACCGCCGCTTTTCGGTTCGCTTGCCTGCACGGAAAATCTCCAGGTCCACGACCTGGTCTTTGAAGCCGGAACCGAGGAGAATTCGCGCGGTTTCGCCGACTTTGACATATTCTTTTTCGGGAAGCAGGAGCGCGGGCAGGGGAAGGCTGCTCATGTGCTTCGAGGCGACGATAAACTCACGGTGCACAACATACGGCTTTCCGAATCCGTCGACTGTTTCGTAACTCAGCCGATAAGCGCCCGGTGCGAGCGGTTCGACTTCGAGGCGTGCTTCGCCCTTGCCGTCGTGATTGAGCGCGCCCGAATGCAGGGTCGCACCCTCGGACCAGGAGCGCAGGTACTCCTCCATTGAATAGTCGGGATTGAAACGCGGCCGGGGTTTCCCGTCCGTCCCGGCAAAATCAGCCGGCAGGATTGTTTCAGCGGGCATGACCAGAGTCTTTACTCGCCAGGTCGCGTTTCCGGCCGCCGGTACGCCGTCAAGATTCGTCCGTAGAACGGTGAAACCCGGCCGGGACTTCTCGGTGAAAAAAGAGGACTCCGGCTTCACGCGTGCTTCGACGCTCGAAAACCCGACTCGGAAGACCCGCTCAGCGGTTCGCGTTTCTCCGCCTTCATCCGTGACCTGCGCGACCAGCACATAACGGTAAGTCGTCGTGCTTTGGTCCTTTTCGCTTCGGCCGTTCATTTTAGGCCGTTGGGGCGCCTCGGGCGTGAACTGAACGCTAAACGTCCCGTCCGCGGCAAGCTCGGACGAACCCGTCGCTACTATCTGTTTTCGGGAAGGTTGATCGTGGTCACCGTGTTTCTCAGAATACATCGGTTCGCGGGTCACCTGCCATTGGACCGCTCCGCGGGGAAGCGGCAAGCCGAAATGGTACTTCGCCTCGCCTTTCAGAACCGCAGGTTCATTCAAGCGGATCGCGGTTACCGGATCGAGAAGCTTCGCTTCAAAGGTCGGTCGCTTATATTCTTCCACCCCGATCGCGGAGCTACCGTGCGGCGTCCGCACGGTCCAGCGGCCAAGCCTTTTGCCCGAGGGAATGACAAAAATCCCGGATGCGGTGCCGAACCGATTCGTCACCACGGTTTCGGAGTGGACGATCTGGTGATTGGGGTCGAGAAGATCGACCCGGATCTTACTGCCCGTCACCACCGTGTTCGGTTCTCCTCCCCGGAACTCCTCCTGGCCCGAACGGTTCAGCGCGAGAATCTTCCACTGGACTTTCTGGAGCGGCCGGTACGTGCTTCGGTCGGTATAGATGAGAACCTCACGCTCCTTCTGGCTGCGGGTCCCACCGTAAAATTCCGAATTGGTCTCGACGACCCTCGCCCCATCTTTTTCGGCGACGAGAAAGTACGAATATGAATCCCCGAGTCGAAGCAATTTTCGCAAAAACGTTTGATCAAAATGGACCAAGCCCTCCCGATCGGTTTCACCGTGCGCGAAGATCTCCGGGGGCTTCTGCCAGCTGTGCCGGAAAAGAGTCGCTTTCGCGCCCTCAACCGGCTGTCCAGTCGAACCATCCAGGACCGAATACTCTATCGCGCCCGGAAAATTTCGATGTGTCAGAACAAAGGGACTCACGGAAAAATAAAAGCCCGTTAGGAAGTTTTGTTCCGGAGCGAAATCGGGACGAGCTGAAACAGCGACCCGGTAAAAACCATTTTTTTTAATCTGATGCTCGACGGAGACTCGCGATCTCCGGTAATCCGCCGTCTTCGGCAGCTCCACCGACCACTCGAAATCAGCGGCCACTCCGCCCGAACGCAAGGCCTCGTCCAGCCGATCTTTGACGGGCTCTCCGGGATTGAAGTGCTCCGCCTTTGCCGCCTGAAGAAAATCGAAAGAAAATGCCCGGAAATAGAGACGCTCGATGTTCTTATAGGATACCTCGACGGAACGCCGGCCTAAGCCGTCGATTCCCATCGCCTGAACGTCGTAAGACGGGGCTTCGATATTCTTTTGAATGCTCAAGCAGTGCTGCCCGCCGTGCGAAGCTGGAAACAGCGCGTGCCCCTCTTCGGCGATCGCCCGGGCGCGGATGAGTGCATCGGCCGAATCAGCACGTTCGGTAAACACCGCGAGCTGCGCCATTCCCGCCGACCACCACTCGTGCTTGGGAAAAGTCTGACGGAAACCTTTCAGCTTGAGCTCGAGATATGCCCGGATCCGCTCACGATCCGCCGCCAGCGTGAAATGGGTATGAAGGTTGCGCAGGAGTTCGAGTCTTGCCTCGAGGGCGGCTTCGGGATTGCGGCTCCCGTGAAATGCCTCGAGTTCGCCGAGAACCGCCGCCAGTCTGACCATCGGATGTCGTCCCTGAACCGCGAGAACATCGCGAGGAGTCTTCTCCAGTAATTCTGTCAGGTCCTGGGTATGAATTTCGTTCGCTTCCTGAGGCGTCCAGCCCCGTGAATCGGCGAGGTGGGAAACGTAAAGATAGCTCGCGGTATCGTGAAGCGACGGACGGACGGTCGCGGGATAATTACCCTTCGAGAAATACTGATCGAGCTCTCGTGAGCTGAAAGAGCGAAGCGCGGCCCGGTTTTTCCAAACCGCAAGATGGGAACGCTCCGCTCTGTCGTAGATCTCTTTCAAGGTCCAAGACTTGATTTCCAAATCCGTCGAGGGTCGCTCCCCGGCCGTACGCTCGCGCTGCTTGATCTCATGATCGTAGGCGTTCGCATACTGGGTCAGGCTCTGGGCCACGTTCAAGTTCAGAATGGCCTGGCTCAGGACATCCTGAGGCCATGCCCGGGCAAGAAGATTTTTGATCGACGTTTCGTAGCCGTGAAGCGCCGTCCTGAGCCTCGTATCCAGGACGAGAGCATAAGTCCATTCTGAGGAGTTTCGCGCCGTTTGGGCTTTTTCGAGCTGCTGCTTGACGAGTTGATCGGCTTCTTCGAGCTTCTGCTCGTTTATCAGCTGCTCGACTTTTTTCCATTCCGCTCCCGGAAACGGACTCGCCAAACGGCGTTCGAAAGCGGTCACTTCGCGAGGCACCAAAAAAAGAAAACCGAAGGTGAGCAACAACACTGGGGCAAGCCGAAAGCGCATAGAAAGGGCTCCGAATCAGATTAATTAAAATGAGAGTTTAGCCACTTCGATACCGAAGGATCAAGCTTCGCGACACAGTCCGCGCACGGGGCAGTACCGACACATTGCACCAGGCCTTGCAATCCCTGGATTTCCCGAAACGATATGCGCAGCTTCGCGCACCAACTCCTCGACGCGCAGCCCTCCGAGCGGCACCGGCACAGCCTCGACGTGACCAGGCGAAATATTCACGAGCAAAGCATTCATCTGTTGGATCTTCGTTTGCGGCTCAAGCGCACCGAGGGCCGCCGCGTAGAGTTCGAGTTGGGTTTGATAATTCTCGAGCAGGGATCGCGGGCTTTTTCGCGCCGTCGTTATTTTAAAATCGACCAGAGTGAAACGCGAAACACCGTCAACACTCTCACGGACGAGCCGATCGATCGATCCGACCAGAATTTCCCCGGAAATCGGAACTTCAAAGGACAGTTCGCGCCAAACTTCGCGACCACACCCCGGATCGGCGGGCTTCATCTCCGGGGAGCGACCGGCCCAGGCGATCAAGGCATCGGCACGGAATCGTGATTCCCCCGCTTCGCCTTCAATACGCCTGAGTTCCTCGACGCCCCTGGAGGCGCTGCCCTCGAACAACTCGAGTGCCGCATGAACTTTTGTCCCGAGTTCACGTTGCGAAAACGCGCTTCTTCGCCCTTCATCACCCTCGAGGCTCTCGGGCTCATCGACAGCCGGAATCGAAACCGGCCGGATATGCGTCCATTCATAAGCTCGCGGACAGCGTGACAGGAGATTCAATTCCGTGACACTATGCCGGGGACGAACCTGGCGAACTGAGCCGGCCCATGCTGAGCGGACGATTTCGACGGGAACGTCCGCAGAGGGCACGCCTGACGTCACTCCATTGAAATATTTTTGCCCGGCGGCACCTCCGCTGTCAGCCACCCCGCTTGCAACGTTCGCGCTCGCGCCCGAGTGCTCGATCCAGGCGCGCCAGTGATCTTTGCCGTACGGCTTCGCCATGGCCTTTTCGTCCAGCGGCTTCGAAAGCCTCGGCAACACGACGATGAGACGCTCTCGCGCGCGCGTCAGGGCGACATAGAGAACGCGCATGCTTTCCGCGACATTTTTCGCATGTTCCTTCGCTTTCCATGTCCCCTCGAGCGGGTCCGAGTTGTGGGTCCGGTCGCCCTCCTCGTCCCTGCCGCCCAGAAACGCGCCCTGCTCCCGATCCCAGAAAAGGAGGGGAGTATCGGCGGTCTTGGGTTTCTCCTGAAAATCGACCAGGATCACGTGCGGGAACTCGAGCCCCTTGGCGCCGTGTAGCGTGAGAACTGAAAGTTGCCCGAGATTCCGGGGCGGCGGAACTTCGCGTTCACGGCGATTTTCCTGAAGCGCCGAAACGAGTTCTGAAACGACGGAATGAAAGTCAGCGCCGCGAAACGACAGATCTTCGACCCGATGCCAGAGCCCGAGAAGCGGCGCGCCCAATTCATTCTCGATCTCCGGACTGATCAGGAGGGCCAGCAAGAGTTCTCCCGGCCGGACCTTTCCGGCCGCAGCCCGATAAGGCGCAAGCGCCCGCGCGAGCGGATGATCTGAACGGAAGAAAGGCTCCTGCCAGGTCGCGTCTTCCCTGACCCACTCGTCCAGGATGCGATCTTCCATGCCCACCCAGGGCGCTCGGAGAAATACCGCGCCTGAAAGAGAATTTCCCGGGTTTTCCCACCATTTGAGAAAGGCGACGAGTTCCCGGACGCGCGGGTCTTCCCAAAAAAGCCCGCCACTGCCAACGGCGACGGGAATTCCGGCGGCGGAGAGAGCTTTCAACCAACTTTCATTGCCCCGAATGCGACGGAGCAAAAGTGCCATCTCGTCGAGCGGCACGCCCCGTTCCATTTCCGCGCGGATAAAAGCTCCGAGCTGCGCGGGCGAATCGACCTCGAGATGGAGTACCTGTCCGGATTCCGCGACAAGGGGGTTCGCCGGTGCCTCTCGTTTGGCGACAAGTGGTTCATAAAGCATCCGGGTGGCAGCGAAGGCGGGCTCACAAACACGATTCGTGTACTCGATGATTCCGGCGCGACTTCTGAAATTCCAGGTAAGCGATTTTCGCGCCGGCAAACGGCCGCAGAATTCTTCGAAAACTGTGACGTCGGCATCACGGAACCGGTAGATCGACTGTTTCGGATCACCGACGACGCAGATGTTCGAGAAATCAGGTTTGCCGAACCGCGCGAGAATTCGCGCCTGAAGCGGATTCGTATCCTGAAATTCATCAACGAGCACCAAATCGAATCGGTCATGAAAGCGGGCACGCACAACGCGATCTTCGAGCGCGCGATCGGCTCCTTTTTCAAGATCATTGAAATCCAAGGCTCCACGCCGTCTTTTGAATCGCTGATATCGCTCAAGGACATACCGCGCGACGGTTTCGAGCGCCTTCGCGTCGGCATCTCCCGCCTCTCGAAGGGACTCCAGCAGGCCGAAGGAGGAAAGGTCTTTGGCGCGCCGGAGCAGGCCCATGAGGCTGTCACGTGACTCACGCGCCAATAACCGTTCAAGCGCACCGTCGATTATTCCCGGAAGATCATCCCCGATCCAAAGCGGATTCTGCGCTTCATCCCAGAGCAGCTGGCTTTCGCCTTCGGAGAGCATCGTCTCCTCGCCGTCGAAGCCCGCTTCACGCGGGAACTCGCGGATCACGGCCGCGCAAAGCCCGTGGATCGTCATGACCCAGTGATTTCGAAGCGGCATGCGCGCCGAACACTTGGTGCGAAGGTCACTCGCCGAGCGTTCGGTGAACGAAACAGCCGCGAAACGCGCTTCGGGATTTCTCTTCAGGAGTTCGTGGCACTTGATGACCAGGGTGGTCGTCTTCCCGCACCCCGCGCCTGCCATCACCGCGAGGCCGCGCCCCCAATCCTCAACGACGGCCTGCTGCTCGGGCGAAAGGTCTTTGAACTCCGTCATGCGCCCTCCGGTTCACCGTCATTCTGCTGTACCAGCCGCTTCGCGCCGCAAAGGTCAGCGACGGGGCAGGCGCGACATTCTTTTTCGCGCTTTTTTGGCCGGACCTCGAATCGCCCCTCGAGATATCTGAGCGCCTGCTTCGTGATCTCCTCCTCCAACCGCGACCAGACCTCATCGGGTTCGGCCGTGAACAGGCTTTTCGAATTCGACCGCAGGGTGGAGATCTTTCCCGCTTCCTTTCCGTTGAATCGTGAGAAAAAGATGCCGTTGTTCCTGCCTGCCTTCCGGTTGAGTTCAATGAACTGGATGCCGATGACCGGCTTTTTGAGGGTTCGTTTCACCGCGAGCGCATAAAATGGAAGCTGAAGACGATAGCCGAGATCGAGCATTTCCGTTCCGTTCGGAACCGCGCTTGAAGTCTTGTAATCCGAGATCAGAAGGCCATCGCGGTGTTCTTCGATGCGGTCAGGTTCCCCGATGATCGAAAAAGGCACGGGGCCCTCGCAATCAAGCCTGACCTTCAGATCCTCGAGACTGAGAGTTCGCGTTCTCGCACGCTCGAAAAACTCGCTTTCCTTTGCACAAAACTTTTCCAGGACCTCGCGAAGCTGAACCTTGACGTAATTCTCGACCCGCCGTCCCCGGAAAAGCCCCTTCGGTGACTTTTCCCTCCAGGCCCGGTCAAGGGCTTCGCCGGGCAGAAGTCCGAAACGGCCTTCCTCGTCACGCGATCTGAGCAGGAGCTTGACTGCATGATGAAGAATATTTCCCCGGACATTCGGCCAAAGCTCGACATCCGGATCATCCACGTCCCAGAGACGCCAGCGCTGAAGCGCGAGGCCCTGAAAAGCACACCGACTGAAGCGGTCCAGGGTCGTGGCCGTCAGCTCAACGCGGGCGTCGCCGGTTTTCGGCTGAAGCGGTGCAAGCCGGATTTCCTGGGGCGGAACGGGCCGGGTCGCGCCATAACTCGATAACCGGCGAGCATGGCACCCCATCGTGAGAACCGGGGGCTCCTGCACGCCCAGTACGCGCAAAAGGGCGACGAGCGACTCACGTTCGCGACCGTCGAATTCGAATTCCCCATCAAGAATAGTGACTTCGCTGGCGACCGTAAACCAAGCCTTTAAGGTTCCCGTCCTGTCCGAGACACTCTGCACGGACGAACGAACCGAAAACTCGGACGCAAGGAGTTCGCGTTCCCTCGCGCTCCACCAAAAGTCACCGGTCGAATCACCTCCGAGCCAATCCGGCGGAAGACCGAGAATCCACAGCCGAAGGGGCCCCGTCGCGCGAGCCTCAAGGGGCGCCTGCTGCAGGCGGAAGATTCGCACGCCATGTTCGGGTTTCGAGCGCTCGACGGGAGGCGTACTCTCGGCAAGTCTCGCCTTCAAGCGCTCGAGCCAGTATAAAAGGGGCGCACGTCGTTCCGCCATGCCCAGGAGTTCCAGATCGGAACAGAACTCGTTCCAGAACGACTCGAAAAAGGAAGTAACGCTGGATGGAGAACCCGCTTCGTTAAGATGTTCCAGATGAAGGCGCGAAAGCTCGGCAAGGGTTTTCCGGCCCGAAAAACGTGTCTGGAGAGCTGAAAGCTCGACGTGTAGCGGCGCAAGTCCTCCGCCGACATAGGCCTTGAGTCCCTGCCGTATGGCGCGCGCATTGATCTCGGGTATCCAGACCGTCCGTTCGGGACTTCCGCGCGATGCGAGCCACTTGAGAACTTCTCTCCGTTCGAAGTCCCGTCCGACCACGGAGAGCGGGATCACGGCACTCTTGATCGCCTCATCCCAGCGGAGCCGCCCAGGATCACGGGGCTCGGCGAGAGGAAGCCCTCGTCGCATCAACGCCTGCGTAAGACTCCGGCGTACGCCTGGGTAATCAGGTATCAGTACGGCATGGTGTTTCCAGCTTTCCGGGGACGCCTTCTGTAGCTCGTCGCAAAAGCGTTCCGCGGCGTCATCCAACGTATGCCACCGTTCGATCGTGAGCTTCGCACCGTCCGGGACACCTCCCCGGGTCGCGTCCGGCGAGTGCCGGATCACAGGAACATGCCGCGATAGCGCTTCCCAGAAAGCTTTTTCAAGACTTTCTTCCGTTTGAGCTGAAAAAACGTGAATCGCCTCGGGTCTTGAAATTGCCTCCGGCCATCCACGGTCCAGAAGCTCACTCGCCTCCCGAATAAGAAGCGGCGGATCCCACAAGCCGGAGCCGCGAACCCAGGCTTCATAAGCGTCCGCCAACATCCTGATTTCCCGCTGAACCGGACGAATCGCCTCGGGGCCCACTCGCTCATGAAGCCGTTCGAGATAGACTTCTTCTTCACTCGCGTGCGCAAAGGACATCCGTCCCGCTTGAATCGCGAGATCCAGACGGCGAAAAAAAGACACCTGTCGCCTGAGCCGCTTCAGTTCCTCGAACCGTGAGGCCACCCTCCGATTCGCCAGCAGCATGCGAAGGACTTCCTGTCGCGCTGACCCGGTCAAAACCCGATCAGCGGCAAGACCGGTCAGTCGTATCGCGAGGTCCGGAAGACTCGTCACGGCCTCCGCCGTGAAACCCCGTCCAGCGCCAAGGAATACCGACTTGATGTCTTCGCGCGAAAATCCGGATCCGACGCAGATCCATGCCCGGGGTCTCAGACCCGAAGCTTCCGAAACGGGAACTTCGTCGGCAAACCATCCGTTATCCACTAGTAGATCAGCCTCGCCGAATCCGCGCCGTCGCGAAGAATGACCTCGCATTCGGTCCCCTTGCTCTTCTTCTGGACCTCTCCGATGACCCACGCCGTTTCGCCGCGTTTCTTGAGTTGCCGCAGTACCTGCTTCACCTTGGCGGGCGCGACCACGACAACCATTCCGATCCCGAGATTAAAGGTCTGCGCCAATTCCGCGAAGGAGAGCTTCGAGCTTGCGCGCACCCAATCGAAAATCCCGGGGAGTTCCGACCGCGGCGGAAGCTGAATTTCATAATTCACTTTTTCCGAAAGACGAGGAACGTTCAGGAATCCCGAGCCGGTAATATGCGCGAGTCCCTTGACTTGACGCCCGCTGATCAGCGGGCCGAGCGAGCGAACGTAAATCCTGGTCGGGGTCAGAAGCTCGCGTTCCAGCTGTGACTTCATCTCGGTATTGTACTCGCGATCCAGAAGCTTTCGCAGAAGACTGAACCCGTTGCTGTGACAACCGCTCGAACGAACTCCGATCAAGGAATCGCCTGGTTTGATGTCCGCGCGGGGAAGGACGCGCGACGGTTCCACGTAACCGACGGCAAACCCGCCGAGATCATATTCACCGGCCGCATAAAAATCAGGCATTTCGGCGGTTTCGCCGCCCACGAGCGCACAACCCGCGGCCCGGCAGCCGGCGACAATGCCCTCGAGCACCTGTTCCGCTATTCCCGTTTCGAGCTTGCCCGTCGCGAAGTAGTCCAGGAAAAACAGCGGCTCGGCCCCGACGCAAAGAATATCGTTCACCGACATCGCCACGAGGTCAATTCCCACCGTCCGATGTTCTCCAAGCCTGAAGGCGAGCTTTAGTTTGGTTCCGACCCCATCCGTCGATGCCGCAAGCCAGCGCTTTCGATCCAATTCAAAGAGAGAGGCATAACCGCCGATCGAGGCTTTGACCCGACGGTTCAACGTTTTTTTCGAGAGGAGCGCGATTCGATCCACGAATTGATCCGCGGCCTCGCGATTCACTCCGGACTCTGCATAGTTCAAAGTTGCCATCGATTCTTCCTCAATGCTTGAAGTGGCGGACCCCCGTGAACACCATCGCGATTCCGTAATCATTGCACGCGGCGATGCTTTCAGAATCCTTCAGGCTCCCGCCGGGCTGCACGATATAGCGGATACCGGCGCGATGCGCGGCATCCACCGTGTCACGAAACGGGAAAAACGCGTCGCTTACCATGACGCAATCCGCGAGAGTTCCGCCGTCGCCGAGCGTTTTTCTCGCGCGTGGAATCGCCAGTATCCCCAGTGCTTCGACGCGATTCGGTTGCCCCTGCCCGGCTCCCACGAGTTGAAATCCGCTGTCTTCCCGAACAATCGCGATCGCGTTGGACTTCAGGGCGCGGCAAACGGCGATCCCGAAGCGGGCGAGCAGCTCTTTGTTCTCGGGCCAGGGCACCTGGGTGACTGGCAAAAGCGGCTCGTTCGTTCCGCGATCCGGGCTTTGACAAACCCTACCTCCCGGAACCGCTGTGACGTATTCCGCCGGAAGCTCGCCAAACCTCCGGATCGAGAGCGCTTTGATATTCTTCCTGCGATCAAGAAAGAACTGCAATGCCTTGCTCTCCCGCGCGAGTCCGGGCGCGGCGACAAGTTCAATGAAGCGTTCCGAAAGCCGAGCCGCGACTTCTTCCTCGATCGGGTCTGTGAACGCGATCACGCCACCGAAGGCCGAGACCGGATCGCCTTCCCAAGCGCGAACGAGCGCGGTCATCTGGGCCCGCGGATCCCTGTCCGCGGATTTCGGCACAAGGGCAACTCCGCAAGGATTCCCGTGTTTCACGACGACGACGCCGGAAGCGCCGCGAGAGAACCCTTTCGCCAATTCCACGAGGTCACTGGCGAGCGCGTAGGCAGCCGAAAAGTCGAGAATATTATTGTAGGAGAGATTCGCGTTTCCGAGTCCCTCGCCCCAGCCTACCGGACCGTCCGGATCGAATTCCAGGTACGCCGTCTGATGTGGATTTTCTCCATATCTGAGCGAGTGTCGCGCCCGCGGTTCCCTGCCGAATTCGCGTGCGATCGCGGCATCATAACTCAATACCCGATTCCACGCTTCGGCGGCGCTGCGCTCAACAATCGCCCGATCGACTGCTTTTGACCGCTCGAGCCCGGCTATGACCTCTTCATACTGGGCTGGAGAAGTCAGAACGAGAACATCCGGCGCATTCTTGGCCGCCGCGCGCACGAGCGCGGGACCGCCAATATCGATTTCCTCGATGAGACTGGCCGGCTTGGAGGTTTTTGAAAGTTCGCCCGCCGCCGCGACCGCCGCTTCGAAGGGATAGAAATTCACGACAACGCAATCGATCGGACCGAAGCCAAGCCGCTCAAGATCAGCGGCATCCTTGAGCGCGGCTTCGGAATCGCCCCTGCGATACAGAATTCCGCTGAAAACCGGAAATGAAAGCGTCTTCATGCGTCCCTGAAAAGCTTCGGGACAACCTGAAATCTTCTCGATCGGCGTAAGCTCGAGACCCGCTTCGGTCAGCGAGGCGGCGGTCCGGCCCGTCGCGATCAATTCAGCCCCCGAAGCCCGCAACGCCCGGGCAAGCTCGAGGATCCCGGTCTTGTCCGAAACACTGAGAAGCGCTCGCCTGATTTTCAAGCCCCCGTCAGCGCGCATTCATGCACTCCCGATAAGCGTTTTCAAAAATCACAAGTCCCTGCCCCGGAGCACTCGCCCGTCCGGGCTGTAAAGTCCACTCCGGATGGGAAGTCCACCGCAGAAAGGCCTCAGGATGCGGCATCAGGCCGAAAATACGCCCGCTCGCATCGCAAAGCCCGGCGAGGCGCTCCTCGCTTCCGTTCGGGTTGCCTTCATAGCGGAGACACGTGATTCCATTTCGCTGCATTTTTCCGAGCACCTCGGCCCGGCGCTCGGGCGCGAGCACGATCCGGCCCTCGCCATGCCGGATCGGAAGTTCCAGGGTGCCCACCCCTTTGAGCCAAACACAATGATCACCCCAAGGGGTGACCCTGATCCAGCTGTTCACGAATTTTCCTTGAGCGTTGTTCGTGATCGAAACATCCTTGCCGAATATTCCCAGCCTGACGAGCGCCTGAAAGCCGTTGCAGATCCCGATCACGAGGCCTCCTCGCGAAACGTAATCCGAGAACTCCCATCCAAGTTGATGCTGGATCTTCAGCGCGAGAACTTTTCCGGAACTGAGGTCATCACCGTAAGAAAATCCGCCCGGCAGCGCGACAACCGCATACCTCGACGAAAGCTGATCAACGGTGAGCTGTTCGACGACGAGATCGTTCAAATGCCGAATCTCCGGTTCGAACCCCGAAAGGCGAAAACCCTGGGCGGTTTCCGCTTCGCAGTTGATGCCGTCACCCGTGACCACAAGGGCGCGGGGTTTCTGCGTATTCATTCCCAGTACCCTCCTTTTTCCCACACGGTCCTCAGCTGTCGCGTCGGAATGCTCCAGGTCTTCTGACCGCCTTCGAACGACACGTCCAGCCGTTCCTGAGTAATCACCGCCCCGATCTTGCGGAACGGGACATCCGAAACCGTCCATTCCGTTTCAAGGGCCGAAACATCGGATTCCGGAACCGAAACCACGAAGGAATGGTAACCCTCGCCAAAGCAGAATTCCCACGGGTCACTATCAGCAGGAACGGAAATGAACGCGCCGAGTCCGCGCGCAATCAACGATTCGGCAACCGCGACCAGCAGTCCCCCTTCCGAAATATCGTGAACGGACCTGAGTCGGTTGTGTTCCTTCCCGGAGGCGCCCCCCAGCCAGGAATAGATCCGGACCGCCTCTTGCCAGTTCGGCTCAGCAAGGCGCTGCTTGCCCGGAAGAACGACATAGCACGAATGAAATTCGCTGCCGACCAAGCCGAGCTGCGTGCCGCCGACCAGATAAAGCACGTCACCCGCCGTCTTGAAATCCGCCGTCCTGGCATGCCGGATATCCGGCACTTTACCGATCGCGGTCATCAGAAGAGTCGGGGGAACCGAAATCGTGACGGGATTCCCCTGGCGGCTGCCGCGGTAATCGTTCTTCATGCTGTCCTTGCCCGAGATCAGCGGAACGGAAAGAGAGAGCGCGGCGTCGCGCAGGCCGTAACAGGCCCGGACCAGAGCGGCCGTTTTTTGCGGATCCCCGACCGGATCAGGCCAGCAGAAATTATCGACCAACGCGAGCATCGATTCCGGACGGCCATACTCCGCCCCAACCGCCAGAACGTTTCGAATCGACTCGTCAACCGCGGATTGCGCCATGAGATAAGCGTCGATATCCGATAGCTTCGGGTTGATGCCACAACCCACGGCAACACCGGCTTCTGAATCCGGCCGCGGTTTCACGACCGCGGCGTCGTTGGGACCACTCGAAGCCCCCGCGAGTCCAGCGAGAACCGTGTGTAACGGTTTGATGACGGACGTCCCCTGAACTTCGTGATCGTACTGCCGGATGAGCCATTCCTTCGAGGAGATATTCGGCCTTCCGAGAAGTTCCAGAAGACACGAAGCCCCCGTTTCGGCGAATTTCTTCGAAGCACCGCCCGGCGCGGGAGGCGGACCCGAGGGAAGCGATTCCGACGGCCGCCCCTTCCATTCAGCCTGGAGTTCGAGTTTCGGAACCCCAGCGTGCAGGAAATCCAGATCAAGGCTCGCGACGAGCTTTTCACCCGTCAGTACTTCGAATCGGCCGGTATCGGTGAACTCACCGAGATCACTCACCTCGACGGAGCGACGTTCCGCCAGTTCGACGAAGGCTTTCAGGTTATCCTTCGGCACGGCGAGCGTCATCCGCTCCTGTGACTCACTGACGACGAGCTCATATGGTTTCAAGCCCGGATACTTTGTCTTCGCGCGCGAAACATCGATTCTCGCGCCGCCCTGCTCTCCCGAGAGCCGCGCGAGTTCGCCGACGGAGGACGACAGGCCACCCGCGCCGTTGTCCGTGATCGCGCGATAGAGGCCGAGGTCGCGAGCCTCAAGCAGAAAATCCGCCATTCTTTTCTGTGTGATCGGATCGCCAAGCTGGACCGCGCTCGAGGGAGAAGCGTCGTCCAACGCCAAGGACGAGAAAGTCGCTCCATGAATCCCGTCTTTCCCGACTCTGCCTCCCACCATACAGACGCGATCACCGGGACGAATTTCTTTCGTCTCGCAGCGGCGGCCCGCGATCACGCGCGGCATGATGCCGCCCGTTCCGCAATACACCAGCGGTTTGCCAAGATACCGCTGATCAAAAACCAGCGCCCCGTTCACGGTCGGAATACCGCTCTTGTTGCCGCCATGCTCGACGCCTCTGCGGACGCCGTCGAGAATGCGGCGTGGGTGAAACAACCGCTCCGGGAGCGATTCGGAATAATCGAGAGGAGCCACGCAAAAGACGTCGGTATTGAAAATCGGCTTGGCGCCAAGCCCGCAACCCAGGATGTCCCGGTTCACCCCCACGATTCCGGTCAAAGCCCCGCCGTAAGGATCGAGCGCCGAAGGACTGTTATGAGTCTCCACTTTGATGCAAATCGCGTTTTCGTCATCAAAGGCGACAATCCCCGCATTATCGTCGAAAACCGAGAGCAACCACGGCTTTTTCAGCTCAGCCGTTGTCGCGACAATCGTGCTCTTGAAAAGCCCGTTGATTTCCGACGGAATCGAAAACGAGCCGGCGCTCTCGGCGCTTTCGGTATACTCGACCTTCGCGCCGAAGATCTTGTGTTTGCAGTGTTCCGACCAAGTCTGCGCGAAGATCTCGAGTTCGACGTCCGTGGGCGCTCCCAAACCGCTCTCTTTCCGTTTCCGAGCCACCTCAGGCCGCCTGAAATAATCGCGGATAGCCCTCATTTCCACGAGAGAGAGCGCGAGAAGCCTTTTCCGGCTCAGCAGCTCCAGACCCGCGTCATCCAGCGCTTCGAGATCCATTTCCTGCACGATCCCCGAGCCCCTGACCAAAATCTTCGGCAAATCCCTTTTGATACGTTCCTGGTGAAAGCGATCGCTCTTCCGGAGCTCTTCACAAGGCACGATCGTCCAGGTCTCGATGAGCTCATTACAATAGACATCTCTCGCCAAAGCGGCCAAAAGATCTTCATTCAACTCCGGCCCTTCCAGAAGCAAAAGAGAACCGCTCGAGGCGCGCCCTTCGGGAAGTTTGCGCTTGAGGACGATTTCAAAAGCTTCCAACGCCGTTTTACCGACATTATCGGTGACACCCGGACGATACCGCCGCTCGAGAGCCCAGAAAACGCCCGGTCGGATCGGCGCCGCTTCAAAGAGGTCCTGCATGCCGCCGTGCTTGCCGGCAGCGGATGGGATCAGGTTTCCCGTAAAAAGCCATTGCAGCACGTGATCCCAGAACACGGACGTGATCGCCTGGATCAACTCCTCGCGCGGCGCGGGCAGATCGAGCCAGTAGACGTCCAATGACCTCGCCCAGCGAACCTTCTGGCGCAGGGACGGGTGGGCGAGCTCCACTTTTCTCAAAAATCCCTGAGCCGCGGGATCCGTAAATTGCGGGCGCATGGCGACTTCAATTCGGGCGAACACGGATACTCCTTTTATTCTGGTCATTCTGGTTATTCTGGCCGGTCTCGGTCATCACATCAAACTTTTCGGGCAATACCCATTTCAATGCTTCAGGAAAGAGTTCATGTTCTATCGCGAGGCCGCGGGCTTCTACTTCATCGCACGAACGACAGTCGCCGATCGCAAACGCCTTCTGTGCGCAAATCGGGCCGGTATCACGCCCTTCGTCAACCAAATGAACGGTCACCCCGGCGACTTTCGCCCCGTGATGAAAAGCCTGCGCGTAACCGCCCAGGCCAGGAAAGGCGGGCAGGAGCGACGGATGGATATTGACGATCCGGGAATAGCCGCGCTCGGCGCGGAACGCCTCGATCACCTTCGGACCGAGCAACCGCATATACCCGGCCAGAACCAGAAATCGCGGCGAGAATTTTTTCAGGACCTCCAACAACGCCGCTTCCTGATTCGCCCTTCTCGCGGCTATTTCCCCATCCATGCGTACCGGGAGCGCGATCGCCTCGAGTCCGGCCGCTTTCGCTTTTTCCAGCACCGGGGCATCCGGCCGGTCTGAAATGACGGCGAGAATCCTGGCGTTGAGGGCTCCCCTGGAGACCGCTTCGTGAATCGCTGAAAAATTCGAACCACGTCCCGAGGCAAGAATCACGATAGGAATCGCGGCCGCAAGTGTACCGCTCGCGATATCGGTACGAAACTGCATCCCTGAAAAGCCGATCTGCCGGATTCGGTCATACGCCTGAGCGCGGGCCGCCGCGAGATCCGGGCCCATCCCGAGCGCGCCGAAAACACGCCCTCCGGCCGTTCGCAATTTTCCGTCATCGTCGCGGCGAACTCCGGCCCAGAAAACTTCCGGGGCTGAAGCGCGCGTGCCCGCGGTACGGATCTCCTGACCCTTTTCGACCGCTTCGGGGTAACCGCGAGCGGCTCCTACAACGAAAACGGCGGCAGCTCGCGAAAACGAGACCTTATCCGGAAGACGAGCGAGTTCTCCCCTCGCCGAGGCTTCACACCAGGAAAACAAATCATCCGTCATGCGCGGCAAAATGACTTGGGTCTCGGGATCGCCGAAACGAGCGTTAAACTCGAGAACCCAGAACTTCCCGGCGTTCGCGTCAAACATCAGCCCGGCGTAAAGAACCCCGCGAAAAGGTGCGCCTCGGCGTTTCAACTCACGGAGGCATGGAATGAAAACCTCCGCTCGAACTCTCTCTCCCAGGCCGGGCGGGAGATCAGGAACGGGACTGAAAGCGCCCATGCCGCCGGTATTCGGGCCCTGATCACCGTCCTTGAGCCGCTTGTGATCGCGAGCCGGCTCGAGGAGTACCGCGCGATCTCCATCACAAAAAGCCATCCAGGAAATTTCTTGGCCCGAGAGCCGCTCTTCGATCAGGAGCGGCGGCCGGCAGCGCGAATCGGCAAGGTCCTGAACGGCGGCTAGGGCTTCATCGAGACTGCCGCAAACTCGGACACCCTTTCCAAACGCCAGTCCGTCCGCCTTGATCACCCATCCCGCTTCCTTTGACCCGACTTTCCAGGGCAGCGTTCGCAGGAGTGCCCGTGCTTCGTCCACGGACTGAACGACAAAGTGCTTCGCGGTCGGAATGCCCGCGACGTGCATGACTTCTTTGGCAAAACTTTTGCTCGCTTCGATCCGGGCCGCGGCGGCACTCGGCCCAAACGTCACGATTCCGGCTGCTTCGAAAACGTCAACAATCCCTTCGGCGAGCGGATTATCCGGCCCGATGACGGCCAGGTCGATCCGGGCCTCGCGCGCGCGCTTCGCCAGTTCATGGAAATCACCGAGCGACCATTTTTCCCACTCCGCAGGCCAGGCCTCGCCAGTGCCGGGAGCTGCCGCGACGACAACCTTCGAAACCCGCGTGGATTGCGCGAGCTTCCACGCGAGCGCGTGCTCGCGGCCGCCTGAACCGACGACCAGAACCTTCTTGCCGGAATTTTGAGTCGACCTCGTCATGTTTGCGGCGTTCCGAAATCCTCGAGATATTGAATGCTCGCGATCACACGCTCCAGAGTCCACGCGTCCGCGAACCAGGTCTTCCCGGTCAAATGGTTCGCCAACGCCTGATAAAGCTGGCTCCCGAGTTCCAGACACGAACCCGGCAGCTTCGGCGGGACTTCGGGAACCCAACGTTTCCAGTCAGCGGTTCCGGTCGCGCTCGCTTTTTCCTTGGCTTTCTGGACCGAGTGATACCAAGGGGTACTGCGGTAATGAATCCGAAAAAACTCTTTTGAAAGCTGTGTCGTATCGCTTTTGCGCGGCTCCTTGCCGCCCGAAGCCGCGCTGGCCTTGGCGGCCGCGATACGCGACAGCGGCCTGAACAAAATGCGAAGCTCATCCGGTCCGATCGCGTCGACGAGAAAGCATTCCCCGGTTTCAGAGAGCGCCCACTCGAGTTTCCCGTCGGCAAGCTCGAGGCCCGAGGCCGCGCAAAGCCAGCGCAGAATTCCCGCGACCCAAGCCGTCCTGAGAAACATTTCCTGAAGCTGGCCAGCCGAAAGTCCGGACATCGCGAGCGCCTCCGCGAGCGAAACCGGCCGGTCCGCGCTCTCGAGCTTCGTGAAAAGTTCGATCACCGGAAAATCCCACCGCTGCCCGGGCTCGACCTTCGCTTCGGGAAAACCGATCGAGGCGAGATAGCCCGAATCGCGAGCCCGCTCAATGAGCGAGCTCCCTTCGGGACAGCTGAACCGAAAGACGACTTCAAGGGGAATCAAGCGTGGAAGGGGCGCGTTTCTCGTCGGGTAGTAATCCGGAAGCGTCCGCCCGAGCACCGTCGCGAGTACCGGCTTCACGACTGAAACCTGCTTCA
>Ga0156749_1094_pt1 | contig 21919 bp, 13 predicted proteins | sample RifOxyD1_FD_112078 | JGI IMG/M metagenome (GOLD analysis project Ga0156749, IMG submission 112078) | Bdellovibrionales bacterium RIFOXYD1_FULL_55_31 | reverse complement strand
AACTCGCTCCTACTGACATTCTACGGCATCGCGACTGATGCCTCGATTACACCGCCTCAAGGAGCGTACTATCTCCTCGCCGAGAGTGCATCCACGGGCGGCGCAGTCAGCTCACGTACTCACGGTATCGTGAGCGGTCAATACGTGACCGCGAGTGGAGCGACCGGAGCCAAGGTTGGAATCGCCAGCCTTGCGGCCGACAACGTCGGTCAAACCATTGTTCTCGGTGCCAATCTCGCGCCCGCTAATCCGTGCGTCGGCAAGGTGATCGGAGAAGCCTGCGGAGGAGGCATTTACGCAGGTGTATTCAGAGGTGAGCGTTTCGCGGTCATGCCGGGTGGATGCGACGGGACCACGAATAATCCGGTCTGTACCGATGGAGCGGATACGGCAGCGACACTGCGAACCTGGCGGGGTACTGGCGGAGGAGACATGGACATCCCTGGTGTTGAAATGTTCGAACCGGCGACACAAGCTTCAACCGGCAGGGGAGAGGTTGAGACCTACAATATCACGATTCATAGCTCCATTATGCCCGATTCCGCCGCTCACTATTGTTTGAACATGGTGTACGGGGGCTACGACGACTGGTATCTGCCCACCAAGTCCGAGCTTGCTTATATCTATTGTAAGTCGAACGTGATTGGGGGTTCTCATAGTGCTTCCTTCCCGCAAGAACACCCGAATTGCACTCTCTATGGCGGGAAAACAGCGGAAATCAATTGGGTGCTCGGCAGTAAGTCCGAGTATTGGGTCTCGACGGAATATAGTAATAACAACTCCTGGGGCGTGGATTTCCTGAGCGGTGATGAGGCTCGCCATCTGCGGTACAACAACTCGCCTGTTCGTTGTATTAGGAGGTTTTGAGGATTTGGTTATGTTGAAGTCGATGGCTCCCAGGATGAATCGAGGACTACAACGAAAGGGCTCCGCACAAAGACCTTAAAATGATGTCACCTCGGGAATTCTTAAAGGCCAAACCGACCTCAGAAAATGTTCAGAAATCCTCGTCTTTATGACGGAATGGCCGTCATTTGGCATTAGTTTTGTCATCCACCTCAACCGTGAGAAAACCGGAAAAACCAATGCAATATGGGGTATTGACGACTTTCGGACGCGGACGAAAAGGGGTGTGCTATATCGACGTACGCGATTAACGATTCAGACCAGCCCCAAAAAGCTTCAACCAAGCCGATCGCAGTATACTTGGATCTGCATTTCGAGATCAGGTTCGCTCTGGGTCATGGAACCATAAATCCGTTTGGTTTTTCCTTTTACAAAATCAGCAAAAGCTTTTTCTTCGAAAGAGAAGCGCGTCAGGTCTTCACATTCGGATTCTGAAAACTGTAAAGCGATGTTGCCATCCTTAAGCTCCATAAACTCAGGATGAATGATCTTGTCCCTATTCCCCTTTATTCCTGTTTGAGTATCAACAAGAATACCTACCGAAAACGGAAGATACATCGACGAGCCTGAACATTTCATTTTCAATGCAGGCATGTCCTCAGAAGCGAAGGCCAGCGTCGAAAAAATAAATGCGACGAGGATAAAAAGTGATCTCATAGGGACTCCTGAAAGTTTCGGATAAAAAGAGTTAAAAATCTCACAATCAATAACGCACTGCGCTGTAGTCGTCAACTCAAATATCCCCTGATAGCGATCATCGATAGATGTGCCTGTGAGCACCTTAGCTCGCAAGTATTTCAAAAACCTTTTGAGCACGACATTCGCTTGCTTTGCATTCAGTTCTACAGCTTAAGCAGTAACTGAGAAGACGATTATTGCAAGGACCCCGCACCCGTATCTGCTCAGGATCTTTGGGTTAGGTGCCGTTCTGCTTGCTCAGTTTCCAAAACAAGTGCGTGGAACAATATAGTAAGAAGCTCCGGCAAGATGCAGAGTTTAGGCAAGCCGAGTCAACTAAGAGCGCTGCAAAACAACGATTTAAAAAATGCTCTGATCGGAGCAGTTGGAGATGGCAAATCCGCTGAGAAGCGTGTGAAAGCGCACGAACCAACAGCCGAGTTCGTCCAGCACACAAACCAACCACCAATGAGGCGGCTCCGGCTTGGTAATCGCCAGGGCGACGGCGCACGCGAGGTAGATGCGCATTGGACACAATTTCGAACCAGTCACAAATCATAGCTTAAAAAGTCTTTTGTCCACGCGCAGAGGGGCGAACCTGATTGTCGCTCGCGCTATTTCCGGAAAGACAAAGAATTATAGTTTTGAAGAGCCGGATCCTGCGAATCAACGAGAGTAGAGTTTTAGAGCGGGACTGAAGAGAAGGCTGATGCGGGGCCTAGGTGCCAAAACAATGGATTTCAAAGAAACAAACACCGGCAACCTCCAAATGGAAGTTGCCGGTGAAGGTTACTGCTGATCGGTCGTAACTATCTTCGAACGAAGGTGGCACTAATCGTGTGATTAGCCGTCACGTTGCTGAAGGTGTAGGAAGTCACCGCTCCTTTGGAGATCCCGTCTACGACGACCTTCTCGATGGCGTACTTCTTGAGCGGAGTGATCTTGAAGGTCTGACTTGCTCCTGCCGCGACGCTCACCGAACCAGAAGGGGAAATCGTCCCGCCAGAGCCGGCGGAAGAATTGATCGTGAAATTATCGGTTGGCGTTTGGGTCGGTGTCGGCGTCGGCGTCGGAGTCGGTGTTGGACTCACGATTCCCGGCACGATCTGTATTGCGCTGACCTTGGCGTTATCGGCCACTGTAACAAACTGGATCTTAATCGCTCCGTTCGTGACGTTGACCGGCAGAATGACGTCATACGCGGTGTTGATCCCGACTTTGGCAAAGATATCGAGATTGCTGATTGCCGTGGTTCCGTTCACGAGCACATTGAAAACGCGTCTGCCGGCAGCGGTCCAGTAGATTTCGGCAAACTTCAACACGATGCTGTACGTGCCGTTCGCAACGGGGATGTCGTAATAAAAATTACCGTAACGTTCGTGCTGGTACAAATAATCATCCACGGTTCCGCTAATCGCGGCTGACGTGGAGGCCGTACTTCCTCCAACGAAACCGGAATCTGCCTCGTACCTGGTTCCGGTTGAATCGGTGAAGGACGATCCACCTGCGACCGCCGTGAAGCCGGTGGGTGCCGGCGTCGGGGTTGGGGTCGCTGTCGGGGTCGGACTCGGGGTCGGGGTCGGCGAGGTAGCTGGATCGATCCTGATTGCGCTCACTTTCGCGTTGTCGACCAGCGAAATGAAATCAATCTTGATCGTACCATTCGTCACCGTGACCGGCACAACGAGGTCATAGGCTGTGTTGGCACCGACCTTCGCGAAAATGTCGAGATTCGCGGCCGCACTGGCTCCATTCACATTAATGTTAAAAACGCGCTGACCGGCGGCGGTCCAGTAGTTTTCCGCCATTTTCAAAGTGACGTTATAGGCGCCATTCGGGACAGCGAAATTGTACGAAAAATCGCCGTAACGCTCCGTCTTGTAGAGGTAATCATCTTCCGTGCCGCTGATCGAGTCGCTTGAAAATGCCGTATTGCCGCCGCTGAAATTCGCGTCGTCGCCATACGTGAATCCTGAGCTGTCGGTGTAAGATGTCCCGCCGGCTACAATCGCCAGAACGGATGGAGGAATGGGAGCAGACCCGGAGCCGAAAGGGGTTCCGGTCCCGAGCGCGGGGGCCGCCGGGTACATCGGAGAAACGTCCGGACCGATCGGAGGCCACTGGACGGCGGCGCCCATCCAAGCCGGTTTCGCCGTCAAGTAGAGCGAAGCGGGGAGTGCCGGATCGCTGCCGGCATTCGGCACAACAGTGTTATTCACCGAATCCCAGTTGTTGTGCCTCAGTGCCGTCGCGAGCACTCCTGGATCATTGCTTGTGGGAGAAGTGTCGCCGTCGCTATTATAGCCGAAGCGGTAAATCGAGGACTGACTCAAGCTGATCGATGCATTCTGAAGTTCATATGCGCCCTCGACACCCGGCGTGCCGATCACGTTTCCGATGAAGCTGTGAAAATGCTGGCGAGATTGAACGTCCATGTTCCAGGGGCCGTTTACCCGTCCCGCCTGGAGGCTCTGTCTATTTCTGAAGAAAACCTGGTGACTCGAAGTTCCCCAAACCTCGTCGGCTCGTAACCTGCCGCTTGTATAATTCCCTTCGATCAAATTCATGAAGGGGTGTGCGCCGTGAGCTCCGATCGCCGACAAATTCCAGTTCGCGGCGGCGGAATTATAAAGATCAGTGATGTAGTTATACGAAATCACGTTGCCCGAAGTGGCGCCGTTCAGCATCATCCCGGTCGTCAGGTGATAAATCTGGTTATTTTCGATCAGGTTCGCCGAGGCGTACGGGTTGAAGTAAATCCCGTAAATTCCGACGCCAGCCGGCGCGGAAGCCGAGGGTTCGTGTAACTTGCATCCGCGCACCGTATTTCGATACGTCGTAAAAAGCTTGAGAGCCGTCTGATGAGAACCCAAAACTTCAACATCTAGAAGCCAGGAATTGGAGGTGCCCCTCATCACGACTGTTCCGTAGTTGTCGACTTGATTTGCGTTGCCGCTCTGCATGTTGTCGAGGGTCATGCTTTCGACTCCCGCACCTTCCAGAACTCCGACAATTTTCGTGGCTTGTGGCGTAAGCGACGAACTGTAGTTCCAGTACAGAGGAATTTCGAGGGTCGCGGTCGTTGAACTCGGAATAGCGACGACCTTAGCGATCTGTCCGAGCGACCGCGTGCCACTCGAGCGCCCGCACCACGTGCAAGCGGAGTTGTTGCTGCCATAGTTGTCAACAGGAGGAGAGGCGTCTGGATTATTGAGCTGGTCAATGAGTATCAGATCACCAGCGACCCAGCCGTGCGCACTCGCTGTGGTGATGGTGCTCGAGCCCTTTGAGAGTCCACCTGAAATATTGACGGACGAACCTAAACTGTTGCTCGCGGGCCCGATCTTCAAAAAATAGACTGAGGTCGTCCCGAGGCCTTTTAGGATCGTTTTTCCCATTCCGGCTCCGCGGAGTGTGATGCCATAGGGGAGTGCGAGCGGCGGGGTCACGTTGAAGGTTCCCTCGTTGAGCTTCACGACCTGCCCGCTCGATTTACAGCTTTCGATAGCGGCTTTAATCGCGGCGGTGTCGTCACCCCCGGATGGACTCAGGGTCGCGCAAATCGCTGTTCGTGCAGGGATGTCGTTGAGCACCCCGACGTTACCCTGCCATACGACTGAACGGTCCGCTGGAAGGCTATAAGTGGCCCAGGCTGAAGGAAGCCCTGAAGCAAGGGCGATTCCGAGCATAATAGAATACGTGAAAATAGATTGAAGTCGCATACGACGTCCCCCTCGAAAAGTGATAACGACAACCCCACCGTGTGTTCACAATTAGTATACGGGAAAGTCTCCGCAAAAGGAGTGTGTCAGTTGTGAATTTTCCGAGAATCAATGAAATCGGTAGAACCGCACGAACGAACGGCGGGAATCAGCGCAACACGTGAAACGAATAGAGCGTGGCAGCCGTCAGGCCAATCCAGAAAAGCAGCTTCGCGTCCATTGTAAAACTCTTGCTGTTCAAACCACCGTCGGTCGTCCGAATGGATCTGAGTTCAATATAGGGAATCGGCGCTCGCCGGTACCAGCCGATCACTTCAACTTCCTTTCCGGTATATTGATTCGAGCGTAAAACGGCGAAGAAGAGCTCGAAAATCCCGAGCGGTTGCGTGTAGTCAAGGAAGATCAGGCCCGTTCGATCCTGGAGAATGAAATCTTCGGAGAGCAAATATCCGGGAATTCCTTTGCCTAGGAGTTTACCTTTCACGGCGACCGGGATGCCGCGAATCGGAGAAACCTTTACCTGTCGAAGTAACGCTCCTATGGATGAAGGCAGCGCTCCCCCTGCTCGATAGGTGAAGAAATGGCGTGCCAGTCCACCCAGCGCGAAACCCAGAACCACGGGCGGCCAAAACAGGGTTTGGATGGGGGCTCGGGAGAGTTCATAAAGCAGAGCCGCGCCCGCGCAAGCGAAAGGCAAGCTGTAGAAGAAAATATCCACGAGAAATTCGTCCCAATAGCTTTCGGGCTTTCGCAAGTCGAAGGTGATTTTCGGCGGGATCCCCATCGCGGCACTCTGCTGCGAAAGCCTCGTGATCCGCTTGGCGATGAGGGGGTGGGTGGACGAAAATTCGAGAACCGAGGCCCAGGGGTTCCAAAGATCCCATTGCATGAGTTCCTGGGCGATGGTTTCTGTGTCTCGCGGAGTTTCCGCGGCGCTACTGGGCGCCGCATAAAGTGCCAATGCCTGCGATTGGTCATTTTCGCTGATTCCCATGGCTTGAAACGCGCGCCTCCATTGGCCCGCTTCGGCGGGAGACGTGTCGTCCGGCTGCTGCGCGGCCAACCCGTAAGCGATTTTCAGTAGCGCGGTCGAAAGGAGATTCGGGTTTCCGGTAACCGTTCCGCTGAAGCGATCCGCCCAATATTCCCGAACTCGGGATACGAAAAGCACCAGGTATTCAGAAATAACATAGGCCAGGTACACGACTACCGCTACGGCGAGTGCCTGACTTTTGCCCTTCTTTTGGGTTCCTTTGCCCGCTGTTTTCTTCAGCAGCCGATATAAATGGTAGAGCACGATAGGCACAAACTGGGCCGCTGTCATGACGACGAAATCCCAGTGTGTGATGTGGCCGATTTCATGAGCGATAACGGCTTTGAGTTCGTCTGCCGTGAGCCGCTCCAGAACTCCCCGGGAAAGAACGAGCCGGGCGCTCCAGGGCGTGCGTCCGTAAGTAAAGGCATTCGGAGCCGAGTCCCGGATGATCCCGAACTTCGGAAGCGGGATCTTTTCCTGTTCGCATAATTCGACACAGAATTTCCCGGCCGACTCAGGGAGGTCTTCCACTTCGATCCAATCCAGTGATCCGAGATAGCGAAGGCTGATGTCCAGTATTACCGGGCCGAAGATGAACTGAACGATGAGAATTCCACCAAGCACCCATGCGAAGGTGTCCCGAGGGAGCAGGCCCAGTTCAGAAAGAAACACGAGGATTCCGAAAAGCAGCGCGTAAAGGCCTGCCATCGAAAAAATGGAGATCATGCCGAGGGATGGAAGGGCTGGGAGCGTCTGAATGAGCCGCGTCCGGAGCTGAGGACTCGACATGGCTGCGGCGCTTTTTTCAGGAGTCCGAAGAGGCAGACCGTACTCCAATTGTCGGAATGCCTGCTCAGCGAGCCACAGGCCTTTGCAAACCGGACAGTGTTCCGCGGAAGTGTTCACGCCCGGAAGCTTCCCGGTGAAGAGTTTGCCGCCACAACCTGTCGGGCACGCGTGATCCGTTTTTTGGGAATCGTTGAGACCGGAGCTGTAGAACTGAAAGAGCGTCTTCCTGTTTTTGACCAGGAAGTTGATTTCGCCGTCGTCGAGCCAGACTCCGCGGCAGGACGGACAGAAATCCACCAGGACTTTTTGAGGAGTGAGTCCTTCGGTGAGGAAGGTGTTACATGAATGACAATGACGCTTGCTTTCGTTCATAAGAGGGCTCCCAAAATACTAGCTTTCCCAGCGCTTCCGTTTTATGTGCTGGCTAGCTTGCTGGTGAATCTTCTTCCATCGCGCTTTGGTGTTTTTCCCGTGCTCCCCGGAATCACGCCGTTTTTGATATTCGACTTCTTTCTGTAACTTCACGAACCAGTTCCAACGCTCTTCAGAGAGCGAGCCGTCTTCACGTGCTTGTTCCACGGCACAGCCCGGCTCCCCTTGATGATGACAGTCGGAAAACTTGCACTCATCTGAGAGCGCGACAATATCCTCGTAGGTCTCTTTGAGGCCCAACTCGAAATCCCCTAGACGGAATTCACGCAGACCAGGGGTATCTATAACGAGCGCACCGGAGGGTAATGCAAAGAGGTGACGAGAGGACGTCGTGTGTCGTCCCTTGTCCTCAAAGCCACTGATCGTCTGAGTCGCCATCACCTCATGCCCCATGAGGCCGTTGAGAAGCGTCGATTTTCCGACACCCGAGGAACCTAGAAAAACAAAAGTCTTTCCGGGGGTGAGCCGTTCATGGAGTTCGGCAAGTCCTGAGCTGGAGTGAACGCTGATCGCGTGAACGACGATCCCGGGCATCGCCGACTGTATCCTGGCAGACAGGCGATCGTAATCAGGGCAAAGGTCAATTTTCGAGAGGATAATTTCCGCTTCGGCTCCGCCGTTTCGCACTGCGGTCGCGTATCGCTGGAGACGAGCTGGACTGAACTCGGTGTTCGCGGAGGTCACGATGAGCGCGTAATCGACGTTTGCCGCGAGAATCTGATCCTCCGTTCCGCGGCCCGCTTCCTTTCTCTTTATGCAGGTTCGACGGGGAAAAATCGCGTGAATGACCGCACGCTCCGCGTTCGGCTCGCGAGAGCAGAGAACCCAATCACCTACTGCCGGCAAATCCAGGCGTTCCTCGGCGAGGTAGCGAAGCTTTCCGGCTATCACGCCGAAAAACGTTCCGTTTGGGTCTGCCAAGTGAAACAACCCGCGTTCTTCTCCAACCACACGGGCCGGTGAACGAGAGGGCTCGGGTGATTCTTCCAATGACCGCCGAAAGTAGGATTCAAAAAAGCCGTCCCAGCCGAGTTCGGTCAGGGAGCTCCAGTGATTTGCCTCTAATGGTTCCATTCGCTCTGATTATACCTGCTTTCGCGGGTCGAGAGCAGATTAGAATCAATTCACGTCCAGTTGTCCGAAGCTGTTGGAACCCCAGCACCGGACGGCGTCATCGGCAAACAGGGCGCAGGCGTGCTCGTTTCCGGCGTGAATCGATCGAATCGCGGGAGCGCCGCTGAATTCGAGCGCCGGGAGCGAGGCCCCCATCTCATCCGGCTCGTCGCCGCGAGAGTTGGTGTCCCCTAAGCCGAGCTGACCCTTGTCGTTTTCGCCGAAGCATTTGGCTTTTCCATCTGCCAGGATTGCGCAGGTGAAGAAGCTTCCGGAGCTGATCTGCGAAACAAGAGCCGCGGGGCCGAAATCCACGATCGGCAGGTGGTCACCCATTTCGCCGGTCCTCAGGCCGTAGCCTCGCGTCCACTCGCGATAGAGCGGATCAAAACACGAGCCTGAGTTGCCAAGCGAGTCGAGTGCCCAACACGTCCCGAGCGTGCCATGATAGTTCACGCCCCAGCATTTCATGGAGGCGTCGCTGAGAAGCGCGCAGGTGAAACCGCCCCCGGCCGAAACGCTCAGGACTGAGCGCCCGGTCCCGACATTCACGAACGGGAGGTCGTCGCCCATTTCGGCCGCGGTCCGGCCGCGATTCGCGAAGTCCCCGAGTCCGAGCTGGCCGTAGAAGTTATCGCCCCAGCACTTCAGTTTGCCGGAATCGAGAACGGCGCAGCCGTGGCCGGCATTGATCGTGAGCTGCTTCGCTTTGGCGCCAGTGCCGAGTCGGAGCCCCGGGAGTGCGTCGCCCATATCGCTCGGGAGCGTGCCCCGATTACGGGTGTCTCCCAGGCCCAGTTGGCCCATCGAGTTTTCGCCCCAGCATCTGACGGATTCGTCATCGAGGAGGGCGCAGCTGTGAGAGTACCCGAGCGCGATCGCGAGTGCCCTTCGGCTTGAGCCGAGATCGACGACGGGCAGGTTGTCGCCCATGTGCTGCGCGAGCGCGCCGCGATTCAGACTGTCGCCCAGTCCGAGTTGCCCGTAGTTGTTACGGCCCCAGCACTTGACTCGGCCATCGGCGAGAAGCGCGCAGGAGTGCCAGTAACCGGTCGCGATCGAAACCGCCGAAAGATTGTCCCCGAGATCGATAAAGCCCCCCGGGCCTGCCTGGCCGTAATCATTTCTTCCCCAGCACTTGACCTGACCGATATCGTTGATCGCGCAGCTATGGTCGCCTTTGGTGGCGAGTTGCGCCGGAATCGTCGCGCGGGCTCTCAATTCGGCGAGATGGATCGCGCTCTTCGCCCCGTCGTAATAGCTGATCGAGAGGGCGTTGTTCGCAAGTCCGGGGCGAGTTGGCCGGAATTGAATCGTCAACTTGCATGAGGAGCCCGGGTTCAGCAGTTCGCCGCAATCCTGCGAGAGGAGGTGGAATCCGGAGGGCAGGCTCGGGAACATGATCGAGCTCGCGGTCGCGGTTCCCGTATTCGAAATGTTGAGCTGCCTGGTCATCTCGTTTCCGACTCGGACACTCCCGAATTCGACCGGCGTGCTCGACAGCATCGCCGCCGCGAGAGCCGTGCCCGTCACAACGGCTTGCGTCTCGCGGGTTGTCGCGCCGTCAAAATACCTGAGGGCGAGTGTTTGCGAAAAACTTCCCGTCTGTAACGGCCGGAAGGAAACTTGAAGTCGGCAATTCGCGCTGACGGTACCCGCGCAGTCAGTCGAAATGATCGAGAACGGGGCGGCGACAGGATCAAGCGAAACTCCGGTCGGAGCGAACTCGCCGGATTTCGTGAGTATGAAGGATGCTGTCGCGGAATGACCGATCAGGATTTGACCGAAATCCTTTGCGCTCGGGGTGAATTCGAGTTTACCGGGTTCTTTGCCGCTTCCGGCGAGCGGGATGAGGAGATCTTTGGTGTGTCCGGCGCCGTCATCGTAGGTGATTCTGATGTTCCCGGTCGCGGCCCCGCTTTGAGTCGGGATGAAATGGGCGATGAGGTTGCAGCTGCCCGTGACGACAGCTCCGCAGCTACCCGTTCCCGAAAGTTCGAATGGGCCCGTGACGACCGTATTGAGGATCGTGGCCGATTTCGACCCGAAGTAATCGAGATCGATCGTGAGCGGTTTCCTGTTGCCGATCACGATGGATCCGAAATCGATGGTTCCCTTGCTTCTCGCGGCGAGCAGAGCGTCTTCGATTCCAGTCCCGGTGATCGCATAAGTACCGCTCATGGCACTCGCGCCATTGTCGTATTGCACCGTCAGGATCTGTTCGGCGGTTTGCGCGGCAACCGGTTTGAAGCTCAGTTGAATCGTGCAGCTCGCGCCCGGAGCGAGGGTTTTCGGAAACGCTCCGCTCGTGCAACTTCCCCCGATCACCTTAAACGGGGCGTTCAGCGATAAAATCCCGTTGATCTTCAGGCTCGTGTCGGACGAAGCGGAATTCGAAATCGTGACGGTCTTTTCCCGGGTGTAGTTCAGGGGAGTGTGCGGGAATGGATCGTTCGCCGGCGTGAACGTGAGGCGGGCGGGCGAGAGGCCTTTGCCCTTCAGGGTGAGGGTGAGCGTCTTTTGAACAGTTCCGTCATTGTAAACGAGAGTGAATACCTTCGAGGCGGAGCCGCGAGTCGAGGGCTTGAACTTCAGCTTGATCGTGCAGCTCGCCGAAATGGAGTTGCCGCAGGTCCCGGTTCCCGGAAATCCGGCTTCGTTGTCGTAATAAAAATCAGGGCCGTCAAGAACGGTCACGGTCTGAATCGTGGCCGGCGATAATCCCGTATAGTTCAAAGTAAAGGTTGCCGCCTTCTCCTTGCCGATCACGATGCTCCCGAAGTCATAGGAGAGAGCGGTTGAGCCGCCCGTGCCGCCCCAATCGATATTCCCGTCGCTCGTCGCATCACCTTTGATCGGGAGGTCGACGAGATTCGGGCCAAGGCCATCATCATACTGGAGCTTGAGATTCTGTTCGAAATGCCCTGCCGCGCGCGGCGTGAATTTGAAGCCGATCGTGCAGGTTTTGCCTGGGTCCAGGGTCGCGCCGCACGTCCCGCCGTTGAAGCTGAACGGGGCGGCGAGAGCGGACTTCGCGATCGATTTCGCCTGAACCTCACCCACGTTCGTGATGGTCATGGTCGCGGTTTTCGAGCCGCCGACCGGGACTTTCCCGAAGTCGAGGGTGGCAGCCGAGAGGAGCGCGGGACGTTTGCCGATTCCGGAAACGGCGAGCGGCGCGGTCTGCGGGCCGGTTCCGTCGTTGTAGAGAAGTTGGATGACGGAATTGAACGGCCGCGCCGCGCTCGGAACGAATTTGATCGCAACGGTGCAGTCCGCGTAAATAAGGGTGGAGCAGGTTCCGCCGTCATAGAAGAAGTCGGGGCCGGAAAGGTCATTCCAATGAATACCGGTCGCCGGTTGCCCCCCGAAGTAACGGACCGTGAAAATTTTCGTGGAGCTCGAACCGAGGACTACGTTGCCGAAACTGTGAGTGGCCGGCTCGAAGACAAGCTTCGCGGCTTCGGTTGTTCCTCCGACGAGTTGAACCGTGATCGCTTGCTCGGAAAAACCGTCGAAGTATCCGATCGAGAGATCCTGGGCGAAAACTCCGGCAATATCGGATTTAAAAGTCAGATTGATCTTGCAGCTCGCACCCGGTGAGAGAGAGGAGCCACAAACGGGCGATGCCGTAAACGGCACCGAAAGTCCGTTCAACTCGATTTTCGAAATCGAAAGATCCTGAGAGAGGTTTGTCACGGTGATTTGCACCTGCGAGTTGAAATGAAGCGGAACCGCTCCGAAATCGATCGCGCTCGTGCTCGCTTGGAGAACGGCGCGCAGGATACCCGTGCCGGAGATGGCCAGGGCTGTCTGCTTCTCTTGCCCGGAATCATCCGAGTAAGTGAATCGGATCTGGTCCTGAACTTTGCCCGCCGCGGCCGGGGTAAAGCTCACGGCGATTCGGCATTCGCTTGTGATGATGTTGCCGCAGGTGCCAAACGTGCCGGGGTAGCTGCCATCGACCCATTTAAAGCTTGCGGTACCGAGTGTTGCCGCAACGTTATTGGCGGGATTCGTGCCTGAGTTTTTCACGATGAAGATCTGCGTAGAAGAAGAACCGACGAGGTGAGTGCCGAATTCCTGACCACCAGGTGTTGCCGGCTCGATGGTGAGTCGGGCCGGGGTCGGAAGAGTCATTCCGATTCCGGTGAGCGCGATCTGGGCATCCGCCGCGAAAGCTCCATTATTGTAATCGAGCTTGAGGGTCTGCTGCTGGGCTCCCGAAGAAGCCGGAGAAAATTCCACGACGAGGGTGCAATCGGCGGCGATTTCGGTGCCGCAAGTTCCGCCCTGGCCTGGATAGGAGCCGCCCTTGAAGGCAAAGCTCCCGTTCAGCGCTGACGCAGAAATACCCGATGCCGGGTGAATTCCCGCGTACTTCACGACGAGTGTTCGTTGGCTCGTTGTACCGATCAGCTTCGCGCCGAAATCGACTGCTCCTTCGTCTGCGAAGAGCAGGGTCGGGTACGCGGCGCCTGTTCCCGTGAGCTCGGTCGCGAGAGATCGTGGGGAATAGCCGTCGAAATAGTTGAGTTTGAGCGGGCTCCATTCGTGATCGATCCGGACCGGTTCAAAGCTGGTGACGATCAGACAACTTGCGCCTGGAAGCAAGGTGGTTCCGCAAGTTCCGCCCGTGCCCGGGAACGCGCCGCCTCGAAAACCGAATGGTGCCTGGGGCGGGAGGTGGGCGATTCCGGTGGCGGGGAGGACGCCGATATTTTTCACCGCAAGGACGCGATAAGATTTTGAATAAACGGATTGAATGCCGAATTCTGAAATCGAGCCTTCGAAAGAAAGAACCGCGCGAGTTTGGCGACAGCTCACGCGCAGGGTGTCTTCGTTCACGCCGATTCTCACACCGATCAGGCCGCCGTCGTCCCAGTCGCTGGTTGGCGTGGGGGTCGGGGTCGAAGTTGGAGTTGGGGTGAGGACCGGGTCGCATTCGTCGCTGGGTCCCTCGACTGAAACGGCTTCGCGGGTATATTGGCTTTCGGTTTCGATGCCGATGCAAGCTGAGAAAACGGCCGGCAACAACGAGAAGAGTCCGATCGCAATGGGGTAGCGAAAGTTCCTGGGGGTGTGAACCATGCTAATTCTCTCCTGTTTTTGTCTGTTTCGCTCAGCGAACGTTCTTCGGGCTACATCTATGATTTTAAATCAGAAGCGAATTTAAGACTATTAAAATAAATTCATACATTGGGATTGGAGCGGCTGGGATAAATCCTCGTTAACACTGACATTTTTAGCATTTTTGGGCGCCCATGCTTGCGAATTGCTGTCTTTTCATTGTTTTGGCTTCCGGCTATCCTGAATGCATGAACAATCCGTTTCGATTAGGGTCGGTCTTTTTAATGGCTGCTTTGTTAGTTACTTTGACGTCCTGCGCAACGCAGATGAAATTGTCGTCAAAAGACAATGCACAGGAAATTCAGCAAGCGACAACAAGGGCCCCGGCGAGCGACCATTCAGCGCTCGACGCGTGGTTGTCTTCTCTGGTTGGTAAGTATCGTATGACCGGTGATCACGGGTGCGAGGATTTCCAAATCGTTCGTCAAGACAGTGATCCATCGTTCTTCTATTATGTTGATTTTGGTCCGGCAAGAACACCGCGGGAATCCTTGCTGATGAGTGACGGCTCTTCGCTTCAAATCCAGACAATCGATGAGACGACCCTCGCCGCTCACGTCGAGACTGGCTTTTCGATGTTCAATTCGCCGAAGCAATCTATAGATTTCAAACTCGTCAAGACGCCTGACGGAAGGCTCGAGTCCCTGTCTATTGCGACTCGCAAAGGTTTGTCTCTATTTAAAGAGAAGATATCCTGTGACTGAGTGGTGAATTGACCTTTCATTGGTGGTTGACGTGCACCATTGTTAGGATCGGTTCGGGTTTCGTGCGCAGGCGCGTAGCACTTTTCTTACCACCGGGCTTTTGGCGAGGTGTTTTTGAAAGAGCAAGTGAAAGGTTCTCCTCGGAATGGCGATTCTCGTCCATCGTAAAATCTGATCTGGCTGAACATTTTCGTACGGGAGCACCCGTTACTCTGGAGTTCGCTTTTGTTGCGCCGTTGTTCCGCAGGGCGATTCGCTTTGCATATCGTGAAGTCGTCATCAGTTCTCCGGAACAAAAGTGTCTTGAATGGGACGTCGACTACGATGGGAAGTACTGCACGAAGTATTTTAGACGAATGAAGTTTTCCGGCTGTCAGTTTCCACGAATTATGAGCCGGTAGTGGGCCCGAAGCGGAACCAATATTAACTTGCGCATTTTTCTCTGGTTGTTTTCACCTGTTTTGCCCGCTCTTCAAGAAGAATTTGGACCCTGGGTTGGTCGCAGCGGTAGTTCTCAAACGGGATGGCTGTACCATAGATTTCGGGATTGGCTCTGGCAATCCGAGACATCCAGGCGAATTTTTTTGGTGCGTAACATTTCATCAGCGGATCTAAAAAATAAGCGGTAAAGCTCTCGGCAAAATCCTCGATGCTGTTTAGGTCTCCATATGGCGAAATAAACTCCTCTTGATGAAGCATTTTCCATTGTTTGGTGGCAGACGAAAATACTCCTTTTGTGCCGAGCATACCGCGCAGAGCATGGTCTACGTTGTGTCCATATTCGTGAAGAACGATTCCGAACAGTCCTTCGATAGGGCTGGAATCGCACTGCCAATCAGTCCAGGGATTTATGGCGGCACAAAACCCGTCCGGTTGGTTGTCATGAAAACAGAGAATCTGAACCCTCCACGCGGAGTACCCAGAAAATCTAAAGGCACGGAGAGGAATCGAAATCGTATTTGTAAGGGGGTTGTATTGTCCTCCGGCGGCTTCATCTCGGAGTTGTCCGACAATCTTGACTCGTCTTCCTATCGTGCTCTTGAAATATTCGGGACGATTCTCTTTCTCTCTTAGGCCGGCAGGATACATCGACTCCTCGAGAAGCAAGAAGGCTGGCATGATCTGACTGATTACTTCCGCCTGCAGTGACTTATGTACCTTCTTGAATTTTACCTCAAACCCCATGCAGGAAAGTTCTTCGGGAGAAAACGAATACGGAATCATAGCAGGGAGGCCTTGCGTCTTGGACCAGAAATCCCACGTAAGCTCCTCTGCGCTAAAAAGAGATTGGCGATACTTAATCCGCTCCCGCAGTTGCTCGAACACAGGGTTGATATTTGAACTATTGAGACACGATCCCGAACTGGCGAACAAAGGGATCGTCCGAGTGGCGCCGAGCAGTATTAACCCGCATACAAAAATAAGGCTTCGATTCATGCGATGACTCCCAATATTCCCTCCTGCGAGCAGTCATGGGATAGCAATACTGACAATGTTGGTCAACTAATTTCGGACTTCGATACGGGGGGCATGTTTTAGTGATTATCCTAATGAAATCAACGTAGTTAGTAGAGAAAGAACGTCCGCTTCTCGCCCGCGATATTCCGCTTGCGTTCCATGCCGCACCGCGTATAACCCTCAACATGAATTTCACCGACTTAGCGCTCATCCAGCCGCTCCTCCAAGCACTCAGCGCTCAGGGGCACGAAACACCTACCCCCATTCAGACCCAGGCCATTCCGCTGGTACTGAACGGCAGGGACGTCCTTGCCTGCGCCCAGACCGGCACCGGCAAGACCGCCGCGTTCGCCCTTCCGATTCTTCAACGCTTGATGCGCGCGTCCCGACCCGCGCAAGCTTCGCGGGAAGCCCGGCCTCGGCGCGAGGTCCGTGCCTTGGTGCTGACTCCGACGCGAGAACTCGCCTCACAGATCGGACAGAGTTTTGCTGATTACGGGAGTGCTCTGCCCCTCCGCTGCGCAGTGGTGTTTGGGGGCGTGCGACAGCACTCACAGGTAAGGGCACTTCGCGAGGGAGCTGACATTCTCGTCGCGACGCCAGGTCGCCTCATCGATCTCATGCACCAGAAGCACGTGCACTTCCGCGGTCTCGAAATCCTGGTTCTTGACGAGGCCGACCGAATGCTCGACATGGGCTTCATCCGGGACGTCCGCCGCATCATCGCCGCTCTGCCGCGCAAGCGCCAGACACTGTTTTTCTCCGCGACGATGCCAGAAGAAATTCGCCAGCTTTCGCGACAGATCCTCACTGATCCCGCCAGGATCGAAGTCACGCCCGTCGCATCCACGGTCGATACGGTGACGCAGGCGATTTATCTGATTCAGAAAAAGCAGAAGACGGCGCTGCTGATCCATTTAATAAAGACTCTGAGCGTCGACCGTGCGCTCGTTTTCACTCGTACAAAGCGGGACGCCAACCGCGTGGCGGATTCGCTGAACCGGTCTGACATCAAGGCGGAAGCCATTCACGGCAACAAGTCCCAGAATGCGCGCGAGCAGGCTTTGACGAGTCTTAAGCACGGCCGGTGCCGGGTACTGGTCGCGACGGATATCGCGGCCCGGGGAATTGACATCGACCGCCTGACTCACGTTTTTAACCACGACATACCCAATGTGCCCGAAAGCTACGTGCACCGGATCGGCCGCACGGCGCGTGCCGGCGCCTCGGGAACGGCGTTATCTTTTTGCGCATCCGAAGAGCGCGGGTTCGTTACCGACATCGAACGGTTGATTCGGCAGCGCCTCCCCATCCTCCCCGTGCCCGAGGGTATCCCGGCCGAAGCACCCAAATGGAATCGGGCCGACAGGCGCGCTCTGGTCGCGCCCGTCGCCGGAACGACCGCTCTGCCCGTGCCAAGCCACAGCTATCACAATCCGCCACCCTCTCCGAACAATCGCCGTCAGAGACGTCAACAAGCACGGGCGGTGCAGCATGCCCAGTGACTTTGAATCCCTGCAGCTGTCGAGCTCGTTGATCGGGGTCGCTCGGGAGCTGGGCTTTGAAAAGCTCACACCGATTCAGGCCCAGGCCATTCCCGTGCTGGTCCAAGGCAAGGACGTCGTCGCCCAAGCGCAGACGGGGAGCGGGAAGACTTTGGCGTTCGCACTGCCGCTGCTCGAAAAGCTCGGTGAAGGACTCAACCACCGCCGCGAGCTACAGGCTCTTATCTTGTGTCCGACACGAGAACTTTGCGTTCAAGTCACGCGAGAAATCCGCAAACTCGGCCGCCGTCTTCCCGGTTTGCAGGTTCTTGCGCTTTCTGGCGGCCAGCCCATCTACCCACAGCTCTCGGCGCTCGAAAAAGGCGTCCATGTCGCAGTCGGTACGCCCGGCCGCGTTCTCGATCACGTGATCCGCGGCACGCTGGATCTGCGCAAACTCACGTTCCTGATTCTCGACGAAGCGGATCGCATGCTGGATATGGGATTCCATGAGGATATGGAAAAGATCCTCGCCGCCGCCCCCAAGAAACGCCAGACCGCATTTTTTTCAGCGACCTACCCCGACACGATCGCCGCGATGAGCCGCGCCTACCAAACGCAGCCGTTACGAATCACGGTCGCCGAGTCGCAGCAGAGCGCCCCCATCATCCGACAGGTATTCTACGAAACGTCCGCAGATGACAAAATCAAGGCATTGCTGTGGCTGCTTCAGCAGCATCGCAAAGAATCGGCGATCATTTTCTGCAATTTCAAGACGACCGTCGACGAGCTGGGTCGCATCTTCCGGGAGGCAGGCCTGAGTGCTGCGCCTCTTCACGGGGATCTGGAACAGTCCGAACGAGACCGCGTGCTCGCCAAGTTCCGCAATTTCAGCACCCGGTACCTCATTGCGACTGACGTCGCGGCGCGAGGACTGGATATCGAAAACCTCGATCTTATCATCAACTACGAACTGCCTCAAACTCCCGCAATCTACGTCCATCGTATCGGCCGGACGGGCCGGGCTGGGAAACACGGGGTTGCCATATCGCTCATGACCCCTCGGGAAAAGACCAAGCTCCATAACATCCAGGGATTCACCAAGGCGAGCATCGAACACAAGCAGGTGCCGTCGTTCGCGAAGGCCGAGCTCGAGTCACTCCAGCAGAGGCTGGCGAACGAGGCGCATGGCGATGCGAAGATGGCGACGATTTATATCTCGGGCGGACGCAAGCAAAAGCTGCGGCCGGGCGATATCCTCGGTGCCCTCACGGGTGAAACCGGCCGTTTGCCCGGCGCGGAAATCGGCAAGATCGAGATTCACGATAATTTTGCGTACGTCGCGGTTTCCAAATCTCTTGCCGCGCTCGCGATCCAGCGGCTGCGTGACGGGCAGATCAAGGGACGCAAATTCCGGATCGAGCCGGTGAGATAGGGTTACCAAGGTGGTTTGTCAACCTGTACTGTTGGATTCGCATGAAGCCGAAGGCCAATCGCACCCCCATGCTCGTGAACGCGGAGACGTCATTTCCGCATGAAAGGATAAAGCAGAAATTTTTGGACCTGGCAGGTGACGTTCCACATGATTTCGTTGAGCTGATTACGCAAAAAATGGATGAGTATGCCGAGTGGGCTAAGGCCCGCAAACCAACTTCGGAAATCCATTGCTGAAAGTTCCAATAGCCGAGCGCATCGCGTGCTCTGAGGCGAAGGAAAGGGCGTTGGATTCTCGGGTTCCCGTTAGCACTCCTCTTCGTGATCAAAAGTTTGATTTCAGTTTCCAAGGTCAGTCTAATTTTGAGACTTGTTCATGTCACTAACTATCCACACAGGAATGGCTAGCGGCTGAATACGGTTGCGTGATAGCATGTCATCATTTGCCGGGGTAGCCATGGAAAATTCTGGTAAGCGTTCGATTACACGACTGGCTTTGGTTGCATGTCTGATCTGCTTAGCGATCGGCCGGAGCAGTTTTGGGTTAACCAAATCACAACCTCAGGCGCGCAGGCCGGCTGGGATTGTCGATGCGGGTTCGGCGATTTTTCCGACAGTTCGTCCTTCGATACCACCGATTCATCCCCCAGGTCCCTTGCCGGGCGGCAGCGTGATTACCTGCAAAATTGATCGCGATTGCCCCAACGAGAATTGCGTCGATGGATACTGCTGCGATCAAAAATGCGAGGGCAATTGCCGATCTTGTGCTATTCCCGGACACCTTGGCGTGTGCACCGCCGTACCTGACGGCCAGGATCCCAGGCGCGCTTGCCAGGTGGCCGTCGGTGGTACTCCGGCTTGTGGCGGAGTCTGCTATTCGGGTCAGTGCGCGTTCCTCGACACCGGCACTCCTTGCGGCCTCTGCAAGGCTTGTGATGGAGTCGGCCGTTGTAATAGAACGCCTTCCGATGATCCAGGATGCGGAGTCATTGAATGCCACGAACTCAACACTAAGTGCCGGGTATATGACGACCTAAGGAGCAACCGCTGCGCGGGCTTCGCTAGCTGCAAGATTTCCAATGATCCGGGGTCCTGCACCTATTTTCACAATATTCCGTGCAACTGAGCGTCTGTTTTTGAATTGGTGGGCCCGCAAAATTGCCGTAACCACACAAAGAGCCCCGAGCGAGACGAGGAAGCTGAGCAAAATCCGACCAAGGCGTACATAGATGTACGCCGCGGGAGCGGTAAGCGAAGCTGACGAAGTATCGCGAAGGGGATCTGAAGTGTGGTGGGGGCAGAAGTACGTTGATCGAACCACTCGTGGTGACCCGGGAATTCCCGGCCCAGTGGATTCGACCGAAGCTGAGCTTTGCGGAGCTGGCAAGATTTCGTGAGCAGGGGTTGTCGGTGGCGGAGATTGTTGCGCGGACGGGGGTGCCGAGGACGACGGTGTTGCGGAGGATGCAGGCACTTACCGCCGGATGCGTGACGGCTCATCCTTAGATATACATGAAACATGGATGATTAGAGCCAGCCCAATTGCCCGCGTCATCAAGAAAGACGTGATTTTCTGACATGACGAAGGCTCAGAAGCCATTTGGTTTTCGGTCATTTCTGACACAGTGCTTGGCGCCCGAATACGCACCGTCCGCTAAATACTTTTCTGACTAAATCCGATTATTACAATATGAACCCGAAAAGAAATGATGGCCTATTTCGAAAACGAGCTGTCTCGTTTCTTCTCGTCCTATTCACAGCTTTTGGCACGTGCGCTTACTCCGATGAAGGTGTTTCGGAACGTGACCAAGGCGCATTGTTGCAGGCTTTCGAATCTGCGGTGAATGAGACTCCAGATCTGAGTTTTTGGCTGCAACAGCTAAAACCTTTTTACCCAGAAGATGATTATAAATACATTTCCGGGCTCCTGGAACAATCGCTCAAGAAACGAGAATTCTCGGTAAAAGTGGAGAAAACTAAGATCTTATTGGACTTCCGAGGAACGAGAGTTGAAGCTCAAGTCATCGATCTCGTAGCCGGAAAAGTAAAGGTCAATGGTCATTTGTGGTTTTACGATTCCTCGAAATCAGCAAGAACGAGGGCGACAGAATTGAGCCAACTACTTGCGACCAAGTTTTTACAATCCTCGCAATTCGAGCTCATCCCATCGGCGTTTGCAATAACGGACGCTGCATTGATCGCAGGCGCAGGATTAGAGGTGATTGTTTCCGTCGCAGCGTTAGGAACTTTAGCAGTAGTTGGTGCGTGTGTTATTGGAGATCCGACGTCTTATTTTTCGCGTTTGGGGCAGCAGAATTTTTTGGGCGAGACAAATAGAACTGAGTGCTTGAAAAAGATGTTCTGGAGGCTCCCAAGAGATACCGCGTTAAGAATGATGCGTATGGTGACCGGAACAAAATCCAAACGTACAGAATCTAATTTTGAATGGATGGAACTGGGTGATCGTGGAGGTGTGGCCAAACCGGCACACTAGTAGATCGCTTTTACAGAATGAATTGAGTATAGAAGCAAGATGGTCCGTTGAACCGCCATTTTGTTCGCAGGAAGTGTCTTTCCCCAAAGACACGTGTCTTCCCAGGATGACACTTTTCGAATCGCTCCTCATGTCACCGAAACACTAATCCTCATAATTAAAGTACTTTTCGCCTTGGCACAAAGTCCCCGAATTCTTGCATTTATAGAACTGAGGAGAGGCCGAAAAAGACCACGGGAGCTTAAGGAAAGGAACTAGAAAGCAGCCCTGCACGACCACGGATCGCGGCGGCGAGTTCGTTCGTATCCGAAAAGAAGGCCCGATATTTAAGAAAACTGAGTGACGAACCAGTTCGTCATTTTCCAAAAAATCAGTTGTGACGAAATAGGTTTGTAACTCAACGAAATAAAAACGAGTGCCGCCTCACGTTCGTCATGCCCAAAACCTTTTCCGCTCCTGACCACCCGCCTTCTACCAGTAGAAGTCAGGTGGTCAGGAGCGAAGTTTGGGCAAGTTGAAGTGAGGCGGCAGCGGTGAAT
>Ga0156749_1074_pt1 | contig 23594 bp, 21 predicted proteins | sample RifOxyD1_FD_112078 | JGI IMG/M metagenome (GOLD analysis project Ga0156749, IMG submission 112078) | Bdellovibrionales bacterium RIFOXYD1_FULL_55_31 | reverse complement strand
CGAACTCGACCCTTTGATTTGACAGGCCTTTTTTGTCTCCCTAAAATGATAAGTGAGCAGGCCTAGGAGGGGCCCACAATCATGACGTCATGGGTATACGTCTTCGCCAAGTTCACTCCCGAAGCACTCCTCTTTGAAGCTTTGCTCATCTCCATTCTCGTCGCCTCTTACGCGGCTTTCTGGGTACTGCACAAAAGAAAGTTCGGCGCGCTTCACTCCGGCGTCCCCACGGGCGTCGTCAAAGACTATTTAAACGAACTCATCGTCGACGCCGAACGCATGCGCGCGCAACTTTTCGGGATCCTTGCAGGTCGGGACCTTCCCGTCTCCGCCATGAACCCGGGCACGGATTACGCGCATACAGCCGCATCCCTGAATTTTTCTGACGATCCGGCAATGGCGAAGAAGCTTCTCCTGCTCGAGGCGAAGATGGCGGAGCAATCGATGGCGATGGACCGGTTGATTGCGCAGAAAACCGAAATGGAAGTCGCTCTCGCGGCCGCGAAGTCAGCGCCCCCGGCCACCGGTTCAACCGCGGCCCCGGTCAATACCGCCGCGACGGCCGAACTCGAAAACAAAATCAAGAATCTTGAAAGCAAGCTCGCCGAGTACAGCGTCATCGAAGATGATCTGGCCAATCTCAAACGTCTCCAGCAGGAAAACGCGCAGCTCCGAGCGCAGCTGAACGGCAAAGGCACGATCTCGCCGACGGCTGAACCCAGCATCACCAGTTCTCCCGCTCCGGCGCCGACACCCGCCCCTGCCGCGCGAACTGCTCCAGCACAGGCAGCCCCTGCTCCGGCGGCTCCCGCGCCCGAAGCAGAACCGGCGTCCGAACCGGATCTGACGCCCCCTCCCCTGGGCGCCACCGAAGACTCTTCCGCTATCGATACGTTGTTCGCGGGCGCGGCGGGTCTGACGGCCGCGGAACCGAAAAAGGATGCTCCCGCGGATTCGATTTTCGAAGGTCTCGTGGATCAAGTCGAAAAGAGCCTCGAGAAAACTCCCGCGCAAGCTCCCGAAGCCGCCCAGACTCCCGCGAAGCCTGCACCGGCTCCCGAACCCGCCGCCGCTTCGGCCAAGCCAACCTCTCCGGCGAGTCCCGCAGCGCCGATCGAACAACCCTCGACTTCCAAAACACCAGCGGCTAATATGGAGCGCTCGGATGCAGATCTCGTTGCAGAGTTCGAAAAAATGCTTAACGGCTGATGCTTCGGCTTTCTATTTGATCGCGCTGGCGACCTTCCTGTTCTGCGCCTCCGCGCACGGGTCAGTGCCCAAACCTCGAGGGTCCTCGCTTCAGCACTTACTCCAAAAGGAAATCAGGAATCGCCCCTCGAACAACTTCGACTCTTTACTGAAGAAATGGGAATCCACTTACAGCACCGCAGCCGTCCAACCGCTTCTTTCAATCGCCGCCGATCGCAAACTTTCGGATCCCGATCGTTACATCGCGGTCATGGGCGCGGCAAAACTCGGAGGGACCGCGACGGCCGTCCCCATTATTCCTCTCCTGAAAGATCCGTCATGGATGATTCGCAATGCCGCGCTACGCGCCTTGACGGCGCTGAGGGACCCGGTGACCGCTCCCGCCATTCTGCCGCTTTTGCGAGATCCGGCGCTCGTCGTTCGCGTGGAGGCGGTAACAGCGGTCGAGACGCTCCGACCTTTGGGGGCAACCGAGGCGCTGCTTGAGACTCTTCAAAACCGCGCGAATTATCATGGCGGCAAAGCACAGTGGGTTCCGCAACACGCGCTGCAAGCCCTTGTCAAACTTCGGGCAAAGAACGTCGCGCCGAAACTCGCTCCGCTTCTGAATTACGACAGCGATTCAAAATTTCAACATCTCACGATCAACGCTCTCGAAACCCTGACCGGTGAGAACAGAGCGCCCGGCCGACCTCTTGCTGAAAAAGTGCGGGAATGGAAACGGGTTCTGGCGAAGCAATAGGGGGTTTCAGAAACTAGTCTCCCCAGTTGCTGAGCCGCCACTCGATATAGTCTTCAGGGTTCCTGGCCAGCGCGTGAAAGTCGAGACTGCGAAATTTCTGACGGACGGTCATCCCGTTGCTGAGCTGCAAAGCCGTCGAAAGGACATCCCCCAAGGACGCGCCCGCGCGATGAGTCGGATTCGAAACAAAGAACAGCCACTCGAATTCCGCGATCTTTCGCCGCTTGAGTCCCAAGTCACTCGTCTGAAAGACTTCATTCCAAAGCGTCTCGAGTCGCCTGGCCACGGCAGGGACATCCGTTGAGAACGTGCTGAAAACCGCGTAAAAAGGCGGAGTTCCCTTTTGGACCTTTCGACGAATCGCCATAACCGGAATCGGCTTTTTCTCTCCCGGAAGCGTAATATTACGAATCAGCCATTTCTGGTCCTCGACTTCAAGCACCTCCCGAGGCACGAACTTTCCCAGTTTACCGGCTTTACGAATCCGACGTTCGAATTCATTTTCTCCTGGGACAAAGAAGTTGGTCTTCTCATCCAGATCCCGAACGAGCTGGTAAAGCTCCTGTGAACGCTCGCTCCTTCCCTCAAAATTCGGATGAAGAGGAAAAATGTCCGTGTGAGTAGAAAGTTCCCCAAGCTCTCCGGAAAAATGACGACGCGCAATTGAATCACTCCCGCTGAGAATGGAAAGGAGTTTTTCCTCCTGATCGATCACGGTTTCTTTGAAGTCCTCTCGAGCGGCCCTCAGCTCGGCGCCCGAAAAGCGGCTTGAGAGCGCTTTGTATTGTTTTCGATATTTCGCGAGGTGCTTTCGGGAAATCTCGGTGCGTTTCTTCAGGAAGAACTCAAGTGATTGCCGAAAATTGCCCTCCTTCGCCTTCCACGAGAGCAGTGCCTCGGAGAATATCCGGGCATAGTCGTCCGTCGGCCCCGCCAGGGGCGAATCCAACTTGGCCCCGAGAGCCCGCATCAGGCACTCAAGCTGAGCCGTTGCCCCAAAAACAGGCGCTGCCCAGAGGCAACTCCCGAGCACGATCAGGATCTGGCGAGTGCGGGAAGAAGAGAGCTTCATCAATTCCAGTATCCCTGAAATCCGGGTGTTTCGCACGAATCTTTAAAGAGCCAATCAGTTCTAAGTACCTAATTCTCGACGCCAATCGCGAATATGAAGGCGGCTGAGTTCGGGTAAACTGTTCTCGCCTTTTAACCGATACAGAATTATGAGGTTCGCCCTCCTTTTGATTCTCATTGTCTTTTGGACGTTTCCCACGCTCGCCGAAGACCCCGGCAATGCTGAGCTGCAAGCACTCATTGACTCCATGAGCCGCCTCGAAGGCCCTCAAGCGCCGAAGCACTGCGATCCTGAGGGCAAAAAGGTTTCTCAACCTGATTGTTCGCGCCTCACGGACGACATCTGCGAAAAGCTATGGGATCCAAAGCATGACGGAGTCCTTGAACTACAAACAGGCAAAATCGACGTCGGAAGCAAAGGCAAGAGCGGCATAAAATCTACTGTTCGAGCCGACGTCCAGGCCCTCCTCGATGCCGAAAAGCGATTGCCCTCAGATCTGAGGTCAAAAGCCGAACCGATCATGAATCGCTTTCGGGAACTCCTGAAAAACGAAATTGACTCAAAAAAATGGCATAGAGACTTCGGAAACCTCTTGTCGGATTGGGGTTCCATTATCGAAGAAGTCGCCCAGGATCGCGCGAAAGCATCCCTGCCGAAAGACGAAAAATCAGCGTCTTCCTTTGAAAGAAAGGCTCGCCTGGGCCAAAAAAAGATCGAAGTCAGCGACCAGATTACCAGAGCAAAATACGCTAACGGTCCCAATTGGAAGCGGGTAGAACAAACCTATACTGCCGCGAAAGCCGACATACTCGCCGTGATTGACGACTTGAAGCTCCCGGCCGCGATACGCGAAAAAATGAAAAAGAAACTCAACTCCGTCGAACTCAGTCTGCCGCTACTCGACCCAAGGATAATCGATTCAGGCGAGGAATGCGCGACCACAGAAGTAAACGCCTTTTATGATCCCATTTATAACCGAATGACCGTTTGTGCCGGGTTCTTCAATTCCTACCCCGATGCGGCTTTCTACACGGTACTGATACACGAACTTGGGCATTCGATCGACCCGGGAATTTTCGCTGATCTCGCGTTCGAAGAAAGCCGGATGGCTCAAATCGCTCGAAAACTTTCAAATTTCGAAAAGCCGCCTTTCAATTGCCGCGAATGGGACAAATTGCAGCAGGATCTATTTGAAATGCCGTCACGAATTGTCGAACCGAAGCATCCTTATCGCAAGCTGATCGACTGTTTTTCTTCTCGTAAGAAAGAGCTTGAACCGTTCAATGCCGAAAAGTTGCGTTATGCCGCAAAAAAGCAAACGAGCTCATTAATTGCGAGGTATTCTGACCTGAATGCCTTCGGTTACCTTGCAAAATCTGGAACCAAGGACGAACCAAACGATTTTTACATGCGACCAGATCGCCGGGTGGCCCGTTCACATAATTACATTCCCCCAAGCTGGAAGAAATCGGACGACATTGTTACCGAATCGTTCGTTCAGTCGCTCTCTTGCGCAAAGGCCAAAGATGGAGCTTCATTCGAAAGAGCCAGCCGGGAAGACAGGAATAAAATGTTCCAGGACGCGATTTTATCGGCACAGTCGGCCCAAGAGGCCCTTTTAGTTGAAAAGTTCAGACACTGTGGCCGGGAGTGCCGTGAACTCCTCAAAGAAGAATTGTCACGAGACCGCAACGAAAATTTTGCTGACTGGATATCCATTCAGGCTTTTCCCCGCTATTTGAGTCGTGAGACTTCGCTCGAAAAGCGTCGGGAACTCGCCGGACTAGCTTCTTCGCTTTTCTGCACTGAACCCGGATACATCAAAACCTCGAACGCGGATCACGATTTTGACGTCATTGAAAAGACTTTTTCGCAACTTCCGCATCCGGAATACCGCGTTCGAAGGCTTTCAGTTTTCAGCCCGAAAGTCGCCGAACTCGTGAACTGCCGTATGGACGATGAGCTCAAGAAAGGGTTCGGCTCATGCGACTTTTGACCAGAGCGCGTATAGGCAGAATGCCTTTGATGATCGCGCTGGTATTCTACGCGACCATAGGCAGTGCGGCCAAAATCATCGTCCCACCCGAGCACTTCTCCGTCTCCGTCCAGGGCAAATACGAAACCCGATGGACGAAAGTTTTCAAGGACGGCGCGGTCTGGGCGTGTCAAACCGACCTGCTGCCCTACTTCGAAGCGAAACAGGAGCCACTGAAAGACCTCGACTGGAAACGGCTCAAAACATCTGCCAGTTCAAAAGACCTGGGCCCATGCACGCCGGTCATCCTCGAAGACCGCCGGCGCGGAAAAACTGAAACGATCACCGGCTGTCTCGAAAATCCCGAAATCGGCCGGTTCGTCAAGTCAGTGCACAAAAAGTGCGGACGCGGATTGCTATAACCGGCCAGCTGGCGTTTGGCTCCGAGATCATCGACAGTTGCCCGTCTTTCGCTGCCGAACTCAAGGCAGCGTGTACCGGATCTCCAGCTTCGGCCGCAGGGCCGCATCCGTGTGTTCGGAGCTATACACGATGAAATCGCGCCAGTACGTCAGCGCCGGGGTGAAGCGAATCACGAACCCGAGCGATTGCCCCCCCGAGTACTGATTAGAAACATAGCTTCTCATATCGGCATTCCCATCGCCGAAACTGCGCCACCCGTAGGTATCGCCAGCCGTATCGTTGATGACAATGCTTCCCAGAACAGTCGAGTTGAAAGCGGGCTGATTCCCCCAGCGCAGAGTATCTTCATTAAACGAGGATTGGAGGCTGTTCATGACGACTGTTTCGGCCTGTTTAACGCTCGCGTTGTGTAAGAAATAATAAACAGAGACTTTCGCGTTCGTGATCGTGGCATTCGCCGGGATTCCCGCGAGACTGAAACCGAGAAGTGCGCGGGAAACGTTGCCGGCATATTTTTCATTCGCCGCGTCCAGCCGGCCGTCTTCGCTGTGATCAAGCGTCGGCGAAGCCTCGTGGACATCGGCATCATTCCCCTCATTCGGTCCCGGCTGATTGATGTAAGTATAAGTCCCGTCATGGTTGTCGATGATCGTGACTCCCCCCGGAAGCGCGGTCGGAGAAATCGCGACGGAAGGAGAGCACTCTGAAAAGCTGGACTGTCCAAAATAGTCGAGCGACATCACCCGGAAGGTATACGTATTGCCTGCGAACCCGGTAAAGTCACTGGACTGCGTCGATTGAGAGACAAGGTCGATCAAACCTCCCATCGTAGTCCCGCAATGATCATCCGAATAGAATTGAAGTTTCTGGTTTACCAGATCCGCCGAGCTTGATTTCGTCCATTGTGCCGTGAGGAGCAGGGAGTCACTGGGGCTGGTCTGTGCCCAGGAGAGCGCCGAAGCCGCCTCAGGTGGGACCCCGTCATCGGTGACGACGGCGGTTGACCACTTAATCTGGAAGCCGTCGCGCGTAACGCTACCGTCACTATGAAAGGTGATCTTCAACTTGTTTCCCTCGATCGTGAAGTTGCGTGGCATCGCGGGAGTACCGGTGAGATGGGCAAGCTCCACGCCGGACCCGTTGAAAATTTTCAGATAGTCATAGTTGTTTTCCGACACGAAAGAGACGACTTGGAGCTGGACACTGATCCCAGAGGGAATGTCGAAGTTCACGACGCACTCTTGACCGTTGCCATACAGGCCAGCCGCACCACCGCTGTCGTAAAGCACTCCGATGTTCGAAGTTAGATTCAACGTTTGAGTGGAGCACATCAGAAAGGTCGGCGCGCCCACGCGGACGTTCGCGAGATTCGGAGCGACGAACCCGAGATTTGCCGCATTGCCGGTGCCGTCGGCAATCGTTCCGCCGTTCAGGCCAACCGTATTGGCCAGGACAATTCCGTCCTGATCCGAATCAGCACCATCCAGGAGATATTTGAATTCGACCTGAGCCGTTCCCGATCCTGACGCATAAGCGGCGTATCGGGTCGTCGCGCCGATCGTCAAGGTCAGGCGTGGATTTCCGGAAACAATCACCGCTTCACTGAAGTTCACTTTGAAAACCAACTCCTCACCTGCCGCGTAGTAGCGGTCGATGGGAGGACTCACGGAGAGGATCGTGGGTGCCGAATTGTCCAGAATTGCCGAAACATGTACGACCGCCGATTCGTTTCCAGCAGCATCCTTGGCTTGGGCGTGCAGGTAGTAAGTGCCTGATCCAGAAGCCTGGGATGCGCTCGTGCTCGCACCATAAGCTCCGGCCGGCGCTGTCGCCGCTGCCGTATCGATCGTGTAGCGATAAGTGCAGTTCGCCTCGTTACAGCCCCATGACCAGGTTTTCGAGGCCCTCGGGGTCGCGTCGTTCGCAAGACCGGTCATCGAGGGCGCGGTCGAATCGAGCTCATAAGAAGCCGAACTGGACGAGCAGTTGGAAGCATTCCCGACGCCGTCCACCGCCTTGGCGTAAAATTGATGGCTTCCATCCGAAAGTCCGGAGGTGAGCGTGAAATCCACCTGAGCGGCTGAAGCTTGGCTCGAAATTAGAAGCGACTCGCATTGAGAGTCGGAATAAAGCTGAATCGTATCTCCCGAAGTCACCCCGCCCACTCGTATCGTCGGGGTGGTCACGTTACCGACTGCCGAAGCCGGCGAAACCAGCGTCACCGGATTCGGAACCGCGGGTGCCGCGTTGTCCAGGATGGCTGCCGCATGGATGACCGCGGATTCGTTTCCGGCGGGGTCTTTTGCCTGGACGTGAAGGTAGTAAGCGCCTGTTCCACTGCTTTGGGTCACTGTCGCTGTCGCTCCGTACTCGCCGGCGGGTGTCCCCGTTGGGTTCTGGTCAACGGCAAAGCGATAGAGGCAATTCGATTCACCGCAACCCCAGGCCCAGCTTTTCGAGTTCTTTGTTACGGGATCATCCACGAGACCCGTCAGGGTGGGGATTTGTGTATCCACCTCATAGCTGAGCGAAACAGAGGAACAGTTCGAGACGACGCCCTCGGCGGAAACCGCGCTTCGCGCAAAGAATATGTATTGTCCGTCGGCGAGAGGCTCCAGTTGAATTTCTACACTGTCCCCGCTTGCCGTCGCCGCCTGATTGAGACTGCCCAGGCTACAATCCGCGCTGGTGAAAATCGCGACTTCGAGACCCGCGCTCACGCCACTCACTCGAATTCTCGGCTGAGTCACGTTCGCCAGGGAAGAAGCGGGATGAACCAGTTCCAAAGCCGAAGGTGGAGCAAGAACTCGGGCGGGTGGCGTGCCCGGCGCTCCTTTCGCGGATTCGGTGAGCTCCAGAGGCTCATCCACGATGGCCGGCCTGCAAGCGAGGACGAGAAGCGGCAGGACGGATATGAAGCCATAGATCTGGAGTCTTCGCCCAACATACGGTCTGGTGTTCATGGCGATCCTTTCGGTTAATCTATCTTAATGTTAGGGTAAATTCGTCAGGATTTCAATAATTCCCATGGGAATCAATAGCTTAAGTTCGCACTTTTAGGCCTAAGTCTTTGAGAATACGTGGATTGTCAATCGAGACACTCGGGGTCCCGATTCGGAAGCCAAACACGAGTTAGCGGCTTTCCTCCTGAAGTCCACACGCGCGAGATCCGATCAGATATCGATGAAGTCTGCTTTGGAGTCGATCAAACGGCTGATCTGGTTCGTGGCGCTTTCGGCAGCCGGGCTCACGCCATCTCTGTCGTACGCCCAGAAAACCGCGATTTCGGGGTGCCTCACCCAAGGACTCGAAAAACTCATCTTCCCGGAAAAAGAACTCGAAGCGAAAATTCGCGCACACCTCAAACAACTCAGTGTCCACGATCCCAAGCGCCGAGGGGAGATCGTCTCTTTCAGCGACCAGTTTGAATCGCTCTTTTCTCAAATCCGGACTCCAGACGACGCGTTAAGAATTTGGCGGATGATCGAGCGTTTGTCCCAAATCGAATACACAAGAAACTTCGGAAGCTGGAGTTCCTCAGCCGAGTATCTGAGAGAACTTCTCTCAGATCTGGCTCGCTTCGATTCTGTTGAACCCATTCTGCGGATCCAACATCATTTCAGCGCGGAACAACGGGGAGAGTTCCTCCGGCTTCTTGATCGCACCGCCGCGACTTTTGACACGCAAGATACAACTCTCTGGAATAATTTCACGGCCTCCTATCGAATGCTCTTCGAACCGGATTCGATTCTTGAATACCTCGCTCGAATCGGCGGACGTGAATCGCTGGCCAGAAACTTCGCCGAGGAACATGAGATGCAGAACTTCTCAAAAGGCACGCTTACCGCCATTCAGAATCTCCCGGAAGAAACACGACTGAGAGCGAAGGCAGTGGCGTTGAAGCAGTATCGCGATACCCAAGCCCTAGCAAACGCCGGAATTAAAGACTTCGGTTCCGGACAAGACATCAAACCGGCCGAGCTCGAGCAGTTCAAGAACGAGGCTAAGCGCGAAAGGAGAAACTGGGAGACCCTGTACCGCGCGCTCACCGAGCCAGAGTTCCAGGCATTCTTTCGAGGACTCCAGGGCCGTGCCAGCGTCCGATGGAGTGAACTCGCATCTCAGGTCGAAACCTATTGGAGATCAATCGGACTCGGCGGGAACGCCAATTCGTTCAAAGATGTCTATTCAGCAGCTCGAACCATTCAGCAAAGCTCGATTGGTGCAGGTTTGAAAGGCGAGGATCTTCTTCTTTACGGGAGTTTTCCAAATGGAAAAGCCCTCCCGCGCTCATCCGACCTGGACCTCCACCCCAGCAGAGGCTTGATGAAAAAGTATGTTGAGCTATTTAAAGACAAGCACAGTCAAGAAGGGACCTTCGCCAAAATCCCCGAACGTCGCTGGGATCGCAGCAAACCGCCCGTGGCCGCTCACAAGGTTTCCAAACAACTTGTCGAGCTCGAACGAGAACTCGCGAGAGCTCTTCGCGTCCACGAATATGAGCCCGGCAGCTTCATGACGATGGTGCTCACCCGGCCCGCACCTCCCCATGAAGCGCAGCGCGACTTCTGGGCACGAGAGATGATCAACCAATACAATCCTCTCACGGTCCGCGTCACCAAAACGAAAATCTATCTCGAAGTTTACGACGCCTACAAATCAAGGACCCTTCAGCGAATCGAGATTTTGCCGTAGAGGCTGACGTGCGCCGGTCGTCGGAACTCATTGTTTTTTGCCAGTTTGGTGTGGGTGTGATTTTTCGTCTTTGGTTGGCTTCTTTGCTGCCGAATCAGGAGTCCAGGTTAATAGAAAATGCAAAGCTAATAAGACCCAGACGAGTACAAACGATTTCCAATACTCGCGATACATCGAGAGCAACTGAAGAAAAGTAATTGCGCCAACCGCCAATATGATGCCGCTACTCGCGCCTCTCATGAGATCAATTTTATCATGTACTCCCTATCCCGTCGCGCCCTTGGAAATCAGATAATCCGCCACGGGTTTCAGGTAGTCGGCAATGTCCTGTCTTCCTTCGTTCAGTGAATTCTTGATGCGGTCATTCACATGCCACAAGGGGCGGTGTCCGTTCGGGTCAGTTACGTTAGCCCTCGGAAATCTGACCGAGGGGCTTGAAAATCGTTTGTCCGACGGCACAAGAATAGAAAAAAGCGATTGGCGCGATCGCGGCGTATCGAATAAATTTTTACCTCGATACAGGTCTGTCTCACTGCTTCTTGAATTCGCAAGTCAGCGAACAGGTTCCTTTGCCGTTGGTGTAATTGAGGATCAAGTTCGTGCTTCCATCGTGTTCCGGTTTGAGTTCAAGGCTTCGAATCTCGACGAGCTTGTTTTTCAGGATACGGCGCGCTTTGAAGAGTTGAACCGTGAGCTTCAGCCCTTCTAGTTTGCCCACTTCAACGGCATCAAAGTAGTGCCAGGCATTGCGCTCGCCGAGAACAAAACTCTCTTGGCTGGCGGATTCAGCGTAGCGTTTATCGAGAAACAGGACTTCGTTGCCAAACGGATCACTAGGGCTATAGTTCACCCTCGCCGCAATTGGGCATTCCGCGAGGTAACCGCCGCAATTGCCGCGAGCCTCGAAATGGTAACCGGTTCTGACTTCTTTGTAGGTTCCTTCGAAGTCTTTTAATTCAAGTGCGAAAGACAAATTCGGCACCAGCGCACAGATCGTCAGCAAGATTCCAAAGCTCTTTATGTTCCGCATATTCGCATCCTTTTTGTAATGACCTTATTAATGACCGACACCCATTTATAATGCGGCGCAGCACTTGTCAATTCCGGGGGCGCCCCGGACGAAGAAGGCGAAATTGACTCTCGATTCTTGCGCCGAACGGGACGCAGACCCTCAGCCATTGATTCAAGAATATTGCCGCATTCTAAGAACTGGAAAACCCGAACTAAATTAACTTGATTTAAGCGGTCGGGATTTGCTGGTACCATTGAGATATCAGGAGCGGAACGTTTATGGACACCAAAGACACCCGTCATTTGCTGTCAGGTCTATTCACTTGGGGAATACTCATTTCTGCCATCTTCTCCGGGTGTCATCCGATCATCATTGCGGAGATCGACAACATCACCACCGTCAAAAACGATGCGGATGCAACACTGACCCTAACTGCCGAGCCCACACCCACGCCTACGGCGCCTGCCGGCCCTCCCCCAACGAAAGTTCTCCTCAACACCCCTCCTGGTTCCATCACCGTCGACAGCTGTACGGCACTCAGCGTTTCGCTGACGGATGACTCCGGAACCGTTCAAAACGTCACGAATAACGTGGAAATCACGCCGAGCATTTCTGTTCCGCTCGTGGGCGATTTCTTCAGTGACTCGAGCTGCCTCACGAAAGTGGTGGGCGTTTGGAAAACCGTGACAACGGGCAACTCCCTCAACGCGAGCCCTCTCTACTTCAGGAGCTATTATTACCAAACGGGAGCTCAGATCACAGTCGCCGGAACCGGCCTCACTTCGGTGACCCACGGTTTCGCTACGATTCCGCCCGATCCTTTGACAGCAGGCCAAACCATCACGATGGCCTTTAACGGATTCGTCGCCTGCGCAAATTCGGGCCCGAATGCCTCGGTTCAGTGCTGGGGTGCGGGAAATACCGTTCCCTTCGGCGACAACGATTCCGCGACAACAGCACGGCTGAGTCCAACCGCGATCGTGGGAATTCCCGATCCGGTCATCCATTTGAGCGTGGCCAATGATCATATGTGCGCGGTGACGAATAAATATGCAGGCTATTGCTGGGGAGCGAATGCGAGTTATCAACTCGGGGACGGCACAAATGCCGCAACGAACATCGCGATTCATGTCACGGTCGTTCCCGACAACATCAAAGAGCTCAATGCTTATTCTGGCACCACCTGCGCTCTCCTGAATGACGGTACCGTCAAGTGCTGGGGCGCCAATAACTACGGCCAGCTGGCGAACGGGACCACCTCCGGGACGCCTACGGCCACCGCGACCGATACCGGGCTGACAGATGCCGTTCACCTGAACAGTCCAGGTTTCAATGCCATTTGTGCCGTTCTCCGCGACCACACGGCGAAGTGCTGGGGCTATAACCCAGCCGGAAGTCCTCTGGGGTGGAGCGCGCCCGCGACTAATGTGACGACACCCACTCAGCTGCTCAATTTCAACAACATCGACCGGATCAGCTCCGACTCGCTCTCGCAATGTCTCCTCCTGACCGACAAGAGCGTCGTTTGCCTAGGCTCCAACGCGAATCAGATTTTGGGGACGCCCAACCCGCCGCTCACCCAAACCGATTCAAGCACGCCCTTTATCAGCCCGGCGCTTCCCGCTGGCGGCGCCGATTCCCTTTACATGGGGAGCTCTTCGGCCGTCTGTATCACCAATGGCGGTAACCCGTATTGCTGGGGGCCTGATGTCGCGGGTTTTACGGGAACGCCTCACGTCGCCACCGCTGTCCCGGACCTTCCGGCGGGCGGCGTTCGGAAAATGGTCGTGGGAGGTTGGCCGACGATTCGCTGGCGCTGCGCACTCCTGTCGGGAACACCAGGGTCCGGCGATCCGAAAATCCAGTGCTGGGGAGCAAACGGAATGAATGGCTCCGGTCTCTACGGCGTCGGAATTGGCGTCACGGGAGCGGTCGCTAGCCCCACGACGGTTTCAAGCTGGTGACTGAATTGAACGGCGGAATGAACCCGCCGGGGTTCGGAACGTGAGCCGAAAGCTCAAAGACTCAGACGAGACACTCTAATTCCGGACGCAGTCGATACTGTTGGGTTTCAAACGAGTTCCGCCCTCGACCATTTCGAAATCCCCAGGCTGTACCGCCTCCAGATCCCGAGAGCCATTCAAAAGCGTCGACCATTTCGCTGTGCTGTTTCGGTCCGATTGCGCGGTGAGCGCGATGTTGCCCCCGTCGGAAAGGATCATTCCATATTCTTGAAGAGCTCGGGCGATCACTTTCGCGCCCGCGCTCGGCAAGGTGTCGACCGGGTAGCTGGCCCGTAAGCGAAAGCGCGCGCCGTAGGGGACGCCGTTCGTCGTGGCCCAACCAACGCAATTGCTCGGACCGGTGCAGTGGGTCGCGGGACGAACATACGTGCGGCACTGAATCCGGTTGTTCGGGAGAATAAAACGGATCGCATGCCTGATTGCGCCGGACGCCACCTCGTCCGCGCTGAAGAGCATGGGCGCGATCGGAAAGCCCGCGGCATCGGCACTGGTGCAGACGTCGCCTCGAAGGTTTGTCGGATACGACTTGTCAAAAGGCCAGATCGCGAGCGAGCCATTGCTCTGGAATTGGCTGCTACTCGCGCTCGACACATAGGATTCCAGAAGTTCGCGTTTTTCCCGATCGACCACGAGGTAATGGCAATCGCCACCGTCGCAGATCCGCCCTCCCGAGCTTTCAAACCCCGCGGTCCCGGAGGGGGCCATGGGGACCGCAGAAGGCACGTCACTATCCGGCAGATACATCCCGCCATTCAGAAACGGGACACGAATCGTTGAGGAATCCGTGAAATAGACGTCGATACTGAAATCAATTTGGATACGGCCGTAGCCCCAGCCGCCGCGTGACACCAACGCGTTGATAATCGTTTGCGATTGCGCATCGACCGGGGAGTTCCTCACGGATTGATTGAAAAACATATTGGGGCCAAACCAACTCGCGGCGGAAGCGGTGTCGCCGGATGACGGATCCTCAGTGCCGGGCGGGTCGGACTCAGGTGCGCCGGGGGTTCTTGGCCCCGGGCCCGGTGAGCTGGGACTTCCTCCCGGTCCGTCCTCGATGGACGAACGAATCTCCACTTCGCGATTACATCCCGCGAAAGATATGGCGAGCAACAATAGACCCTGAATTACCAGCGACGTCCCAAGTATTCTCATCAGCATCTTAATTATATCGAATCCGCAGGGTCATTCCCAGTGTGTCGTCGTTGACCTGGCGAGGGAAACGAGAAGCCTGCCTTGAGGACCGAGCGGGAGTTTGTTCGAATTGTTTGCTCAGCCCGGAATGACACTTCGAACGGCAGGAATGGTGAAGATCTCGTCGCCGGTTGGCGATGAAACCGAGCTCTCTGGGCAACGTAGTGCGTTTTAGAGACACGAATTTCCCGCGATACGAACGGTCATATGAAATACCTCAGATCCCTTTCTGATTCCGAGCTGCTCAGTCAAACCCAGTTACTTGTCGCGCGAGAAAGAAAATTAACGGCCGAACTTCTATGGCACCTCAGGGAGGTGGAGCACCGGCGTCTCTATGCTGAAGAAGGATTTAGTTCCCTCTTCGACTATGTCACGCGGGGACTCGGTTATGCTGAGGGCAGCGCAGACAGAAGGATTTCGGCGATGCGTTTACTCAAAGAACTTCCTGGTATCGAGCCCGCCTTGAAAAGCGGGGAGCTCAGTTTGTCGAATGCAAGCGCGCTTCAGCACTTTTTCAAAAGTGAGCAGAAAAATCGCGGAAAGACCTATTCCCCGGTCGCAAGAAAGAACTCGTGACGAGGGTCACCGGCAAATCACGCCGAGAATGCGATCGGCTTCTGGCCGAGCTTGCCCCCGAAACTTCCAGACCGGAACAGGCGCGGCCCATTTCGGCAACACAGACGGAGATTCGATTCACCGCGGAAGCGGCACTCCTCAGCAAGCTCGAAAGGCTCAGAGCTCTGCTCTCGCATCGCAATCCGAACCCCTCCTACGCCGAACTCATCGAGATGCTCGCCAATTTAGCCTTGAATCGTTTGGATCCCGAACAGAAACCCGAAGTGAAAGAGGCACAGGAGCCCAAATAGGAGCTCAAAGAAAAGGCACTCCTCGCGACTCCGCCGGCGGAGAAATCAAAAGCGAAACAGACCCGCTATATTCCTCAAACTTTGCGAAGAACGGTTTGGAAACGGGATCAAGGAAGATGCACCTATGTGAACAGGGAAACCGAGGTTCGCTGCGGCTCCAACCATCTCTTAGAAATTCATCATCTGAAGGACTATTCCTTGGGAGGCGAGCATACACTCGATCATAACCTGCATGCCGCAATTCAAACGCACGGGAGCTCGCTCATGAGTCAGTATTTCCGGGACTGAGCGAACGGTTCGAATCCCCAAGCTGGGATTTCACCGGGAGCCCGCTTCCAGTACTCTTCTCAAATGCGCGTCGAAGTCTCGTGCATTCCCAGGCCTCAAGCCGAACGTAGGTATTTCTGAAAGATGCAGTGACTGTCACGCCTTGATCGACTTGACTAAAGCGGGTTGTCCCTTCAGCGTCCGCTTTCGTTTTGCTCGAGGAGCCGAAAATAGTTTGGACCGATTCTGCTGCCGTGAATAATAAAATCATCGGCATACCATCGGTTGTCCTGACCGAGAGGGCAGGTGCCGTATCCAGTACAGATGCGGTTTCCGCCGAGGACGACCTTATTATAAAGATGATCAAATTGAAGGAGTCGATTGTTTCCAGACTCTGAAAAATGGCCTCGTTCGACTCCGTTGCTATCGTATATCCAGGATTCCAAGGTGGCGTCAGCGCCGCCCAGAGTTCCGATATCCGCGGCAACCTCGATGCCGTACCAACTGCCCGCTTCGTAAAATGAAGTGATATCGTTATCGTTCATGGAAGTACTACTGAGAGGACGATTCCCGACGACTTGGTTCATTGCCCAACCCGGGTTTTCGGTCGTTTTGTATATGGCCGTAAAAGCGTTTTCTGCGTAGAACAAACGCTCTCCGTAACTGCCGGTTCCAAATAGATTAAATATATAGAAGTTCAGTCCGTACTCGTTAATGTTGTTGATCTCCGAAGAGACCAATGCTGCTTCCGCCGGAGTTCCCCATTTGTCAGGCGCGGTAAATCCGGAGACGAGATCGAACATCTTGACTGTCCCGATGTAGATGTATTTTCCCGTCCCAGGATCCTTCTTCACGAATCCTGGAGCGAGTTTTGCCATCATAAATACGTGAATCTTTTTGTATCCACTTTTTCCGGTGAGTCCGTCTCCGAAAAAGGTTCCGAGTCGGCTCGGGCCAAATCCAGCAACGTTGTCCGGATATTCTGAGTTCACGCTTCCACCCGCAGTGAAGTCCCCGTAATTGATACAGAGCGATTTGCCGGCTCCTTGCCAAACGTAATCAGGACCGTGATACCCGATCCACTTCACATAACGAACAACCGTTGCGGTTGCTCCCGTTCCGTTGCTTAATAATTCGTTCGGCTGGAAGGAGAGTGAATTCGTTCCCGTTCCGTATCCCAAGACAAGATAATGCTTTCCAGCTTCCGTTCTAACGGAAGCGATGCCGGCCTTCGCGCCCGAGATCGAACCGCTGACAATGTCCAATTTTGAAAATGATCCGATCGGCGCGGTGATCTCTATCGCCTTATGCGACACTGTTGTGTAACTCCATCGAGAAGATGATCCATCGGCCTTCTTCGGTAATCCGCCCGAAGTCGTCGTGGACCAGGAATATCCGTTCGGAACAACGCTTCCGTCCCAGTCCCGAAGTGCATCGAATGTCTCGGCCATATCAAAATGGTTTTCGAGTGTTAGCTGCCAATCGGCGGCTGTTTTCTGAGTTGTCGGGTTAAGTGAAACCGGCGCGGAACTGGTGCTGGTGATCTCGCGGCAGCTCAGTAACGTGCTTACGCATAAGCAAGTCCAGGCAAATAGAAAAACGCTTCCTTTGAATCGCGGCATACGTTCACCCGCCTTAAAAAAAAGACGTCCGATGAGAGATGATGAAACTAAGCCCATTATCCTCCAGCGGAGACTTTCTATATAGCGGGTCGGTGTTGACACAGCTGATTCCAGTTCCGCGCAAAATCAGTAGCTTTTTTGTATTCAGATGCTGGCACGACAATATTGTAAATCGGGATCCCGTATTTACGGCCTAACTCAGCGGCGGTGCTGCCCGCGCAAGCTCATCTAGTGTCCTGAGTCAGTAATAACGTGACAATTGAAGAGATCATTTTGACTCGAACCCAGGAGCGAGGAGCGACGCATATTTTTGTCTGCGAACGAGGGCGATACAGAGTCGAATCAAAATGTCCTTCCCAATGGGCCAGAATCTTTTGCCTTTCTTCTTCGTTGCTCAAAGCTAGCAGGCAATAATCCTGCGTCGCTTTTCGCGTCTTGAAGAAAACAAAATTTTTCCGGCAATTGCCACGTTATTACTGACTCAGGACACTAGGATTTGCTTTTACACCCCACATACAAAATGATTCAAAAAAAGCGGAAGAGCCGCTAGGATGATTGTATGAGGATGCGGCTAATATTTCTAACGATCGGGGTCGTGGCTGGATATTTTCTGCATGAGCAAATTCCACCGCTCAAAGAAGCGCCACTTGCTCCAAGTTGTCCAAGCGCACCGAACACCTCAGCCGTGGCTCCGATAGCACAGAAACCTACCGCCATTTACTCGAAACTGGAACTGAAGAGCGGTGAAGTCATCACCAGAGTAAATGAAGACAGGCCCATTCAGGAAAGACTTAACCCAGCCCGCCCAATCAATCCGGCCACAATCAAGGCTGAACCCCAAACATTCGGTCTGAAGCTTGATGATTCAATCATCCAAGAATGGGAAAAGCGTCTGGACCAACTGAGATCGCTTATTTCAACCGAAGAACTTTCGGACGGCTGGCGAATACAGATTTACCAACCCGACCCACTCATCTCGGTTACCGGCATCCAAAGCGGTGATTTGATAACTTATGAAAGCTTTCAGGCGCAGTTCAGTATGCCAGACCGCGCTGAACTCGCAGCCCGATTTCAAGCGGTACTTAGGTCGTTGCGGCGATAACTCTGCCACTTTGCCACTTCTCGTCCCTCACTCTGCCACTTAGAAACGAGTGGCATGCTGACGAAAACGCGCTCGACTATTTAGTGTCCAATGAGCAGCCCTCAGGGCGCTGCTTTTCATAGTTAACCTTAGTGGGCTTTCAAAAATCAGAGTGAGTCGATTCGTGCCTTTTTCTTGTTCCAGATCGCCTCGCAAGAGTTCTTAAAACCCGTCTTCGCGCTTGCATCAAATGCACTTCTCAAAGTTTCGGAAGCCATGAACTGGGACCAACATAGTTTTGCGGCATTTTCGGAATACTTGTTCTTCATAGTTGAAAAAACTGATACCTCAGCTTGCTTCCAAAGAGGATTAACCCCTCCGTAAGTAAAATAGACCTCACAAACATCATCTAAGCTGGGAAACGCAATAAATCTGCATCGATAGTCCCTATCGAATTCTGTCACATACAACTGTTCACCTTCGCTCAGCAGATGGTCGCCAGCTATAGCATGTTCAGTGAGGCTTTCCCTCGGAACAGGAATACGTACTTTGTCTTCGGGGGCGGATCGGTAACTACCGACTGTGTAGCCGAACTCCAGGGGCAAATCGGTTAACGATGAGGCTGGTGAAGCAGCAAAGCTTGACGATGCGAGTAGCGCGATTGCAAGAAACCCAAAATACTTCGACATAAAAGCCTCCAAAGCGGTGCCACGGAAGATAGGGCGGTGCGTTACATTTGTCAAATCGGTGTTCGGAATCCACGCCGACGGCGATGACTACTTTGTTCGAATGAGTCCACGTTTGCGTTCGATCCGATTTCACGAACCTTGGATTATACGCCACCCCAATATCACCAGCGCGGCGGTGATCCCTTTCGGTCCGCGCTCTGATCTCAGAGATCAGGCGGATGGCTGCAATGAAATCAATCGCTGTTTACGCCCGCGCAGGCAGCGGTATTGCCCGGAAATTCGTAGTAGCACTCTTTGGCAGCAGCAATATCTGCATCGCTTTTCACGCCGGCGCAAGCAGCGCCATTGCCTGGAAGGTCGTAATAGCATTTCTTGACGGCCGCGATATCTGCATCGCTTTTCACGCCAGCGCAAGCAGCGCCATCGCCTGGAAGGTCGTAATAGCATTTCTTGACGGCCGCGATATCTGCATTGCTTTTCACGCCAGCGCAAGCAGCGCCATTACCTGGAAGGTCGTAATAGCATTCCTTGACGGCCGCGATATCTGCATCGCTTTTCACGCCGGCGCAAGCAGCGCCATTGCCTGGAAGGTCGTAATAGCATTTCTTGACGGCCGCGATGTCTGCAGCGCTTTTCACGCCAGCACAAGCAGCGCCATTGCCTGGAAGGTCGTAATAGCATTTCTTGACGGCCGCGATGTCTGCAGCGCTTTTCACGCCAGCACAAGCCGTACCGTCACCCGGGAGGTCGTAATAGCACTTCTTTAGCTCGGTTAGATTGCGTGCGTTTACCACGCTCGCAAAAGCTGAGAGAGAAATAACAAAGACTCCAGAGATCAGCGCCACAATTTTCATGTAAATCTCCATAACCGGCAGCGTGAATACAATACGGCGCACCACCCTGCAATCGAAATTCCGAAGAGGTGAGATTGATGATCGCAGAGCCTTCAGCATCGCTCATTTATTCGGCAAGCGCGCGGCGGAACAATTTCGCGCGGAATCGCACGTATAAAATGAACCTCTAATTTCAGGATTACGCGTCTTCATTCCAAAAATCCGGAAAAATCGGGCTACGGAGGTCCTCAAAAGCTGCCATAACCTCTACATTGCATTAGCAATTCCGATTTTCGGCCGGACGAGGTGGCCACATAACTAACCCCTTCCGCACGAAATCCCGTAGCCACGACCATCTTGTATGATTTACGATCCTGGTGCGCTACCATTCAAGTATGAAAACAATCGCATGGCTGAACTTGCTACTAATTTTATCCGTTGGGACTGGAACGATCGCTTCAGTTAAAGCCGAAGAGACGATCTGGACTAAAGGCAAATCGTTCTTTAAGAAGTTTCTCCCGACCAGCAAGGGTGAGTTCAACTACAAAGACAGTACGTATCGCAATTCGGAACTTGGCTTTGCGATCACAATCCCAGCAGACTGGCGCATCATTCCACCGGCTGAGTCGATCGTCTGTCGAACAATTCAGAAGAAGTTTATCGATGATTATTTTTTAACAGCTACCCCTGGGAACATGAGCGAGGCACTGCTTGTTCTGAATGTCATGTCTCTTGACGTGGACAACTTTTCTCCGCAGGCTTGGCCTGAATATGTCAATACGACAGTCCGTGGCCGGCCCATCAAGATTAACGAGGAGGTCGAACTCAACGGGCTCAAGATCCGACGGCTGGGGTACGAAGGTGATAACTTCTATCGAGAAGACGTCTATTTCAAGGCGGGCAGTCGAATGATGGAAATCTATTTCTACGTCATGAACTCGCCGCTGAAGGACAAAACGATCGAAGACTTCAGGACAGTCGTTAATAAAGGACTTCGGGCGTTGTAGTTCGGAACGTGAAGCACAAGGGTCGCCCGCAGGGCCTCACCTGAGCGATACGGGAACTCCGTGAACCGCAAGCGCGCGTCACCGTACTTGAGGTGGCGAAGCCAACGGCACGCTAAAAGCACGCAAAACCCCGAGGATCACTGCGGCTATGGGCCACATTAACTCAGTTATCCATCCCGATGCACAGGGTGCAATTTTTGTTTTCATGGCACCAGCATTTCCCCTTGTGATCTTCCATGTTGCGAAGGCGATCCGACGCGATTAGATCCCGCTTGCTGGAGCGCTTACTATCTTTCAACTTCTTCAAGTAGGCACTCTTGGACGTCATTACCGATTTCGGTCTTGCCTGAGCCACAATCCAAAACTACGAATGAAGTGTGGTGCCGAAATAGGACTTCCCCTTCGTCTGGGTTGGTGCTGAGACTGGTAATATCCTTGCCCGATTTGCTGATCAGAAAGAGCCGGGCAATTCCCACGAACTTGTCGCCAAAATACTTTGACGACGACGAAAATCCTTTTAACAAAACGTGATTACCGAGTCCATATTCGGTGGAAAGTGGCTTGTCGCCGCGAATTCCTCTTTGAACAAGCCCTCTAAAGTTCGGAAGTTTCGCCAGCGTTCCGTCGAGCTGAAGCACAAATTCGTTGACACTGGGGTCTGAAGTATCGTCAGCCCAGAGTGCGCGATTAACAGGGATATACATAGCGGCGGTGTATTTTTCGATATAGTAGAGATCGGCACCCTTTAAGAACCTGTTTAGTAACCGATCCCTCTGCTGTTGCAATTCTCTGTTAGTAGGTTTCGGACTTTGAGCCAGGATTCCCGCGAGATCATGTGCCTGTCCAAGATTGTGAACCGTGGCTCGGGGATTGGAGCGCGCCCATCCTGGCGATGATATGACAAACGCAAATACCAAACCCAAAATTAGACGCGTCATGACGGTCCCTTCATTTAGATCAGGTCTTATCTTGCGATGACGCACATAGTCAAGCAAAAGGAATACCTTCCGCACGCACGCTGCCCATTCAAAACGTGCAATCCCATCCCAGCCTATGCCCGCGACTCCTTCAACCTGGTCTGGACGATTCAGAAATCCCGTAGCCACGACATAGCCAAAACGGGCGATTGGGGTGACCTCCGGCGCATCCCGCCTTCGGTACTCGTGATGAACGCTCCCCTCCGGGTCGCACTCTTTTACATTTTCGCCTTCGGCAAATTCTCGTGAACCACTCGCTTCGCTCGCCGTGGCTCACCCATCTGCCCCAACGATATTTCGCTCCCTTTTACCATTACACACCCATACATAAGGCTTCTCGCAAGCTGGAAGCGTTCGAGCGGAAGCTCGATGCGAGAAAGTACACGGACGTACGGGCCTTCATGTGATGGGTGTGTAATGGTAAAAGGGAAAAAAATGGTTCGGGCGGGCTTGCTATAACCGAACTCATGGAGCCCACGGTGATGCTTTTTTATCGTGAGCGCTGGACGAAAAACAAGATCGACCTCTTGGAGCTGGTAACCCTAAGAGACTCCGGACTGCCCCTTCGAGTCATAGCCCGTCAACTTGGATATAACAGGGCGACGGTCCTCCGGTATTTGAGCCAACTCAAAGCCCAAGGAGGCCCGCATGGAAAGTCTAATGGATAAACTCGCCGGCATTGCTCTGGCAATCGTGATCGGGACCATGGCCACGCACCCCGTGACCTACCGGCAGGAACTGCTGAAGCTGCAAATTCAGATCATGAAGGAAGTCCGCGCGCCGTGGGGCTGTCCCTCGGTCACAAAGGGTGCCTGTGATTCTTACGATCCAAAACGGTATCGATGAAAATTCCGGAATTGGCGCGTCTTCCTGGAGACTGGAAATTCCGAATTCCCAGTGAATTACGGTCTTCTATTTTGGAAGGACTTTATCACGAGCGTTTCCGAACTCTACAGGGCAGGCTGTACTATTGCTTAACGCTCTTATAACAAGAAATGGCAAGTGACGCCTTGGTGATCCTGTCTTGAACGGTTTTGCTCCAAGCGCCGGGGGCAGTTCCCATGTCCCACGGAATATTTTGGACGAAAGCAATTAAATCCCAGCTTTCTCCGACGACAAAATCAGAGCCCTCAATTTTCTCCATTTCCAGGCGTAATTCGAGATTAATCTGCGGTTCATCCCGATTGGTTATGGGGTTATGTATAATGCCGTCTTGAATTAATCTCGCACCGAAGTACCTCGCCGGCCGCTCAGTAAATGTATTGTTCAAGTATCTCCTGTTTTGAGTCCAGCATCCGTTAATCACAGGCTGACTTTGATTTCCAAGTCCGCCCACGATAATTCTCACTCGAGTTTCGTTCACAAAGCCCGATTCTGAGAAATTACAGACGTATTCGTCGCCGATAGCTGAGGGAGTAGAGGCAGGGGTTCTTTTTTCGTTCCCTTGGTTGATTTTCGAAATGGAAGCACACCCAGCTCCAAGTGCGATAACAACAAAAAATAGGCATAATTTTTTCATATGATCCCCTTCTAAATGAGCGTAAGGTGAGAGTGGAGAATGCTCAAGGTGATTTTTATGGGCATGTGATTGCGAATTTAGAAGTCAAGATATTGGCCTTCATTAAGGTAATGCCATTCGCACGCACCGCTGCCCATTTAAAACCTGCAATTCCATCCAAGCGTATGCCCGCAAACTCCTTCAACCTGGTCCAGACGACTTCAGAAATCCCGTAGCCCAAAACACAGCCAAAAAGTAGCCAGCGATCCGTGACGTCATGATCGCACGTCGCAAACGACACCCGAAACCGTAGCAATCATTTGTTTGTTGACTACGCTGAAGGATTTCAGTTTAAAATCAGTTCTCAAATAATGAAACAATACAGGGATCCGATTGCACTATTCATTT
>Ga0156749_1031_pt1 | contig 28945 bp, 24 predicted proteins | sample RifOxyD1_FD_112078 | JGI IMG/M metagenome (GOLD analysis project Ga0156749, IMG submission 112078) | Bdellovibrionales bacterium RIFOXYD1_FULL_55_31 | reverse complement strand
GGATCCGGTCTGGCTTTACAAGGCTTTCAAAGAAGATATTCTCGTCGACGTCATTTTCAAGTCGAAAGGCGATATCTACCTCGACTCTGAGATGTACGAGCGAATGACCATCGCGGAATTTCACGGCAAGCGGCTTCGCCTGGTCGCCCCCGAGGACCTTCTCATTATAAAAGCGGTCGCCCACAGTGAATGGACGCCGAGCCATTGGCATGATGCAATTGCGTTGCTTTCCCACGCACGGCTCGACTGGGAGTACCTCATCCGGCGGGCACGACGCGCTCCACGCCGGATCCTGAGTCTACTTTTGTACGCGCAATCCAATGACATCGGAGTTCCGAACTTCGTGATTCATCGCTTATACCAGGATGTATTCGGCAATGCCGCGACGAGGCCTCCGCAGGCCGAAAGGAGTGCGGTCACTCCGGCTCCTCCGGCACCTTTGCCGCGCGAAGAGGAAAAGCTGAGCCGGGTCTGGTCGGATGCTTTTCACCGCGAATACGGTCTGGGTCACCTGCGCGAGCGTTTTGCGGAGGATTCCAGGACCAATGAACTCGATGTTCAATTCGAACTCGAGGATGATCGCGTGATCCTCAGAGGTGAGGTAAGTTCTCCGGAACGTCGTATGGCGGCTCAGGAAGTTGCCCAAGAATTTTTGCCCGACAAAAATATTGATAATCAGATCAGGGTCCAGACCGTACACGAGCCGGATGAGATGGAGAAGGTCTCGTGATTCGAGTTGCCGCTGTCGCGGATCTCCATTACGGGCACGAACCTACAAGAACCTCATTTGACGGGCTGAAGGGCAAGGCGGACATTCTTTTTATCTGCGGTGACTTGACTCATCACGGGTCAGTAGACGAAGCTCGAGCCCTCGCTCGTGATCTCGAGGACCTGCCGCTACCGGTTGTCGTCGTATTTGGGAATCATGACTTTCACCAGAACCGGCAAAAAGAGATTGAAACCATTCTCGCCGACGCTGGGGTGACGGTGCTCGAGGGAGCCTCCGCTGTTTTTACTATCAGGGGCAGCCGGGTCGGCATCGCCGGACTGAAAGGTTTTGGTGGCGGGTACTTCGGTGCTTGTGTCACGGAATTCGGTGAACAGGAAACGAAGGACTTCGCGCGGCATGGCCGAAATCAGGCGCAGCTTCTTGGTTCGGTACTTAGCCAGCTGGACACCGATTTCAGGTTTGTGCTGACTCATTTTTCACCGGTCGAAGGCACTCTGGAGGGAGAGCCGCGCGAGATCTATCCTTTTCTCGGCAGCTATCTTCTTGCGGAGGCGATCGACAATGCGGGCGCGGATGCGGCTTTTCACGGGCACGCTCATCGTGGCGTTGAAAAGGGCGTGACTCGTTCGGGAATTCCGGTGCGAAATGTCGCACGCTCGGTGATTCGGCACAGCTACCATATTTACACCTTTGACCGGACGTTTGCGGATCGGGTTCGTTTTGCCGAAGCTTCCGTATCGCCACCCGGCAGGATCCTTGGTCCCTAACCCGTGGTCCCGAGGAGGGACACCATGAAGGGTGACAATGTAACTTTGAACATGCTATGAGGTCTCGATGTCGGACAACCGCCGAAGCGATCAATACTACATTCTCGATCCCGAACTGTCCGATCCCAAAAGGATCAAAAAAGAGCGTGAAAAGGCTCAGAGGTTGAAGAAAACCCAGTGGTGGTTGAGCCTTTTGAATCTTGGGATCTGTCATTATTGCGGTCATAAGTTCCGCGCGCACGAGTTGACGATGGATCATATTGTTCCGCTTGCGCGTGGCGGTTCGAGCGTCAAGGGGAACATCGTTCCGTCTTGCAAAGACTGCAATCGTGATAAGAAGCTTGATACGCCGGTCGATCGCATTTTGGGGTCGGGGTGATGGACGCGCGGCGCTCATTCCAGGGAGTGGATCAGACCCGCTATTTTTTCGAGCTTACGCCTGACCGGGTGCTTGATGCCGCGGAGTCAGCGGGCTTTCGGTGCACAGGACGGGCTCTTGCGTTGAACAGCTTCGAAAATCGCGTTTACGACGTCGAAATCGAAGATGCCGTGGATGTCCCGGAGGCCTCCCCCGGCTTCAATCTGCCGCAGGCTGCCCTTTATGCAAAGAGGCGCGTCATCAAATTCTATCGGCCAGGCCGTTGGAGTCGCGAGCAGATCCTGGAAGAGCATGCTTTTTTGCGGGAACTTCTGGAGGCCGAGATCCCAGCCGTTGCGCCATTGCCGTTCAGTGGCGGTTCGACTCTCCGCAAGCTTGAGCCCGCCGGGATTTTTTACGCGGTATTTCCGAAGGTGGGCGGGAGGGCTCCGGACGAGCTTTCTGATGAACAGCTGCGCAGAGTCGGCAGGCTGCTTGGCCGGATACACAACGTCGGAGCGTCACGACGAGCTGAGCATCGCGTGATCATCGGTCCCGTGTCTTACGGCCTTTCTGAATTGGAATTCTTGTTACAGGGTAATTTTATTCCGATCGAATTCCAGTCGAGGTATATGCAAGCAGCCGAGGAGATCTGCCGTCGCGTGCAGCCGTGGTTCGACGGGGCCCCGATTCATCGGATTCATGGCGACTGTCACCTTGGAAATCTTTTGTGGAACAAGGAAGGCCCGTTCTTCGTTGATTTTGATGATATGGTCCGGGGACCCGCCGTCCAGGATGTCTGGATGCTTGTTCCCGGACGGGATCACGAAGCGTTACGCCAGCGTACAATCCTGCTCGAAGGCTATCGCGAAATGCGAGATTTCGATGTTTCCGGTCTGAAGCTGATCGAGCCTCTCCGTGCTTTGCGATATATCCATTACACCGCCTGGGTGGCGCGTCGGTGGAGCGATCCGGCCTTTCCGCTCGCGTTCCCGGAGTTCGGGTCGCATCAGTACTGGCAGGACGAAACCGAGGATTTGGAAGAACAGCTGCGATACGTGAAGAATCTCTAAACGTTCAGCATGCCGTTCGCTTGACTATCGCTCGTTTAATTTCTATTGTTTTTGAGTGAAGATTCCATTTTTGCTATCGAAAGCTTTCATCGCGGGAGTGATCACGATGTTGGGGTTTGTGCTCGGATTGTGCGCAACCCTAGAAGCTGCCCAGTTCCGTTCAGTCGAGCCCGAGTTGCTCCCGAGCTCACCCAGTTCTGAATTCATAACCGATTATTCGTCTGCTTCGAAGGTCTGGCCCGGGCGGAATTCGGCGACTTCGCTCGTAGGATGGTCTTCGCCATCGAATTTATCGTCTGAGCCGTTTGCTTCGGCCAAAAGAACGGGGTCAAACAGTGAGTTCTACGGCGAAGGCCCGACACTCGACTTTTGCGCGGAATGGAATCCTGAGTTCCCCTACAATGGACATCACTGTTGCAGTACACCGAAATTCAAGCGGAGGCGACGGGTGGATCGGTGTTCCTGGCAGCGCCGAAAAACGAGCTACTGCGGTGAAATGACCACCGAGCAACGTGAATACGCCGACAATGTGGCGTCGGGGAAGGTGAACGATGTCCTGGCTTATATTTCGGATCAGGTGCTTCGTGGAGAAGAACAGTCGTACTGCTCCGTGAACAACGGGTTTCTCGTCCGAGGCCGAAAGATCGTTCCCACCTCCTCGAATCGTATCCGCCTGCGAGCGCCTTTTCGCTGTGTGGATTTCGGTACCGACGCGATGATTGGGATGCTCGAATGGGTCGGTCGTCAGGTGGGGGGGCAATATTCGGCTCCCGAGTATGCAGGTGTTCGTCTGCTCGTGGGAGATATCTCGGCTCCGAAAGGCGGGTGCTTGCCTGGACGAGTTGGACGAAGGGGCCATGCTTCTCACACGACGGGGCAGGACGTGGATCTTGGGTTCCTCGTGACTCGGCCGTATAAGGATTCGGTCGTGAGCTTTCACCGGCAATTTGACCCGGTTGCGAATTGGTGGCTGGCGAAACAGTTGTTCAAAAATCCTTATGCTTGCGTGAAGGTCGCGTTTCTTGACAGGTCTCATATCCGAAAGCTTGCAAAAGTGGCCAAGGGAGACCCGGACTGGGAGAAATTCGGGCGATTTATCCGTCATGTGAAAAGTCATCGGAATCATTGGCACGTTCGTATCGGCGACGGGCCTGGGCAGCCGGGTTGTACCAATGATGCTCATCCGGAACTTGAAACCGACGATGAAACCGAAATGGACGGCCCTGATTATGATAACCCGATCGACCAGATGCCAGACGTGATCCCGCGCTCAAATGGTCAAATGGTCAAGGCGCAATCAGATTCCAGTCAGCCGACGAACATCAAGCAGTGACTCCAGTTCGTCTTCTTTGATTAGCTTTCGTTCACGAACGAGTTCAACGACGGATCTCCCGGTTTCAATTGCTTCGGTTACTAGTTTGGCCGTGGCTTCATAACCGAGCTTCGGTGAGAGTGCGGTGGCTATTTGCGGCGTACTTTCGAAATAACGACGAAGTCTGGATTCGTTGGGCTTCATTCCGTCGATGGCTTTTTGCCGTACGACCCGTGCAGTATGGGCTGCTATTCGGGTCGCCTCGAGAAGCGAGTGGGCCATGATGGGCATCATGACATTCAATTCCAGCTGGCCGGCTTGGACAGCAAGAGCGACCGTGTGATCGAAACCCATGACTGAGAACCAAGTCTGATTGGCCATTTCAAGAATCGATGGATTCACCTTGCCCGGCATAATGCTGCTACCGGGCTGTACTGCGGGTAAAATGATTTCAGCAAACCCGGTGTTAGGCCCCGATGACAAGAGACGAAGATCGTTACAAATTCGGGTCAATTCGGCTGCCATGATCCGAAGCATGGAGGAGTAAAGTAAGACGGGTGATTGAGACTGCATGGCTTCGCAGAGATCGCCTGAGAGTGAGAGTTTTTCCCCCGTAAGCGATTCGAGTTCCTGAATCATCCCCGGTGCGAATCCATCCGGTACGGTTAGGCCCGTGCCCGCAGCGCTTCCGCCGATACCGAGTTCGCGGAGAGCATCTCTTCCGATTTCCACCCAGCGAGCGCAGCGTTCGACGGTAATGCCGTAGGCCGTCATCTCCTGACCGAGCCGAATCGGAACGGCGTCTTGCAGGTGCGTTCGCGCCGATTTTGGAATGTTATCCCAAGCTTGTCCCTTCTCACGGAACGCTTTGGCCAGCTTTCGAAGTTCCTCAATCAATGGTTTGGAGCTCTCGAGCAATGCCAGTCGCATTGCTGTCGGATAAGTATCGTTCGTTGACTGGGACCGATTGACGTGATCGTTCGGGTGTACGGCGACGAGCGGCACCGGTCCTGGTTCTTTGGCTCGCAACTGGTTTGCTAGATTCGCGATCACCTCGTTTATATTCATATTTTGACTTGTTCCGGCCCCTGCTTGATAGACATCTACGGGAAAGAGTTCCCTCCAGCTCTGTTCGGATGAAAGGATTTGCTGTACGGTGCGAATGATCTGTTCCGGGATACCTTCCGGGAGGGCTTGACAGGTCTTGTTAACCCTCGCTGCGGCGAGTTTTATTTGCAGATACGCTCGGATCAGAGCGGGTGAGGCGCATAGGCCTGAGATGGGGAAATTAGCGAGCGCACGGGCTGTTTGTGCGCCGTACATGGCTTCTGCCGGGACGCTCATGCGTCCTAAAGAATCCTCTTCAAATCTGATCTTCATCATTTTGGAACCTCGCGTATTCTTCAGCGAAATTTACAATGGCGCATCTCGTGCTTAGATATTCCCAGGGGATTACACAATACTTAATGAATCCATCCTCAAAACGCCAAAAATATATGGCCTTTTGGCGCTAAATATGCAAAAAGCTTGCTCCATTGTATTTGTCGAGTTTGCCTGCACAGCAGATGTACTTGAAATTTTCAGAATAATTAATGTGGAGCAATGAATGAGGGTTTTAGTTGTAGAAGATGATCCTTCGGTCCGTGAGACGCTCGGTATGGTTCTCGAGGCCTACGATCATCAACCCGATCTCGTGGACGATGGCGAGCATGCGCTCAAATATTTGGAAACGACCTGGCCTGATGTCATGCTTTTGGATCTGAGTCTGCCAGGGATGAGCGGTGAAGAAGTATATCAGGCGATTCGGGATAAGTTCGGACGCATCCCCCCGACGATCGTGGTCTCCGCGGTTCAGGAAGGCGAGAATCGTGCACGACATCTTCCTGGGGCCATGTTCCTTGCGAAGCCATATACGCTCGAGGAACTAGCGAACATTCTCGAGCTTGCCGCCTCGTCACGCGCGGCTTGAAGGCAAACCCTCGAACTTAGACGACCATCTCCGCCCAAAGTGCCGCGTGATCCGATAGGACACTCCACGGCTTTCCTGTGAAACATTTCGCGTTCTCGATGCTCATGCCCCGATAGTAGAGTCGGTCCAGGGGCAAAGCGGGTAGCCAGCTCGGAAACGTACGCGCATGGTTTCCGTGGAGAGATTGAAAAGCCTCGCGAGCACTCAGTCGGTCGCGGAGTAGTTTCGAGACGCGCAACCGCCAGTCGTTGAAATCACCGCCGATGATCAGTGGTTCATTATGGGGTACGTGTGAATCAATGCGAGCGCAAAGTCGGCCGATCTGTTCGCGCCGGTCCGACTCAAAGAGGCCGAAATGAACACAGATCGCGTGAACCGGCTTCGTTTTCCCGGGAACGTCGATCATGACGTGCAACAGTCCGCGCCGTTCGAAGCGGTTGTTCGAAATATCAATGTTCTCCCAAAAGAGAATAGGGTACTTGCTGAGGATCGCGTTTCCATGATGGCCATCAGAATAGACGGCGTTTCTCCCATAGGCAAAATGCGGCCAGAGTTCGCCGGCGAGGTACTCGAATTGCGGTTCGGTCGGCCATTCCTGGATCGTCTGCTTGTGTAAATCGTGCTCGCCTTGAACCTCCTGGAGAAATACGAGATCGGCATGAACCGAGTGGATCGCCTCACGAATGCGACTGAGGACGAACCGCCGATTTCCCGAGCTGAACCCCTTATGGATATTGTATGTCAGTACCTTGAGACGTTTTTTTTGCATACCGACCCGAAGATCTCCCGAAGTTCCGTTTCGTCCAGATTTGCCGGATCTGCCAAGCCTTTAAAACCAGCAGCGCGGCAATCGCGACCGACGCGTTATCCCCGACTGCTGTCATCAGAGCCGGTGGCACCAGCACCACGATGAGTTTGCATATGACATAGATGCACGCTGGGAGCACGATCCAGGTTGCGAAGACGAACCATGGGAATGGTACACAATACAACCCTTCATAAGCAATCTTGGATTGCAGGTTAACGCGCGGGTCGGCAATCCACCGCAGCAAACCCTGAAAAGTTCTGACGCCCAGCCGCTCGTCTGCAAGTCCGCCTCCTGATTGATTGTAGAAGGAATGAGCTTGAAGCGGGAATATGCGTGTGATCGCGTACCCAAAAAGTGAGGCTGTCCAGAAACTGGGGAGAATAATGCGAGCGGCTTCATCAACTCCGAGCTGAAGGGACGCCAGCACCACAACGGCAAAGAAGGGGACAGGAAAAATCAGGAGAGCTGCTGTCAAGCTGCTGTAGAAGAGGACAGAACTGAACGGGAGCGAGCTGCCTGCAATCAGGTAACTGATCGGAAAAGCCGTCGCCTCAGCGACGAGGAACAGCCAAAATGCGTTCGGCGCCACGAAGGGCTGCCGTGAAAGCCGGCGAAATCGCCATCGAAACGGCTGAAACCAGGATACAATCGGATCAAAAAACAGATCGAGGGGAATGAACCAATGTCGCCAGTTCCCGAAAAACAGATCGATGGTTGGTTTCGATGGTCGGATGAAGACGTCTGTGTTTGTCGGCAGAGTCTCCGAGAGTTTCCAGTGCTTTAATACTCGAGCGGCAAATCCTCGAATATGTGATCGGTCGGCCAAGGTCCTTGCTTCGAGAGTTAGTGTGAGTTCGGTGTCGACACGCAGTGCGCGCCGCGCGAAGTTGGCCGACCCGATGCTGAGATAGCGATCATCGATGACGAGGACTTTCGAATGTACGTAGATGGGTTTTGTGCCGGGTCGTTCGCCAGGGTCGACTGAGGGGTGATTTCCGGCCACATAAGGGACACCGGTCAGCAGCCGGGTGCCCGTGAGTTGGGCGGCGATGCGAAGCTGTTCCAGGAGCTTCATCTGGTGTTGGGCCATGACACGAGTGAACGACTTAACTTGGCGCAGTTCGGATAAGATGATGATGAGTTCGAAACCAGTTCCCCGCATTTCCTGGAGTTTTGTAATGAACAGATCGTTCATCTCCGTAGACCAGTAATATTGTCCTTCGAGAATGACCCGCTTTTTTGCCGCCTTGATCAGGTCGCGAAACAGAAATTCGATTTCGCGGACGATGGGGCTCCCCGGAGGGTCATTCGCAACGGTTCTGCTGATGTAGACCTGGTGCCCTTGCGAGGGGCGGAGGTTTGTTGCAGCGCCGGGAAACGGAATGGACGAAATGGCTTTCCATCTTCTCTCGACGTGCCGGTGGATGTCGATACAAGCTTCTCCGGTCACCTGAACGGCCATGTCGTGATACGGTCCGTGGTGTTCGGCTTTCCAGTCGAGAGATCTGCGTGGATCATTGTAGAAGTGGTTCGGGGTATCCCACCGTTCATCGCAAAGGTCGATTCCGCCACAAAAGGCGATGACCCCGTCGATAATACAGATTTTCTCATGATGCGAGCTACCGAAGGCGTGGCGATTGTCGAAGATGAAATGAACCCGTGGGTGAACCTCGTCCCAGATTCTGCCCTGCCAGAGTTCCCGTTCGATAACGTAAAGATACGAGTGGTCCCATATCAGGAAATACACGTGAAAATCCGGTTTGGATTCACATAGCCGAATCACTTTTTCTCTCAGGCGTTCGCGAGGATAGGGCGTAGCTTCGAGCAGGGCAGAGGGTGGGCGGATCGGCCGGGACATCGGCAGGCGGGAATCAATTTGCCAACCGACAAAAATAACGTGATTTTCAGCGTCTTCAAGGAGTTCGGAAATTCTCTCGTAATAAGGGCCTGCCTCCCAGATTTCTTCCCAGGAATTGGCTACCGTTTTTTTTGAGTAGGATCGGCGGGAAATCGCCGAAGCGCCGCTGTTCAAAGTGCCCGATCTTCCGGCCGTCGCGGGTCTGGAGTCGGACGCGGAAATTGAGCAGGCCGCGCCGCGAAAGATTCCTTGAATTCTTGTCTCCATATCAGTGCAATGAGAAAAGTCAGGATTGCTATTCCTGTTGAGGTAAAAAAGACGACCCGAGCGGTTTCGAACGGAATGCCCGGGGCATTCGTGATGCCGGAAAAAATTGCTGCTAGCCCGAGCAGGAAGAAGAGAATAGACGCTCGCAGCATGAAGTTTTTTCCTTTCATCCGCGAGAAAGCAAACCATATGCCTCCATTCCCTCCCAGAAGATTGCCTTTATGTTTTCAAGATGTTAGCTTCGTGTCATGGCGCAAAGAATAGTTCGTTCGCATACCTGTGGGGAAGTGAAGACATCCGATCTCGGCAAAGAAGTGACCCTTTGCGGATGGATCGCAAAACGGCGAGATCATGGCGGCCTGGTGTTCGCCGATCTGCGCGATCGGTACGGAATCACCCAGATCGTCTTTGACCCAGCGCTATCACGCGGTGCTGAGGCATTTGAGATGGCGGGTAAATTGAGATCCGAACATGTGATCTGGTGCAAAGGCAAGGTGCGGCACCGCCCCGAGGGCATGGCGAATTCGAAGCTTGCCACGGGTGCATTTGAAGTCGCCTGCTCTGATCTCGTTATTTTATCCGAGGCGAAAACCCCGCCGTTTTTGATCGAGGATGATGTTGATGTCGCGGAGACGTTGCGGCTTAAGTACCGTTATCTGGATCTTCGCCGCCCTTCGCTTCAGCGCAATCTCATGATCCGGCATAGAATGCTTTCGATTCTGCGGAACCATCTGGATCAGCATTCTTTTCTCGAGATCGAGACACCCATTTTATACAAATCAACCCCCGAGGGTGCGCGTGACTTTATTGTCCCGAGTCGTCTGAATCCGGGGACTTTCTATGCGTTGCCTCAGTCGCCCCAAACGCTCAAGCAGCTGCTCATGGTCAGCGGAATGGATCGCTACTATCAAGTCGCGCGTTGTTTTCGGGACGAGGACCTGCGCGCCGATCGCCAGCCGGAATTCTCGCAAATTGACATTGAAGCATCATTTCTGGATGAAGAGGCGTTTTTCCCGATACTGGAATCGGCGATCGCGAAGCTTTGGAAGGAAATTCTTGGAGCGGAAATCCAAACCCCCTTCCCGAGAATGCCTTATTCCGAGGCGATGTCCCGCTTTGGAAGCGATAAGCCGGACGTCCGCTTCGGGCTGGAACTCGCCGACCTTTCCGATGTTTTCAAAGAAAGCCAATTCCAGGTATTCAAGAACGCGCTTGCTTCGAATGCTCGCGGTGGCAGAGGTTCGGTTCGCGCGATCGTCATCCCCGGGGAGGCCGAGAAGTTCTCACGCAAGGACCTCGACGATCTCCAGGCTCAGGCAACGACGTTCGGCGCTAAGGGCCTCCTTTGGATAAAAGTCCAGCCAAACGGTGATCTCCAGTCGCCGGCGGCAAAATTCTTCAGTGAGACTGAAAAGGCGGCCCTCAGGGAACGCCTCCAACTTCAGCCTGGGCATCTCCTCCTCGCGATCGCTGATTCGAAGGACAAAGTTGTCTTCGATGCTTTGGGTGCGCTTCGGCTGGCCGTGGGAACCCGGCTTGGACTCATTCCGAAACCGGGCGAGGGGAAGCCGGCCTTCCTCTGGGTCGTTAATTTCCCGCTTCTGGAATTTGATGAAAAAGAAAATCGCTATTACGCATGTCATCATCCGTTTACCTCGCCGAGGCCGGAGTTTTTTGATGATTTTGTGAATGGACGCAATCTCGATAAAATCCAGGCGGCAGCCTATGATATGGTTTTGAATGGCGTTGAGATCGGCGGTGGAAGCATGAGGATCTATCGTTCGGATGTGCAGGCCGCGATGTTCAGGCACCTGGGGCTCAGTCCTGAGGAGGCGAGGGAGAAGTTCGGATTCTTTCTCGAGGCGCTTCAATACGGAACGCCGCCGCACGGCGGGATCGCTTTCGGCGTGGATCGGCTTTCGGCTCTTCTCTGCGGAGTCGGTCCGATCCGGGATGTGATGGCTTTTCCGAAGACTCAGAAAGGCCATTGCCTGATGTCTGAATCACCTTCGCCGGTCAATCCGGATCAGCTCGCCGAACTCGGAATCGGGCTAACCCGTCCCGCGCCGGCGAGCCACTCAAGCGGAGTATAGGAGCCAAAAATGGGGCTGGAAATTCGGGATTTCTCTTTCAGAAGCCGTGAAGCCGCTCTTCGTAAATTTCATGACGAGGTATTCGATCTTCTGATTATCGGGGGAGGGATCACGGGCGCGGCTGTAGCTCGGGATGCGGCATCGCGAGGGCTGAAAGTCGCACTCGTTGAACGCGGAGACTTCGCGACTGGAACCTCTTCGCGTAGTTCCAAGTTGATTCATGGCGGACTTCGTTATCTCCAGAATCTCGAATTTTCTCTTGTCTTCGAGTCGCTTTCGGAACGGGCCTTCCTTCTTGATACCGTTCCTCACATGGTCAGGCCTTTGCCGTTTTATTTTCCGGTTTTTGAAGGCGATCCGCACGGGCGGATGGTTCTGGGCATGGGGATGTGGCTTTATGATCTCCTGGCCCTTTTCAGAAGCCCCGGGATGCATAAAGGTTTTTCGAAGCAGCGGCTCCTCAAGGAAATTCCGTCTCTACGGAGCGAAGGGCTCAAGGGGGGCTTCAGATATTTCGATGCCTCAATGTGGGACGATGTTCTGACGATCGCGACTTTGAGGGCGGCCCACCAGAACGGCGCCGCAATTGCCAATTATACGGAAGCGGTGGGTCCGCTTTGGACGGGGGATCGCATTACGGGTTTTCGAGCCCGGGACCTTGAGAAACCCCTTGGAAGCGGTGAAACCGACATCCGTGCCCATCAGGTGATTTCATGTGTGGGCCCATGGACCGATGAGCTGGGTCAGCGCTTGGCCCCAAATCGTTGGAAAAAATGGCTTGCCCCGAGCAAGGGCGTTCATATCGTTTTCGATCTGAAGAGACTTTCAGTCCCAGGCGCGGTTGTCATGACGATCCCCGAAGATGGGCGAATTTGCTTCGTGATGCCTCGTCCTGACTTGGGCCAAGGAGTAGCCATTGTCGGGACTACCGATGGGCCCTCGCCCCAAGATCCCGGCGAGGCGGGCATTTCCCGTTCCGATATCGATTACCTGATGAAGCAGCTCCGCCGGACCTTTCCTTCCCTTCACTTGAACGACTCAGACATCATCAGCGCCTACGTCGGTGTTCGACCCCTCATGGGACCGCTGGGTGATGGTTCGACTGGTCCTCTTCAAAAGGTCAGCCGCGAGCATCACATCGACCATGGACCGGGTGGAACAGTCATTGTTGCCGGAGGGAAGTACACTACCCATCGGACCATGGCCGAGGAAATCGTCGACTTTGCCATCTCTGCCAGGAAGAAAGACGCCAGGAAAGGCAAATGCCCCGTACTGCCGCATGAATTGACGAAACCCAGAACCCGGGCCCCATTGAATCTCAACGCAACACGCGAAGCCGTTGAAGCCTGCCATATCGAGGCGGCGCGCAGAAGGGTCGAGATTCCGGAGGAACTTCTGAACCGATACGGGGCTGAAGCTTTGACCATTTTGGACATTGACCTTGAAAGCAAGGGGCGGAAAACAGGCGCTGATCCGGAAGGGTTCCCGTATCTCGCCGCGCAACTTCGCTATTCGATGAAGACGGAGATGGTGGTTCATCTCGAGGATTTCTTCCTCCGCAGGCAAGCGCTCTTTCTTTCGCGCGCTGATCACGGTTCCCCCTGGGCCGAAATGCTGGCGCGTGTTTGGGCGGATGAGAGAGGACTAGGCGAAGCCGAGATGAAATCAGAGCTGGCGCGGCTACATCAGGAGTTCGGGCGCAGAACCTTTATTTCAGAAAAGGCATAAGAAGATCCTGAATCAGGAGCTTTCGGTTCACCGGGCTAAGGGATTCCTGTCGCGCTCGAGCGAGGCGTTCGGCGCGTTCAATCCAGAAAAGGCGCGCTTGATCCGGCCCACCCAGTTGTTTTGTCATGGACTGGGCATGCGAGGCGAGGGCGGCCGCTCCATCCAAATTGCTCCAGCCGTGACGCGTCGGATCCTTCGGCTCCAGGCTCCAGCGAATCAGGTCAAAAAGCATGTGTTCCAATTGATCCAGGAGGAGCGCGAAACGGCTTAACTGTTGTTCTCCCGCTTGATTGTCCTGGGAAGTCCAATCGATGAGACGGTTCAAATGGCTCTGGGGTGATTTCAAGAAATCGAAAAATTCAGTCCGGTATTCCCAGATTTCATCACTGGCCAGTGCGGTTGCTTTTCCCCAACTTCCCTGCGCGAGCTCAAGACAAACGGCTTTCCTTTGCGCCGGAACATCGGAGCCCAAGAGAAGTTCGTCCAGTGTCGCGGAATCGAAGGGCTTCAATCGGAGTACCTGGCATCTCGAGAGAACGGTCGGCAGTACCAGGCTTGGGTCGTTCGTCGTTAGGAAAAACAGCCAACCCCGTGGAGGCTCCTCCAGGATTTTGAGGACCGAATTTGCGGCTTGAGGCGTCATCCGGTCCGCGTTCGGAATCAGATGGATTCGATACGCGCCTTCATGCGCACCGAAACCAAGCGACTCCTTCATCCTTCTGAACTGTTCGATTTTTAGCGTTCCGGTTTCGGGATCTGGCGCGATTTCGACGAAATCCACCCAGCTTCCATGAATTGCGCGCTGGCAGCTTGCGCATTCCCCACACGGCTCGGTCAGCGGATCCCCGGCCTCGATTGGCGGAGCAGTACCGAAAAGATCTCCTCCGTATTCGGAGGCCTCGTTTTTAGAAAAGCCGTTTCGCTCACATAAAATCCACTGGGCAATGAAGTAGGCGACGTGCCGCTTGCCGATTCCACTGGTTCCGGTCAGCAGGAGCGCCGGTGCGATCCGTCCTTTGGTGTGCCACTCCTTCATGGGACCGAAGATTGTCTTTCCATGATGCCGGATGACCGATTTGGGAATCGGAAATATTCCTTCGGCTTGGAGGAATGCGGAGGAGGTGGTCATGAACGGGATGACCTTTCAAGGTCCCTGAGGCGTCGCCCGAACCGCCGCTGAACGGTCGTCACGACCATTTCGGCGAGCTGCGCCGGGTTTCCCGACGCAACTTTCAGCGTTAGCCATCTTTTCGGGTCTTCCGCACGGGCTTTCAAAAAGCCCCGGCGAACTTTCATTTGAAAGGCTACCCCTTCTGCTTCAAATCGGGTTTGCTCGCGTGCCCGCTGGAGCCCGAGCGCTGGATCGATGTCCAATAATACCGTCAGATCGGGTTCGATACCGCCGGTCGCGATCTGATTCAGTGCTTTCACTGTTTTCCAGGGTAGTCCGCGGGCATGACCCTGATAGGCAAGCGCTGAATCGGTGAAGCGGTCGCAAAGGACGACCTCTCCGGAGGTTAATGCGGGGACTATCGTTTTTGCCATGTGCTCTGCTCTCGCGGCTTCGTATAGAAACAGCTCGGCCAGGGGATCGATGGGGTCATCCAGAATAACTCGACGGATTTTTTCCGCGATCGGACTCCCTCCGGGTTCTCGAGTCAGGCGAATGACAGTTTTTCCGAAATCGCGGGTAACTTTGCTCGCGACCTCCCGGATCAAGGTAGATTTGCCGGCGCCCTCGGTCCCTTCGAATGTGATCAGCAGCCCTTTGTGAGACACCTGGATGTTATTTCCGATCCAGAACCGTGCGTCAAGGCCGGATCGCGCCGCGCTGTTGCTTATTCGTATCCCGGTTCGGCGGCCGGCGAGGGCGGGATGCTGGCCGGCTGAACGTAAAAATCGGAGGATTCATCCATCATTTCTGGCGCGATCGAAGGAGCATCCTCGGGCTGTAAAGGATCGGCTTCAAATTCGGGAAAATCATCTGAGCGGTCCTCTGGAACTGCCTCAAATGTTGGCGTAGGAGCGGGGGGAGGCGCGGGCGGGGCCTGTTTGGCGGCTGGAGGCTGCGTTACTGCCGGAGGAAGCTTGAAGGCTCGCGGTGTGACGGTTGGGCGTGGTGTCGATTGCAGAAGTGGAGGCGTTGATACACGCGAAACTGACGAGGGCGCGGGAGCCGAATCGGAAGCATTTGAGCGGGGCGGTTCAGAATCCTTGATCGAAGAAACCCGAGGCGCGGTCGTCTCGACCTCCGCTTTTGGTATGAGATGCGTCAGCGACCAGACTGCAGCAATCAAACCCATTCCGATGGTTAAAGTCAGCCAGATCCGGTTCCGGATTTCTGGCGCGTGCATCAGGTCTATGTCTTGGAATTCCTGTTTTGGTTTGCGTTCACGTGCCGCTTGGAGCGTGTCAAAGAGACTGAGAGCGGGATTGGTGGGCTCATGATCCCATTCAACTTCGTTCGTGGCAGAACGGGGAATGTCCGGTCTGGGCGGTGGCTCAAAAGTGCCCGGTCTTGAGTTTGCGGGTTCGGGTTTGCTGTGGGATGTGGAGCCCGGGAAATAATAGTTCAGGAAATCGCGGACGTTCATTGTCTTGCCGGGAAAATCCGGATGTGTCACGACATCGTCCTGTTGAATGGAACCCTCTTTAAGGAGAACCCCGATCTCCTGCGGGGTAAAAGGCCCCGACTTTTGCCCCTTTGCTTCCAAATACCATTGTTGGGAGGAGTCAGGACCGTCGGGTGCCATAGCGTTTATTGTACCGCGAAAAATCAGTTAGCAAAGCTCTTCTTTAACGCGGTATTCCCCTATCCGGCCGATAACACTGCCCCGCTGTATGGCAGGCCCCTTGCTTCACTCATCGAGGAGCCATCGAGGTGAAAATTATGATGGGGACGATTGGACGCTTCGGGATTTTTGCACTAGCTGCGGGACTTCTGATGGGAGGTGCTGTCGCAGATGTTCTCGCAAGCGAAGAGCTCGTCCAATCCAGCGAGGACGAGCTTGCTGGATCTGAATCGCTTGCGCCCAGCGATGACGGAGACGGGAATGCAGAAATCGCTTTAACCGAGGCGACGGAAACGACCAGTGAAGTTCCCCAGATCCAGGCAGCTTCCGAGGTGACGACCGCCGAGCTCGGCACCGAACTCGAGCAACGAGAGATCACGAGCGATCCCCTTTTCATGAATTACTACGCAATATTTTATGGACCGGCGCTTAAAGGGACTTCCGCATACCAGCCCACTCCTAGCGGCGAGCAAGACTTAAACCGGCCAATTTTACTCAAGAATTTTATGACTCTTGGCTACAACCTTTCTGAACAACTCATCTTGGCGGGTACGGCGTATTGGACCTGGAACCCCGTTTTTGGACAGAAAATGGCGATGCAGGATCCGTATGTGCGATTGGGCTACGATGGCTTGATCAGGACGGATCACCTGAATCTCTACGCTGATATGCGGGTGCATTTTCCGATCTCGTCGGTTTCACGCCAAAACGACATGCTGGCCGCATTTCAGAGCTATCAGGCCCTGAGCTACACCGTGGGTGACGGCCCCCTGACATTGCTTCTTTTCGGGTCAGAACGGGCAAACGTGTTCGGCAAGCGCGGTTACGGAAACGATCTTGAACTCTATCTCGGTCCAAGCATTAATGTCCGGCTGTCCAGAAAGCTGGCGCTGACCGTTCTTTACGAAATGCAGGTCAACCATGAATTCGGACAAAAGGCCTTCAGCTTCTACAGCGAGCCATCGGACCTTGAGCCTGGCGTGAGCTGGGAAATTAGCCCCAATCTCAGCATCAATCCCTACTTGAACCTTTATCCTGGAAGCAAAATGACGCTCAGCTCTTCCTCGATAGGAATGCTCATGAGCTGGACTTTGCTGTAGGCCTGCTTCGGTACGTCGTTATCTCCGGCCACCGTGGTCGCCTCGGCCTCCACGGCCGCGATCGCCACGGTCACCCCGATCACCGCGATCGCGATCTGGGCGTTCGCTTCTCGGCGGAATGCCTCCAGGAGGCGGGGGCAGGAGCGCCTTGCGTGAGAGGCGAATCTTCCCCGATTTGTCGACTTCAAGAACCTTCACTTCGATCTCGTCGCCTTCTTTCAGGTAATCCTGAACCGTATTTACGCGTTCGTAAGCGATTTCTGAAATGTGCAGGAGCCCGTCTTGATTCGGCATGACGCCGACAAAGGCACCGAATTCAACGATCTTTTTGACGACGCCTTTGTAAACCTTTCCGACTTCCACCTCGGCCACGATACCTTGGATGATTTCGATGGCCTTTTTAGCGGCCTCTCCGTCATTCGAGGCGATGTTAATGCGGCCATCATCGTTGATGTCGATCTTACAACCGGTCTGAGCCACGATTTCCTTGATGACTTTGCCACCGGATCCGATGACTTCGCGGATTTTGTCCACGGGAACCATGATCGTGGTGATCCTGGGCGCGTACTTGGACATGTCACCTCGGGGAGCTTCGATCGCTTTTGCCATTTCTCCGAGAATGTGGAGCCGTCCTTCGCGTGCCTGCGCGAGAGCGGTTCTCATGATCTGCTCATTAACTCCTTCGATTTTTATGTCCATCTGGATCCCGGTCACGCCTTCACGCGTTCCGGCAACCTTGAAATCCATGTCGCCGAGGTGATCTTCGTCTCCAAGGATGTCAGTAAGGATGGCCACGCGGTCTCCTTCTTTGATCAGTCCCATCGCGATTCCCGCCACCGGCTTCGGGAATGGAACGCCGGCATCCATCAGGGCCATCGAGGAGCTGCAAACGGATCCCATTGAGGATGAACCATTGCTTTCCAGGGTTTCGCAGACCAGGCGAAGCGTATATGGGAATTTTTCGAAGTCGGGCATCATCGCTTTGATCGAGCGCTCCGCAAGCGCACCATGGCCGATTTCGCGCCGGCTCTGGCCGCCCATTCGCCCCGTTTCGCCTACGCTGAACGGCGGGAAGTTGTAATGCAGCAGGAACTTGCGCATCGAGTTCTGGAACATCGTATCAACGATCTGCTCGTCTTCAGAGGTGCCGAGAGTGACCGTCGCGAGTACCTGGGTTTCCCCACGTGTAAAGAGAGCGCTTCCGTGTGTCCGGGGCAGGATTCCGGCTTCCACGGAAATCGGACGAACAGTTTTTGTGTCGCGGCCGTCGATCCGGATCTTCTCGGTCAGGATCATTTCCCTCATGAGATTGTATTGCAGCAGTTCGAAAGCTGATTTGATATCGGATTCGAGTTTCTTTGCCGCTTCAGGATCACTCTTGGCGAGATCAGCGGGCAGCAAGGCTTCAAGCGTCGACTTTTTCGATTTGTCGACGAGTTCGTATCGTGTGTGCTTGTCCTTCGTCTTAAGCGCTGTTTGAAGGGCTGACTTCGCGAGCTTTTCGACCTGCGTTTTGGTGCTCGCTTCCACGACACTTGGCGTGAATTCGCGTTTCGGCTTACCACAAAGGTTTCTGAGTTCGTCGACGATCTTGACGACGTTCTTGATTTCATTATGTCCTCGGATAATCGCTTCGAGGACTTCTTCTTCGGGAACTTCCCGTGCGCCGCCCTCGACCATCATGATCGCATTGCTGGTGCCGGCGATCAGGATTTCCATATCAGTTTCGCCGCTATCGATCTGTTTCCAGGTCGGGTTCACGACGTACTGGCCATTGATTCGCCCCATTCTGCAGGCAGCTGTCGGTCCGCTGAACGGAATATCCGAAATGTGAAGTGCGGCGGAGGCTCCGACCGCAGCCGCGACATCGACGTCCGCGTCGAGATCAACCGAAAGCACGGTCGCGACGACCTGGGTGTCGAAAAAGTAGCCTTCCGGGAACAAAGGCCGGATTGGCCGGTCAATCATGCGGGCAGAAAGGGTGGCTTCTTGAGTCGGGCGCCCTTCTCGTTTGTGAAAACTGCCCGGGATTTTTCCGGCAGCATAGAATTTTTCTGAAAACTCGACGGTAAGAGGGAAAAAATCAGCGCCTACACGCGGCGTTTGGGAAGAACATGCTGTAACAAGAACTCGGGTGTCTCCGTAGCTGACCAGCACGGAACCGTCGGCTTGTTTGGCGAGTTTGCCTGTTTCGATACTGAGCGTTTTGCCGCCCATCTCGCAAGATACACGATGAATCATAAGACCCTCCTCGGGCTGTGATCAAAATAAGATTGAAAATAAACGGACTCGAAACAACAGGGGCTTACTTCCTGAGTTCGAGTGACTGAATGAGCTGTGTGTAGCGATTCGGATCGTTCTTCTTCAGATACGTCAGAAGACGACGACGCTGACCCACCATTTTCAACAAGCCACGACGAGAGTGGTGGTCTTTTGGAAAAGAGGTGAAGTGACCGTTGAGTTCATTGATCCGATTTGTAAGGAGGGCGACTTGCACTTCGGGAAGTCCCGTGTTGGTGCTGTTGTGAGCGTATTTTTTTACGATTTCCAATTTCTTTGCTTTGATTGCGGTTTTGCCTGCCATGTTCTTTCTCTTTGATACTGACTTGAAGGATCTCAAGTGATTATATGTATTTATATTTCGGTCAGGAACTAGCATGATGCCTGGGCCGCTGTAAAGGAAGTTTTTTCGGCTGCTACAGGGTTTGTTTTAGAAATTCGCGGAGCTTATCGATGACCCGAACTTCGATCTGACGGGCTCGCTCGCGGGTGAGGCCATATTTGTTTGCAACCTCCTGTAATGTCTTAGGTTCTTCAGACAAGAGTCGCTCTTTTAAAATTGAAAGTTCCTTCTCGTTCAGGAGTGTTTGAAATTCAGGAAGTTTGGAGCGAAGCATCGCCAGGAGCTGTTCTCGTTCCAGAATCCCATCAGCCGACTCTTGGCTGTCGGCGAGGAGTTCGAGATGTGAATGGCTGCCGCCTTCTGAGTCGATCGGAGTGTCCAAAGACATCTCGGTTCCTCGCCCGGAGAGGCGCTGCTCCATCTCGATCACGTCTTTTTCGCGGACGTTCAATTTTTCGGCGAGAAGCTTCGGACCACTCAGGAGGCCTTGTGCTTCGAGCCGCTCTTTTTCTCTCATTAGGTGATAAAATAGCTTTTTCTGTGCTTGAGTCGTCCCGATTTTCACCAGGCGAAAATTATCCAGCAGGTACTTGAGAATGTACGACCGAATCCACCATGAGGCGTAGTAGCCGAGCCGCGCACCCTTGGTGGGGTCGAACTTTGAGACAGCTTTCATCAGTCCGATGTTTCCTTCTTGGATGAGATCCAGCAGGTTCGAGTAGTACGTCCGGTATTCGAGTGCGATTTTGACGACAAGCCTGAGATTAGCCGAAACGAGAATGCGAGCGGCCTGCATATCGCCTTCACTTCTTAATTTCATCGCCAGCCGGAATTCCTCTTCGGGATCCAGCAGAGCATAGCGGCGGATTTCCTCAAGATAACGCCGCACTGGGTCGTGCACGGAGCTGGATACAAGCTCCCGTTCCACGACAATTTCGGTCGACGGTAGCGTTGAAGCGCTCTCGGCGATTTCGGTTTCCGATGGTTCTACATCGTCATGCAGTTCGGGAGGAGTATCGGTTTCTTCATCATCTTCCGGCCCCCGTTCGAGCTCCGGCTCTGGGTGACTCGGGTCCAGTCGCTCGGCTGGGAGTACTTCGGGGTCATGTAGAGCCGCGGGCGACGAATCTTTGACGCGTTTCTTGCCCCGAGTGGTTCGCCTTTGCGAGGGGCCGCGCTTTTCAGTTGAACTCGGTTTGTGCTTCATCGAATTTCGTCACCTATGATTAAAACTATCCGGTCCGTATTAAATTTTCTATAATAGATGAACGATGGACTCAAGTGACACCGATTTTTCAATCAGCGGGATTGGAGTCGCAATGGGTGAAACCCGCGAGATTTATCTGAAAGTCTCCGAGTCCTATCTCGCGTCTTCCATTCAGATACCGGTGACAGTGATTCGCGGTCGAGCCCCGGGACCCACGGCTTTCGTTTTGGCGGCGATTCACGGCGATGAGATCAACGGGGCTGATATCGTGCGGCGGCTTATGTTCGACATCGATCACGAAAAACTGTCGGGCACCCTGATCGCGATTCCTGTCGTGAATATTCCCGGTTTTCTGGCGCAGTCACGGTATCTTCCGTATCATCGGGATCTGAACCGTTTTTTCCCGGGCAAGCGTAAGGGCAATAATGCCGAGCGGATTGCCGCACGCCTTTTCAACGAAATCATTTTGAAAAGCGACTTTGGAATCGACTTGCACACCGCCGCCGACGGAAGAGTCAATCTCCCGCATATTCGCGGCGACATGACCCATCCCCGCGTTCGGCATATTGCGCGCGCCTTCGGGGCAGCAGTTCTCGTCAATCAGGCAGGTATGCCTGGCTCACTGCGGCGGGAAGCTACCGAAGCGGGTGTGCCGACAATTCTCTTCGAGGCCGGCGAAACAAGGCGATTCTCGAACCGGATCTCGGCCGCCGGGCTTCGTGGCGTGTTGAACGTGCTTTCGGAATTCGGGATGTGGCCCGCTCACGAGCAGGAGCGGCCGCCTTTTCAGGTGATTGTCAAAGCGAGTGAGTGGATTCGCGCGGAAAAGGGCGGAATTTTGGACCTGAACGTCCGGCCCGGCGATCTGATTTACAAAGGCGACGTGATCGGGGCGATTCTTAACCCGTTTGGAAAAACCGTGACTCAGCTTAGAGCACCGACGACCGGCATTGTGATCGGGGTTACGACCGCGCCCTTGACGGTTCCCGGTACCGGGGTAATTCATGTCGCCCGTTTGAAAAAGACGCTTCCACTCGTCGAGCGTTCGTTGAAGAAGAGTGGAAAAAGAGCGAGGAGGCGTTTATGAGGCGACGCTCCCCGTTCTCTCTGCGGCTGTGGCTCTTTTTCGTGCCCGCTTTGTGTTCCTGTTCCACGATGACGACCCCCGTACTGAGGCATGAAACCGGAGAAGCGCTCGGCGCGAAACGGATCAAAGTCGCGGCAAAATACGAGAGCAGCCGTATTTACACCTTTGTGCCTTCTGGCTCGCCGGTGAACGGAATTCCCCAAGAAGGACAGATTTTTCAAGGCAGTCTTTTTGGATTACAGGGAACCGTCGGGGTCATGCAGAGGATTGATTTTCAGCTCGGCTGGTTTCTGTCTTACCACGGAGCTGGATGGCGCGTTGGAGGCAAGTATCAGATTCTTCGCAAGAACCGGCTGGCCGTCGCCGGGATGCTCGGATACGGCGCTTACTCGAGCTCAGGAACGGTTTCCTACTTTACGGCGATGCAGCCGCTGGAAATAGATCAGACTCTTTCGGCGAATACCGTGGATCTTTCAATCCCGGTCAGTTACCGCCTGACCTCGGGTGTGGCAGCCTACAGCGGGTTGATGTTGTTCCGTTCAGGTATTACAGGGACAGCGGGAGGAGTTTCGGTTTCCGGCCTTACCTTTGACCTGGGATCTAATCTGGGGTTTCGTTTGAATATGGATCAGTATGAAGCCGACATCGAAGCGGCGTTCCTTCGGATTTACGACCCGTTCGTCGATGGTTATCGGATCGTCCCTTATGTCGGAGTCTCGGTCGGGATTATCTTCTGATCCTCGTAGCTATGAAAGGTTTGGCCAGAAATGCGATCGAAGCCCAGTTTTCAGAAAACCGTATTCGGGAACAACTTAACCCTCGTCACCGAACGGCATCGGTTTCAAAGTTTGTCGATCGGAATCTGGGTCAGAACCGGAACCCGATTCGAACGGCCCCGAGAGGCGGGGTTGTCGCATTTTCTTGAACACATGCTGTTCAAAGGAACTGAAAGCCGTTCCGCTTTGGACATCGCCCGTGAGGTTGATCAGGTCGGTGGTGATTTCAATGCATTTACCGCGCGTGAGTATACCTGCTTCCATCTGCTGCTTTTGAACCGTGATCTTGAACTGGGGCTCGACATTTTGAGTGATGTTCTTCTCAATTCGACGTTCGACTCCGACGAGCTCGAACGGGAACGCAAAGTTATCCTCCAGGAAATCAAGATGGGTGAAGAATCTCCAGAGGAGATGGTGCACGACCTCTTTTTTGAGCTGGTCTATGGTCGTCATGGGCTTGGGCGCCCGATACTCGGAACCGAGGCCAGCGTTCGCCGGATGCGCCGGGCGGATGTCCTTCGATTTTTCAGAAAACACTATTGCCCTGAAAGGATGATCGTGTCGGTGGCCGGTGACGTTTCCCATAATGCAGTAAAACGTCGGCTGCGGTCACTGATCAAGACGAGCTGGCCGGGACGTCCGGGGCATCGTCAATCACGCGGGGAACTCGGCTTCGAGCCGGCGCCGCGTTCTCTCAAGGAAGGCCGATGGTGGGTTGAACGGCCGATGGAACAGGTGCACATGGTATGGGGTATCGAGGGACCTACCTATGTTTCGCGTGACCGCTTCGCCGCGTTTCTGCTGAATGTGTATTTGGGCGGAGGGATGAGTTCGTCATTATTCCAGGAAATCAGGGAGAAAAAGGGGCTCGCTTACACGGTTTATTCCAGTTTGTCGCCGTTCATGGATTCAGGCGTATTTTCGATTTATGCCGCAACCGGTCCCAACCAGGTTCCCGTGTGTCTTCGCCTGATCGAGGAATGTGTTGAGCGGATGAAGAGAAATCTCCTTTCCGACGAGGAACTCAGGACCGTGAAGGATAATATCAAGGGCACCATTCTTCTTTCGTCCGACAGCGTTGAATCGAGGATGTCGAGTATCGCGATGAATGAAATCTTCTTCGGCAAATACATGGGTGTGGACGAAGTCTGTGCCCAAATCGATGCGGTTACGACCGATGATGTCCGCCGTCTCGCGCGCAAGCTTCTGCGCGGAGAGCGGCGCAGTCTCCTTTTCGTGGGGCCTAAACCGACCCGTCAGATGCTCTCGAAGCTTCACGCTTCGCGGCTGAATCGATAGCGGGGGCGTTTGTCGAGGAATTTGGCCTCGGGTTTTATCCGGTTTGTTTTTTGCGCCAGATCAGGTAACCGACGGCCGCACCACCGATCAAAATCGGGAGTAGCGGAAGTGACTTCTTGCGGGCCGGTTTTTGGTCAGCCCCGCCCTGGATTTGTGAATTCGGGAAGACCGTGGTTTCCGACATCGTGATGGGCACTTTGGTGGCGTCAAACAGGTTCGAGTTCTGTGGATTGGCGTTCAGGCCCATACCGGGCTTTCTGAATACCTTGAGCGTTTTGACCATATTATCGAAGTCCTCAAGGTACTGCTGGTATTTGCTCTTGTTGATGGAATACGTGACAAGAACGCCGATATCGCTTTTCACGGTCGCCAGATATCGCGTGTAGAAGCCGGGGATTTCGGATTCCAAGTGCAGTGAATCGACCCAAGCATGATTATTGATGTTCACGTTCTTTGCGTACTTCATAACTGACTTAACCGGTCTGCCCGTGACGCTTGTGTAGCTTTTATCGGCTTTCAGGTAGGCGAGGTATTGATCCAGGCTGTCCTGATCGCCTTTCAATTTGGCTGCAAGCACGATAATCGCGTCCCGTTTCTTCGCCTCATTGCTGCTCTGGCATACCCATTCCGCTCCTTCGAGATTGCATTGCCACTGGGGCGGAAGTTCAAATTCAGTGAACTGGTTCGCGAACTTTACGGCATAGCTTGGAGTCGGAAGAAACACGCTGACCCCGATTGCCATTCCCCAAAGCCAGCTCATCTGTTTTTTCATCTTCTACTCTCCTCGCTTTATTGAACGGGCTGTCTGGCGACGAATCCTTCTTCTATCCAGACCTCTCTGAAGTACTCCGTTATCGTCAGAACCGCTTCCTCAGGTTTTACGCTCGAAACGCGACCACGGGCTATGGCTTCTTCGGGAGAACTGCGACTGGAACTTTGTCCACCGGGTTCGCCACCGGCTGTGCCGCCTTGCTTTAAGCTAAAGATATCAAAAATCTGACCGACTGCCAGCCCGTCGTTGGAACCTTTGTTGATCTTGACCAGGTTCAGACGGTCATTCGCGCGCAGAACCCGCGCCTCGGGAACCGAACTGTGATAATATACAAGGCCCTGATTGGAATGCCCGTATTCCATCGGCGTCATCTTGACGGGATTCTCCGGATGCTTGCTCGCTGTTTTCTTCCCGAGTTGGAGCTGAAATCCGAGACCGAACAGGAATCCTTGTGGTGCATTCTGTCCTGAAATGCTTTTCGCCCCCATGAACGTGAGTCTCGCGCGTCCTGATACGTGATAACCGACTTGGCCGCGAATGCTCGCAAGAGAAGGGTTCACCGCATTCGTTACATAGCTGCCCGCCGTACCAAGACTGGCAGCCGGGCTTCCGATTCCCGGGTCCGTCTGAAGTGAGTAGACGCCCATGAGGCCTGCGGAGCCGAGAAAGCGGTCGCCATTAAAACGAACGTCCATTGTCCAAGGAATTGCCGATGAAAAGTTGTTCGTACGGCTGGTAAACCCGGCTCCGGATCTGAGTTCGACCGGGTAACGCGCTTCGGAAGAAAGAGGCAGGCGTAAAAAGCCCCCAGCCGTTATGTCCGTGGAACCGTCCCCCACGTATGGAGACAAATTCAGGGTTGATAGTGAATTGTTATAGGCCGGTATCGCGACTTCGAGTTGGAGGTCGAGGGAAATTTTCTTGTCGATCAAACGATAGTTGGCGCCCACCGTCTGATCTGTAAATCCGAAGGAGCTGCCAGCCAGGAGTTCGTGATCGACCTGAACCCGTGCCCAGCTGACGGTCCCGTAAAGCGTGAACTTCTGGGATAGTCCGGCACCGACGTGAAGATCAGCACTCTGTCGAGAGTAGTTCCGGAATCCCGGCGGCAACGAGGTGCTTCCGTACGCGTCATAGTTCTGATTGGTTGAATAGTTCGTAAACTGAGCCTCAAGGCCCAGGATTCTTTCGGGTTGGTGCCGACTCTGCCATTCGCGACGGTAGAACTCCGCGCCACTGGTTCGTGGAATGGCGAGAAGCAGCAGGAAGGCGAACGGAAGTTTCAGGTTTTGCCGCTGATTCGGGGAGAGTCGCTGCATTCCTTTAAAGATTGCCACAGCTTGTAAGGTGCGCCCAGTATTTTTTAGTTTTCGTGCTTGCGGGTCAAATGCTAGCGTTACGCTATGACGATTTACGATGATTCTCTGGAATTTCATTCTCGCGGACGAAAAGGCAAAATCGAAGTGGTCCCTTCGAAACCCGTTTCAACGCAACAGGATCTTTCTCTTGCTTATTCGCCGGGAGTGGCGGGCCCTTGCCGGGAAATACACGCTAAACCTGACCAGGTTTACGAGTATACGGCGAAGGGGAATCTCGTAGCCGTTGTCTCAAACGGAACGGCCGTCCTTGGGTTGGGCGATATCGGCGCCCTTGCCGGAAAGCCTGTCATGGAAGGCAAGGGGATCCTGTTTAAGAAGTTCGCTGACATCGATGTTTTTGATATTGAGCTGGACGCGAAGAACCCGGACGACATTATTCGAGCTTGCGAAATGCTGGAACCGACTTTCGGCGGGATCAACCTCGAGGATATTAAGGCTCCAGAATGTTTCTATATCGAAGAAAAACTCAAGAGTAAGTTGAATATTCCCGTTTTTCACGATGACCAGCACGGAACGGCGGTGATCAGCGGAGCGGCTTTTCTGAACGCGCTTGAGGTCGTGGGTAAGGACATTTCGAAGGTGCGGGTCGTGTTCTGTGGAGGGGGCGCTGCGGCTATCGCCTGCGCCAATCTTTACGTGAATCTCGGGGTCAGACTCGAAAACATCCTCATGGCCGATTCCAAGGGCGTGATTTACAAAGGCCGAAAAGAAGGGATGAACCCGTACAAGGAAAAGTTCGCGGCCGAGACGGACAAGCGAACGATCGCTGAAGCGCTGGATGGCGCCGATGCCTTCGTAGGAGTTTCGGTCAAAAACGGCATTTCACCCGAGATGCTGAAGAAGATGAACAAAGACCCAATCGTCTTCGCGATGGCGAACCCGGATCCCGAGGTGTTGCCGGAGGACGCTTACCGCGTAAGGCCGGATGTCATCATGGCGACCGGCCGTTCGGACTATCCGAATCAGGTCAATAACGTCCTCGGTTTTCCTTTTATCTTCAGAGGTGCCCTCGATACTCGCGCCAAGGCGATTAATGAAGAAATGAAAATGGCCGCGGTGCGTGCGCTTGCGCAGCTCGCGAAGGCAGGCGTGCCGGATGCGGTTTCGCGTGCTTACGGCGGGCAGCAATTCAAATTTGGAAGAGAGTATCTCATTCCGAAACCTTTCGACCAACGTGTGTTGCTTTGGGTCGCACCCGCCGTAGCTGAAGCCGCCATGAAATCAGGGGTGGCGCGTTGCACACTCGACCTTTCACATTATCGTGAGCGGCTTGAAGGATTGCTCGGAGCAACCTATGCCGTTATGCGCGGAATAAAGAAGCGCGTCAGTACCGGCCACGAGGAGGGCCGTCGCGTCACGATCGTGCTTCCGGAAGGGGAGCATCCGAAGATCCTCCGCGCGGCCCAGACGATTCGCGACGAAGCCATTGCTGAGCCAATCCTTCTCGGTAACGCGGAAAAAATCGAGCGGAAGATCAGAGAACTCGGAGTTGAGGACGGCCTGAATGGTGTTCGGATTGTTGATCCCAGCGGTTCTGAGAAGCTTGATCTTTACGCACGTCACTTTTTCGAAAAACGGCAACGCAAAGGCGCGACACTGGGTCTGGCCCGCCGGATCGTCGAGCAGAATAATTATTTCGGCGCCATGATGGTCGAAATGGGAGATGCCGACGGCCTGCTGAACGGAATCGCGCAAAGCTATCCCGAAACGATCCGTCCGGCCATTCATTGTATCGGAGTGAAACCCGGATTCCAGCTTGCCGGAATTTACATGATGGTCTTCAAGCGCCGGATACTCTGGTTCGCGGATACCACGGTGAATATCGAGCCCACAGCCGAGGATCTCGCGCAGATTGCAGCTCAGACAGCGGATTTCGTGAAGGGGTTCACGATCGAGGAGCCGCGGGTGGCGATGCTGTCATTTTCCAATTTCGGTTCGAACAACCATCCGTTCGCGCAAAAGATGGCAAAGGCGACTGAGCTTGTTCGGGCCCGAATGCCTCAGCTGATCGTGGACGGAGAAATGCAGGCGGATACGGCCGTTGTTCCTGATATCTCGAAGTCGAGCTTCCCGTTCAACCGGGTCCCCGGGGATGCCAACATCCTTATTTTCCCGGATCTCCAGTCCGGAAACGTCAGTTACAAACTTTTGGCCCGCATGGGGGCGGCCGAGGCGGTCGGACCGATTCTGATCGGGATGAAGAAGCCCGTATCTGTGCTGCAACAGAATTCTGATGTGAATGACGTGGTAAATATGGCGGCCATTACGGCCATGGAAGTTCATCTGAGCAGGAATCAAAACAAGGAGGGGTAGTATGTCCGGACGAAGTCGTGAAAAGGAAGTGATCCTGACCTCGTTAGCACCGCAGCCGATCGGGCCGTATAGCCAGGCGATCAAGGCAAACGGGTTTGTTTTTTGTTCGGGGCAGATAGGACTTGATCCCCGGACCGGGCAGGTGGCCGGTCCAGATGTCGAGACTCAGGCAAGGCGGGCTATGGAGAATCTGAAAGCTGTCCTGGAGGAGGCCGGGGTTGGTTTTGATTCGGTTGTGAAGACCACCATTTTTCTCAAATCCATGAGTGATTTTCCGCGTGTTAATGAAATCTACGGATCATACTTCGGGGACTCCGCGCCAGCGCGTTCTACAGTGGAAGTTGCACGACTTCCCAAGGATCTTCTCTTTGAAGTGGAAGCGATCGCGATCGAATAATCTGGCTTAGGCCGATTTCGTTTCAGCTTTATAGGTGCGCTTGAGCGGGCGGACGACAAGTCCCGCGCGGATACAACGGGTGCAGACGCGAACAGTCTGGGTAGTTCCCCGAACAACCGCTTTCATCCGCCTCAGGTTGGGGAGCCAACGCGTTTTTGTCTTGATGTTCGAGTGAGAAACCTTGTGTCCGGTTGTGGGACCTTTTCCGCAATAATCACAAACACGTGCCATGGCTCT
>Ga0156749_1063_pt1 | contig 31070 bp, 25 predicted proteins | sample RifOxyD1_FD_112078 | JGI IMG/M metagenome (GOLD analysis project Ga0156749, IMG submission 112078) | Bdellovibrionales bacterium RIFOXYD1_FULL_55_31 | reverse complement strand
ACGGCCGGAATCGAGTAATAGTTATTCCAATTTGGGGGCGCATCCGTGCAGTTTGTGCCGCAATCTTTATTGAGGGCGCCAGTGACGTTCCAGTCGGCCTGTTGGTCGAAAGTTTCTTCGAAGATAACGTCCGCGTAAGAAGGAGACGCGAGCGAAACCAGTGCAGAGGCGCAGATCAGAAGCAAAACGGAATAGTTTTTCATATAAACCCCCAAGGGTACATACGTACTTGTCTCAATCGGGTTGCGCTTGTTTCCAAAAAAAACACGGTGCGACCTACGCCCTTCACGTAAGATGGATTGATTTGGATGTTATGCACTACCGGGTTGCGGAGAGGTGATGATTCTATTGTAGATTCTCGGACCAATTAAGGCAAGTAGAGATAGCTCAAGAAAAACGGGCTGTTACATTAGGATTTCACAATCGTACCTAGACTTGGCGATTAAGAATTCACCAAATTGCGAAAAAGAAATTAGCATTCGCTAGTACTTGACTTTTCTGGTCCACAAATCTATAACCATCGCCGGAAGGTTCGCGATGAGTGGTTACAGTTGCAGTCGTGGAAGCAGAATCGCAACTCAAAGAGAATGGTCGCGGTGCGTTCGTGTTCCGGCACTTTTAGCGGCCGTGATGCTGCTTTGCCCGATCGCCTTTGCCGCCATTCCGGACGAGGGGATATCCATTGGCGCTCAGCAATATGCCCTTGAGCCGACCGTGAGTTCCCGGCTCGACTTTTTCCTGTCTTGGAAATCCGAGGACCTGCTCAAGAATTCCGATCTTCCTTACGGCCAATTGCATTTCGATTCCTTCATTGAGAGCGGGAAAGAAGGCGACAAAAGCTTTGATATCCCCCTGATGGCCTGGCGGTTACCGACCCGTTCGAGGGGACATTTTTGGCTGGGACGCGTTCATCCTCTCGACGAAGACGGGATGAAAATTCCTGTTCATTCGACAGGAGCGATCGGGAACAACTGGGTTCAGAATCAGTCCAATGCTCTTGAACCACGTGTGGTCGGATGGTTCGGGGCGGGCTGGAGCGGCGATCTTCAAAAAGTGAGGTTTACGGTCGCGATTTCCCCCCTTTTCCTGCCCTCATTCGGGCCCAGGCTCGACCTTTCGGAGCAAGAGAAGGCCAACGGTTCGAGATTCGCGCGGCTTCCTCCCGCATACCTGAACACGAATGGGACTCTGCTGCCGATGCGGTATCGCCTGGATACCGGAGATATCCAGAAGATCGTTTTTCAGGTGCAGACTTTTCTCAGTCTCGGCCTGAATAGCACGATCGGTTCTTTTCAGCTGATGACTTGGTCGGCACCGATTCCTTCGGCGCAGCCCGACGCGGCCGGGTACGCAAAACCGGACGACGCGAGTGACGAGTTGAACGCGCTGGCGACCGTCGTGCCCAAATTTCCGCGTGAAGTGTTCATCGCGAGCCGGTGGACCGCTCCCGGTAAAGATCCCGCGATTCTCGAGGCCGCTTACGAAAAGAACTCGGGGCGCCTTTCGCTTTCAGCCGAAGTTCAACCCTGGTCCTTTCTGAGGGCCGGTGCTTTGCAGTCGGTCGAAACTGTCGCGAAGCCGGCCCCGAGCGGTCCGGTCGTCGAGTCTCCCGTTTACGGCCGAGATCTCTTCTGGACGGAGCTGAGCACGAAACTATTCCGCGCGAGACTCCGGCCTTCACTTCGAATCGAACATCATTTCACGCAAGGACGGGAGGGGGACTGGGTGCGCCCGCTGCTCCAGTACCAACCTGATCCGCAATTCGTTCTTTATGCCTCAGCCAATCTGATCGCAGGCCGGGATCAGAGTTACTACGGGCAATGGCGTTCTTTGGACTCGATTACGACGGGAGTACGTTACCAATGGTAAAGCAGCAGCGCATGCCGATGATTGCGACAGCCTTTCTCGTTTCTTCCTCGCTTCTGGCCAGCGGCTGCGGACTTAAGAAGTGGTGGGGTGAGGAATCCGTAAAACCCGGCGTAATCGAAATGGCGAGCGGCGCGGAATGCCCCCCGGCCATTCAAATAGTGAAGGGTACGGCAGAGGAATCAAGCGCCGCTTTTGAGTGTCTTGCGACCCAGCTGAACGACCTCTGGACGCAAGTCGTCGGTAAGCAGAAGAACGTTTTAAATGACCAGGAAATTTCGATCCTGGTCCGGAAAGGTCTCCTGAAGATCGGGCCGAACGTCGATCGAAGCCTGCACAATGTATTTGGCGTCAAGGAATTGCTCGGGATCAAATCCTCGCTCAGCAAGGAGAGGGTCGACAGCTGGGTTTCCCTCGTCCGAAAGCACCGCGAGAGTGTCCGGGCGCTCTACCTCAAATACACGGCCACCACGAATCCGATCACGTATTCCGATCTGAAAACGGCGGCGAAAGTCGCTTCCGAACTCTTGCGGGAGATGAACTGGAGCATGGATTCGGATGAACTCGGCGAGGTGATCCTCGCCGTTTTCGAAATCAAGGACCGGGATTTCAGGAGTGCGCTCGTGCCGGCGGCTCAGGTCGGAATCAATTTCCTGAACGCGATCTGCCCTAATTTTTCCGCGCGCGACACTTGGAATACCCGTGAAATCGGCGCTTGCCTGGTAGCCCTGACCGATCACTTCGAGGCGGGCGCTCCCTGGTTCGAATTCACGATGAACCCGGTTGAGAATGTCTCCTTCGAAAGCGTCGAAAAGATCAAGGAATCGATGCGGCTTCTTGGAGAGCGGTTCGAGACCTGGTTCCGGAACCCGGCACTCGCCCCGGTTTCGATCGCCGGGTTGATTCAGCTGAGCAGGAGAATGGGCGTGAATCCGCCCAACGACCTGATTGAAAAAATGGACCTGGTGACCCGGTTCAACAAGGATTCAAACGGCAAGTTCATTCACCCCTCATCGTTCTCTGGGATTTTCAGGATCATGCGACAGTACCACACGTATCTCCTGGATGGCCTGCCGGTTTTCGTTGAGGCGGTCCATCACAAGAACTGTCTGAACCCGGAAGCTCAGTCCTGGGGCACGTGCCGGCTTGACGTGACGCCTGATTTGTTCGGCAGATCACGAGCAATAAAACTCGCGATGAAGGTCAAAAACCCGAACTTCGGAACACGAGTGACGCCGTTCGACGGCGGACGCTTCGCCCGATTGATGTTCTTTCATACTCTGTCGGGACGAATCATCGACGCCTTCGGTAAAACACATAGCGAAGAGGCAGAAAGGGAAGCTGCTGAATATTCGGTCGAAGACCTCGGGGCGACCCGGCCTGACGACACGCCGGATGGCGTGGGGCCTCCGGTTCCGGTTCCTCTGCAGCGGCCGAACGTTATTTCCGCTGACTTGAACAGCGGCTCAGACGACATGATGGATTTGATCCGAAGCGGGCTCCAGGCCTACGAGGTGATTCATAGCTTCGTCGTGAATATTTTGCGCAAGATGAACGGGCTCCCGTTCGAGGAAGAAACGACGATTCGGGAGATGCAGCGCAGCTTTAACCTGAAAGGCCTGGCCAAGCTGATCACGATGACCAACGACGTCCTGGTCCTTCGAACCAAGGAGGATCGGAAGGATTTCGAATCAGCCGTGAAAGGTCTCCTGGCCAATATCACGAATATCATGCCGACGAGTTCGCTTTTTCTCGATCAGATGGCGGTCACGGCGGTGATCACGCTGATGGATTCCTTGAGCGATTACAGGAATGCGTATCTTGAATTTCTGACCGGCAAACAGATCTCGATTTTTGATAAAAAAGGGGTCGAGCAGTATCTCATCAGCCGGGACGATTTCGTCGCGGTTCTTCCGCGGTTGGTTGCCCGCCACTTTCCGCGGACTTTCGAGAGTTGTCGAAAGTTCGGCTTCGAACGCTCCTGTGGCATCGCGCTTGACGGCGTGCTCCCCGATTCTCAACGAAACCCCGGGATGATCAATGTCAGCGATCTCGACGTGATGACGATCGTTCTCAGCGCAATGGAGGGCTTGCTCGACAGTTGTGACATGGATGGGGACCTCCTTCTCACCTGGAAGCTCATCAAGGGCGATGATGAGCTCGATTGTGGCTATTCCCGGGCGAAGGATTTTGTTCAGCGGTTGATCCAGTCCGGAATTGTCGTGACCTCGTCGACGGACCGGCGCCTGATTGATTTTGCCTTGAACTTCGTGAACAGCACGACGATCACGCGCCCGATCGGGAAAGTGATGATGTCCTCGGGAACGAGGCGACACGTGGTCTGGCACTTGATGGAATATGGTAGGTACCGCGATGCGAGTATCGGGACTATGTACGGCGTTTTCGCCGAAGCCGTTGACATGGATCGCGTGAAGGCCGCCATTAAGGCGCAAAAGGAAGCGAGGAAGAGGGGCGAGTAGTGAACTCCTTCGACCGTAAGTTCGGAGCGGGTTTTTTCGAAAGCCTGCCCACCGTGCCCGGTGTTTACCGGATGCTGAATCAGGATGAGAAAGTCGTCTACGTCGGTAAAGCCAAAAATTTGCGCCGCAGGCTCGGGCAGTATAGGAACGCGAAGCGCTGCAAGCGTGATCGCAAAATGCTTGCGATTCTGAAAAGCGCCAGCCGGATCGTCTTCGAGACCTGTGCGACGGATCTTGACGCGGTTTTGCTTGAGACACGGCTGATCCAGGAACTCAAGCCTCGCTGGAATGTCGCGGGCGCGTTTTCTTTTCTTTATCCCATGATCGGAATCGCTGAAGCCGGAACCGGGAGACTTCTTTTCTGTCTTTCCACGTTGCCGGAACAGTATCCGGAGTTTCGCTTTCACGGCGCGTATCGATCACGCGAGATCACGAGAGACGCGTTTTTTGCCCTGGTGCGATTGTTGCGTTATGTCGGTCACGCGATTCCGAAAGGGCAGCTCGGGACCGATCCGGGCAAGCGGTATTCCTACGTTGTTGGGTTTCGTCAGATCCCTTCAGGGTGGGTGGAACTCTGGGATCAGTTCTTTCGGGGACAATCCAATCGAGCGATGGAAGAGCTGATCCTGGCCCTTCTCGAGAACGCAGGTGCCCGGAGTATCGCCGCTGAAATCCAGGACGGTATCGATGCCCTGAAGCGCTTCTGGAAGCATGAAGCGCAAGCCCTCGAAAAGGCACGCAGAATTACGGGAATCGTGATCTATCCCGTACCGCAGAAAGAGCGGGATTTATTGTTTTTGAAGTACCGCAATCGATCGTTAAAAACTGGCAAAACCGGGAGCCCGCGTCCCGCGGCGCCTCTGGACTAACGTAGCGCCTTCGGAGATAGTGGGCGGGTGATGAAGGCAACCTCCTCTCTTGCTCTGTTGCTGTTCGCGTTTTTTCCCGGGCCGACGAGCTTGGCTGATGTCAGTTTTCTTGAGTCCGCTGAAGACGTGGAGATCACGGTTCCGGAAGTTTTGAATCCATTCACGGCGCGGGGCGGGCCGAATTGGGACCAAATCATTAATGGACCCGGCAGTCCGGGAGGTGAGCAGGGCGGGGCCATTCTATTCGGAGTTCGGATTTCCGGGCCTTCGCCGTACGTTCGAAATCCCACGACCGTCTTCGCGCCGGCATCGAACGCCAAACTTTTCACCTCGCAGGCTGCTCTTCAGATTCTTGGGCCGGATTATCGTATTCCGACTCGGGTACAGTGGAAGAGAGTAGAGCGCGGCCGGACCAAGGAGATCACTGAACTCACCTTGATCGGAAACGGAGACCCGTCCTGGGGCATGATCGAACATGGTGAGGATCTCCGGACGCGCGTTGACCAGATCGCGGCTGCGCTGGTCGATGAAGGCGTTTTTGAAATTCGGGGAGAGATCTCTGTCATTGCTGGGGATCCTCGCTGGGATCAGCTTCGGTATCCGGAGGGCTGGAGTCCGGAGGATATTACTGCCTGCTACGGCGCGCTCGCCCAGGCTTTCAACATGAATATCAACTGCGCGACATTGGTCGTGACCGCGTCGAATCGCGCTTTCTGGGCTGAAGAGGGTGTGCCGATCCCGGTTGAACTCAAGATCCGTGAGGGGGGCTGGACTTCGCTTCATGTGAGCGCGGCAAACCAGCGTACGTCCGTGGCCAAGAGCTTTGTCGTGAGTGGGACGTGGGCAAAAGGCAGCAGCCCGCGACAATTCGTGCTGCCGGTACACGATACCAAGGCCTGGGTTCGAAATCTTCTTTTGAGCGCCCTGAAGGAGAAGGGGATCCGGTTTTCGGCGGCGCCCGTCAGCAGTGATTCTGAATGGCACGTTCTGGAGTTCTATTCCCCGAGCACGGCCGAGCTGTTAAAACCGTTCATGAAGCTCAGCCTGAACGTCATCGGCGATGCTCTCTTCAAAGTCATGGGACAGCGGGAGGGCGATCCCAAAGATGACCTGGTCGCCGCGGGGCAGGGTGTTCTCCGGGAGTGGGTCAAGGGAATTGGCGCGGTTCAGGCCGCGAGTCTCGGGATTCCCGCTCGGCCGGGGTTTTTCTCGGAACAGGTGACGTTGTGGGACGGGTCCGGAGTTTCACGATCGAATCAGGTCACGACGCAAGTCGTGATGACGCTGTTGGAGGACTCGAAACGAAGACCGGAGTTTCCCGCTCTTTGGGACTCGCTTCCGATCGCCGGAATCGACGGAACGCTTAAGAATCGCATGCAGGGGACGCCCGCGCAGGGAGTTCTTCGCGCGAAGACGGGATCTCTTCGAGGCGTCTACAATCTTTCGGGTTTTGTTCCGAAAACCGGAGCCGGAGGGGCAATCGTCGATTTCGTCCCGTTTGTTGTGTTAACCAAGACTACTGCGGAGAACAAGGACGTCGCGCGTGCCGCGCAGGACCGCGTTGGCGCGGCTCTGGCCGAGATCGTGAACCGCACTGAGCTGCCCTGAGGGCGTCTGAATCTCCCACAAATAAGTGCGGATTAGCTCAATATATGAGAGCTGATGCGGGTACTGGAATAGATTCGGAGTGGCTTGGCGCATCCATGCGCCTATAGAGCCGTCCATGGCAAACCACTCGAACCTATTCCAGTTCCCGTGAGCTCTCATACATTCAGGGGGTTCCGGATGGGAGCCATTCTGTCAAAGAACATGATTACAAGAATAAATAGCGAGCTTTGTTTGAGCCTCTTGCCGTTCGGTAACAGCTTGAAATAATGGATGTGTTTGGCTTTGTGGTCTCGCGTGCGCACCTATACAGAATGGGGATGGGGTGATATCCTATAATGAATATAGGAATCGCTGACGGGGTAGGGGGAACGTTTATGTTGTCTCGTTCTGTATTTTGCCGCGCTTTTCTTTTGCTGCTGGTGTTCCTCATCCAGGGCTCTCTCCCAACAGAGGCTTCCGCGAAACGACGGCTGATAGAATCTCCGCTGATCGGGTACAACCCGAGTTCATATATTTTTGTGGTGGGCAGTAATTTTGATTCGGTTGTTCCCGCGAATTCGGGTGGGGCGATCAACAGTTGCACCTCAAGTCCGGCATTGCCCGCCGGTATTCAGCTTTCGCGCGGCTGTGTGCTCTCTGGGGCACCGTCGATCATCGCAGGTGCGCTTACATATACGATAACTGCATCCAATTCCGTCGGGGCGTCAAGCGCACAAATTTCGATCCGAGTTGTTCCAACGCCTACGCCAACGCCTATGCCTACGCCAACGCCTACGCTTACGCCGACATTCAGCTGTATGAGTCGTTCGTATTACGTGGACTCCGAATATGGGAGTGACAGTAATTCCGGATCGAGCGCGCTCAATCCGTGGAAAAGCATAGCTAAAGTGAATAGCGTTCGGCTCAATCCGGACGAGTGTGTTCTTTTCAAACGCGGCAGCAGGTGGCGGGAAACTTTGATGCCCAACGGCTCAGGCACTCAGGGGCATCCGATTGTTTACGCCGCCTATGGCCCTGAAAGCGATGGGAGGCCAGTCATTCTGGGTTCAGTGGACAAAACCGGTACTTCCAACTGGATTATGGAGAATCCCAATATTTGGTATACACAAGGCGTGAAATGGTCGCTCGATTCCTTCGGGAAATACCCTGGCGGTCTTTTTCACGACGGGTTTGGATCGATCACCGTTGCGGCGAAGGGCAATTTGGTGAGCAACTGGCAGTGGTGGAACGATCCGGCCAATTCGAGAGCCTACGTCTATTTGGATCACAATCCCGGGTCTCACGCGATAGAGATTGAGCAGCGAAACGGAGTCGGTTGGTCAGCTAGCGCTCATGTGTTGATTCGGGATTTCGAGATCGCTTACGCTGATTTCGGCGTCGCAATTTGGCAGGGAGCTGGGTGGCTGATCGAGAATGTTTTCTTTCACGATATCGTGGAAGACGCCATCCATGCGAACGGTTCCAATCCGCCTAGTAGCGCGGGGAGCGTCCGGAACAGTGTTTTTCAGGATTGGAATTGGAAAGGCCACAACCGGTTGGTTTTCGATTACAACAACTGGGGCGCGAATGAACCGTATATGGGCTACGCCGTTCATATCTTTCAGTCGGACAATTGGGTGATTTCCGGGAATTCGTTTTCGATGCTCAATGTCCGGACCGCAATGGATTCTTCGCCGATTGCGCTCGATTCCGGAGGCCATGCCAAACTGATTGAAAATAACACGATCGATGGAAATGGCAGGATACTCAAAGGTGCCACGACCGGAATCATGATCTGGGCGACCAAAGCCGCGAATGGCACGGATCCCATCACGGTAAGGAACAACACGATTAAAAATCTTCCTGGTCTCGGAATCATCGTGCAGGATTTCGGGAACTATTCATTTCAGGGGAATGTTACGATTGAGAGCAATACGCTGATCGACGTTGCCAATGCCGATGCGCTTGATTCCGAAATGATTCGCATTTGGACTAACTATGGTTCAAGCGGCAGCATCGTGGTTAAGAACAACGTGATCGTGGGGAGTCCTACCGCCCTCAAAACCCGTCCCGCCATTAAGGTCCGAAATTCCCCGAAAGTCCAAATTCTGAATAATCTGATGATGAATAGTGATATCGGACTTTCAATCAACAGTTCTTCGGATGTCACGGCGCGGGGAAATGTCGCGACACAAAACCGTTCGTATGCGGTGTTTAACTCGGCTGTTTTGCACGAGGAGCAGAACTGTTGGAATGGCACGATTTTCGGCTTTGCGCCAAACTCAACCACGGTTCTCGAAAATCCGGGCATGATCATCAATTTCACCGCCAAGAGTATCTCAATGCCTGCCGCTTCGCCCTGTGCAGGGAAAGGGCCGATACCGGCGGGAACAACGTTTTCCTGGAATTAGTGGTCTACGCCTGCTCAGCGCCGATGGTTACCCGGGGTTCCGGCCATGGGGCCCAAGCAGGCCAAGCAGGGCGTCCAGGTGCTCTTTCTTCAGCTTCTGAATGTGGCAGAGGAATCGTTTCGCGGAGTCCATCCGTTCCTCATTCCAGTGTGACTCCCAATGGATGAGTGAGGCGCCTTTGTGCGCCGGTTTATCTTCTGGATGGTCATTCACGACGACGCCGAATTTCAGCGGAACGCCTTTTCCACCTTCGATGTAATTCGCGAAAAAGACGGCGTGAAAGCGCAAAATGGTCTCGCCGTTGAGAACGTAATAGAGCTCGGAGTTATTCTCCCCGTAGAACCAGCAAGGCGTGCCGTCGGGCTCCTCCTGTAGTGTGTGGGACGGGACGCAGGTCATTTCGAGCGCGGCTATTTCGACCTGGAGGTAATTCGCGATTGCCTTCGCGAGTTCGACGAACGGCGGCTGAAACTGGCAACCCGCTGCCTGCTGAGTCACGTAAACCAGCTTGAGCTCGATCGGGAATTTCTGTTCGCTGATCGTGAATTCGCCTTGAATGATGGAACCGACTTCCGGCCACTGCACTGAGCCGCGCAGAAACCCCACTCCCGACGCCGAAATATTCGACAGGGCGAACGGCTCAAGTGGCGGATCAGTCTGCCGGAAGCTGATCCGATGGAGCTGGCTCAGCGGAACGCGTGTCGCTCTCGTATGGAACGGTCGTTCCTGCTTTGCGGTTTCCTGTTTTTTGACGAATAGGTTTTTTAGGATCACGTTGAGAGATTCCTCCTTGGTGTGCCGAGGTCAGCCTACGACCTTTGCTTCAGCGCGAATTTCGCCATTTGTCGGATCGTATCCCGGAGGATATCGATTTGGCCCTCCTCGCGCAAGTCGCCCAGTCCGAGTTCGTGGAGCGCGAATCCCGAGATGGGAATCCCATAACGATGCATGAAATAGTGGCTCGCGAGTACCGCTGTCCGGCGGTTCGCGTCTTGGAACACATGCGCAAGCACCAGTGCCACGTAAATCTCGACCGCCGCTTCGATGACGGCTCCGGATTCAGCTGTTTCGGTTGCGCGGTGCAATTTGTCACGTGCTGTAACGACCGGATCAGCGAGGAGCGCGAGAGTTTCCTTGACGCCGGAAGGCAGCGTAATCGTGACCGGCCCTTGACGCCACGGATCGTTTGTTTTTCCGGTCAGAATGTGATTGAGTCGCGCGAGTTCGGTCGTCGTGAGGAGCGCCCGGCGCGTTGCCAGGCTTTCCGAAACTTCGAGCGCCCGGTCGAAACGAGCTAATTCGAGTTGTCGCTGAAGTGAATCCGGTCTTTTCGGCTCATTGTGCGCCATGCGAAGCTCCCATCTTCAGAATGCCTTCAAGCGAGCCGCCTGGCAAGTTGCCGAGTCCGGAAAAGCAAACTATATTTTGAAAGTGATGAGGCTTAAAGATCGCATAACCGTCTCGCACGGCGAAAGAGCCGGGCCGCCTGTCGCACAAGGCGAAAAAAAGCCAGGAACACCTGGAACCGAACACGCGGAAGGCGATGTCGCGGTTCAGGAGGGACGGCCAAAGCTCCAGGAACCGCCGAAATTCGCCGTTCTGTTGTTGAACGATGATTACAGCACGATGGAGTTCGTCGTTGATGTCCTGCAGCGCTATTTCAAAAAGCCGCACGATGAAGCGGTCAGGATCATGCTCCGTGTCCATCAGCAAGGCAAGGGACTGGCGGGCATCTATACCTACGATATCGCTGAAACGAAGGTGATGCAGGTTCATGAATATGCCAAGGCCCATGGATTTCCGCTTCGGTGTGCGATAGAACCAAGCTCATGATTGGGCGAAAAGCAGAAGCTGTCCTGAATCGCGCCGTCCGTTACGCGGTCGAGAAAGATCATGAGTATTTCACGCTCGAGCACGTTTTCTGGAGCCTCTTGAAGGAGCCTGAGATCATCGAGATCCTGGATGCTTGCGGTGCGGACATTGATGAACTCCGGGAAGAACTCGACCAGTATCTCAGCACGGAGGTTCCGGAAGTGAAGCCCGAAAAAACCGACGTGAAGGCGCGTGAGTCTTCAAGAACCGAGAACCGGCGCGACCCGGATCAGTCGGATGGGGAAGCTGAACCTGAAGCTGAAGATGATGACGGCACTCCCGAGCACCCGGTCGCGACGCTTGCGATTCAGAGACTTATTCAGCGGGCTTTATTTCAGGTTCAGTCGGCTGGAAAGGACGAAATCCAACCCGCTGACCTCCTTGTCGCCATTTTTCAGGCCCGCGACTCTCATTCACTCAGGCTCCTCTCGGAGCAAAAAGTGGAACGGCTCGATGTCATCAACTTTATCAGCCACGGTCTTCGAAAAGACATCGACGAGATTGCGGGCGAAGAGCTTCAGGGCGATTCAGAGGAGCACGGGGGAATCGATCAGAACAGATATCTTCAGGAGAGTGCGCCCCGTGATTTTGCGCGGATCGGCGCCGCCGGAAGCCGCAATCAGCAGGATTCCGGGCAGCCTGGGCGGAACCGACAGCGCGGCGGTGCCACTGAAGATCCCCTTTCGCTCTATACGCTAAACCTGAACGAGCGTGCCCGCGCCGGTAAAATCGATCCTCTGATCGGCCGAAAGAACGAGCTGGAGCGGATGGTTCAGACCCTCTGTCGCAGGCGTAAAAGTAATCCGCTTCTCGTCGGTGAGGCCGGTGTCGGAAAAACAGCGCTCGCGGAAGGGCTCGCGGCAAGAATCGTCGAGCAGGAAGTCCCTGAGATTCTCCAGTCGTCCGTCGTGTTTGCTTTGGACATGGGGGCACTCCTCGCCGGAGCCAAATTCAGGGGGGACTTCGAACAGAGACTTAAAAAAGTTCTGGTATCGCTCGAGCAACTCAAGCTGAAGAACCAGGAACCGATCCTGTTGATTGACGAGATTCATACCGTAATTGGGGCAGGGGCGGTGAGCGGCGGTTCAATGGATGCGGCAAACCTGCTCAAACCATTTCTCGCGCAAGGCGATTTACGCTGTATCGGTTCGACCACGTATACGGAGTACCGAAACGTATTCGAGAAGGATCACGCGCTCGCGCGGCGTTTTCAAAAAATCGATGTTCCCGAACCATCGATTGCCGAGACCATCCAGATTCTGAACGGGCTTAAGTCCCGGTTCGAGGACCATCATGATGTGGAATACAGCCCCGAGGCGATTCAGGCGGCCGTTGAGCTTTCGGCCAAGCACATCACTGAGCGCTTTTTGCCCGACAAAGCGATCGACATCATCGACGAGGCGGGCGCGAAACATCGGCTGGCCCGGGCAGCGATCGAGAAGACCGTCGTTTCAACCCGTGTTCTCGATGCGGCGGCGATCGAAGAAATCGTCGCGCAGATCGCGCGCATTCCCGCCAAATCAGTCAGCATCAGCCAGAAGTCACGACTGAAGAACCTCGATCGTGACCTGAAATACAGCATTTACGGACAGGACCATGCGATTGACGCCCTCGTGACAGCGATTCGCCTCGCGCGATCAGGTTTGAGAACGGGAGACAAGCCGGTAGGGTCGTTCTTGTTCTGCGGACCGACAGGCGTTGGGAAAACCGAACTCACAAAGCAGCTGGCGCACTGCCTCGGCGTGCCCTTCTTGCGGTTTGATATGAGTGAGTACAGCGAGAAACACACGATCTCCAGACTCATCGGTGCTCCTCCGGGTTATGTCGGTTTCGACCAAGCCGGGCTTCTCACGGATGCCGTCTTGAAAAATCCTCATTCCGTCGTGCTTCTGGACGAGATCGAGAAGGCGCATTCCGATATCTGGAATATCCTTCTCCAGGTCATGGACCATGGCACTTTGACGGATAACAATGGTCGTAAAGCCGACTTCAGGAACGCCATCATCATCATGACTTCGAACGTCGGATCGCGGGATATGGAACGGCGATCCCTGGGGCTGGGATCGGCCGAACTGCTGGGCCATTCCGGCAAAACGCAAGCAGGTCAGGGCACCGGCGTCGGCGCCAAAAAGGCCGTAGAGCAAGCATTTAGTCCGGAGTTCCGGAACCGCCTGGACGGGACCGTTTACTTCAACACCCTCGACCCGATTGCGGTCGGGCAGGTTGTCGGCAAGCAACTTCTTGAGTTAGAGTCACAACTCCTGGCCAAAGGCGTGGAAATGGACGTGACCCCTGATGTGCGCCAATGGCTCGCGCAAAACGGATATGATCGTCACATGGGAGCACGGCCGATGGCCCGCCTCATTCAGGATCATATAAAGAAACCGCTCGCCGAAGAAATTCTGTTCGGGGTACTTCAGGAGGGCGGCAGGGTTTCGGTCGTTCTGGAAGCGCCGGAGTCGGTAGCGTCGGCGAACAATCTGTCGCCTGAACCCGGCCAAATGCGTGGAAAAATTTCTTTTCAGTTCACGGCGCGTGCGGAGCGGCAGCCGTCGGGAAAAGATTCAACCCAAGCGATCGAGTCTGTTTCAGTCTCTTCAGAAATTGATCACGTGAAATAAGTTTCGCCCCGAGGGTTCTCATGTGCGGCGTCATTACTTGAATGTCCATCCAGCTGAGTCCGTTTGCCTGGAGAAAGTCGATCAGGTGAAGCAAGGCGAGTTTTGAAGCCGGACTTTTGCGAAAAAACATGCTTTCGCCGGCAAAGATCCCGTCGACGCTGACGCCGTAAATGCCGCCGACCAACTCGGTACCATCCCAGGCTTCCACGCTGTGCGCAAACCCGAGTTCGTGAAGCTGTGAATACGCCAAGAGCATTTCCTGGGTAATCCAGGTACCGGGCTGTCCCGGACGGGGGGTATCGGCACAGGCTCGGATGACTTCGTCGAAAGCTGTATCCATTGTAAACGAAAACGGAGACCGTGCTCTGGCCCGTGCCAGGCTTCTTGGAACATGGAGACCGCTGAATTCCAGGATTGCCCGCCGGGGAGGACAGAACCAGGCTAGGGGGAGGCCCTCGATGGGCCAGGGAAATATTCCGTTCCGATATGCGAGAAGCAAGGTTTCCGGGTCGAGGTCTCCTCCCAAGGCCAAAATGCCTTCTTTTGTGGCAGTGCAGGGGTTTGGAAAACTCTCGATCACCATATTCATCATTCGAAGAAGAAATATTTCATGTACTCGGGCTCTTATGATACAAGATTGCCTTCTGAATTTTAAGGAGACTTTATGACCGCCACAAGTACCGCTCAACCCACGACCGAAACGAAGGCCAACCTGTCACGCCGCCGCCTGCGGACGGAAGGCCGCAAGAAGCGGGCGCTCAAATTGAAGACTGACAAAGAGTTCGCCAAAAAATTCTTCGAGGCGAAATCAAAGCGTTCAACTGATAAGAAATCGGCTTTCCGCAAGAAGAAGATGCGCAAGAAGTAGTAAGTAGATGAAGAACAGCCTCAATCGGATCTGGGGCTGGCCGCTGGCGCTTTTTGTCATCATTGCGGCCGCCTACGGTCCGTTCCTCGGGACGAGGTTTATACGTACAGCCGGGGACGAGAAAGTCTATATTTCGCAAGCGCTTGAAATGGCCCGGGACGGGCGCTGGTTCGTTCAGACGTTGATGGACGTTCCGGATTATTACAAGGGGCCGCTCCATTTTCTTCTGCTCAGGCTTGGTTTTCTGATTTTCGGATTGAGCTCTTGGGCAGTTCTCTACATGAATTTGCTCCTGGTATTCGCGGGTGCGCTTGCAGTCGGAAAGCTCGTGGAACGGCGTCTCCCGCCGGGAGATCAGGCTTCGTCGGCGCGTTCGGAAACGGGCTTGCCGCTTTTCGCTGCTTCTTTCTTCGCCCTTTCTGTCGGGATCTATGCTCACATGTTCGCCTCGCAAATGGAGGTCGAACTTGCGTCCTTCTTTGCTGTCGGGCTGTATCTTCTGGATAGGCTCAAACCGGAACAAGCGGGATTCGGCTTTTGGATTCTGGCCGGAGTCATCGGCTGGATCAAGGCGCCTCTCCACTCGGTTTTTCTCGGTGTCACGGCGCTGTTGTTCTGGCTATCGACCGGACAGCTTTTCGAAAAGATCAAAAATTGGAAAGCCTGGGCGGCCGCTCTTTGCGGGATCGCGGTTTGTGTTGCCGGTTTTGCACCCGTGCTTGTGTTCGATTATTCGAATTTCGTATCGACCTACATTTCCAAGGAAATCCTTGGAAAAATCGCGACGAACCAGAGTCGCTGGGTCACTATCAATTCCGCCTTCGGCTTTTACCTGCTCCCCTGGCTTTTCTTGGCGCTGGTTTCTTATTTTCAATTGGTGGCCCGGCTTCCGCGCCTCGTTGAAGACCTTCGAGCGCGCCGAATGCTGGCGCTCGGATTCAGCGGGTTCATCCCGAGTGTGCTGTTCTTCCTCTGGCATCCGTACCGTTTCGAGAACTACAATCTGCCGGTTATTTCCGGCATTCTTCTCTTGATCGTCACCGCATTTCATTTTCGCACAGCAGTCTGGGATCATCTTTACAGGCTTGGATTTCTGCTCACGGCCGTTCTTGCGGCGAGTTTTCCGATATTGCTGACGATCCTTGCCGGACGTTTTTCTCCGCTCCCGGCGTGGTGGCCGGGATGGCTTGTTCCGTTTGTCTGGATAACGTCTTTGTTGAGCGTTGTCGGGATTCTTTGGTTCGGAGTGTTTGGGAAAACCTTGAGGCTCCAGTGGCTCGCTCCGAGCACGGTGGGCATTTTTTGGGCGATAGGGGCTTTTTGCGCCGTTCTTGGTGAACGTGAAATGGTCGATCTTCGCAGGGTCATCGCCGAAGCTAAGGCGCGCGGCGTTGGACCGGATCTCGTGTATTACAATCTGCACGCGAATATGTTTTCGGAATGGGGCCTTCTGAGTTGTTCAGTCGGTACGCCGATTCCCGGCGTCCATGCGCCAGATCGGCTCCGCCAAGCCATGATGTCCGGGAAAACGGTTCTTGTCCCGGCGGGCGAGGGCATCGAGCATTTTAGGGCTTTCATAAAGCGGGAGTTTTCGCCCGCGAAGGGCAATGTTTTCGTGATCAGGCCCTGGAAACGGTGGAAGACTCACGGGGCTGAGAATAACGTGCCGCTTTGGCGTGTCGCCTGGGACCGCCGCGATTTGAGCCTTCTCGAACGGGACTATCTGATCGTTCGGCGGGTCAGCGGTCCGAGCTGATTAAAGAATTTCGGCTTAAGCCGGAGTGTTCTCGATCGGCGCGAGCGGCTCGCCGGGTGAGTTCCGTGAGGGTAGGGTCGGCGGGTTTGCGTGATGCTCGGAGTCGACGCGGGCGTCTACGGGTTTTGTCGGGACTTTATCGTCTTTCCTGATGAGCGCGCTGATCAGGTCGGAAGCCCAGTGATATGCATTCCGGGCCTGAACCTTTTCTCGAAGTGCCGTCATCCTTCTTTCACGTTCTTCAGCGGGGAGCATAAGGGATGCGGCAATGGCGTCCGCCATTTCTTCGATCGAGTAAGGATTTACAATGAAAGCTTCCGTCAGTTCCCGGCTCGCGCCGGTGAACTTACTCAGAATGAGCGAACCCCGGTCGGGCCGTTGGCACCAGACGTATTCTTTCGCGACCAGATTCATTCCGTCATGAAGAGACGTGACCAGACAGATATCGCCGAGCTGGTAAAAATAGCGGATTTCAGTCCAGTCGTGGTGCTGTGGAAGCAGGATCACCGGACGATAGCCGGTACGCGAGAAACGGCTGGTAAATCGGTTGTTGACCCGCTGGACCGCGGCGACAAGCTCGTCCACCATGGTTCGGTACGCGGCGATGTTGCTCCGGCTTGGAGAACCCATCTGGACGAACGTGAACTTCCCCACGTATTTTGGGTTTTTCTCGAGAAAACGCTCGACCGCTTCAACGCGCTCAAGGAGGCCTTTCGTGTAGTCCATGCGATCCACGCCCACGGCGACCCATTCGGCTTTTATTCCATAATGCGCTTTGAGTTGTTCCCGTTCCTGTTCGGTGATTGAGCGTACCGGGGTCGTGTCGATTCCGATGGGGAACGCGCGTACGAACGTGGTGTGGTTTTCCATGGTTACCGAAAAGTTTTCCCAGTCAATGCGCGCCTCGAGGTACCGATTGCAGGTCTCGAGGAAATTATTGCAGTGGTATTGCGTGTGAAAGCCGATCACGTCGGCTCCGAGCATTCCGCGAAGAAGTTCCTGGTTCCAAGGACAGATACCGAACGCTTCCGGGTTCGGCCACGGGATGTGCCAGAAGATGCCTATTTTGGGCGACACGGCTGTCGCGTCGGCGGTTTTGCGTTTTCGCTCTTTCAACATCCGTGGCAGGAGCGCGAAATGGTAGTCTTGAACGAGAATGAGTGAGTCCTCGCCCAACGCGCTTTCCGGCACGGCATCACTGAACTTCTGGTTTGCGGCCCTATAGTGGTTCCAATCCGAAAGCCTGAATATGGGCCGAGTATGTGCAAGATGGCAGAGCGGCCAGAGTCCTTCGTTTGCGAAACCGTAATAGTAGCCCGCTTCTTCCTCCTTTGTAAGCCAGACACGGCGAAGGGTGTAGGTGGGATGCGAGGGCGGGACCGCGATTTCTCCTTGGGCGTCCGCCGTTTCCACATCGGCCGAACCGCTTCCATGTGCGATCCAAAGGCCACCACATTGCCTCAGAATCGGTTCAAGCGCGGTTACGAGACCGCTGGCCGGGCGAATGACTTGGACTTGTGCTCCCGCATGTTGGTGAATGTACGGCTCACGATTGGCGATCACGATGAGCTTGCGGTTCTTCATGCTTTTCCGCAGCGAAGTCAGCCAGGTCGAATCCTTTTCCTGGCTCAGATGAACCGTTCGAAAATCCGCGAGTGAAAGCACTTTCGCGACGAGCTTGTCCATGTCTTTCGAGATGGGCTGGAGGTCCGGTGGAAGTTCTGAGGGGAGAACTGGCAGCGGCGGACGGCCTGCCACGAGCGAGCGGACGGTTTGGTGGATCTGCCGGAGCTGGGACTTAAGGGCCGTCCGGAGCTGTGCGGTGGCGAGGAGCAGTACGGCCGCGCCACTGATCCAGGACAGGAGAAGCATCCGGACGAAGGATTGAAACCAGCGCCCTCGGAGGTAAGAGATGTCGTAAACAACGATCAATGTTGTCGCGTGGCTTACGTTCGAGCTGTCCGAAGTTACATTTACCGGATGAGCGTAGTAAAGGAACTGCCGTTTCATATCGTTTGCAGTCCAGTGGACATCGACGTTCTTTGCGCCTGATTTGCGAGCCATTGGACTGCGACAAAGCGATTCCCAACCCGCCCCGCGAGGAAAGCCGACGGGAGGACGCGCGCTGCGCAGGATTCTTCGTTCTTGTGGTGTCTGAGACACCTCAGGACAGAGTGTCAGCCCGAGGACTCTCTGTTGCATGCGAAGGCGCTGAACAAGTTTTGCAATTCGGCTCAGGTGTTTTGCATTAAAGTCTGAAACGACGGAGTCTTCGATACTGATTGCCAGGGCAGCGGCTCTGGATTCGGCTTCCGCATAAAGGCGGTCCTCTTCAAGGGTGCTGTGGATCGAAGCCACGGCAAATGCCATCAAGGTTACTGCATAAAGCCAAAGGATATAGAACCGTTTCACGCTGCGTGCAACGGCTGCAACCCACATGCCTTTAAGCCGGCTGGGGTTGGCTCCAGGTTTGCTGGGATAGCGGGCGGATGAAAGCGCGCCAGCGGACGGCCGCAGCAATGAGCACGGAGGCAAAATGATCGCTCTGCCCGCATTATCTCGCCACAAAGTTCTGGTTCTTGTCGCGATGAACCTCGTGATGGTTTCAAATAACGGATCGGGTTTGAGCGCGGCATGGGGACGGGATACGGAATCCAACGCGCGCGTGCTTTCCGGAATTGTCGTGGGACTGACTCGCGATAACGTCGAGCTTCGTAGCGGTGGAGAAGTGATTACGTTCAAACGCGGCGCTAAGCTGCGTTCTGACACGATCAAATTGGGTGATCGCGTGACGGTGTATTTTTCGATGAACGCGCACAAAATCCAGAAGAGCCCCGGCGAAGCCGGTGAGGCAGCTCCATCCGGCGTGCCGGGAGTACCGGGAGTCATTGATGATCGGGCATTTTATAATGCCAGGAACGATCATTAGAGCGGTCGACTTTCAGAGTTCCCCAAAACAGATTTTGATGAGAGCACCGCAGGTCACCGAGAATGTCCGAAATGCATGTAGATGATCGATTCCTGTTTTCAAAAAAACACGCTTTTACGCGTGCCATTTGAGTGATTTCTGCTGCGTTGTCGCTTGGCATTTCAGTTGCACGATCCAGTTCTTGTCGAACCAACTCTTCTTCAGGGAGGATACGAGATGAAACTCTTCGCATCCATATCACTTATGGCTGGAGCGATTGCTTTGGTGCTTGGCAGCGCTTCCGTGTACGCAAATGACATTGATCAGGGTCAGGGCCAAGGGCAAGGACAAGGACAGTTGCCCGGGCAAACTCCGTTTTTCCCGGTGACCGGAAAAGCTGGCCAGAAGGCTGGCCAGAAGGCAGGTCAGAAAGCCGGACAAGTCGCAGTCCAGAAAGCTGGACAAAAAGCAGCACAGAAGGCCGGTCAGGCTGTCGTAGCCAAGGCAGGCCAGAAGGCGGGCCAGGTTGCGGGTCAAAAGGCAGGCCAGAAGGCAGGCCAGGTTGCTATTCAGAAGGCCGGGCAGAAGGCTGGGCAGGTAGCTGGCCAGAAGGCCGGACAGAAAGCCGGACAGATCGCGGGCCAGAAGGCCGGGCAGAAAGCCGGCCAGAAGGCTGGACAGGCTGTCGTGACGAAGGCCGGGCAGAAAGCCGGCCAGGTTGCTGGGCAGAAGGCCGGGCAGAAGGCTGGGCAGAAGGCTGGGCAGAAGGCTGGCCAAGTTGCGATTCAGAAAGCTGGCCAGAAAGCCGGACAGAAGGCCGGACAGGCTGTCGTGACGAAGGCCGGGCAGGTCGCTGGCCAGAAAGCGGGACAGAAGGCTGGACAGAAGGCCGGTCAGGTAGCTGGACAGAAAGCCGGCCAGAAGGCCGGTCAGAAAGCCGGTCAGGTAGCTGGACAGAAAGCTGGACAGAAGGCCGGACAGAAGGCCGGACAAAAGGCCGCTCAGAAAGCCACGTTCTGAACCGATTCGCAGTGTTCTATTTGTAAGGAAGAGAGGCGGTTTTTCCCTTGGGGAGCCGCCTTTTTCCATTTCTAGAAATCTGATTTGAGCGTTTACCCCTCCACCAAGCGTCTGATCTGAAACAACTTACCGCGCACGGGTGGCTGCGATAGCCGGCTGATTCGGCCAAGCTGCTTGCGGCTTTCGAGAAGAATGGATATGTTCGCGAATCAGAGAGGGACGAGGAGTTTATGACCGTTACAAATGGAATATTGGATACTGTTCTTTTATTGGCTCTTCCGGCTTCCGGAAAATCCGAAGTCAGAAAGTATATGGCCCAGCTGTCGGCGCGTGAATGCGGCGAGGACTTTCACATGGGCCCGACGGTTCAGTTGGATGACTTCCCTTATGTTCACGTCATGCGATGCATCGATGAGGAATTACAAAAGCGGGGGCACGAGCGGGTCTATTTTCAGTCTTCTGAGCGGCCATTTCTTGATCCCAAGGATTGGGGAACACTGATTGCCTTGATCAACGAAGATCACGCTGATTTGCTTGCCAAAAGAATTCATGAACCGAAGTCAGCGGCCGCGCATCTCTTTCAGAGACTCGACAATGCATCAAAGGCGGTCGGTGCAAAGCCGCGATTGGCCGGCGTCGCTGCGGATATGAAAGCGGCGATTGCGGATGCCCTTGAAGCTGAATGCAGGAAGATGCTCGATGAAAAGAACGAGAACTCCTCGACCGATCTTAGCGGAAAAACGACGGTGATCGAATTTGCCCGTGGGGGCGCGCATGCTTCGACGTTGCCTCTTAAGGCGCCTTTTGGTTACCAATACTCGCTCGCTTGTCTTTCGGACGAAATTTTACGGAAGGCCAAGATTTTGTACGTGTGGGTCACGCCAGAAGAATCTCGCAGAAAAAATCAGGCACGAGCCAATCCCAACGATCCGGGTTCCATCCTGCATCACGGTGTACCGATCGAAGTGATGATGAATGATTACGGCTGTGACGACATGGAATGGCTGGAGAAAAACTCCGACAGGCCAGGTACCGTGACGATTCGGACTCATGGCCGGACGTATCATCTCCCGATCGCGCGCTTCGATAATCGTATCGATAAGACTTCCTTCATCCGTGATGATCGCTCTGTCTGGAAACCGGCGGATGTCGAGGCTGTTCACGAGGGTTTAAAAGGAGCACTCACCCGGTTGGCGAATTATCGCGCGGAATAGTGTGCCCGATGTTTACGCGTGAATAGCATCGTTCGTTGAAGGTAGCTCCTGTCGGATCACGTTCTCGATGGAGTAGGCAGAAGGCGGCACGACGGACCAGTCGCTATCCGCGTTGCCCCACCATTCCAGACCTTGGACTTTTTAACCCCATATTACTATTCGATAATATTGGACGAATCTAATCAACCGCATTTGATCTGAGATTATGAAGCCTCAGATCTCTCACAATTCAAGGCAAATTTGACGGCCGCGACATTCAGTAAGGTTTACTCCGCGTATAAATACCTGAAAACACACAAGATTTATATTACAGGACCATTTTAGACCAGTATTGACGCAGCGCAATATTGGTGTTACACCATACGCGCGAAAGGCTGGTGACGAGTGGGACGCAAGTGGACGTGGCAGGGCATTTCGGCAGTTCTCGTTATGGTCGGGCTCTGCTGGATCGGAGTGATCCGGCCGGGCCAGGCGAATGCGGCAAACCCCGTCGGATCATCCTTTGTGTTCCGGCTGCAGAACGATCGGATGGTCATCTCGTTGACCCAGCGATACAGCCCCACGCGGAGTCTGGACCAGGTTAAGGCGGTGCTCGGCGACAATGATCTCCTTCCGGTGATCAGTGATCTGATCAGCGCGATCAGAACGGTTCCGAACGGTGCTCACCGTACGCTCGTCTATTCGACGGCCACGAAGGTGCTGGATGTTGGGATGCGAGTAGAAAAATCCGTGGTCACCGTCAACTCGTGCCAGGACCAGGAAGACCGTACCTCATGGAGACGAAGCTGCACGCTCGTCTTGGATCAGGGTGATACCCGAAAGTTCATGGCCTACGGCCGGAGTTCGATTTCCTGCAGCGAAGGAGCGGCGCCCGGTGGCCAGGTCACTTGCACCATCCGTACGGAAGTCCAGCCCAAGGCTATCAACTATTGGCCCGTCTATTCCAGGACGCCGCAACAGCTTGCCGCCGCGGGAGCTCAGCAAAGTATGCGGGATTTCGGCACTCTTTTTCTGATCGCAAACACCAATGTATCGCCCGAACGGGCGAAATCCACCTTCAGCGGCTCGAAACTCGATCACCTCGGAAGCCGTCTTTTCAACGATATCCGGGCGCAAGTCGACGGCGGTAAACTTGGATCGAAAGTTCTGATTATCAAGGGATCCGATTTTCCTGAATCGTATTCGACGCAGGTGGTGGCCAACTAATGCGTTTGGTTATTCTTTCTACATCCGTTCTTTTGCTTCTTATGACCGTTCGGGGCTTTTCCGAGACTGTTCCCCTGGAAACGGCTGACGCCTGTGAAGGGTTCGCTGTTTCAGGTGCTCTTGTCCGCGATGAGAGCGGCACGGCGCTGGGAATTGATCCGAGTCAGCTCGAAATCGCGATTCTCGCCGGGTATCATCAACCGCAATACCAGCTTGTCGATTCGTTGGGTGATTATGTGCTCGCGGCGACGACTCGTACCCTGCCTAAGAAGATTTGGTATAGCTTGCTCAAACGCAAAGACAAGCTCGACCAGACTTTCGCGAGATACGCGCAAGCACGTCCGTGCGCATATCAACTCTTCGGCATCACGGACGATTTGGTGCCTCCGATTTTTGAAAACCATGTTTGGCAGCCGTCCGAACGGGAGCTCGGGACCATTTATGAGCTTCCCGTGGACGATGAAATCAAATTCAAGTTGACGGAGGAACTCCTTTCGGGGCGACTTTACCTCGAAGGTCATCGTAATCCGATTAAAGTAAAGAATTTCAAAAGGATGTTCGAGCAGGTCATTTACGAGGAGTATTCCCGAAACGGAATCCAGCCATCCCTTGGAAACGTACATGACTGGAGCCCGGAATTCATGTCGAAGTACGGGTGGAAGTTTTTCCCGTACACCGCTTATTCAAAAATCCTCTTAGCGCTCTCTCGGGGAACGACGGGAATGTATCTGCGCACCGGAACGGAATCCGAGCTTCAGGACGAGATCATCTCTCGCCCGCGCGCGAGCGTGACGATTCCGGAACTCTTCAGGGCAAGCTATCGAATCAACCGTGGCGACGTTTATCTGACCCTCCTCACGATTGAAAACGTGCTTGCCCGGTATTGGCGGACCGAGAACCGTGAGAGCCTCGCGATGACGCAACGGCTTACGCCGATCATTAACGCATTTGGAAAAAAGGCCGACAAATTCGGCAGCTGGTACCACCTGTTTGGAATGATGCTTTACGGATATTCGAAAGGAATGCTCGCCGCGAAAATGGTCGCCCATACCGAAAGTATCGGGAGTCATATTCTTGATGGGTTTGCCGACGAAAAGCAAGAAGACTACATCAATGCAAAAGGAGCCACCCTGGGCGCTGATTTGCTGAAAATCGTCAAAAAGGCGAGCTACCTCAGTCGGAAGGACGATCCGTCGGTTCTTGATTCCCGTTTTTATCTCGATCTCGATGAGGATTTTTCGAATCGTCTGACGGAGATGTCCCGGCCGCCGACGCCGGAACTTGACGCGGAAATCCTGAGAGTCCTTACAAGTGGATAGCTGTTTGTGCAAAGGAGCATGTTCATGAAGCGGAAGTTGAAGTCGATGACAGGTGGAGCAGGAATTTCGATGGTCGTCCTCGGGTTGCTTTGTTTGGGAAGCGCGGCGCATTTGCTTTCCGGCTGTAATCAGGTTCAAGGTGTTTCTGCGTTGGCGGCGCCGAGTTTGGACGAACCGTCTCAAATGAGCTCCGCCCCGCGAGGAGCGGAACTGCCAAGCGCCGATGACGTGATCCCCGAGGAGGAGGAAGACGAGCTTGGAGAATCTGATTCTGAAGTCTCGGAGAGAGAGTTCTCGCGAAGGATATTGCGCAAGGAAGCTGCGGATTTCTCGGAACGTCGTGTGCAGATTGTCGTTCACAAGAGCATGAAGGAAATCGGTCTGCAATATCTCACGGTGTCCGTCGATGGAAAACTCGAGCAGGCCTTCACGGTTTCAACGGCCTGGGAACGTAGGGTGAAAGGGAAGAGCGGTCGTGTTTACAACGCCTCGACTCCGGTTGGCCGCTTCATTCCCGATGGCATGCAGGTCAAGCGTTGGTCCAACCTTTGGCAGGTCAATCTGCAGTATGTGATCAGGTTTTCGGGAGGCGTTTGGATTCACGCCACCACACCGGACCATTACGCGGAGCTGGGCGCGCCGGCCTCGGGGGGTTGCGTCCGGATGTATCCGGAAGATGCGGAACAGCTTTATAAAATCGTGAGTTCCTACGGACTCAATGAGACCGCGATCACGGTCCTCGAGCATGCTCCGGGCGAGCCGCAGGTAAAACCGAAAAAGGCTCCAGGATGGCGCGTTCTGCAAATCGCCGAGGACCAGATTATCATGACTGCGCCTTGATCTGCCGGGCGCCGAAAAGATTTGAAAGATTCAGTTTTGATTGGCGGAGGATCGTCGGGGTAGTCGCACTTTTGAGCCGTGCGACTACTCCGGCGATTTCAATAATACTGACCGGTTCGTTCAGCCGTCCCTGAAAACCGAGAGAAGACTGGTCAGGAGCATCGGATTCGATCACCATGCGGTCGAGCGGTAGCTCTTGTATCATCTTTCGAAGGGCCTCAGATTTCGATCCTGGATGGGTGATCCGTCCCCCAATCGATAGCGTAAACCCGAGTTCGAGGTATTTTCGCGCGGTTTGCAGGGAGCCCGTAAACGCGTGGATGAGGCCTCCATGCAATGGAGGTGATTTCGTCAGCAATTCGAGAGCTTCAGTGTGGGCGGAAACGACGTGAAGCACGAGCGGTAGTTGATGATGTCCCGCGATTTCGAGCTGCTCCCGAAAAAAATGCTGCTGCAGCTCCCGCAGGGCGATCGGGAACCTCGGGCTGAAGTCGAGACCGAGTTCGCCAATGGCGACCGCCCGGTTGAGGAGGCCCGCGAGATCACGCAAGGCGTTTTTCGAAGAGGCTTCGCCGTTCTCGGAAATCCACCACGGGTGAAGGCCGAATACGGGCAAAATCTGTTCGGGATAGCGCTCGAGGAGTCGAAGTTGGCGCTGCCAGTCTTCGGGGCCGACACCGCCCTGAACGAAACGGGTGATCCCGCAATCCCGAGCGCGGCGAATTACGGCTTCTCGCGAGCTATCCAATCGCGGGTCTGAAAGGTGGCAGTGCGCGTCCCAATATGTCTCAGGAGGTTCTTGGGCAGCCATACGTTCAATGGGTGCGACTTGCCCCGCTTCGCTTTCCACTGTGGCGGGATTTGCGACGTCGTTTCGACGGACCCGAATCGCCGGATTTTACGGACGCTTTGGAGTGTGGGTGCGAGTTCCGCCCGGAGCTTGAGGCGGTGTGCGATTCATCGGGCATTCGATCGGCAAATTCTTCACGAATGGCATGGCCAAGAAGCCTCTCGATTTGCGCCAGAAGCCTGCGGTCACGCGGTGTCACGAAGCTCGTGGCTTTGCCTGTCGCTTCCGCGCGGCCTGTCCTTCCGATGCGGTGGACATAGTCCTCGGGCTCATAGGGTAGATCGTAATTGACGACATGAGCGACGTTGTCGACGTGAATGCCGCGTCCAGCGACATCGGTCGCGACCAGGATTCGGTATTTGCCCTCTTTGAAATCCGCGAGGGCCTGTTCACGCTGGTCTTGCGGACGGTCGGAATGAATGAAAGTAGCGTCGTAAACGCAGGAGCTGTGGAGGGATCGCCAAACCCGTGAAGCCATGTCCTTCGAGCGGGTGAAAACGATCATAGTTCCGGGTTCGTCGCGGATCAGTCGTCGGAGCTCCCGGTTCTTTGATTCTTCACGCATCCAGAGCAGGCGTTGCTCGACGCTCGCGGCGGCCGAAAGGGGCTTTCCGATCGCGACCCGCTTGGGGGATCGCAGAATTCGCTGCGCGAGGCGCTCGACAGGCGTCGGAATGGTCGCTGAAAACAAGAGGGTCTGCCGGGTCGGGGGAACATCCTCCATGATCCGTGAGAGTTGGTCAGCAAATCCCATGTCCAGCATGCGATCGGCTTCATCAAGAACAACCATCTTTATGAAATCGAGCCAAATGTTTCCACGATCCAGGTGATCACAAAGCCGCCCTGGAGTCGCTACGATGATCTGCGGATAAGTCTGAAGCGCAATGGCGTCGAGCCGCATGTTGATTCCGCCGATCAGGACGATCGACCGTACCCCCTGAGGCGCGCCGAAGAGTTCGATAACCGCTTGTGTCTGCTGGGCGATCTCGCGCGTCGGGCACAGAATCAAACCGAAAGTGCCTTCCCGGCCCGAAAAGCGTTCGACCATCGGGAGCACGAAACTCGCGGTCTTACCCGTACCGGTCTGAGCTGATGCGATGACGTCATCTCCGGACAAGGCAAGCGGAATGGCTTCGGCCTGAACGGGGGTAGGAGTCTGGTAACCCGCTCTTTGGATGAGATCGAGAGTCTGTTGAGAGAGGCCCAGTGTTGTCCAGTTGAGATCGGCTTTTGATTCGTTGACGAGTTTGTCGGATTCTTGATTTTGCATCTCTCTCTTGTCTAACACAGAAGGGGCGCCCGAAAGTACCATTTTCGCCGTGAAGATGGTAGAGGACTGGAATGCCAGAGGGTTCTTCTTCTTCATTTTTGTTCACGGTTTGCCAGATCGGAGCCGAAAACGCGCTCAAAAAGGAAATCACGCGGGAGCACCCCGAGCTGCGGTTCGCTTATTCCCGGCCAGGGTTCCTGACATTCAAATTCGACCCGAAAACGGCTGTTGCCGCTTCGCCAAATGAACTCACACCTGAATTTGAGCTTCGATCAGCTTTCGCCCGAGCCTATGGGATTTCCCTTGAGGAGGTGGCAAGCCCTGCGCTGATCATCGAGAAAACGCTCGAGCTGAAGCGAGCCCTTTATTTGCCGCCCGAAGAAGCTTTTCGACTCCACGTCTGGGAAAAAGACGAGTTCCCGAAAGGGGAGGAACCGCCTGATTTTGCAACAGGGCAGGCGAGTCGTGGTCTTGAACGCCTGATCAGAAAGGAAGCCGGTTCGCGGGGATCAGTTCGATTCCATGAGAGTGTGGTCGCGATGCCCGGCGATTTCGTGCTGAACGTGATCATTTTGGGATCGCGAAAACTTGAGAAGCCCGTTTGGTGGCTAGGGTATCATCGTCACACTCCTCAACATTCGCCGTTCCCGGGCGGAATTCCGGAAATTGAGCTCCCGCCCGAAGCACCGTCGAGAGCCTTTTTGAAACTCGAAGAGGCAGTGCTTCGTTCCGGAGCACCCTTACTGCCGGGCGATACGGCGGTCGAAATAGGCAGTGCCCCGGGGGGCGCGAGCTACGCGCTTCTCCAAAAGGGGTTGAATGTCGTTGGAATCGACCCGGGTGAAATGGATGCCAGGGTAATGGCTGCGGCGCATTTCAAACACATTCAGAAGGTTGTCGCGGCAGTGCATAGGCCCGATTTGCCCGCGAGCGTGGAATGGCTTCTCGTCGACATGAACGTGACTCCGAATATCGCGCTTTTCGCGATCGACCGCCTGGCCTCGCGGACGAAAGACACGCTGCTCGGGGTGCTTCTCACGATTAAGCTCAACCAGTGGAAAATGGCCGACCAGATTCCCTCGATGTTAGAGCATGTCAAAGTCATGGGCATGGTTCGCGCGCGCGCGGTTCAGCTATTCCACAACCGGCAGGAAATTTTGATTTACGGCTTCACGAGAAAGGGACTTCTCAGAAAAACGAGCCGAGTGGGTTAGTTCTGGTCATGTCGCTTGCGTGCCGCGATATTCGGTGTCACAAATTGAGAATGGCAGCCAGAATCAAGCGGGCCATGCTTGTCACTTGCGCTTTCGGGGGCATTGTTGCAGTCGTGCGGCTCTTTTTGATCGCTCTCGGTCAGAGTCACGATTTCGAAGTCTACTGGAACGCGGCAGTGTCTCTTATTTCAGGAGTTTCCCCATACACCTCATCACAGGGTTTGATGAGTTCTAACCAAGGTTTCGTTTTCAAATACCCGCCCTGGGTGCTTCCGTTTTTTGCACCTTTCGGCCTTTTGAGTTGGACCGCAGCCAAGGGGGTCTGGGCCCTTGGGGAGATCGTCGCGCTTCTGTATGCGGTAGTCTGGACTGCCAGAAAGGGAAGCCTCTCCGCGGCATTGCTCGGCTTTGGGATCTTCTGGTGGATCTGGATCGGACATTTTGCCTCGGGACAAATAACATTGCTGATTTTGGCGGCGGCTCTTTTTCTCGGTTCAGGGGAAAAATCGATCGTGTTACTCGGATTGATTTTCAGCTCAAAGGTGTTCTCGCTCGTTACTTTGTTCGGTTTTGGCAGACGCGTTTTCAAAGCCAGGGTGATCCTGGGCTTCATCATTGCGGCATCGCTCTTGACCGGTATCGTGGTCCTCGCGATTCCGGGACACTCCTTCATCGCCCTCGGCCGGGACTGGATTCTGGCTGCTGGTTCGGGTGGGGCGGAACTTGGAGCCGAGGTCGTGCGGGGTCCGGCAAATCATGGATTTACCGCGCTCGTTCTTCGTCTGTTTGATGTGGATCCGCGCTCTTCTGAATACGATGTTGTGGTATTTCTGGTGCTCTCGATTCTGCTCGGCTTTCTCTGGAACCGGTTCTCAGGGGTTCTGTCCTTCGAGGAACGTTGGTCGGGCTGGCTTGCCCTCGGAGTTCTTGTGCATCCGCTTGCCTGGCACCACTCTTTCGTTCTGGTTTATCCATTGTGCGCTTTGGCGATCGCGAAAGCCGTTGAAGCAAATACGACGCGATACTTCGTGAGCGCGCTGTTTGGAACGGCGATGATCGGCCTTATCATTCCGGAACTCTTCGGTTCATCAGCCGTCCGGCCGCTTGAGCTGGCAGGTATAAAGGCCTGGGGCACGTGCCTGTGCGCCTTTAGTTTGGTTCGCGCCAAACAATGCTTTAGGATGGATTCATGATCAAGGAGCTGAGAGACAGGTTGGGTTCGGCGCTTCAAAGCGCCCTCGGAACAGCTGCCGACGTCGCTCGGGATTCAGCTGACCCGACCTGGATCCCTTTTCTCCGTCGTTGGATGGTTTTGAGTCTGGTTCTTCACTTCATTACGGCTGCCTTTAGCGTAGGGCACCATTCCGCTGACGAGTACTTCCAGATTCTGGAGTTTCTCAATTATAAACTCGGGCACACGCCTGTTCAGGATCTGCCCGTGGAATTTCCCGAGATGATGCGGCCTTGGCTTCAGCCCGCCATCTACTATGTCATGGCGAAGCTCTGGCTTCTGATCGGAGTTTCGAACCCGTTTACCTGGGCTTTGAGTTTCCGGATGTTCGCGGGATTCGCAGGCTGGGTGAGTACGGTCTTTTTGGCCGTATCGGCCCAGTACTGGTTCGAGGACCGCCGCGCTCGGCGGTTCGCCGTTGTCGTGCTCGCGCTGATCTGGTTCTTACCGGCTCTGCACGTGCGTCCCTCGTCAGAGAGCATGGGCGGGTCGGCCTTTTTGATCGGAATCGGTCTGGCGTCACTTGGCTTGGTGGAACGGCTGAAAAGCCATTTTGGAAAATGGGCTTGGATCTTCGCGGGCGCGTGTTTCGGGCTCAGTTTTGAGGGCCGGTTCCAAATGGCTTTGATGGTCGTCGGTGCGCTCGCCTGGCTTCTGCTGATCGGACGTGCCGGATGGCAGCGGTTCAAATGGATCGGCTGTGGCGGAGGGGCGGTTTTTCTTCTCGGTCGCGCGGTCGATGCCTGGGGATATGGCGCACTCGTCCTGAGTCCCTGGCGTTATTTCGAGTACAATCTGATCCGAAACGAGGTTTCGAGGTATGGGAACGCCCCCTGGTGGGACATCTTCAGGATGTCTTTCACGGAGTCATGGCCATTTCTCGGGCTCATTCTCGTGATCGCGACTCTCATCGCCTGGGCGAGGCATCCCAAACATGTTCTGACCTGGAGCCAGATTCCGTTCTTTTTGGTTCACGAATGGATTTCGCATAAGGAGCTGAGATTCTTTTTCCCGATCGCGGCCGCAGCGCCGATTCTTCTGACTTTATCCGTTTACTCCCGTTCGTCCGGACGATTTCTGTCTTTCAGTCCGGATGAGTTTGGCAAGGTAGGTCGGTTTTTAGCCGCCCGGCTGCGTCTTCCCGTTGCCGGAGAAGGTTTAAAACGCTGGGGGAACCGGGTCTGGAAGTTTATCGTTTTCAACAACGTAGTCGCGCTGATTGCCCTGATGTTCCTGCCTTTCGCCCGGAACGTGCAGTTCTATGAGGCCCTTTATGACAGAACCGCGAAAGCAACAGCAAAGGGCGGGAGTTTTGAACTTTATACCGACTCCCGTGATCCTTTCGAAGTGCTTGGGTCGAAGACGTATTTTTATAAGCCCAAGGGTCTGGTTGTTCGCAAGATCGAGAACGCGGATGCTTTTATGAAGGTCCTGAAAGAAAAGCGTGAGTTTCATCTATTTCAGACCGGTTTGCGCGCGCGAAATGAGATGTCGGAGTTCGCGCCATACTGTCACGTGGTCTTTCAGACGCTGCCGTCCTGGATTACCGTGTTCAATTTTGGAAATTGGGTCAGCCGAGCGCAGGTTTGGAGTCTCTTGAACTGCCGCTATCCACTCGGGTTATAAAAAAAGCCACGCTCCCGACGGGAAGCGTGGCTTGAATTTTTC
>Ga0156749_1035_pt1 | contig 38929 bp, 34 predicted proteins | sample RifOxyD1_FD_112078 | JGI IMG/M metagenome (GOLD analysis project Ga0156749, IMG submission 112078) | Bdellovibrionales bacterium RIFOXYD1_FULL_55_31 | reverse complement strand
TATTTCGCTCCAGTTCAAATTCAATGCTGATATTGGCTGAACCGTTTCGGGAACTGGAACTGATGGAAGTCACGCCCTGGACGTTCATGATCGCGTCCTCGAGCACGTCCACGATATCGGTCTCCATCACCTCCGGGGCCGCGCCCTCGAGCGTAACGGAAACAGATACGACGGGAAAATCCACGTCCGGAAGCTGACTGACTCCCATGCGCATGAACGAGATACCGCCAAAAACAATCAACCCGGCCATGAGCATCCAGGCGAAAACCGGTCGACGGATTGCAATATCAGAGAGAGACACGTTTAACCTCCTGGACGATCTCCAGATCGGGGGCGCCTTGCGACACTGGCCTCTAGCCTGACCCAGTCCAGCTGAGCTGAAAACCGGGCGCGGTCCAGCGCCCGCTGGCTTTCCTGAAATGTGGTCAATGCCTGGAGGACATCGATGTTCGTGACAAGTCCGAGCCGATATTCCTCGGTCTGCTGTCGATAATTCCGGTGCGCGATCCGAACCGCCTCGGTTAGCGCCGCGAGTTGCGCGCGATCCGCCGTGAAGATCTCGTATTGGGTGCGGATCTCCTGCTCAGCCGTTCGCCTGACGCGACTCAGATTCAGCTGTTCCTGACGATGGAGCGACGCCGCCTCCCGCACACGCGACTGGATCACGCCTCCCGCATAAATCGGAAGCGACAAGGCGATCTGGGCGTCCCAGTTCACGTCCTTCAGACTCCCTGAACGGATCAGAAAATAATCACCGTTCAGATCGACTGACGGAAGATGCGCGCCCCGAGCAATTGCGATCCCTTCATAGGTGGCCTTTTCGCGTTCGAGTTCGGCCTTGATATCGGGCCGCTGCTCGGAAAGCTTGATGAACGCGCTGATATCAGGCAGCGGTCCGGAGACCGGAACCGGGGGCTCCGCGTCCGCGAGCGGCGTCTCGTGGTCCCGCCCCGTGAGGAAGCGGAACGACTCCCGGGCTGACCAGAGCTGTCCCCGGATCTGTTCGGACTGCGCCTTCAGATTGGCGATCGCCGATTGGACCGACAGGACCTCACTCGCGCGAGAGCGACCGATCTTCTTTCTCTCGTTCAATTCACGAACACGCTCCCGGTAATAAGACATTTCGCTCGCGATATTCAAAAGATCCTGCTCGAGGGCGATCACGGTATAAAAAACCTGAGCGACGTCCTTGTAGAGCTGAATCAGGGCCTGCTGTCGCGCGAACTGCTGAGCTCCAAGCAGACCCTTGGCTTGCCTCAGGCCTGCAAATTCCCTGAAGCCTCGAAAGAGCGGCTGGGTCGCTGAAAAGCGGACGACGGGCTGAGTGGAAGGTGAAAACGATCCTCCCAAACTGCTCGAGGGCGTCTCCTGAACGAGGTAACTGGCATTGGCATTGACCGTGGGAAGGACACTTCCCGTTGCCTGTCGATAGCGCTCCTCGGCCTGCAGGATCAGCTCGTTTTGAGTTCCAATCACCTCACTCTGAGCCACGGCCGCATCAAAGCATTGTTCGAGCGAAAGGGGCGCGCCGGCCCCCGGCCACCTCGGGGCGGCAGATGCGACGTTCAAAAAAAGAAAAGTCCAAAGCGCGGCAGATATCATTTAGAGCTTCCTATAAAAGGGCTTAAGATACCCTATCATAAAGAGGCAGGCGAGCCCGGAAATCAGCAAAATGAGTCCTCCATTCCAAGCACTCAAAAATCGCAATTACCGACTCTACTTTTCCGGTCAGCTCGTTTCGATGATCGGCACCTGGATGCAATCCACGGTTCTGTCGTGGTTGGTCTATCGACTCAGTCATTCCGCGACCTGGCTGGGCATCATCGCATTCAGCACACAACTCCCGGCCTTTCTGGCGAGCCCTATGGCAGGGCTCGTGGCAGATCGGAAGGACCGCCGTACCGTTCTTCTTTGGGTCGAAATCATCGCGATTATTCAGGCATTCATGCTTGCGGCGCTATTCTTCTCGGGAAAGATCGCTCTTTGGCACATAGCAGCACTTTCGATTGTTCTCGGAATCATCAATGCCTTCGAAATGACGACGCGTCATGCCTTCGCAGTCGATCTCGTGGGCAAAACCGACCTGCCGAGCGCGCTCGCCTTCAATTCCGTCACCATCAACGGCTCCCGAATGGTTGGCCCGGCGATTGCCGGCTTGCTGATCGCTCCCATTGGGGAAGGCTGGTGCTTCGTTCTGAATGGCTTGAGTTACCTCGCCGTTATTCTGGGGCTACTCTTAATGAAACTCGAAAAGCGGGTTGCGCTCCCCTTTCTGGCCACGAACCCTTTCAGCCAGATCTGGGATGCCTTCCAGTACACACGACAAGTGCCGCGAATCGCACGGCTGATCCTTTTGTCCGCGTTCATCAGCTTTTTCGGGGCACCGTACGTTGTTCTCCTTCCTGTTTTCGCGAAAGAAGCCCTCCAGGGAGATGCACTGACCCTGGGCTGGCTGACCGGAACAAGCGGTCTTGGCGCGATCTGCGGGGCCTTTGAGTTCGCTTCCAGGTCCGAATCCCCCGAAGCCATGGAACGCAAATTCCCGATCCGGCTCATTCTGGTCGGGCTTTCACTCGCGACTCTCGGAGCCTCGAGCCAATTATGGCTTTCTCTGCTGGCCACTTTCGGAATCGGCTTTTTCATGATGGCCATCTTCCCGAGCATCAACACGACGATTCAGCAGATCGTCGATGATTCTTATCGCGGTCGCGTCGTGAGCCTGTATACGATGAGTTTTCTCGGGACGATGCCACTCGGAGGTCTCCTCGCGGGCTGGCTCGCCGATCGTACAAGCGCTCTTGCGGTCGAACTCAGTTTCGGCGCGATCTTCCTGATCGTGGGAATCACTCTCCATCTCACTCGTAATTGCAATTATCGCGGCAAATGAGTACATTGCGTGCGATGGCTCAAAGAACGGCTAAGCGAACCTACCTCGTGACTGGTGCCGCCGGATTCATCGGCGCGCGATTCGTGGAGTCCTGCAATGAGCGCGGGATTGAGACGATTTCCGTGGACCGAGAAAATTACTTTCAATCACGCTCCGAGCACCAGGGAATCTCCTTCGGCACGATCGTCGATCGAGACCGGCTGCTCGGTCATATTTCCAAAACCGGAACTGACGCCTCCGCGCTCCCGCTCGCGTTCGATGCCGTCATTCACCTCGGTGCCTGCACGAATACGATGGAACTGAACGAAGCCTTTCTCACCCGCGTAAACCTTGAGTACTCGAAAGCCCTCTGGAACTACTGCACCGAAAAACGTATTCCCTTCATCTATGCCAGCAGCGCCGCCACTTACGGCGACGGTTCTTCGGGTTACGATGACGATGAGAAATTGATCCCGCGACTCCGCCCGCTGAACCCTTATGGCGAGTCCAAGCGTTTGTTCGACCTCTGGGCATTGGCTGAGGAGCAGGCCGGACGAAAGCCACCGTCCTGGAGCGGTTTTAAATTTTTCAACGTATACGGTTTCGGTGAACGGCATAAAAATAAAATGGCCAGCGTCGTTCTCCACGCCTATGATCAGATCCGCGCGACAGGGCGCGTCCGACTGTTCAAGAGCCACCGTGAAGGAATCGCCGACGGCCATCAGAAACGCGATTTCGTGTTCGTCGAGGATGCCGTCCGAGTGCTTCATTTCGCGCTCGAGCACCCGATCCCACGCGGGATCTTCAATCTCGGAACCGGACATGCCCGGACCTACCTCGATCTGGCACGCGCCGTTTTTGCCGCCCTGGAATTACCGGAAAGGATTGATTTCATCGACACTCCTGTCGAGATCAGGGATCGTTATCAGTATTTCACGGAAGCCAAAATGGAGCGGCTCCGGAGTCAGGGCTACGAGCGTCCGTTCACACGGCTCGAAGACGGCGTCCAAAAGTACATCGCCCGCCTGACCTAAGCCGCGGATGGCATCTGTCCTTTTCTCACTCTCCGACCTGTCCAGCGCCGCGCCAGAACCTGAGTAATCTTCGGGCGGATTCTTCGCGATCCCCTCTCCAAAATCTGTTTCTGAGGGAGCCGAATCGCCCGGAAGCCGATTGTGAGAAGAAAGCTCTTCAACGTCATGATCTTTCCTCGAAGAGGGGCGGTTTGCAAACCCCAAGCCATTTTGACGAAACACTTCAAAACTGGGTTGATTAAATTGGTTTTTTTATATATCCCATCCGAGAACCGTTGCCATTAGGGCATTCGGTGTATGAAAGGGTTTTCACCATGGCTAATACTCGTACTTCGACCAAGCGCGCGCGGCAGGCGGATGATCGTCAGGTTCGCAATAAGACAGTCCGAAGCACCACTCATTCCGCTTTGACGGCGGCCGTTCAGGCGCTGAAAAGCAAGGATCTCGAGAAAGCGAAAGTCGCTTACAAAAGCGCTGTTCGCGCACTCAGCAAAGCTGCAAGCAAAGGATCGATTCCGCGAGGGCGCGCCGCTCGCAAAGTGAGCCGCTTGACGCTTCTTGCGAAGAAGCTCCTGCCGGCGATCGTCCCGACGCAGAAATAAATTAGCCACTCGGCTTCGAAAGATCGAACCCGGCTATCCCTTTTTTAAGGCGGTGGATGGGTCGGGTTTTGCTCCGGGGTTTGCCCAGTGACTGAACTCGGCTAAGCCGCCGTGCAGAACTTCATCGCGAGACTGCTCCAAGACCCGAGAGGCAATAACGGGGTCTGTTTCAACTCACGGTCCATCTCGGCGAGATCTGCCTGAAGAGAAAGGACTTCGGCAACAGTCCATTTCACGCTCCACTTTCGCAAACGCTCCACGACATACGGGTTCATCTTCAGGGTGCGAGTCCCGGCCTTCTGCTCAGCCATCAAAAGCGCCAAGTGCCGGACGTTCCATGCAAAAAGACCGAGGAGCGGCAATGCCTCGTCGGGGCGGTAGGCAAAGCCCTCCACATGCCGAAGCGTTTCAGCAAGATTTTTCGAAAAAAAGGCATTCAGGAACGCCTCGCCCCCCGTGGCGGAGCCGCTCAAACTTCCGAGAAGCACGTCAGGCGACCGACAAAGAGAGTACTTTTCGAGTTCCTGATCCATGGCATCCAATGACCAGGGATCGATCGAGGAGAGTTGCAGGATAAGTTCGGGTGAAACAACCAGGTCTTTACGCTTCGCGAGATAGTGAATCCATGCTTCGCGATCCGGTTCAGCGATCTCCTCACATGCGACCACGGCAGCACGTTCAAGCAGGGTTTTCGAAAACTTCTTGCGCCCGTCCAGGTCTTTCGAGAGAAAAACGCAGACGCTCATGAGCTGGCCCCGATTTTCGGGCCCGACTTTCGGGCCCATCAACGAAGTGATCGCATCCGGATTTTTTAAAAGATGGGCATCGCGAACGACAATGAGCCGGATACCACCGCCGAGGGACGGGCTCTGGGCAGCGTCGACGATTTCAGATGCATCGGTTTCGGTCCCATCCAGAACCTCTTCAGCTAACCCGAAGATATTCGAAGAAGCCTCACTGTTTGTCTCGCCTGAACCGCCAAAAGCGAGGCGGCGTATGCGCTTCAGCAACTCCCTCGATTTCATCTTCTCGGGGCCAAACAGCCAGTAGACGGGCCAGAGGAATCCCTGATCCAATTCGCGCTGTACGACTTTGGCTTCCAACTTCGGCATGCGTCCCTACTCCCTAAAACATCGCGAGCATGGACTCATGCACGTCGCCCATCATACTCTCAGCCAGATCCGAAATCGCGCGATCAAACTCGCTGTCGTTGATCAAAGCTGTCGTGGTTCCCGGGACGTCGAGCTGATTTGAAGCTGGAAAAGATTTGTTTCGTGAAAAACTCGAAGACCAGATCGTGCCGCGCTGACCGGGTTTCGCCACTCTTCGGATCAGTGAAAACTCACAAGCCAGAGATGCCGAATAAACAGTCGCGACCGTAATCGCATTACTCAGGCCAAGCCCCGACGGCGTGAGTTTGTCCGCCGTCGTCGCAGCACTTGGGACGGATTGCGCGGCAGTCACCGAACCCCGCAAGAAAGCGTCGGCGTCCTCGGGGTGCTGAACGAGAGCAACCCTTCTCCCCGTTGCAAGAGTGCGAATCAAGGAGTTGTAAACGAGATTTTCGACACCGGCTTTGTAAGTATTGTTCGTGAGCGGATAAACGTAAATCCGACGAATATTTTCTTTCTCCAACAAAGGACTGCGGGAGCTCTGAAGAGTGTAGCCGCATTGGGTCCCCAGACAGGCCGCGATGACGGCAATAACCAGAATTTTGGAACTCCTGAAGACCGGAAATCGAGTTTTCATCTTGTAACCTTGAAGACTTACCAGTACTCGATCCGAGGCTATTATGGAAGCCTACAAATCAAGTCTGGTCTCTGGTATGAGGTAGCTCATGGGCTTCGAGAAGCTGGTCGGCATTCTGGAAAAGGTTCGAAAGAGGTACCCTGCCCTCTCGCATCGAATCGAAGAGGCCGAAGCACTGAGCCGCTGGGAGGTCGCGGTCGGAGCGGCTATCGCAAAGCATACCCGGGCCATTCGGGTTCAAGACGGAGTTCTCTGGGTCGAGGTCGACCACCCGATCTGGCGATCCGAGCTTCACCATCGCAAGCGCCAGATTCTTGAAATATTGAACAGACCGGCGGATCCGGCATCAACACAGAAGCCTCAAAGCACGCTCCTTGATTTGTTTTTTTGCGAACCCGGAAAATACAGCCGCCAAAGCCGAGGTTAGTGTCCCGACTCAGGACACTAACCGCCCAGGCCGGCCCTGTCCCGTAACGCGCGAAGAACGGCGTAAACAAGCAGTCCTGCCGTCGTGATCAGAAGCCACGCCAGCCCGCGCCAGACCGAAGGCCGTTCAATGGGGCCGAGGATCTGAAGATTGGGCCGAATCACTGCAGGTGATCGAACCGGATTGCCAGGAACCCCCTCCGGGGAAGGCGCTGCCCCCGAGAACTCGATTGAACGAGGCTGGACCTGTCCCGCGCCCCCTCCCAATACCTTGGAAGTGGTAGCCGCCGTGGACGATGATGCCGCATTGAAAGCGGCGCTTACTTTCAACGAAAGTCGATCCCGCATCAGACGGGTACTCAGAATACTGGTCGAATCATCCGCGGAGATCTGGTTCGCAAGGTTCTGGTTCAAAAGAAGGTCCAGATCATCGGAAGCCGTTTCGGTTTCAGTGATTTCCTCATCGGTTTCTTCTTCACCGCCTTTTGACTTCGGAACGTCGACTCCCAGTTGCTTTTTTATCTCCTCGCGTTCATGAAGATAAATCCAATAGCTGCCGCCCGCACAAACTTCGTCCTGAAGTCCCAACTCGCCGGTCGTCACCATGCGGCAGACATCGTCGCGTTTGTGTGGACCCGAAATCACGTTCTTGGCGGAGCGAACCAGCCATTCCTCAGCTTGCGGCAGCTCAGGAGCCGGCGCGCCATGAGCCGACGGAGTGGATCGCGATTCACTATTCTGAACAGGACTCTGAACGGGTTCAGCTGCTTTGGGTGGCTCGCGAGAGTCCCGGGAGTTTGGATCCATAGGATAGGTCAACAATAACCTCTCTACTTTTAAAATTAAACTTGAAAGGCGTCCACGGTGCGACGCTCCGCATCAAGAAACATCCGAATGGACTCATGCTCCGCCTTTTGAAATTCCTTCGGGGTCCCCCAAAACACGATCGTCCCCTGATTTAAAAACGCGATCTGATCGGCAAGCAGCAAAGCCGAAGGAATATCATGACTGATCACAATCGAGGTGAGCCTGAGTTCGCGCTTCAAGGTTTCAATGAGTTCATCGACCGTGGTACGCGTAACGGGGTCAAGTCCGGTCGTCGGTTCGTCATACAGCAGGATCGAGGGCTCACGAATGATCGCCCGTGCAAGCCCTACCCGCTTTCGCATTCCCCCCGAAAGCTCATTGGGCAGTTTATCGTAACCACCGGTCATTCCGAGGATCGACAGGGATTTCGTGACTTTATTCTCGATTTCTTTTTCATTGAGCGTCGTATGCTCGCGAAGCGGAAACGCCACGTTTTCGAACACGCTCATGTCGTCAAAAAGCGCGGCGTTTTGGAAAAGCATTCCAAATACCATCCGGTGACGGGCAAGTTCGCGGCCCCTGAGAGTAGACAGGTCTTTACCGGCAACCCAAACATGCCCTGAGTCAGGACGGAGCAGCCCCAAAATGTGCTTGAGGAGAACCGATTTTCCGGCACCGGAGGACCCGAGAATATACGTCAGCTTCCCGACCGGGAAATCGATCGAAACGCCTCTGAGAACCTGATCTCGCCCTCCGCGAAAGCTTTTAGTGACGTTTTCCAACCGGACGGCGCCGCGCGAAGTTTCACTTTTCATATACTCTTTGTACCCGGCTCGAGATAGAAGTCAAAAGTTCATATGGAATGGTTCGGGCTTCACGGGCCTGGGCCCAGATATCGACCTTCGGGCCGATAATTTCGGCCCACTCGCCGACGCGAGTCTTTGCCGTACAGCCAATGGTGCAAAGATCCATGCTCACGACTCCCGTGAAGCGCGAGGCGTGACCGCTGACCCAGGCATAACCGTAGTTGCTCAGGGCCCGCTGAATGCCGTCGGCATACCCCGCCGACAGAGTCGCGACGTAAGTCAAATCAGTCCCGGCAAAAGTGAAAGCTCCGCCATACCCCGTACTGTCCCCGCGCTTCAACTGATTGACCGCGACCACCGACGCCTTGAGCGACATCACCGGAGTGAGCCCTCGTTCAGGGGCACCGTCCCACGGCGCGATTCCGTAAAGCGCGATTCCCGGTCGCACGACATCGGTCAGATCCTTGAGCCCCCAGGCCTGGTGTTTCCAGATACCGGAACTCGAAGCGAGGTGAAAATGCGCGTTCGGGAAAGCGCCCGAAAGCTCGCCCCTCAAGCTGATGAAGCGTTCCTTCTGGGAAATACTGAGCTTCGATTCCGGGTGATCCGCGATCGCGAGATGACTCAGAACGCCTGATGGATGCGTGGTCGTCGACCTGTTACGGAGGGATCTCGCAATCGCGGGGGCGAGTCCGATCGGAATCCCGAGCCGGTTCATCCCGGTATTGAATTTCAGCTCGTAGGAAATCCGTTCCGCCCATCCGCCCTTCAGGAACTGCTGCCAATCGCGCTCAGTCGCGATAACGGGCGTCAGATCATGCCGTTCGCAGAACTGCCCTTTGTCCTCAGTCCACGGCGTCGTTCCGGACATGACGAGAATTTTTACCCGATGCCTTCTGCTTCCGAGGGTTTCCCGGACCTCGAGGCCCTCTTCGAGCGTCGCCACACCGAATCCGTACAGCGCAGGCATTTGCGCGAGGCTCTTCGCGACCCAAACCGCGCCGTGCCCGTAGGCATTGGCCTTGATCATCGGCATGATCGACTGATGCGGAACCATTCGCCGGATCACGTCATAATTGTCGTAGAGCGCATCCGAACTGCACGAAGCGATCACTCGCGCGAATCTGCTGAGGCTATTGGGAGACGATCGCATATTCGTAAGCTAAACCTGTCACTTTCATCATCCTGGCGAGCGGCTCGCGCATTCGAGGCTTAATCTCTCCGAGCAGAATAAAAATTCCCATGAGCTCGGAATCACCTGAACCCGATTCCGCCCCGGTCCGAAAAACCGGCCAGGCCCTGTATTCAGAGACCCCGAAGGAACCCGCGACAAGGCGTCCCAACGGAGCGTAATCCGCCAAGGCCAGGCTCGCCCCGAATTCGTCCGTGAACAGCAGATTCGCGACGACATCCTCGATCAAGGGAAAGGCCATGCGATTACTTTCCTGAACACCCGCTCGGGCTTGCAGCACGGCGATTCTGGTACGGGGATGATAGCAGAAAAAAAGCGCCGGTCTGCCGAAAAAGCGGTGCGCGAACGACGTCAGCCGGTTGGCTACTTCACCCGGCTCGCGGATTTGCGCGGTCTGGGTCTCAAATTCACTGAAAAGGATTCGCTCATTGCGCGCCAAGCTCTCCGATTCACGCGTCCGGTTCTCGGCAGCCTGCTGCAGTTTGCGTTGAGCGAGAAGAAGCTCCGGATCGGCGTTTCTGAATTCCAAAAAAGCGCGCTCGACACCCTGTGATTGAATGACGTCCGAAGCGGGTTGCCTTTCGAATCCGAACGCGAAGTCGGTTGCGGCCCCATCGGTCCCCGCGGCTCTGGACGGCGACGGCGCCGACTCGGTTTCTGGCCCGAAGGATGCCGACACACCTCCCGCAGGCATGGGCTCCATCGGCTCAAGGATCAGGAGATCTCTCCGCGAAGGAGCCACCGGCTCTTTGTCACTCTTTTTCTCGAGAACTTGGGGCATCTCGAGCGGGGTCTCAAGCCGAGCTCCCCGAGCCCAGTTCACAATGCGAAAACCCGTTCCAAAAACAACCCAGAACAGGAAAATCGCGATGACAATTCCAAACCCGGTGATCGCTCCAGACGCGCGAAGGACCTCCCGGATCGTCATCTCAGGATCGGCGACTCGCTCCACAACGACCGCGAGCGGGAGCGGGTCGAGCCGCACGAGAGCGGTCCAGGATTTTACCTGATCGACAGAGACAAAAAGCCGACCTTCAACCGGAGGAGCAAGCGCCGAGTCAACGTTCGCCGCCACGCGCCCGACATCCCGCCCGATATCCAAACTCGCGAAGTCGGATCCGGCATACGATCGAGTCGAATGCGCCAGCACGATCCCATCCGCCGCAATGACATAAGAACGGATCAGCGCCCCGTCAGTCCTGTTCGATCGCGCTGAAACGTCAAAGCCCCGTTCCGGATCGATCAGGGCAACCAGAACGGTTCCTGCCGCTTCTTTGGACGGAAACGCAAGGGCAAGCCATTCCTTCGAATGAAGTGGATCTTTTTTCACCCTGAGCAGGGCAACGCCCTTGGACGAAATCTCTCCGGAGCCAAATCGTTTTTCGCTAAATCGCTTTTCAATCGTGCGAAGATAAAAATCTTCCATGGCGGGCGACAATTCACCATAGGGACTGAGCGCCGTACTTCGCCCGGTCCGGACCACCTGAAGCGAAGCTTCGGGGACCGGAGCCAGTTCAGCGAGATGCAAAATGATGTTTTGGGGAAAAACAGCCTGACCCCGTAAGCTCTCAGCCTGAGTCCGGATCTCCTGAATCCGATTCTGAAGTTGCTGGGTCAGGACACCGGCTTCCTTGGCGACTTCTTCCGCCAGGAACTGGTCTCTTCCGTCTCTCTCCTCGCGAAGCCCCTTCACCCGCCACGCCATGGTCGTGAGAGTGATGATGAAAGTCGCCAGCCCCGCGATCAGGATCACGCGTTTCAAAGCCCTTCCGTGACTCTCGTTCAGGCGCATGCTATAGACTATAGCATAGTAGTTTTATAAAGATACTGAACGGATCACCTTATGCCCTCAACATCTCATACCCCGGTTCATACCCCGGTTTTGATTCTGGGGACTGGGATTGCCGGCCTGAGTACCGCAATTAAATTCGCACAGAAAGGTATCGCCGTCACGCTCGTCTGCAAATCAGATCGAGCCGAAGGCGCTACCCGTTATGCCCAAGGTGGAATCGCCTCCGTTTGGTCAAAAGACGATAGCTTCGATGAACACAAGAAAGACACCCAGGTTGCCGGGGCGGGTCTCTGCAACGAGGACGTTGTTGATCTCTGTGTCAGGGAAGGGCCCGCCCGCATCCGCGAGTTGATCGAATTGGGCGTCAAGTTCACCCGGACTCACGATGCCGTTGATCCGACCGAGAGTTTCGACCTCCATCGGGAAGGCGGGCACGGCCAACGACGAATTCTTCACGCTGACGACCTGACCGGCTGGGCGATCGAAAGAGCACTCCTGGAACAAGTCACGAAAAGTCCGCTGATTCGGGTACTCGAAAATCATATTGCCGTCGACCTGATCACCGAGGCAAAGACCGTCCAAACGGGCGCCGGCGGCCGCCAACCGGGCCAGTGCTTCGGAGCCTACGTGCTCAGCCCAGAGTCGGAATCGAAGTCGCAATCGGAATCCCAATCGCGCCAAAGCGGCGCCGTGATCACGATCACGGCCGATATCACGGTGCTCGCGACCGGCGGTGCGGGCAAGGTCTATCTCTACACCTCAAATCCCGACATCGCGACCGGCGACGGCATCGCGATGGCCTACCGGGCGGGAGCCAAAATCGCCAATCTCGAATTCATGCAATTTCACCCGACCTGTCTTTATCATCCATCGGCGAGAACGTTTCTCATTTCGGAAGCGATGCGCGGCGAAGGCGCACTTCTGAAAACCCTGGACGGCAAGGAATTCATGAGCCGATACCATCCGATGGCCTCGCTCGCGCCGCGTGACGTCGTCGCGCGCGCCATCGACATGGAAATGAAGCGTACCGGAGACAAGCACGTCGTGCTCGATGCGACTCACATCAAAGATCTCAAACGCAAGTTCCCGCATATTTACGAAAGTTGCCAGCAGTTCGGGATCGATATCGCCGAAGGCCCCATCCCCGTCGTGCCCGCCTGCCACTACACCTGCGGCGGCGTTCGCGTCGACGCAAACGCGCGGACGAATATCGGGAGGCTCTACGCGGTCGGGGAAGTCGCCTGCACGGGGCTCCACGGCGCGAACCGGCTCGCCAGCAATTCCCTGCTCGAAGCCGTAGTTTTCGGACATCGTCTGGTCGAGCACTCGTCCGCTCTCCTTTCAGCGAAAGCAAAGGACGCTCAATCGGACGACCTGGCCCTGACTCCCGTGCCGATCGATCGGGTACCGCAATGGGATTCCGGTAAAGCCGTTCCGATGGAAGAGCGGATCGATATCGCGGCCAACTGGCTCGAGATCCGTCACATTATGTGGAATTACGTCGGAATCGTTCGCAGCAATCGCCGGCTCGACCGCGCCAAACGGCGAATCGATCTCCTCAAAGCCGAAGTAAACGCCTACTACTGGGATTACCTGCTCACGAAGGATCTCGTTGAGCTTCGAAACCTCCTTCTCGTTGCCGAACTCATCGTCGAATGCGCGTTACGGCGCAAGGAAAGCCGCGGGCTGCACTACACCGTCGATTTTCCGAAGCTGGACGACAAAGGCTTCAAGCGCGACACGGTTCTATAAATTAGAGCGGGAACTCACCGCGAAAAGTTTCTTCAGCCGGGCCTTCCAGAAAGACGGAATGTCCCGGACCGCCCCATTCGACCCGCAGGCTCCCCCCCGGAAGCTCGACCGTAACCGGGCCGGCCACCCGGTTTGTGGCAAGTGCCGCGACGACTGCCGCGCAAGCTCCGGTCCCACACGCCAAAGTGATGCCCGTCCCCCGCTCCCAAACTCTGACGCGAAGACACCCCGAGCCCAGCACCTGAACGAATTCGACGTTGGTTCGTTTGGGAAAGCGTGGATGATGCTCAATGAGTGGACCGTGCTGCTCGACGAGAAAGCGAGCCACATCTTCGACAAAGATCACCGCATGAGGATTGCCGACGTTCACCTCGAAGAAGCGGATCGACTCCGCGTCCACGAAAGTGGATGGAAGGCGAAGCAGTTCACCATCGCCAGCCGGCTCGGCATACAAAACAGGCCGGCCCATATCGACCCTGACCGACCGCCCCTCGCCACGGACTTCGACGTGCTTGAGCCCGGCAAGGGTCTCGATGACGTAAGCAGTCTTACCAGCCCTTTTCCCGCTTTTTCGGAACAGCTCAAGCGTCACCGCGCGAATCCCGTTCCCGCACATTTCGGCCGAGGAGCCATCCGGATTCAGGATCTCCATCCGGGCGTCCGCCGACGAATCGATGGGCCGTTTAAGCCATAAAACCTGATCCGCCCCGATCCCGAAGCGACGATCGCAGATCCTGCGCGCAAGAGCGGGGTTGACGGGACTCGTATCGCCTTCGAGGTCATTCACGACGACGAAGTCGTTCCCGAGCCCATGCATTTTTGTGAACCGAAGCTGCCGCATCCCGCTGAAAGTTCCTTACTATTGCGCTTCGTCCGCTTTGCTTCCGTAGCTCCCGGAAACACGCTGGTATTTGCCGAACTGACGCTCGAGATTTGCCGCGATCGCGCTGCAATCCACGCTTTCGGAGAATTTGGGCGGCTTCTTGTCTTTCTTCTCTTTTCCTTTTTTGTCGTCTTTCTTGTCGGCTGAAGCGACATCACCGCCACCGCCTTCGTCCCCGCCGGGCGCGTTTTCCGTGGCCCATTCTTCATAGGTCTGACCGGAGGACGGCCCGCCGTCCCATTTATCGCCGGCGATTTTTTTGCAAAGTTCATCGAACTTTCGTGTTTTTGCGTCGAGGTCATCCGCAGCCCGTCCGGTATCCTTACCCTCTTTATACATCCCGTCCTTGTCCTCTCTTGCCTTATCAACCGCCTTCGCCGCACCAATACACGGCTTCCATTTCTTGCCTTCCAATTCTTCTTCATCCGCTTTCACGCCGGCAGCCCTCGTTTTGGCGCATGCCTGGTTGAAACCATGCAGCTTCGAACTCAGATCCTCGAATTCAGGCTCATCGACGATTTCGGCAATACTGTTACTGAGACGGCCCATCGCTTCTTCGTCCTCACAGAACTCGCGACTCCTCGCGCAATCATCCAGATGACTCAGATTCTCCTCGGCAATCTTATCCCCGAGCCTTCCCAAAGATTCCTCTTTGCAGGTTGCGGGCAATGAGCTGAGATCGATCTCAGCCTGGGCAAGCTTCTCGTCTTTTTCCTTCAATTCATTAATGCGATCGGCGACCCCGGAGAGCGCATCCGTAAAGTCCTCGGGCTTGGCATCCATGATCGGCGGATTGACCTTTGAACCGATCACATTCAACGCATTTTTGGGCTCCATATAAAGGCCGGTCTCACGGTCTATTTCCAAGTCCTCACCCTGCACCGGCTTGAAACTCACCGAGCCTCTCACGCCCAGCGAAGCGAGGCTCGTATTCAGACTGGTCACGCGCCCCTTGAGTTGCTGGCTCTGCATGTTCATGAGCCCGGCCATCTTCTTCACAAAAGCGTCGACGTTTTGATTCGCTTTGAGAACGTAATCCTTTTTAAACGCGTCGAGTTTCTTGACCTCCCTGTCAAGATAATCCGAAACCCGTTCCATCGCGATTTTGCAGCCGGTCAGACCGCGACAGGAGGACGGCAGGCGGATCGCATTGGCGGGATCGGTCGCGGGAATCAAGATTCTCATTTCCGAGCTCGCGGAGGTCCCGTCCAGCACGCCTTCAAGATTATTACGAACGTCATCAAGACAATTGGCGAGTGTCAGCGGCGTCCCCTTGTTACAGGCCGTCGTATCGAGCGGCATATGCTGGCCGATGAGCGCTTCGAGGGAGTCCATGTATTGCTGCGAGTACGTATTGAGAAGAACGGCTCCGTCCTCTTTGACCTTGCGCTCGGCCGCGAGAATCTTTTCAGCCTCGACGTAAAAAGTGGTGCCCGAAGTAATGCGCTCTTTATCGACGGAATACGCTGATTTCGTAAAGCAGCTGCTGTAGGTTTTCAGCACGAAGCCGCTGACATCGAGGCCGTTACCGTTGAATTTGTCGAGCCTTCCTTTGTATTTCGAGGTGATATCGGCGGCGGTGAGCACGCGAATGGGTTTGTTCGCCAATTGCTGCGCCTCCTGGGGAGTCTTCGCCAGATTGGGATCGATTGGAGACTTATTGAAGATGTCGCTCAAGATGGCCGCGAGATCCGAAGTTCGCGCGTTGGCCTGCCGGTCGACGACTTTGCTTTTTCTCCGTTGCCCTCCGGCCCCGATGTGCTGATTTTGCTGAAATCGGCAAAGAACATATTGATGCGCGCTCACCGGCCCCCTCATAGTGTCAGGGCAGTTCGGGTCGTCGTCATTCGCGCAACACCGATAGGATTCGTTCTTTTCGGCCATGAAGCACTCATTGGTGAGCATCATTTTGCGATTTTCCATGAGGTTCGTCAGAGCCTTGCGTTGCGAATCAAGCTGCTTATTGGCTTCCTTGATCTGCAAGATCTCGTTCCGCATCCCCTTGACCATCGCACGAGTCGTCTCTTCGAGGGCGATCAGGCCCTTGGCGCCGGTTTTTTCATCGCCGTTCAAACGCTTTTGGACAAACTCCTGCTGACCCTCACGATCAGTTTTGACCGCCACTATTTTCGCGACATCGGTCTGGTACTGCCGGATGTTCGCCGTAAACCCCGACTGAAAAGACCCCACCTGCTGGGCCAAGGAATCGGCCTGGGATTGAAGGCAGCCGATTTCGCCCTTCAAACGCGAGACCTGCCCGATCTTGCAGCCGATTGTTTTGCGCGCCTCTTTGATTTTTTTGAGCGCGTTCTCGTACTTTGATTGATTGAAGCCACCCGAACCGTCGCTGAAATGTTTGCAATCAACGCTGGAAAAATCCCCGGCGCTTTCACTGCCGGGACAGGTCCCGTTCGGTCCAACCGCGGACGCGCCGTACTGGCCCATGTCGGCAATTTGTCCGAAGCCTGGCCCCGAAAGACATTTACCGAAGATGCTCCCCATGCTCTGCGCGACGGCGACGTTGAATTGCCCCGGTGTATTGAAACCGGGAGGAGCCGCTGACGTCTGCGTCGTAGAGGTCGTGGCATTCTCGGCGGCTGAAACAGAAAAGCTTAGCCCCAACACCAAAATGAAAGATATTTTTCGGCCTTTCCCCATAGGTCCTCCCCCGAAGACAAAATACTGGGCTTACCTTAATTGTACCGGGCCAAAAATGGATTTGGAATACCTTATCTATCGTTTTCGCCAACTTAACGCACTGCATTGTTTCTTTTGAATTTTTGTGCTCCCAATAGTCGCAAAAACTTAAGCCTGCTCCTCGATAACGTCTCGAATTGCCGAAAGGATATGCCCCAGTTGCGGTACACTTGCCATCTCGAGAGGGTCGGCAAGCCCGACCCCAGGGGTGAAAGCTCCCGCCAGGAGTCTCGGCCGTGCCTGGAGATCATAAAAATGCTCATCGATCGTCCGGCGGATGAGGTGTTCACCGAAGTTCGTCACCTCGGTATCCTCATTCACGAATAGGACCCGGCCGGTTTTTCGTATCGAGGTCGAAATCGTTTTCCAATCATATGGCCAGAGCGTGCGAAGATCGATGACCTCGACCGAGAGCCCTTCGGGCGCGAGTTTTTCGGCAGCCTGACGGCAAAGAGGCAAGGTCCGTCCGTAACTGACGACCGTGAGCTGCTCACCCGGGTTCACGATCTTTGCCTGGCCAAGCGGAACCACGTAATCGGTCAGCCCCTCCGGCCACCGCGGCTTCCATTTTGAACGATCGCCGAGCGGTGCATCGATCATTTCCTTGAGCTGTTTCTCGCCTTCGGGCGTCAGCTCGGGTTCACCCGGAATCCGTTCCCCGCCTCGGACGCGAAGAAGCGCCTTCGGCTTCAAATACATCGTGGGATTAGGATCCTTGAGGCAGCTGATCATGAGGCCGTAAGCATCCAGGGGATTCGACGGCATGACAATCTTCCAGCCTGGAATGTGAGTCATCATCGCATCGAACGAATGCGAATGATAAATGGCGCCACGAATTCCGCTGCCGACCGGAGTCATCACCGTCATCGGCAGGTTCCAATCCCCCGCCGAAGCCCAGCACTGATTCCCCGCGAGTTTAAGGAGATCAATCGTGTTAAAAATATAATCGGCGAACTGGACCTCGGCGACACAACGATTTCCGGCCATGCCGAGCCCGATTGCCGCGCCGATGATTCCACGTTCATCGAGCGGCGAATTCCAAGCGTTCTTCAGGCCCTGCGTCGCGGTAAAAACGCCTCCGAGCGGCGGCCCGACGTCCTCGCCGAAGATATCCGTGACCCCAAGATTCTCTTCGCCATAATGAAGCGCCATTCGAATGGCCTGCGCCATGGTCGCCATTACCAGTACCTGCCCTTCTGGCCCGCATAGGTGTGATCATAAATCGTCGAAGGGTCCGGCATCGGCTCTGACCGGACTTTACGATGCATGTCCAAGAGTTCCGCGGCATACTGATCGCGACGACGGGTCATATCCGCCCGGTTCATCACCCCGGCGCTCTCAAGCCGCGCCTCGAAAATCGCGAGCGGGTCCTCCTCCCCGGGTACCAGGTTCGCGCCACTGGCCGAGCTATGCCCGTACATGCGCGAGACATGAACTTCCAAAAGAAATGGTTTGCGCTCGGTGCGGACATATTCCATCGCCTCCTGAATCGCGAACCAGGACTCCTCGACGTCATTGCCGTTCGCGAATTTCGTCCGCATCCGAAACGGCTTTCCGCGATCGGCGACATGGGCTTCTCCATGCTGAGTTGAAGCCGGAGTGGAAATCCCCCACTCATTGTTCGTCACGATGATGAGCATCGGCAATTCCTGCGCGGGACGACTTGCCCAAACCAGGCACGACGCAAAATCCCCCTCGGCCGTTCCCGCCTCCCCCCCCGTCACGATCGTAATACTCCGGCCGCCGTGGCGGCGCTGGGCGATTCCGGTCCCAATGGCAGTCGCGTACTGGGTTTCTATCGTCGAAGTGATCGGAACCACGTTCCAAGAACGTTTTGAAGCATGTCCCGAGAAATTCCTGCCACGTGAAAAGGGATCAGTCGCCGTGTTCTTCATCTGCCGGACCATGTCCATGGGGTCAGCGCCCAAGGTGAGGAGAATCCCGCTGGAACGATAGTGAAGGTGCAGAAAATCGTGATCGAGACCTTCACCTTTGTCTATTTGAAGGCCGAGCGGGATCTGAAACGCCTCCTCGCCGGGACCACCCAGCCAGAAATAGCCGTCATTTTGCTTGTACATCTTGATCAGGCGCTCTTCGACCACTCGCGATTTCACCATGAGATCATGAATGCGAACGAGCAGCTTGGGATCGAGGCGGAATTCAGCTCCTCTCCTCGGCGGCGGGACTTCGCGCAGCCGCGGACTCTTGGGCTCAGGTTCTTGCTCAGGTGTTGATTTCGGTTCGGGTTCAGCCAAGCGGATCTCCTTCCCCCCCTCCGGGGTGATAGCGAGTGCCCGGACCATAGCTCACGACATGGGGCGGCCTCAAGCCGCAGGGGTTTAGCAAAAACGCGCTTGCCCACCGGACGAAAAAACGCAATGATCACGGCCTATGACATCGCAGAACGACGCATCACACGCAGCGCCCCAAACCTCCCCTCGGCCGGCTCCAGAGACTCAAGGCGGAGGTTTTTTTCGCGGAATGATCCGTGGAAAAACCCGCATCGGGCTCGCCTGGATTTTCGCTTTTCTTCTCGTCTTTACCGCGAAACGCTACCCCGAATGGCCCGGCATCCTGCTCTGCTTTGCCGGAGCCACCCTTCGCTTCTGGGCCAGCGGTTATTTGAGAAAAGACAAACGTCCCGCGGTCGGAGGCCCCTACTCTTTCGTGAGAAACCCGCTTTATCTCGGCACTTACCTCATGGCCCTCGGCACCGCCCTCGCCATCCAGAGCTGGCTCTTGCTCGCGACCATCACGATTTTATTCGCCGCGATTTATCACTACATCATCCTCGACGAGGAAACGAAACTCGACGCGATCTTTGGCGCGCCCTATGAATTGTACAAGAAAGCCGTTCCGCGATTTTTCCCGCGATTCTGTCCGCCATTTTGGCCCGCTCGCCGGGCGACTCTTCTCGAAATCAATCCGGAACCCGCGCACCTTCGGTTTTCGTGGGAACTCGCGATGAAAAACAAAGCTTACGAAGCCTACATTTCCTTCGCCGGACTGATCGGTCTGGTCACGCTCATCGCGTTTCTTTGGAAACGTCTCTAACGGCAACCGTTCAATATCCTTCGTCCGAGCGCTGATAGAAATCGAAGCCGACGACCTTTTGATGAAGTCGTCGCTGATCTTCGTTCACCAACTCGGGCCTGTTCACGAACAAGCGCTTCGCGCAAAGAAGCGCATTCGCTTCGTGGAATTTACATTCAGAAAAAAAGTAGATCGCGTCATTCATCTGCCCTGCCCTGTAGCTGAGCTGGGCGAAGGTCACGAATCCTTCTTCGAGATTGAACAAAGCTTCAACCGGCCCCTGATTTCGCGCCTGAGCTCCGAGGTTGAGCATCTCGACTGAAAATAGTTCGGAGTTCGAAAAGACAAGCCGCGCTTGCGAACGATCCTGATTCTTCAAACCGTTCGCGTCCTTTTTCATGAACTCGCCTTTATGGGACTTCGAGCAACTCGCGATGAGCTTCCAATTGCCGATCAGCCTCGCATCCCGGTCGGAGACCTTGAGCGAGACGGAAAATTCCGCTTCGGCCGCGGCGAACCCATAGTCAGCAAACAGATCCGCTCTCGCTATTCCGGAAAACCCGACAAACACGATAAGACAAACACAAACGCATTTTATGATAGTCATTCATCCCCTCCTGACCCCAAAAACCGATAATGGAACGGGGCAGAGCAAACCGCGTACCATTGAAAAACACGACGAGAGTACGTTTATTTCGAAATGGCGGGATTGCGGTGGTAGCAGGACGCAACTCGGTGCCGATTCGGCCCCTATGGCATGCTGCTAATAATCCAGGCTCAAAAGATTCACGACCCCGAAAGAGAATCGAAATCCGACATCGATTTGGTAGCTGCCCTGAGTCCCCACGGTACTTGTCATAATTTCACCGGAATAGCCCGTCACGAAGCTGACTTGAAATTTTTTCCCCAGCTCAATGGCGGAGTAGAGGGAAAACCCGGTGCCCGTCGTGAAGCGATCGCTGGCTGAAGGGCCCGAACTCGGAAAGAATCGTGTCACCGAGCCTCCCAACCGAAGTGCCTTTGAAGTGGTGGCAATCAAGCGGTAGGAAAGCTCTCCAAAACCGGACGGCTGGTAAAGCGTGGAACGTCCGATGAGTCCGCCGGATTCGATGCGATACAGGCACTTCGTTCCATAGTCCGCGCCGAATCCCAACGTGAACCGCCGAAAAGCCCGAGAAAGACTGAAACCGGCTCCAAACTGAACCGCGCTTGAAAGGCCGCCCGATTGACCGGGATCGTAAACTACTCGATCCATGCGCGTGTAAAATTTCAAATCCGTGAGCCTCTCGCTCCCAAGAGTCAGCCCAAAAGCCGGTTTGAGCATGATCTTGGACGTTGAAACCAGATTCGCTTTCGAACCTGTGTTTTGAGTCAGTTCGATCTTATGAAGTGAGTAGGAGACATCGAGGCCTCCGAGCGGCTTTGCCTGTGCGTTGAAGCCGTGCGCGAGCGCGGTAAGGCAGACGATGGCAACCGTCCCCCTCATCCGACCCAGAAACCGCGCGAGATGTTTCGCAGATAGCAGCACACTCACTCATCGGCGAAAATCTCTCTAATTTTGAGACATAAAAGCGAAATTCAAAATAGAATATAGATATGATTACACGGCCATGGGCATTACTCGCCCGGCGCCCGGTAGCCCGGCGGCCCGGCAGAAGTTTCGAAGCAAGCAACAACCCTGGCTAAGTTGACATTCTAAATGTAATCTCCTTTAAAGGACTTTTTGTGGCTGAAATGAAGCGTCCCCCCTCACTTTCACCTCTCCAGGCACCTCTCCAGGCCCCTCTTCAGGCGTTCCTGGAACCACCGCCGGCCAAACCGGCCCCCAAAGTGGTTCAACGAGATCCCTATCTCGAGCCCTTTCGGGCCTACCTGGATCGAAGAATCAAACAATGGAAAGACTGTGAGAACCTGTTTCTCCAGAATCATCCGACGCTGAAAGATTTCGCCTCGGGACACTTTTACTTCGGACTTCATAAACAAAGGGACCACTGGGTATTTCGGGAATGGGCTCCGAACGCGACTCGAATCCTGCTCATCGGAACTTTTTCCCAGTGGCTGGAAGATCCGCGTTTCGAGCTCAAGCGTGCCACTCGTCCGGGGGTTTGGGAACTCGTTCTGCCGCTCGACGCCGTTCATCATCTCGACTTCTTCAAACTCAAGGTCTACTGGCATGGAGGAGAGGGCGAACGGATTCCATCCTATGCTTCTTTTGTCGTTCAGGATCAGCAAACCCATATCTTTGCCGCACAGGTTTGGGATCCCGCCGAACCTTATCGTTTCAAACACTCCGCCCCGTCGACCCCTGCCTCGGCTCCACTGGTTTACGAAGCCCATGTCGGAATGGCTCAGCTCGAGGGAAAGGTCAGCAGCTACCGGGAATTCCGACAGTACACGCTCCCTCGCATTGCCAAAGCGGGGTACGACACGATTCAACTCATGGCGATTCAGGAGCATCCGTACTACGGGTCTTTCGGCTACCAGGTCTCGAGCCTTTTCGCGCCCAGTTCCCGGTTCGGATCTCCCGACGAGCTGAAGGAACTCGTTGACGAGGCCCACCGATTGGGGATCAGAGTCATCCTGGATCTCGTCCATTCCCATGCCGTCAAAAATGAGCAGGAGGGCCTAGGGCGTTTTGACGGAACCCGCACCCAATATTTCCATGACGGGAGCAAGGGAGAACATCCGGCGTGGGGCACTCTTTGTTACAACTACGCCAAGCACGAAGTCATTCACTTCCTACTTTCGAATTGCCGCTACTGGCTCGAGGAATTCCGCTTTGACGGATTTCGGTTCGATGGTGTTACAAGCATGCTCTACCGGCACCACGGCCTCGGCAAAAACTTTGTCTGTTACGATGATTACTTCAGCAGTGACCTCGATGAAGACGCGGTCAATTATCTCTGTCTCGCCAATCTTCTGATTCATCAGATCAATCCGGCGGCCCTCACCGTCGCCGAGGACATGAGCGGGCTTCCGGGAATGGCGGCGCCTTTAGAGGACGGCGGGGTGGGCTTTGACTTCCGGCTCGCGATGGGGATCCCCGATCTTTGGACCAAGCTTCTCAAAGAAGTGCCTGACGAACAATGGAACATGGGTCATCTTTTCCGGGAACTCACGCAAAGAAGAAAAGACGAGAAAGTCATTTCTTACGTCGAATCCCATGACCAGGCCATCGTGGGCGACCAAACCACGATTTTCAGGATGATCGGCAGTGACATGTACTCGCGCATGAGAAAAGACCAACGAAGCCTGAAGGTAGACCGCGGTCTCGCGCTTCACAAAATGATGCGTTTGGTGACCATTGGAACCGCCCCGGGTGGCTACCTGAATTTCATGGGCAATGAATTCGGACATCCGGAATGGATTGATTTCCCGCGCGAGGGAAACGGCTGGTCGTATCACTACGCCCGAAGACAATGGAATCTCCAGGACGACCCCTTGCTCACCTACCACTTTCTCGGCGACTTTGACCGGGAGATGATCCTTCTGGTCAAAACCCACCACCTTCTGGTCGCGAACGACCCGCAAGTTCGCGTGATTCATTGTGACGATCATGTCTTGGATTTCGAGCGCGGAGATCATCTGTTCGTTTTCAATTTCGACCCCGGACGCACCTTTGTCGATTACGCGGTGGTTTGCCGGCCAGGAACCTACTCACTCGCGCTGGACACCGACGCGCCGAAGTTCGGAGGCTTCTCGCGAGTTCCCGAAAAATTGGATCTCGTTTCCTTCGGAGATCCGTGCTCCCCTACCGGCTACAAACTCTCACTTCATCTCCCCGCGCGAAGCGCGCAAGTTTATCGGTTCATCCCGTTGGCGGAGAAGGATCGGGAGTAGAGGGGACCGGAAGCCGAATATTGCTCTGCATTTGCGTCAATATCCTGACACGAAAAGCACATTTTCCTGGATCGATGCCCGTTCACGACCGATAAGCAGTTGATGCGCTTTGCGGCGGCTTTGATCCTGATTTCAACCGTCTTTTATTCGTCAATAGCCGGTGCTGACGGAGACCCTGGGCTCAATCCTTTTTTAGCAAAAAGTTACGACGAAACAAGGGACGTAGCGCTCCATATTCTGGAACGATTTCCTCCTGACCAATACTGGTATGTGGGTTTAGGCAGAAGTCCTACGCCCATCACCGCTTTTCTCGAATTACTTGGAGTCGATGGCATCACCACGCTTCCACTGTCTGGGATGAAAAGCTTCGATGGATACAAAGACTTGCCAAAAGCAGAGCTTCGTTCGCGCCTGTACTCACATTTTGACAGTTGGCTGCCCTCAGCAATGGACCTCGACAATCGAAAGCTCCTACTGATCGACTATGCCTCTACAGGAGAAGGCTTAGTAACCGCGATGCGCGAAGCACGTTCGTTTGCTGAACTGCATCGACCGGGCACGGAAATTGTTTCACTCGGACTTTTCAGAATGGAAAAAACGAAAGAGGCATTGCTCGCAAACCAAATTATTCCGTTGCAAGTACCGGAGGCAATGGGTGATGCGATGGTTTATTCGGCCTTTGACAAAGTGGCAAAAATGCAATCGTGGCATCCTTGGGATGACACAAGAGCTTCTTTAACAACCAGACCTGAGCATCAGGCGTTCAAAGATTTTCTTTCAGAACAAATGGCGCGTGATCGAATACTCCAACGGTTCACCCAGAACCGGACATCTATCATTCAATCGAGAGTTCAGTTCGATTGTCTTTCAAAGCACCTACGGACTTTGCTGAAAAAATAGAATTGGAGGCAGGTGACCGGTGTTCCAAACGGGAACAGCCCTTTTTGCCGGTTAGAAGATCCAAAATTTCCTTGACACGGTTTTCGCTCTTTTCAGTTTCGCCCAGGAAATCGGCTGTTTTTAGCTCAACTGGAGTGTGCGTCGCGCTCCAATCGCATGATCGAAGGCATACGTCCCGTTTCTCGATGATCGTCATTTCGTGAGGCTTATAAGGCATTCTCGCGCTGAATAGAGGGGCTCGAAATCCGTGATATTGCCAATTCATGAAATACCTGAAAAGCCTGAACCGGGAAGAACTTATTTCGAAAACTGATCTGCTCGTTAAGAAAGAACGGGAGGTCACGGCGGAATTGATCCGACATTTATGCGAGATCGAAGCCAGGCGCCTTCATCTCGAGCTTGGTTTTGGAAGCATGTTCGAGTTTCTGACAAAGCAGTACGGCTACAGTGAAGGAGCCGCGGATCGAAGGCTGAGTGCCATGCGCCTTTCCAAATCCGTTCCGGGCGTTATGGAAGCGATCGAGGCTGGGACGCTGAGTCTCAGTGCCGCAAGCCAGGCGCACCATTTTTTTCAACGGGAAGAGAAGGCCGGAAATAAATATTCGGCGGAACGGAAAGCGGAAGTCACGCAAACTCTCGCGGGGAAGTCCCGTCGCGAATGTGAGCAGGAGTTACTCAGACTTTCACCTCAAAGCGCGATTCCGGCGGAACGCGAGCGGGTGATCAGCCCGGATCAAGTGGAAATTCGATTCGTGGTCGACGCGAAGCTTGCGGCAAAGCTGAAGAGGATCAAACAACTCCTTTCTCATCACGGGGATCTGGGATATGCCGAGCTGATTGAGCGCATCGCGGATCAGGCACTCAAGAAGCTGGACCCTCTCGAGAGGGCGGAAAAGACTTCGGCCGTAAAAACGGCGCAACCGGCGAATTCGTCCGAAGCCCGCATTGAAGAAACCCCGCCGGCGGGGCGAAGCGAAAACATTCCATCAACTATTCAGACGGGGCTTAAAAAGGGAATCGTACGTCGCTCCAACATCCCGATCGCAGATCGGCGGTTCATCTGGGCGCGGGCACAAGGGGCTTGCGAGTATGTCGACCCGCAATCCGGCCGCTGCTGCGGCTCAAGGTGGGCACTTGAGATCGATCACATTGTGCCGCTCGCGAAGGGCGGGGCGCACGAGCGCGGAAATTTTCGACTGTGTTGCAGGAGTCACAACCAATGGCTCGCGATTCAACAGTTCGGGATACCATTCATGAAGAAGTACTTGGGCGAACGAAGCTGAAAAATCGGGGTCGACGTGACCGCGCGGGACAAGCGACCCTCGAAAATTTCGCTGAGTCCCAAGGAAGCCGCGACGGGAACGATCGTGCGAAGGCGCCATGTCGAATGCGATTCACGCCTCGCGCAGGCGAGAACATAGATAAAATATGGGACATTACGCTGCAGAAGTTTTTTACAATCGGCAGACCGGACACACCCAGCAAAAGGCTTTCGGGTATTAAATACCTTGTTAATCAATGACTTAAGTTCAAGGTCGATTGGCATGCGCGCTGCACAATAACGAAATGGCATGGAACGGATAAAACAAATCCATCGAGTGTACTTAGCGCGAGTTCTATTCTTGGCGATCATTACGTTGTTGGCTATTTCAGAGCCCGCGCAAGCCAGCGGTTTTGTTATGCCTGGAACTTGTAGCGACCGTTTAGCGCTGCTTCCGGGGATTACGCCGTGTTCTCCTCCGGGATCTCCGCTCATGTATGAATACACCCCACCCATGATGCTTGGTTATAATGGAACTCCGTTTCCCGGTCCAACCGTTGGCCAAATGTCGGTCGTGCCACGGACAGCTATTTGGAACGGCTCGCCTTGGAGCTATCGTCCTGTCCAAAGTTTTCCCTTTATCCCTCAGCAACAAGTCATGCCGCTTTTTACAACTGGCCCGGCCTTCTAATTGGATATGTTTGTCTTCGGTCGCCCAGCGTTTCAGAAGGTAGCATTCAGCTTCGCCGCCTTCACGGACGTACCGCTCCGGCGATCCAGTTCGCCATGCAACGGTTCAAAGCCCGCGCGGGAACGGGTTTGACGGCAGTCTTCTTGCCTCCGACAAACTCCTCCTTCGTGTACTGCGCGGTCTCGGCATCGTACAGAAGTCGCCAGCCGGTCTGCCCTAAACGATCAACCTTATCTTCAAGAACAATTCCATATCGCGAAGGAGCCCCGAGTTCCCTGATATTTCGATCAATCATGGCGTCGATTGCGGCCTGGCTTTTCTGGCTGTCGCCTGATTCCAAGAACTCTCCGATAATGCTCCCGAGACGATTGTCCAGGTCTTTACCGCGGATCAGCTCCGTCAATTTCCTATTCCGCTGGCGAGTCGCTTCGCGAAGAAAGACACGTAGTGCTTTATCCGAAATCCCGTCTTGAGCCACTTCGTTCGCGAGACGTTTGCGAAAGGCCACATACTTCGAAACGAGTACCCTCCTCAACCTCGAATCCGGGAGTTCGTTTCGGATCGCCTTGCGGACTGACTCCTCGTTGAGTGTCTCCCGATCCGAAAGCTTCGTGAGAATCGCGCCGAGATCGTAGTTCCCGGTTCTTTTCGGTACTTCGAGACCGTCGCGTTCGACCCGCTTATTGCCAAGCCGCGCGATTGTCAGAAGGCTTTGCGCAAGCGCCCTTCCTTCTCCGCTCGAACTGAGTGCCGGGAGAACGTGATCAGGAACGCCCGTCAGACGCAACATTTCACGCCAGCACGCCTCATTGTAGCTGGACACGAGGCGCTTTTTCCAATGCGAGTAGGGGCCGAGAGCGGCTTGAAGCTGAGAGGGCAGAAAACGTTTTACTGAATAGTGGAATTCCTGCAGTAGCTCTTCGGGAAGCCTGAACTCGCCATGCGAGCCATCCATCGGCGGCAAGCTCAGCCTCGGAAAGCCGTCGACAGCGGTGACTGCCCCGTAATCAAGAGCCTTTACATTCAATTCCATGTTCGTGATCGATTCCGCGCCATGACGAATACTCCGGGCGAAATTCGCCGCGAAAAAACCGGCCAGTCGGTCCGTAAACTCCCCAAAACCCGCGACCAGGCGATCTGCCGGTATGTTCGCAGCCCCCGTTCCGGGCCGCGGCAGAACGTCCGGGAGCCTGCGAGCAAGATTTTCCATTCGATACCGCTCGCCAAATTTCGAAATCGACTCAAAATTCTCGACAAAATGCCCGGGACGAAGCGGATCCTCTCTCACGATCAGGACAGCAGGCAAATTCGGGCCGTAAACATCAGGCGGCAAGTCCGTCCCCGTCTTGATGACCGCAACCACCCGATTCGCGCCGTAAGGCGTTTCGCGATCGAGCACTTCTCCCCAGATCGCCTCAAGCACGCCTTCATAGATATTGGCTCGCCCATGCGCGTGGTACTTATCGCCTTTGTTGCTCGCAAGCGGCGTAATTCCGATGCCTTTCCATTGGAGAAGCCCCGCAGATCCGGCTCTTCCGCTCCCCTGATGCCAGCCGATCCCCTGCCCACCGTACCGATCGGCATGAAATATTTTTGTTTCCTGTTTGAACGCGGAATCCGGATCTCCCGGAATTGGAATCGCATAACCCAAAGAATCGCCAATCGACCTAAGAAACTTCGCCGTTACACCTTCAGCTGGAATTCTAACGCCCTTGCGCCTCAACCAATCCGTATTGACCCACACGACTTCCGGATTTGCGAGTTTCTTCGCTTCGAAACTCGCGTAACCATTCCGGCCGAGCTGCTCCATCATTTTCGGATCGCCCGTCGCGAGTTGTTGAACGGTGACTTCCTCTTCCGCCAGCGCGAGTGTCGTCGCCGTCGAGCCAAACCAGTCCGTTACCAGCAGTAAACAAAGAAACCGGAGGCTCGTATGAAGCATGAGTTCCTATCGGCATTTTTCAGTTCTAGATTGAAAATCGCGGAACAAGCATTTTCGTTTAGCCCATTATCGCCAACAAATTGCATTCGGGGATAGATTTCGCGCTTTTTTGATTTTACTGCGCCAGCGCCGAATCTTCTTCAGCCTTCAAGTCACGGCAAAGGATTCCGGAGAAGATTCAATAACGCTTTTCGCGCGCAGAGGGCTGGGGGATCTGGAACTACCGCGACCATAAACTCGCGCCCTCTATCGCTCAGATTCACTTTTCCGTTCCCCCCCATGGGAACGCCTCGGCCCCACGGCGTGCGCGTCACGTACATGTCCTTTGGGCCTACTTCTGAAATCAAGCGCAGATCCACTATCCGTCCCTCTTCATTCGGCAAAGGACGAATTACCGACAGGTGCGAATACCTTTGGACAATAAAGCTATCCGGGTTGGCGCGAATTCTGGCCAAGACGTCAAGTGCATTCTGCTCTGACATCTTCGGACCGATCCACACGCCATCGCCTCCCCGACCATCGACGATTTTAAATACATGATCTCTGTACCCGTTCTTTTTAAACAACTCTTCCAGAAGCTCTTCATTGATCACGCTTCGACCGTCGGCCGCGATTTTGGTCATTCTCCGCGTCGACAGGTTTGAAACCACTGGCTCTTCTTTCAAATAATGGCGGACCAAATCGTCAACGTACGTGTAGAATTCCTTGTCACCAATGAAATCCACTCCCGGCGTATAGTTTGTGGCGACTTTGCCTTCAAGAATGACACGAGTCAGTCCCCGGATACTCTCCTTGCGCATTTCCGGCAATTCCGTTTCCCATTCATTGAGCGCCAGGCGGAGTTTTCTTTGGTCAATCTGTCCCGTTTTAGCATCTGGAAGCATCGCGTTTCGGAGATTGGCCGTGCGAGACGGCGATTCATCTTCGATAATTGCTTGCGCCTCAAATATCTTTAGAGTCTGCCGAACACTCGGATTCGCGGAATCCACGAACTTGTGTTCTGTATTGAACAAAATAGTACCAACCTTTTCAAAGCTAGGCTGCGCGTCCGTTTTGGAGGGAATCCGAAGATAAACTCCGTCCGGCTTCACGACTAGCCCTCTTCCGGTAGTCGGCGTGACTGGAATAACTCCAAGATCGCCAAAAATCCTCGCCATTCGCGCATCTTCAAAATCAGGATAGGGCGGAGTCATCAGCATTACGACGCAGCCCTGGCCTACAGCCCGGCTCTTCGCTCGACTGACGATAGCACGGTAGTATTCGTCCGGTTCGTGCACCATCGGTACCGCCTTTTCGTAAGCCGGCAGATTTTTCATGGTTGAGTCACGCGCGATTTTCAAATCACCGATTCCACCGATATATCCGGGGTTATCTTCAATAACCGCCCATTTTCCAGAAGCTGTTCGCACGATGTCAGGCCCGTAGGGAAATGAAATTGTCTCGGGATTAAGCTTGCCTTTAAATCCCGATTCTCCGGCTCGCGAAATGATTCTGTGGAGGGCGTCCTCGGGTATCACCTTTTTCCAACCGGTCCCACCGCCGTAATAATCTTGCAAAAACATCCGCAGAGCAGTCCCCCGCTGTTCCACTCCTCTTCTCAAACCATCGTATTCGCTCTGGGTTAAAACGCGCGGAAATGGATCAAGTGCATTGTCACCCTTGAAATCTCTGAACGACTTACTCGAGAATGTATCTTTGTCTTCGTCCGAAAGCTTCGAGTACACCCGCATAATCTCTTCGTACTGTGGACGCACTCTCCCATTCGAGTCATAAACCTCATCGTAAAATGCAGAATCTCCCCACCCATGAATTGGAAGTAGTGAGAGCGCCAAGATCGGACCTAAAATCGATACTTTTACATTGCTTCTCATGGACCTTCGCCTAAAGGTCTCATCGGCTAATCACTCGAATTATTTGAAAGGCCCAAATTAAAGCGCTACCAAAAACCCAAAATGACCGATAACACGCAGCATTAGGACTTGAGATCACTCGCGGCCGCTCGTGTCTCAGACTTTGTTCCAAGTTCGACATCCGAGTGAAGACCACCATTCCTCTTAAAAAATCACAAATACAAAAAGGGTTTCTGAGCGAGCCAGGAAGGCGAAAGCGAACAGTCCATGGATGGACGGCCTTTTCTGAATTTGTGATTTTTTAAGAGGAAATGGTGGGCGCTGCCATAAGCTGGTCGAACCAATGGTGACCGTAAAAGAATGCGCGGCCCAGTGGTTTCGGCCTGAAATCGATCTCGACGAGCTGGCAAAACTCCGTTGGTGCGAGAAATGGACGCAGGAAAGGCTTGCTGACCATTTCCAGAGGCCAAGAGCAACTATCATTCGCCGGCTCAAGGAACTGGAAGGCAGTGCTTATGGGAATCGGCAAGCTTATTCCCGTAGCAACGGCATTTTCAATTCTGAATAATGATGATCTGAGGGGACATTACGGTAGACTCTCAAATACCAAGTTTACGGTTTGTATTCCATTTCCTACCGTGATCTTTTCATTTGAATTCTTATCAAGCAAACGGAACGTAAATTTGTCCAAGTTCAGGTTATTACATTTATCGCAATTTGTAGTTTTGAAATTTGGTGAAATATATTCATTCCACATATCGCTCAAAAATTGTTTTTTATCGTCATATGAAGAATACAGATTTATTAAGGTTTCTTTTGGCGTTCCATAAAGTCCTTCCATGACGAAGCGAATATTTAACGCATCTTTTCCTTCATAGTTCGCAATTAATGAAACTACAGTTGAGCCTTGGCAAGCTCCGAACGCACCACCAACAGATACAATATCCGCGGCTGTAACTCTTACGTTAACGCTACCACCACTATAAACAATAAGATCCGGTTCACTTTCATTGAGATACCACTGACTGCTCTGGGCCCAGTTGGCTTGAGGAGGTTCCCATAGTTCGACTCGTCTTCCATCTGGATAAGTAATAAAGGAACGCGTTCCCGGCTCTGTAAGGTATATTATTTGTTGTGCCCCGGTTTGTTTTGCTGCATGCACCAGCCGATCGATGGCGTTTTTTGTATTTTGATTATTGTCATAAAAGCGATGTGCATGAGTGACTACCAATGCAGATCTGTTAATTGACAAAGATGACATATAGACTTCGTTTGAAGCACTCGCTAAATCACGATTGATTGAACTGCTTTTTGTTTTCGGGTTGAACTGAACCGATGAACAGCCAATCGCGAGCACAAAGAAACTAATACAGTAAATGTTTTTCAGAGCCGCTCCGTACATTTCACTAAGTATATCGGTGTAATGTTTGATAAACTTGATCCATGGGACGCGTTCTCTAGGCAGAGGAAAATATCGGCAAACTACTGAACCTGGACCTGTGCTTCGACTACTTCAAAGGCAAGGCAGCCGAAATCTCGTCCTGGGTCACATCTTTAGAAACTCGGATGAAGCCATTCTTAGCATTAGTAGCATCGACCTTACCATTAACGGCAGGCTGACCATCTAGTACAATTACTTTCATCGGTGCTTTCAACCCAAGGCGAACCATCACTTCAAAAGTCAGAGCGGCAACAGCAGCCACTCGAACCGTAGAAAGATCACTGAGCGTGACGCCCTCATAGGGAACAAACGTCATCTCGTTCCCCTTGTCCTTAAGCCCCTGCCTAAAGAATCCGATTGTGAACTCATCTTCTGTGACCCATTTCGACACCCTGAGCCAGCCATTTACGACGTTACTGGCATCAACATTGCTGTCCACGGCAGGATATCCGTCGAGGACGTAGATTATCGAAGGCAGCTTAACAGATTCAAAATCCAAATCCTCGGCAGCCGCCAGTGTCGCCGGAACCATATCGCGAACTCTAACAATATCGGTCAAAACAATTCCTTCACCGGGAATCAAGATCTCCTGACTCGCGCTATCTTTTAGACCCAACGAGGAGAGGGCATAAAACATCTCACGCTTGCTCACTTCTTTGTTCACGCGGATAAAGCCGTTCTTGGCGTTACTAACATCAACGTTGCCCGAGACAGTTGGTTGTCCAGCAAGAATAATTATTTTCTGCGGCAGCTTGGCGGCTTTGAGTCCAACAGCTGATATGTCTGATAGAACTTCGGCAACTTTACTTTTAATCAAATCGACCTCGGATTGCGCTACTCCTTCAACCGGCTGGTAACGAATCGCATCAGCCTTCGCAGATGCAACCATCGGGACTGTGAGTAATGCGAGTAAAGCTACTCTTCCGAACGCCGTCATAGAGAACCCCTTTATCATTTTGTAAGCGGCTGGAATATTACATAATTGACAATGTCGGTCAACATTCTTTTTGAGTGAAGCGATACGCGAGGAGGTCGGTGGCCAACAATGATTTCCAATCAAAGAAGCCCTTTAAGAACTCTCCGACATATTGGTCGTCGAATTTCGAGAATGCGCCAGCTTCGTCTCTCATTGATGAGAGACTTTTGGTGAGAAAACCTCTCACCAATGAGAGACAGGTGTTCGCTAGCCGAAGGAGTAGTGCAACCAATAACTCACATTCATTTCAACAGCTTACTGTGTTTTCGCGATCATTGCCCCCACCTTTGCCATCATGGCACGCTCGTGCATTAAAGAGGCCTGCAGGAAGAGAGGCCAATAGAAGTCGAGATTCATTCGACGTTCCAATCGAACCATCGGTACACGCCTCCATCACAGAGAATTTCCCGATATGAAGGCGGGTATTCGCGATTCTCAGGTCTGCACTCGGACTGCACAGTGTGCAGACCAGGTGTTCACTCGCTGTTCACTGGGTGAACACCTGTTATTCCGAGCGACGTCCTGCCTGGAATAGCTGCAACGAAATGGAAAGTAAGGAGAAAGACAAAGCTATTCACCGAAATCAAAACGGAAATATCGCCGCCGCCGATACGAGAAACTATTCTTGTCGGCTTCTGACCCCTCCCCCCCAACGATGTTGTTGTGAAGGGGTCAGAAGCCTGGGAATTGGCCCATAGGCGGCGGCGAGGATGAACACTAAAACGAGGAACCAGATCGAGGAGAAAAACCATGAATTATCAAAATCGAGGAGTAAACCATGACGTACCGGTGGGAACCGAAAACCATCGATATAAATTTTTGTGACATGAAAAAGGTGGAGCAATGGACGCGACTTGAAGAATTGGCGGACATTCTGTATTCATATTTCTGCCAGCTCGAACGAGAAAGTCAGTCCGAAACCACTGTTGCCGTTTGTTCTTCAATCGAAAGGAGAACCGGAACAGATGGCTAAGAACGTCAATCAACCAAGCAAATCAAGTCCACATAAGATCGCACTATACGTTCGCGTATCGACCGAAGAGCAGGCCGAAAACCCTGAAGGCTCGATCCGCAACCAGGAGGAACGGCTCCGCGCAACTGTGAACCTCAAGAACATGGAAGGCGCTTTCGGTGACATTGTCGCGGTTTTCATAGACCGTGCGAGATCCGGAAAAGATACCAACCGACCTGAACTTCAGAGACTGCTTGCCGCAATCCGAAGGCACGAGATCGACCTCGTCATGGTCTCGGAGTTGTCCAGACTGTCCCGATCGATCAAAGACTTTTCGGAAATCTGGGAACTCATGCGCGCCAACGGCTGCGGCTTTCATAGCCTGCGGGAGAACTTCGACACGACCACTGCAGCGGGTGAGATGGTTCTCTACACCGTGGCAAATATCGCCCAATTCGAGAGACGTCAGGTCTCAGAACGTGTGTCCGCAAACTTTCAGGCCCGCGCCGCACGCGGTCTTTACAATGGCGGAGTGTTGCCCTTGGGATATCGCCTGATTCCAGAGAAGCCGGGCTTTTTGGAAATTGATCCAGAGCCAGCGGAAACCGTTCGTATGGCATTCCACGCATTTCTCAGGGAAGGAACACTTTCGACCGCTGCCAAGTGGCTCAATGCTAATGGCCACAAAGTTAAACGCGAAACACAGGGAGGCAATCACAGGCCACGCATTGGGCACTTCACCGTGGATAATCTCCACTGGATTTTAACCAACAAATCGTACCTCGGCGTCAGACGGTACAAGGTTCGAGGGGAAACGAAAGAAACCAAGGCGGCTTGGCCCGCAATTATCGAGGAACAGATTTTCAACCAAGTTCAGGCCCAGTTGAAGGCCAATCATCGCCGGAAGAAACCAGAAAGCGAAAGCCGCTACCCCTACCAATTGACCGGGATTTTGGAGTGCGCAAACTGCAAAGAAGGGCTGGTTGGAAAGTCAGCTCACGGGAACAGCGGCAAGGTTCCCTATTATGAGCACGGATGGTCCACCAAAAAGCAGGGGTGTCTCCTGAAACCCGTGTTCGATTGTAAGCCCTTCAGGCTGCCCGCAAGGAAACTCGAACCAGCCCTCTGGGAAAAAGTGCATGACCTTCTCACCCAGCCGAAAATGGCCGAGGAATTGATTGGAATCGCCAATCGAATTCACAAGGAGAGGACGCAAAACTCCGAGTCAAAGCGCCTTCAAGAGAAGATTCGAAGCTTGGGCGGACAACTGGAAGTACTAGCCGGGCGACTCGCGCAGCTCCCGAAAACTGTATCAGCGGCCCCCATCTTCAAACAAATGGAACGGATCGAGGCAGCAAAGGCTGAAGAAGAAAAGCGATTGAACGAGATCCAGCGAAACGAGCCCATGCGCGATATCCCGGTATCGCTCAAAACTTATCAGTCGTTCCTGACCGGATTAGCGGACCTCGCCCAAGATCCAACCGCACCCAAAGGCAAAATCATCAAAGCTTTGGTCCACAAAGTAGAAATCACGCCCGAAGGATTCCGGGCACACTTTTACGTTGGACGGGATTACATCGAAGGGGAGCTGGCCAGGCGGTCGGCTCCCCGCCTTTTGCGACTTGAGCCAAAGTATCCGAACCATGGCGCAGAAAGTAAAATCCCCTGTCAGTCATCTCAAAGCCTTACCCACGCGGAGCCAGGACGGCGAGAGCGTGGGAAGGGCTTGGCCATGGATGGCCAGGCTTTCGGGATGACTGACAGGGGATTGAAATTATTGTTCGATGGTTCGAACACTTTGACAAATGGTGGTCCCAGCAAGAATCGAACTTGCAACAAAGCTTTAGGAAAGCTCCGTTATATCCATTTAACTATGGGACCCTTTCAAAAGGTTTATGGTATCCGCGGCGAAAAAGCAATTAGTCCGTGCTCACGACCGGCACTGCCGCGAGGCGCGCTCGATTCTTCGGCTTCGCCTTTTGAATGGGCTCCCGCAACGAGGCTGCTTTTGTAACCTTGGGCTGCTTGAGCAAGATTTCGGGATCGATCGCCGCAACACCGCTTCGGATTTCAAAATGCAGGTGTGGGCCGTTGGACTTCCCGGTCTGCCCGCTGATCGCGATCTTCTGACCTTTTTTAACCTTCTGCCCGGGACGGACCAGGAGCTTCGAATTATGGGCATAGATCGTCGCAAGCCCTTTTGCCGCCCCCGCGTGACGTATCACAACCATTTTGCCGTAGCCCCGGATCCGGCTCGCCGCATAGAGAACCGTGCCCGATTCGGCGGAATAGACCGGCGTACCGATCGCGGCCTTCAGATCGATTCCTTCATGAAAATGGCGACCCCGCTGTCCGAAACGTGAGGACACACGAACGACGTCGAGCGGCCAACGCAGCGTTCCTTGCTTGATATTGACTGGAACTGGAGAATCTCCCGCAGGCTGACGCGCGAGGTGACCTTTGGCGCTGAACTGAGTTACCCCGGTGCGATTCGCATGATCAAAGAGTCCAGCCCGATTATTCTGGAACGGTTTCGGAGTGGCGCAACCCACCAGAAAACTTATGACAAACAAAATCGTCGACGGGATCAACCAGTGCCGGCGCATTCAGCTTTTTTTCCTCCGGTTCCCCGCCTTGCGAGAGTTGTTCCTGCCGCTCGGCGTGCAATCGCAATTCTCACCGCAACCACCTGCGCCATGAGAACAATCGCGGCCGCACTCGCCGCCGCAATCTTCTTTCTGAGCGCCTTTGACAAAACTTGTTAGATACTGAATGTCTGTTGAATCGAGCTTCAAAGGCGTCAGGGAAGCGTACCCGGCTTCCACAGCCGAACAATCCGACCCCAAGTCCCTCATAAAACCCCGGTATTGTCCGCCAACCCAGTAGTAATCTTTTCCACGATGATCTTTTCTTCTCAGAATGCTCCCGCTGTAAAACCGGAACCCCTGATGCGTCAGCTCAATCCCCTTGATTTTTTTCATCGGCAGATCGGGAACGTTGAGATTCAGAAACGTATGCTGAGGAACATTGCGTAAATCGATGTTCTTCAGCACGTTCAGCGCGATTTTCGCGGCGCTCTCGAAGTGCAGAGCCGGATCGGGCCGCGTCGTCTTGAAATCAACCGAAAGACTCACAGCCATCGACGGCACCTGGAAAATGCAGGCTTCGCGCGCGGCCGAGACCGTTCCCGAGTAGTAGACATCCTGCCCGAGGTTCGCACCGCGGTTGATGCCTGAAATGATCAGATCCGGCTTTTTGCAAACTTGCCGCATTCCAAGATAAACACAATCGGCTGGCGAGCCGCTTACCGCATAAAATCGTTCACTCACCGGAATAATCCGAAGCGGTTTATGAATCGTAAGCGAATGACCGGTCGTGCTTCTTTCCTCGAGCGGCGCGACGACCCAAACGTCACCGTGCTTCTTCAACTCGTTGTATAGAGCCCTAAGTCCCCAAGCATGAATCCCATCATCGTTGGTCAGCAAAATGCGCATGAGAAAATTGTACGCCGAGCCGCGCGACATGACAACGAAGGTTGCTTCTTCTCCTTCGCCGGCATTTTATTGACGCGAAACCGCCCGCACGTCAACGCAGCAGAAAGTCGCGGACCTGTGCCTTCTTTTCCAATTCCTTGTTGCGCGACTCGCCCTCGGGCGTATTCACGCTCGTGTAGATGCAACTCCGGCCGTTCCTCTCGAGTCGCGCGGCCGCCGCAAGGACGATGGAATGTCCCATGAGCACCGTCCCGAGCGTCGAAAGCGGCCCTGCACTCACCGATTCCGAAATCCGAATCGCCGCGTCTCCCACGAATCCCCCGAGATCAATCACTTCGTCACAGACTTCGAAAAGCCGCTTACCCGAGGGATGTCGCGATTTGACGGCACTGCTATGAACCACGCTCGTGAAAGCGACGGTAAAAAGCCCCATTTTTTTTGCCTCGAGCGCGAGATCCACCCCGGCCCCGTTTATTCCTGACTGCGAGGCCATCCAAAGCATCTCGCCAGGCCTCGGCTCGACCCGGTTCAAAACTGCCGTGGCCGCTCCCGGAGTTCTCTCGAACAACCGCACGACCGGAGGGCCCGCCGTCGGCAGAAGGAAATCAGCAAACACCGGAATGACGAAGGAGGCACCGCCCGCGCGATGATACAACTCCATCGGAAACATCGCTGAATGCCCGCTTCCGAAAACGAGCAGGGACCGCCCCGCTTCGACATCGGCGGCCAGCCGCGCAGAAAGACGCTCCATGACGGCCTTGTTTCTGACGACGAGCCCTTCGAGATGCGGAATCGCGACTGACGCGTAGGTCTCGACTGTGATTGCTTCCTTCTGCATGGATCATCCTCCTCTGTTTTATCGCCCCGCCGCGGCCTGGGTTGCCAGCTCCGAAACGCCGGAGAACCCGGAACCCGTGATGTTCAACGAAAAATCGATCGGGGTGTCGGGCCCGGTCGTGATGTGACGAATGAAACCGATCGTGAATCTCCAGCATCTTGAGGGGCTCTGGAACGCGATATTCAGGGCGTTGCTGAAAAACCGATGCTCATTCAGGTCGAACGAAGTCGAAAACGACGGCAGGACGAAATCGGACAGGGAAAAATTGAGAGTCCCGGTGAGATTCGAAGTGCCGCAGTTGTAGCGATCGCAATCCAGCTTGTTGTAGTTATAGGAAGCCGTGATGCTGCGATCGAAAGCGAGAATCCTCTGATGCACGCTTCTCTCGATCGTGTACGAGAGGCTCGTCGAGAGCACGCTGCGTGGCGAAGGAAGATAAGGCGTGTACGTATAATCCGCGCCAGCGCTGAATTTGTCGAAGCCCAACCGAAGTGCCGAGAAAAACCGGGAGAGGGGCTTTTGGTGGTCCCTGAAGTTTAGCGCCTGGCCGGCCGTGAATTCACCCGTACGCTCGTAGGACGCGCCGAAATCGTTCAGTTTCCCCCGGCGGCGAATGAACTGAGTAGTCAGGCCATAAGCGAGCGAGTTCCCGAGCGGCACGAAATAATTGACATTACTCGGACTGGCATCGAGCGGGACGATGTCATTATTGTCGAAATTATATCCGGGATGCACTTTGATCTGCCGAAGAAACGGATGCCGATTTTCTTCCGCCGTATTGTCCTCGCGAACGTAAGGGATATACGAGTAAGTCAGAAGAGGCCGGATCAGATGCTTCGTGCGCGGGATGTCCGGATTTTCGGTGTCATAAATCCGTTCGAGCTGGGCACTCAAGTCCGTTTGGAACAGAAGATACCCGCGGTACAGGTTCGGCATCCCGGGCGTGTTGTGGAATGAATAAAAATACGAATAATATTTCAGGGACGGCACGACCGAGAGCACGTCGAACGGCCGGAGAGTCGAATAAACCGAAGGCGTGATCGAGACCCGGGTCGCCTTTCGGATCGGATCAAAGCCAGGCCGGAAGGCCGGGCCGGTCGTCGTA